>Ga0114922_10004165_pt1 | contig 13432 bp, 9 predicted proteins | sample AartaG_FD_100975 | JGI IMG/M metagenome (GOLD analysis project Ga0114922, IMG submission 100975) | Deep subsurface microbial communities from Aarhus Bay to uncover new lineages of life (NeLLi) - Aarhus_00045 metaG | ecosystem: Environmental > Aquatic > Marine > Oceanic > Sediment | place: Aarhus... | reverse complement strand
GTAAAGGCATCTTCAATGGAGCCGGGAGCAAAAATGACTTTCGGAAAAAAACCCGCTCCAGCGTATAGCACAAGTTCGATATCTTCTTGACATGTTCTGGTGGGCATTCCGGTTGCAGGTCCAGGACGCATCCCTATCACGATTACAATAGGTAATTCAGTCATTCCAGCTAAGCTAACTCCTTCAGACATTAAGGAAAAGCCCCCTCCCGCAGTAGAAACGAACGCTCGTGCCCCAGCATAAGAAGCACCCAATGCCTTATTAATCACACTAATTTCGTCCTCTGATTGATCTACGATCATATTGAATTCAAGTGCGTGTTGCGCTAAAAAGGTGCCTATTCCGGTAGATGGCGCCATCGGATAAAAACACGCAAAATTACAACCACCAGCAATAGCCCCTAAGCCAACAGCTTGTCTACCATCAATAATGTAATCATCCACTACATCTGGAGCTTTTAAAATTTCAAAAACGTTCTTAAGTTTATGGCTTCTTAATAATTCTTCAGCCACTTCGAATCCTTTAACTGCTGCTTTAATGTTATTATCTACTGTTTCTTGTCCTTTTTTTTTAAAAGTTTCAGATAGTAAAGAGCGAAAGATGTTATTATCAGCTTGTAGTAGTCGTATGATTACTCCAAGGGCTATAATGTTAGCGTAGATTTTTCCTCCAAGGTTGTTTGATAGTTCTTCAAATGGAATATCGACTTTTTCGCACTCAAGGTTAGCTATAACCTCAATAAATCTCTTCTCTCCAATAATTAATGTTTGAAGTGTGATTCTCTCTTTTAGATGTGGTATGGCTTCATCGCTGAGGGGGATTAGAATATCAATTCGATCAATAAATGCTCTGACTGGTCTTGACGAAACGCGAATAGTTGTAGAATTTACACCACCTCTGACTCGACTCATATATTCACGGGTTGCAAACACATAAAATCCTGATTGTTTTAATGTTTTTGTGAGTAATGCTTCTACTGTTTGAATTCCTTGCCCAGCAGCGCCACAGAGAACAATTGATACATCTTTACGATAATTATTGACATCCAATTTCTTTCACTTATTTATTTTAAGCTTATATTAGGGAGGGAAGTATAAAGTTAAAAAACCTTTTTTTATAGTTTATAAATACAGAGGATTCTGTTTAATCTCTAATCTGTAGATCGCCAAACTAAAAAGAAAAGAAATTGTTAAAATAAAGAATGAAAGTAGCGTTAATTATTTTCTTGAAGATTTTCTTCAGATTCCCTTTTTAAATTTAGTTCATAGATATAATTTGCATAATTAACATTAGAGAAAATAAAAGTGAGTGAAGCTCTATCTCCACCTAATCTGATTCTTAAATAATCTTCTAATTTAAGTTTATTCTTCGTTTTAGCTTTGTAATTAAGGTATGGTAATACTATCGATATTACAATTAAACTAATACTAAACAACCACGAATAAAATACGAAATATAAAGATAGACTCAAAATTAATCCTATAAGACTGGAAAACAACAATATTTTGCCACTCTTAATAGAATATCCTGTTTTCATTGCAACATTTGTCGAACAATCAGAACAAATAGGTATACTTAGGGTATAGTTCTCTTTGTAATCCTTACTATATTCAAATATACCAAAAATATTCTTTTGAATCTGATTTTCAGCGGTCGCACCACATATTACACAAACTTTTGGAAATAGAATTTCCTTGGGATTGTGAAATGTAACAATTTTATCTCCTTTTTGAGAGAGGGGAATCTTATTAACGATATTCGCATTCGCCGATGACATTTATAATAACCTCCCACAGTTGGTACAAAACTTATGTGTATTTTTATTTACTAGCCCGCAATTAGTACATTTTTTCTCAAGTTCTAAATTCCTTTCTTGACTAAAATTTGAATCTGGTACAGCAGTAGTTTTTGAACTGGTAAGAATAGTTCTTAAACTAGAATTCATAGGTTCAGGAACTCCTAACTTCAAAGCGATTATCATATAATCAAAAGCTTTTAGATATTCCCCCTTATTAACTAAACCTAATGCCATGTTAGCAATTATAAGTGCCTTTCGACCATCTTCAGTATACGGATCTTTAGGATATGGCAATCCTTCTAAAATTGATTTTCCTATATTTTGAATATCTATCCGATTTACAGGTATAGTTGGTTTAACATACGGAGTATACTTAGGTTTATACTGGTATGAACGGATTGGTTTTGGTTTGCTAATTTTTTCTACGCTGAGTATATTATTTCTTGGTTGATCCTTATTAACCACAAATTTTCTTTTATGTTGTTTTTTATCTATTCTGCGCTTAGATTTGGTGATTTGAGACAAGACAACATAGAATCCGAGTAGAGAGATTAATAGAAGACCGGATATGTTAAAAATAATCGTTAATACTGAAAATCTTGGATCTAAAGGATCAGCGCCCCATTTTACTTCGTCGCCATCTGAAGAACCATCCCCGTCGGTATCTGAATTTATAGGATCGGTGTTATATCGATTTACTTCCAATCCATCACTTAAACCGTCATCGTCAGTATCAGAATCAAGTGCATCTGTCACCCCATAAAACTCAGTATAATCAGTTAATCCATCTCGATCAGTATCAATTAATAATATATTCAGCCCATACAAAATTTCAATAGCGTCGTCTAGCAAGTCGTTATCTGAATCTTCTGAAACAGTATTCTGTAAAGTAATTACCTCATTTCCTTGGATTTTAGCAACAAGTCCATACCCGGTAATTTCCGATACTCCATCTAGTTGTAGTGTACCTGAATATGAACCAAAACCAGTATTTGTAGGCGAACTCAATGTCAAATCTTCAGTTTGATAAACGTAATTTTGAGTAATATTATTAATATTATAAATAACGAGGTCCAATTCTTGAATGAACCCGGATCCATAGAGATCAAATGAATATGCAAAAGAATTCCCAGTAGGTACTAACGATAAGGATCCAAATGCGGTACTCAACACAGCTTGGCCTATTATCCCATCATATTGTTCAGGGTGATGTTCGTAATCCAAAGTGGATGATCTTGAAACTGTATTAGAGTAAGTATAATTAAAGCATTCTTCCATCGATATTACGCCATCACTATTAAAATCTGTTGCATAATCTTTCGAATTTAAAAAATAGTATGTAAAACACCCATTTTGATGATCAGAATCTTCTAAACTAGATTCATCCTCTTGACATGCCATCATCATATATCTCCCTATATCTTGGACTTCATCTATTATCCCTCCACTATTGCAGGAATCACATACAACATACATTTCAGCGCAATTTAAGTCGTCTAATTTCGAATCTAGTAAGGTATCAATGTAATAATTGTCAGGTGAGGAAGGGATTGAATCGTAAGAACATAAATATTGAGTATCGGAAAGAAGTCCAACTTCATACATATCTATCTCAAAGCCCCAATCTGTATTCGAATAGTCTGAAATAAATCTTATATAAAGACGATTATCGCTAAGAAGTGGAATCCACCCAGACCAAAAATCCGTACGATATCCCGTATATTCTTCATAATACCAGTCATCATATAAGTCAGTATCCCCTAAATATACGCTATCATAACCACTTTCAGTATTAACTTCATCAAAATGAACTCTCATATAAGCAGCATCTTCATGGTAAATACTCCACATTGTATCCATATCGTTAGAATAAGGATGAGGAGAGTTAATAGAATGGCTATAGCTACCCGTACTTTCTGTAGCAACACCTCCATGCCCAGAATAGTAAAAAAAGAATAGATCGTCACTATCAATTTGAGCTTCAATTTGATCAAAAGCGTTATTTATCGCACTTTTAGTAGCCTGAGAATCTTGAAGTAGAATTACATTTTCAGATTTAAAGTTGTAGTCATAGACCAGCATATCATAAACTTCCCGAGCATCATCATCACAGTACGACAAATCATAATCAGAACCGGGATAGTTCGATATTCCAACAATTATTGCATAGGCTTCTTTCGCTGCTAAAGGTGCTGAAGTTTCAAGGTTTTCGTAATCAGTTTCATAAAAAATACTACTTTGTTGTTGAAAATATCCAATTAATGGAACTCCAAAACACAATAAGCATAATATTATCAATTTTTCTTTAATTTTAATAAATCTTCACCCAAATTTTTATATTCATAATTTGCAAAGGGATTTTCATTTAAAGAATCATCAATGCAAGATATTGTCTTATGAGTATTAATTCTTTAGAGAGATATATAAAAGTTTTGGTCCAACTAAATAACGATTTATTTTACAAATTTAAGACTTCTTTTACTTTCATTTCACGACAAAAAAGTAATATATTTAAACAAGCTGGAAGAATAAATAATTATCCAATGTAAATCATTTTAAAAATTAATTTGTGATGAAAAAATGGTTTTTACCAATAATAATGGTGATATTTTAGATGTTTATTATGGGACCGGAATAGCCGGAGCTGCGGCAGCTGGCGTCCATCCACCACCTGTTATCCCATGTGATAATTCAACAGATTTTAAGCGGTGGAGTCTTCCTTACGATCCTCAAGAAATGATTTATTGGGTTATAAAAATGCTGGTTTTACCACTTTTAGTTATTATTTTGATATTCTGGTTAAATCTCCTCCCAACATTTGAAAATCCAGTATTTGGTATTGCAACTTCAATTTTGGAACCTATTGCAGGCATTTTTATCTTTATTATGGTGAGAGAATCAGTACGGGCATACCAAAATAGGATTTCAAATAACCGACGAGTCACCTCGGGAGTTCCGTTGAATGAATTAGATAGAGTTGATTTTAAGATTGGTTTTGTCGGGGATATTATGATGATGAATGGTCACGATCTTAGATTTGATCCTTTGGTAGTTGAATTTTTTAATGATGTCGAAGTAATCCTTGGTAATCTGGAAGGGATCGTATCTAATGCCGAAACCCATTTATCGCAACAAAGACATATACCGGACACTCTCACCCATTTGTGGCGTGTATTGAGTCCTAACGTCAATTGGTTATTATGTTTAAGCAATAACCACAGTATTGATTATGGAAATAAAGCCTTTCATGAATCCTTAATTAAAATCCAAAGTAACCAGAGGATTAATGTATTTGGACGTAATGACGTCAAAAATGTCTTAGTCCAAGGGTTACAGATAAATATTGCTTCTGGTACTGAATGGAGCAACCAGAACACTTGGAATTGCACGACAAGATATAGAAATACGGAATTATGGACATATCATAAAAATGATATTAGCCCTACTAACGTTAAAAGATTTAATATTCTTTATCCTCATTGGGGTTATGAAAACGAACGATATGTAAGGAAGAGAATTCAAAAAGATGCGACAGCACTCTTAACTGGTAAACGACAAACTTACTCGGATTATCAAAATTACATTCGACGAACTCATGATAAGTTAATTCTACCAGAGGAGAATCCACTTAGAAAGTGGGACTTAATTTTTGGTCATCACTCTCACACACCGCAACCAATAATGAAAGTTAATGATTATTTAACAGACCGAAATGGGAACAAAGTACAAGATCAAAGTGGGAATGATATAATTTTTCGAAAATTAGTCGCTTTTTCAAGCGGAAATTTTACATCAGGAGCATGGATCATTCGTAGGAAAAAACATATATATGGAAAAATAATGAAATGCGATATTGGTCCATTAAAAGGGCATTCAAACCAGTTAGCTGTTGGAAATGTTGAATGGAGGACAACGGTTAATAGAAGGGCTCATGATAATCAAGGGAAGTACAAGACCGTTAAATTTTATAGTATATCATATCAAACTTGGGGACATTACTTATGGTCATTACTACTAGGATTTTGTATAATAGCACTTATCCTTTTACTGAGATATATTGATTCGATCTTATAAAAATTAAGAGCACGCATAAATTGGATATTATGATACTACAAACTCCTGCAGGAATTCCTTTAGATATTTATTATAAAACTCCTCCAGGGATAAATTTGGAAGACCAGCCTTTAATAGAAGGAGAAAAATTGGGATTAAGCCCTTATACTTGTGGGGAGACATTCTATTATTTTGGGAAGCATTTAGCGTTACCGGGAATGGCTCTTGGAATTATTTTGTTAACGTTAGGATTCAACGAATTTGATACTATCCTTGTAGGAACTATAAGCAATATTCTTTTCTTTATAGCAGCAGCCTTTCTTCTAAGTGTTTTGAGAGAGTTTATAAGGGGATTCAAGTATAAAATAAAAAAAGGTGCATTGTATTTACCAGGACCATATGTATTTAAACGTAAAGCGGAGGATTACGCTCCCCGAATAAATAAAATAAAAAGTGTTAAGGTAAAAATAGGATTTGTTGGTGATATAATGAAAATGAACAAATTTGGTTTAAAATTTCATCCCGACATTAAACACTTTTTTAAGGATGTTGATTTAATAGTTGGTAATCTTGAAGGTATAATCCTTGACCAAAACCCCCCAATTTTAAAACAAGCCCATTCAGAAATAATCCTCTCAAGATTAGAAAGATTGTTAAGCGGTGATGCAAAGTGGTTATTATGTTTAAGTAATAATCATAGCGAGGATTTCAGTAATGTGCAATTTAACGAATGCTTACACTTAATACAGAATTGTTCTAAATTTGATGTATTTGGACGAAAGGATATGCCTTGCGTAATAAACGTCAAAAAAAGAATCGCAATATCATGCAGTACACAATGGAGTAACCAAAAAACATGGGATTATACTTCCAACTATGATGACAATCATGATTTTCTTCAAGACAACAGTTTTAACATCCTCTATCTTCATTGGGGTTTTGAAAACGAAAAATATGTGAGAACGAGATACCAAAAAAATACAGAAGCACTATTAACTGGAGAATCGCCTGATTATAAAGGCTTTCAGAGACTGTATAAAAATAATCTTAGTCTTAATACTGCTCAAAATTGGGATTTCATTTTTGCTCATCACCCACATGTCCTTCAACCTATAATGAAAGTTCAGCATAAAATTACTATAAATAAGAGATCCATTCCATATAATAAATTAGCAGTATTTTCAGCGGGTAATTTTACTTCAGGAGCCAATGTTATCCGAAAAAAAAAACATATTTCGGGTATTATTATGAAATGTGAAATCGGTCCTTTAAGCGGATATCCTGAAAAACTCGCGATAGGCAATATGGAATGGCGTAGAACAATAAATCATAAAAAGAGAATAGGAAAAGAGCTATTGAAACTAGTATGTATTGATAATGAAAAATATCGAACTTTCAATAAACCCTTATTTATTTATGGCGGGTTATTTTTAATTGTATACATACTCTCGTTCTTAATTAATTCGTATTTCTAAAATTATTAAATCTTAATTACCCTAATTTACGGATTAATTGTCAGATATTGTATTGTATACAAAAAAGTAAGATATATAAATAATCTGGGGGTATAACTACCTATCCAATGTTTATCACTGATAACAAATTTAAAAACACAAAAAATTCTGATTTTAAAAAAAAATGGTGACAATATGGAACTCCAAACTTCACAAGATAAAACTTTAGATGAATATTATAGTTCTCCCGAAGGGAAGAGCGGTGGAATTGAGGAAACTATAAAGGCTGAAAAGATGGGAATTAGTCCCTATGAGATAGAGGAGACAATCTACTATTTTGGTAAGCATCTAGCGTTGCCGGGAATTGTTGGTGTATTTATTCCTTTAACGATCATATTCGGCATATTTGAGAATACTTTTATCGAAATGCTGAGCTATATCATTTATGCTTTAGCAGCAATCCTTCTTCTAAGTGTGGGGAGAGAACTCGTAAGAGGATGGAGATATAAAATCAAAGAAGGAGCAATTTATTTACCAGGACCTTATATTATCAAACGTGAAGCAGAGAATTATGATCCTTATATTAATGAAATAACTGAAACAAAATATACAATAGGATTTGTTGGTGATATAATGAAGATGAATAAATTTGGCTTAGAATTTCATCCTGACATCAAATCATTCTTTAAAGACACTGATTTAATAATTGGAAATTTAGAAGGTATAATAACTAATCAACCCTGCCCAAGGCTAAAACAAGCACACACAGAAGATATCCTACCACAATTAGAAAGCTTGCTAAGCGAGAATAATAAGTGGTTACTATGTGTAAGTAATAATCATAGCGAAGACTTTAGTAGTACCCAATTTAACGAATCTTTACATAAAATACAAGATAATTATAATTTTGATGTCTTCGGACGACAAGATATATCTTTTGTACGCAATCAAAACAAAGATATAACAATTACATGTGCTACGCAATGGAGCAATCAAAAAACTTGGAACTACACTTTCAAATATAATAACCCCACTGTTATCAACATAGATAATGATGACATTAATAATGATAAATATCCTTTTCAGCTCATTCATAATACAAAGTTTAACATCCTCCTCCCCCATTGGGGTTTTGAAAACGAGAAATATGTGAGAACAAGATTCCAAAAGGATGCTAAAGCACTGTTAACTGGTATAACGCCTAACTATAGAGGATTTCAAAAAATATATAAAAAAAGGTTTTTAAGAGGTATTTTTGCTCATCCTGATCACAAATGGGATCTCATTTTTGCTCATCACCCTCACGTTATTCAACCAATAATGAAAGTTCCGGATGAAATCAAAATGGAGAATAAAAAATCATTACGATATAATAAAGTAGCGGTTTTTTCGGCGGGTAATTTTACTTCAGGGGCTAATATCAGTCGAAAAAAGAAGCACATTTCTGGCATAATTATGAAGTGCCAAATTGGTCCTTTAAAGGGATATGAAGAAAAACTCGCCATTGGTAAAATGGAATGGCGTAGAACTAAAAATTTTAAAACTCGAGTGGGGAAAAAACCAGCAAAACTAGTGTGTATCGATAATGAGAAATACCGGACATATAATAAACCCTTTCTCATTAATGGAATGATACTATTTATTGTATTTCTAGCGTTTTACTTAATTAATTTGTATTCCTAATAATTTTAAAGAATTTATTATTATTTTTTTTTTCCTTTGGTTTATTTTCTCAAAAACACTTCTAGTAATCATTACAAACCTAATTCCCGTAATTTGCGAGTAACTTCTTGTTTTTTGGCACCTTTGAGATCATACCACTTATAAAAAATTAACGCACCCACGATGCAAACAATGAAAGGAAGTAATCCTTGTATTATTCGAAGGCCTAATAAAGGTTCAATTTGATGAGAAACATTGCTCGGGTCATATTGTGTGAGCGTGTATATAATTGCTATTATAAAACTCTGAATCGATATGGAAACTTGAATGAAAACATTCCTAATTCCAATTAGTGTAGTCTGTTGATGTTTTTTTATTTTTACAGCAATTTCATCGTAGCAATCGGCAAAAACGGGTGATAACATAATTAAAAACGAGGAGCTTGATACTCCGTTAAGGATGCTGATTAAATAGTACTGGAAGGCATCTACAATAAACATGTTAAATAATAAACTTACTCCGTATAAAGCTAAACCTATTGTGTATGTTTTCGAGTGGCCTATTTTTTTAGATAAGCGAGCCCATATAGGTATTGTTATAAATGAAGATAGAAGCATTATAATTGAACCTATGCTTCTTATATATTGCCCTTCTTGTAGAACATCATCAACAAAGTTGACTGTATTCATGCTCATAAGACCAAACGAAATCATGAATGTAAGATAAGAGAATACAGCTAACATGAAATTTTTTTGTTTTAAACAGATTTTCATAGTTTTTAAAAAGGAAATTTTATCCGAGTCGTCATGCCCTACGCTAAATCTATCTTTTATTACACTATCCTCTTTGGCTCCCGGTATAAATACCGCAAATGAAATTAAGAGAATAAGAACGCTGATACCCGCAGCGATTGTGAACGATGTGGGATTTCCGGGAACAATTACTTGGGACCAGATTGTAATTGCTAAGAAATTTGCTAGATATGTGAAAATTTGTGTCAATATTCCCCCTTTTCTACGATTTTTATCTCCTCTAAAATGAGCAGCAAAAGCCCCAAAAGAATGAGTTTGAAGAAGAGAATACGATAAATTGTATAGTAATACGATAATTATATAGTAGATTAGAATGGGCAATACGCTCTCAATTCCTGTTACTTGAGGAGGTGTAAATAGGAAAAAAAATAGAATAATCGTGGGAATCCCTCCAATTATGATCCATGGAGTATGGAAACCTCGCTTTTTGGTCCATTTGAAGGGTCTATCAGTAAGATATCCCATTATAGGGTTAATCAGCATACTCCAAATTGTGTATATGACATTTGCGATAGCCATATATATATACCATAAACCTTCTATACTTCTTAAACCAAGTTGGTCCGCATAGAATGTCCAGACAAAATTTGTAAAGGCTACCATTAAAAAAATATTCAAAAAATATCCGGTGGAAAACATTACCATTTTTGTAAGACTTGGTTCTTCAGGTTGAACTGGCTTCAGATCATTATTTAAGGTTGTCATATTTTATTACAGATTTCATTCTTGATATTTAGTTATTCGTTCTATTATTTATTAAGGTATTCTTCCAAGAAGCAAATAACAATGGATTGATACAAATTATAGAATATTAGAGCAAGTTTTATTAGTTACTGAGCGATTTTTAATTCAAATCTAATTCTCCCAAACATTCATTAAAAGAGGTTTTTGTTATAAGACTGCTCGAATACGAGAGTAAGGAAATTTTTAGCGAGTTTGGCATTCCATTAGTTAAGAATATTTTGATTCTTAAGGGGGAAGATATCGAAGAAAAAGTTAACAGTTTTTCATTCCCAGCAATTGTAAAGTCGCAAATCGCTATTGGAAGCAGAAAAAAAGCGGGGTTAATAAAGATTGCTCAAACTCAAGAAGACGCTATATCTCTTTGTAGAGAATTCTTCAGCAGAAATGTAGCGGGTTTCGATGTTGAAGCCATTATCATCGAAGAACTCGCCAAAATCGATCAAGAATATTATTGCTCAATTGCGTTAGATGCTTCAGGAAGGCAGTTCTATCTTATCGCAAGCAAGGAGGGAGGGATAGACATAGAGGAAGTATCCAAAGAACATCCAGACGCAATTATTAAACGCAGTTTTCCGTATTCAGAAGGATTAACAGAAGAAATCGCTCGAGATGTAGCAATACAACTTGGATTTTCGGGTAATTTATTGCAGTCGGGAATTGATATTTTTCTGAAATTATCGAAAATCACAATGAAATTAGAAGCTCAACTTGTAGAAATAAATCCTTTGATAATGACCGCTTCAGGGTTATTTGCAGTAGATGGAAAGATGATTTTGGACGACGATACGGATTTTCGCCAACCAGTAGTTCAAAAATTACTGGATCGTAAATTAAGTGAACTAGAGAAAATCGCAAAAAAAGAAGGCTTTTCGTTTGTAGAATTATCCGGGGAAATCGGTATCTTAGCAAATGGAGCAGGTCTTACAATGGCTTTACTAGATGTGTTATCAGAATTAGGTTTACAACCCGCCAATTTTTTAGATGTTGGGGGTGGGGCAAGTAAGGAAAGAGTATATAAAGCGCTTGAATTAATTTTTGAATTGCAACCGAAAGCTGTTTTAGTAAATATTTTTGGAGGTATTACTCGATGCGATATCGTAGCTCAAGCAATAATTCAAGCTTTAAACGATTTTTCTAATGCGCCACCAATGGTAATAAGATTAACGGGGACGAACGAAAAAGAAGGAATTGCTCTTCTTAAAGAAGAAAATATCGACGCATTTCAAGATGTTATGGCTGCAGTTAAAAAAGTAAAAGAGGTGCTAAGCGAATAATATGTTTATATCTGAGAATTCAAAAGTGTTAGTTCAGGGAATAACCGGAAAACAAGGCATATTTCACACTCAGTTAATGCTTAACTATGGCACAAAAATTGTTGCTGGAGTGACACCTGGAAAGGGGGGTCAACAAGTGCATGGCGTTCCAGTTTTTAACGAAGTTAAGGATGCAATTCGAGAAACAGGTGTAGATACGAGCATAATCTTTGTTCCTGCACGATTTGTTTTAAGCGCAGCTATGGAAAGTCTGAACGCTGGAATCAACATGACGTGTATTATAACTGAAAACGTACCAGTATTCGATATGATTCAGCTCGTAGAAAAATCCAAAGAAAAAGGATTACATCTAGTCGGTCCAAATTGTCCGGGCATGTTAATCCCCGACAAGATTAAGTTAGGAATAATGCCAGACAACATGTGTCACTATGGTAATGTCGCAGTTGTCTCAAAAAGTGGGACTTTGTCGTATGAGATAACTAAAGCAATTGGAGATAGTGGTATTGGAGTATCTGCGTATGTTGGTATCGGTGGAGATCCCGTTAGAGGAACTACTATGCAAGAAGCTGTAGCCTATTATTCAGAAGATCCTCATACTAAGGTAATTGTACTAATAGGAGAAATTGGAAGCGACGAGGAAGAAAAAACTGCAGTATTTATTAAGAGAAATGTTTCTAAACCAGTTATTGCCTATATTGCCGGAAAAAGCGCTCCAGAAGGGAAAAGGATGGGACATGCTGGTGCTATAATTTCTGGTGATGTTGGTACAGCTCAAGGAAAAATAAAAGCACTTCAAAGATCAGGTGCTTTAGTAGCTGATACCCCTTGGGAAGTTCCTCAGCTACTTAAAGAAGTTTTATAAGTTTAAGTAAATTCCCTTAAAAATGATTGAAAAATTCTATCCATCCTCTTTATACAATTTTCTTAGCTTTATCCAACCACATCCTGTGAATAAAAAGATATTAGACTGTGGAGCAGGAGGAGGAAATCCTAAACTTGCTTTTTTTTATGACAACGGTTTTGAAACTTATGGAATTGATATTTCAGATGAACAACTAGAAAGAGTACAAACTTATTGCGAGGAAAACAGTATAGATTTAGGTGTAATTAAAGGCGATATGAAGAGTATTCCTTTTGAGTCTGAATCGTTCGGGTATGTTTTTTCTTATCTCTCAATGGTTCATCTGAGTAAAAATGAGGCGAAAATTGCTATAAACGAGATCCATCGCGTTTTATTGAAGGGAGGATTATGTTATTTGAATTTCCTCTCTAAAGATGATATTAATTTCGATGTAAAAGAAGAATCTAAGCCAGGAGAAGTCATCAGTATAGAAAGAGGTCAAGAAGAAGTTCACAGCTATTATGAAGATGACGAACCTGATGAATATCTTAAGAAATTTGAGATCATTTATAAAGAAAAAAGACATGTTTTAAATGGTAACTACTTTCAAACAGGTCGAACTTGTATTCTTGATTATATTATGAAAAAATAATTAAAAAGGGATGGATTACGTTCTAATGGAAAACAGAGCAAGAGTGATTAAATCTCATCAGTCGGAAGTGTTGACTCCTTTTCAAGCTGAAAGAGGAGATAATGTCATTGGTATAGAAAAGCCTACTCAGTGGGAAGGATGG
>Ga0114922_10004164_pt1 | contig 13441 bp, 10 predicted proteins | sample AartaG_FD_100975 | JGI IMG/M metagenome (GOLD analysis project Ga0114922, IMG submission 100975) | Deep subsurface microbial communities from Aarhus Bay to uncover new lineages of life (NeLLi) - Aarhus_00045 metaG | ecosystem: Environmental > Aquatic > Marine > Oceanic > Sediment | place... | reverse complement strand
TGGGGACGCCCAGCGTCCGCAGTTGCCCCAGCCGGGCCAGGACCTCCAGGTTGTGCGCCAGCGTCTTGCCGAACCCGATGCCGGGGTCCACGATGATCGCCTCCTCCGGAACGCCGGCGTCGCAGGCCGCCTGCATGCCGCGGCGCAGGTGCCGGGCGATGTCGGCCATCAGGTTATCATATTGCGGTCGGTGCTGCATGGTCTTCGGCTCGCCGAGCATGTGCATGATGACGCAGCCGGCGCCGGTCTCGGCGACGGCGGCGGGCATCTCCGGGTCGCCCAGCAACCCGGTCACGTCGTTGATGAGGCCGGCGCCGGCGCTGGCCGCCTCACGGGCGACCCTGGCGCGGCGCGTGTCGATGCTGATCGGCACGTCCAGGCGCGAGGCGAGCGTCTCGACGACCGGCATGACGCGGGCCAGTTCCTCGTCCTCCGGCACCGGGTCGCTGCCGGGCCGGGTGGACTCGCCGCCCACGTCCACGAGGTCGGCGCCCTCCTGGACGAGCCGCTCGGCCTGGGCCACCGCGTCCGTGGGGTCCAGGTACCGGCCGCCGTCGCTGAAACTGTCGGGCGTCACGTTCAGGACGCCCATGATGGCCGGCCGGGGTCCGACCGCGAGCGTGCGGGCGCCCAGGCGTATCCGGAATTGCCGGCGGGCGTAGCTGGCGATGGCCCGGGCCACCTCGCGTCCCAGGGCGGGCCCGGGCGCCGGGGCCTGCCCCAGGCGCGTCACGAGGTCGGCAAAATGTCGGCGGGCCCCCGCCAGGATGAGTTCCGCCTCGCCGTCGGCGCCGCCCCTCTTCGGGAGGACGGTGGTGGTGCCGCCGGCCGCGGCCATCAGGCGGTTCAGGCGGTCAACCTCGTCGGCGGAGAGGTTCTCGATGGCCAACGCGAGCCCGTCGGGCGGCACCGCGCCGGTCGGTCCCTGGCCCGCCGGGGCTTCCGTTTCCTGCGCCGCTGCTCCGGCCCGGCGCACCTCGGCCAGGACGGGGGCGGCACGCGCCTCCGCGAGGATGCGGGCGTTCAGGCGGAGATGCAGCACGCGTCGGCCTCGCGAACCTACGCCGGCGCCCCGGTATCGGCGTCCAAGGCGTCGGCGGTGACCAGGAAATCTTCTCCTCCGATGACGTCCTTGACCTCCTCGGCGCTCATGACCTCGCGCTCCAGCAGGGCCTCGGCCACACGCTGGAGGGCGTCGCGGTTGTGGCCGAGGAGGGTCTTGGCATCGGTGTACTCGACGTTGATGATGTTCTGGACTTCCTCGTCGATTTCATGGGCGGTGGCGTCGCTGTGCTCCTTCGGGCCGTAGCCCTCCGGGCCCCAGGGGGCCTGATCCTCGTTGGCGGCGTAGCGGATGGGGCCGATGCGGTCGCTCATGCCCCAGTCGCAGATCATGCGGCGGGCGATGGCGGTGGCCCGGCGGATGTCGTCGCTGGCGCCCGAGGTAATGTCGTCGCAGAAGAGTTCCTCGGCGACGCGGCCGGCGAACGCCACCTTGATCTGCCCCAGGCACTGCTTGCGGCTGATGGTGTGCCGGTCCTTCTCCGGCAGGAACATCGTTCCGCCCAGCATCATGCCGCGCGGAATGATGCTGACCTTGTGCAGCGGCTCGACGTGCGGCTGGAGGACGAGCGACATCAGCACGTGCCCGGCCTCGTGGTAGGCCGCGAGGCGGCGTTCCTCCTCGTCCATGGCGCGGCTGCGCTTGGTCCGGCCCCAGCGGACCTTGTCGCGGGCCTCTTCCAGGTCGTCCTGCTGGACGGCCGTCTTGCTGAGCATGGTGGCGCGGATGGCGGCCTCGTTGATGATGGCGGCCAGGTCGGCGCCGCTGAATCCGGGCGTGCCCCGGGCCACCACCGAGAGGTCGACGGAGTCGTCCATCTGGATTTGCTTGGCGTGGACCGCAAGGATCTGCTCGCGCTCGTTGATGTCGGGCAGGTAGATGGTGACCTCGCGGTCGAAGCGGCCGGGCCGACGCAGCGCGGGGTCGAGCACGTCCGGCCGGTTCGTTGCGCCGATGATGATGACCTGCTCGTTGGTCTCGAATCCGTCCATCTCGACCAGGATGGCGTTGAGGGTCTGCTCGCGCTCATCGTGCCCGCCGGTGTAGCCCATGCCGCGCCTCCGGCCGACGGCGTCGATCTCGTCGAGGAAAATGATGCAGGGGCTGGACTCCTTGGCCATGCGGAACAGGTCGCGGACGCGGCTGGCGCCGACGCCGACGAACATCTCGACGAAGTCGGAGCCGGAGATCGAGAAGAAGGGCACGCTGGCCTCGCCGGCGATGGCCTTGGCGAGCAGCGTTTTGCCGGTGCCGGGCGGGCCCACCAGCATCACGCCGCGCGGTATCCGCCCGCCGATGGCCCGGAACCGTTGCGGGTGCCGGAGGAACTCGATGAGTTCCTGGACCTCCTCCTTGGCGTCCTCGATGCCGGCCACGTCGTCGAAGGTGACCTTGACCATCTCCTTCTTGGCCAGCCTCGCCCGGCTCCGTCCGAAACTGAGGACCCCCCCGGGCCCCGAGGCCGACCGCATCTGGCGGGCGATGAAAAACCAGATGATCATGAGGACCAAGACAAGGGGCAGGGCACTGGCCAGGAACGTTCGCCAGAAGAGCGGATCGTCCGGGACGTAACTCCGGTGGTCCTTGTCCTGGAAGCGGTCGAGGAGTTCCTCGTTCTCGGTCAACCGCTGCGCCATGCGAGGCACTTCGCGATCGTTCAGGTGGACGGTGAATTCCTTCCGGCCGAACTCGTTCAGGTACTCGCCGGAGACGATCTTGCCGTGGATCACGCTGCCCTCGATCCAGATGGCATCGATGGCGTCGGGCTTGGCCAGGAGGCGCTCGAGGTCGGCGCGCGAGACTTCGTTGCTCTCGCCGAAGCCGCGGCTGATGGCCCAGACCACCAGCACGATCAGCCCGCCGATGAGCACCCATCCCAGGAGGCCGCGCATCCGTGGCGGAGGCCGCTGGTTTTCCGGCTCGCCGCCCTCCTGCTGGTTGTCGAAATCGTTACGACTCATCGAGGAAGCTTCTTACGTTGATCTTGCTCCGGCCGCCCGGGGTGTCGGCCGGCACTACCAGTCCTTTTCCATGGCCTCGACGATGCGTTCGGCGAGGCGTGCCGAGGCCTCGAACGTCGCCGAGTCGAGCGTCTCGTTGACGGCCTCGGCGTACGTGGCGGCACCGGTGATGCGGTCCCGGCGCCGGAGCACCTCGCCGGTCCGCAGGTCCTTCCACTCGAACCAGCACGTCAGGGTGACCTCGATGTCGCTGGGGTTGTCGGTGTCGGTGTCCTCCATCAGGACGGGGGCGTACAGGTGGAGGACCTCGCCGCGCAGTTGCGTATCGGCCCGCTTCGGATCGTGGACGACCTTGTACGGCGTCCGGAGTTCGATGTACTTGACGAGTTGGCGCGTCAGTTCAAATTCCAGTTCGCGTCGGAACTCCTTGGACGCGAAGATGGAGACGGCCACCGTCCGCACGTCGGTGCGGTGGAGCGGCTTCATCGAGTAGCCGCACCCCGTCGCCGCCAACGCCACGGCCAGCGTCAGGATGAGGATGACGGAGCGTTTCACGGCTGGTTCTCCTCCTGGACCGTTTGAGCGGTGCCCATGGTCTCGGGGGGCTCGGAGACCTCGGCGGCGGCCGGCGCGCCGGCGACCTCGGCCGGCCCGGGGGCCGGCGGCGCGGGTTCGAGGTCCGGGGCGAGGAAGTCGGCGGCTTTCAGGCTCCAGGCCGAGTCCGGGTATCGCCCCCGGAGCCGCTCGGCGTAGAACGCTGCCGCGCATGGGTGCCCGGACCGGCGGTATCGGGCGGCGATTTCATACAGCGACTGGGCCTGAAGGTCCCGCAGCCGCTCGAGCATGGCGGCCACGTCGCGCCGGGCGGCCTCGTCCGGGTACTTCTCCTGGAACTGGCGGAGCCGGTCCCGGGCCAGCCGAAGCGTCGTCGTGCTGTACCTGGGTCCCTCGCACTGCCGGATGGCGCACTCGGCCCGGCGGAATTCGGCGTGGCGGACGGCCTCGCCGTTCGGGTACTCCTTGCAGTACTTGTCGTAGTACTGCTCGGCGTCCGGCCACTTGCGCTTGGACCAGTAGTAGTCGGCGATGCGGAGGATGATGTCGTCGGCGAGGTCGCCGGAGGGTTGGTGCTCGTAGACGCGGCGGAGGATCTCAATGGCCTCGCCCTCGCCCGACATGATCGGGATGCCGAGCACCCGCCGGCGGACCGGGCCGAGGTAGAGTTCCGCAATCTCGATTTCCTTGCGCAGGGCGTCCTGGTACCGCCGACTGCCGGCGTACTGCTCGATGAACTCCTCGTATTGCTCGAACGCCTTGTAATAACGCTCGCGGGCGAAGAGCGACTCGGCCCGCAGCCACATCGCCTCTTCCCGGTAGGGCGATTCGGGATAGTCCTTGATGAGTTCGTGGAACGTTTTCTCGGCGCGGCGATGGTTGGCGGCCTGGAAGTCGGCGGCGCCCTGGTTGAAGAGGGGTTCGTCGCGGCCGGGCGGCGGCGGCTTTTTCCACCACTTGGCCCGTTCCCACCAGGAGGGCTCCGTTTCGGGACGGGCGGGCTTTTCGGTGTCGGGCAGTTCGGCGCGCCGCGGGCGCGTGGGCATGGGCTTTTCGGACGGCGGTCGGGCCGGCTGCATTTGGGCCGGCGCCGGCGGACGGTCCGGGGGCGCCGGTTCGGCGGGCGCCCGCTCGGGAGCCGGCTGCTCCGGCTCCTTGGGCGTTCGGGGCTCGGGCGGCGGCGGTTTGGCGGACTCGTCGTAGATCCATTTGCCGTCACGCCAGACCCAGCCGGCCTCCGCGGCCGAGACGGTGCCCAGCAAGACGGCCAGCGCCGCGATCCCGACGGTAAGGCGTCGCACGTCTCGATCCCCCTACGGGGTTCGCTTCTGCTGCGGGGCCGACCGGAAACGGCCCGGGGAGCGGGCGGGGGCCCGGCCGCTCCGGCTTCCATTATACGGAATCATCGGCCCGTGAATAGTTAAACGTGGCGGGCGGCCGAGAGTTCCCGTCCACCCAGTTCGATGACGGTGGCGGAGAGCACCTCCCGGACCTGGTCGGCGGTGGCCGGCTTGAGGCGGACGCGTCGGACCCGGTCCCAATCGGCGCCGGCCAGGAAGGCCATCGCCTCGGCCGTCTTGGCCGAGAGGCGGTGGATCTTGCCCTTGTTCTGCGGGCGGCAGGCGTCGCAGACGGGCCCGCCCAGGCCGACGCTGTAGGCCACGGGCCGACCCTGCGCCAGCGCCCGGCCGCACTCCACGCACCGGTCCGTGGGGGGACCGTAGCCGAGCAGGGCGAGCAGGCGGAGCGCGAAGGCGAAGGTCACCGCCCGGCAGGCCTCCGGTTCCACGGCCGCCAGCCGCGAGAGCGTGCCCGCCGCCAGGTCGAACACCGCCGGCTGCGGGTCCACCTCCGGGACCAGCGCCAGCACCAGTTCGGTGACGGTGGCGGCGGCATAGTAGGCGGGCAGGGAGCGGTGCAGGCCGTCGAACCGGTCGGTCTCGTACAGTTCCATCAGGGTGGCGAGGCGGTTGGGGTTGGTGACGCTGAAGACGGCCTCGCCGAGCATCCACCGGTCCAGGGGTCCGCTGAAGGGGTTCCGGTCGCGGCGGGAGCCCTTGGCGAGGCATCGGAGCCGGCCGACCTCCCGGGCCAGGAGGTGGACGACCTGGCTGGTCTCGCTCCAGTCGGTGCATCGCAGGGTCAGGACGGTTGACTTGTGGACGGGCACCGGTGTCTCCTGGGGCGACGGCCACGGGGAAGTCCGCTCCGTATGCCGGAATGTGTGGGCGGCGGCTCTGGAGCACCCGCCGCGGTCGACCACGTGTTTGCGCGGTGGTTACGGAGAACCACCGCGCCAACCATAGGTCCGTCGGCCCGCTCAGCCTTCGCCGCTTGCGTCGGACGTGTCGGCCACGTCGATGCGCAGGCGCGAGATTCGGCGCTGGTCGGCCTCCAGGACGGTGATGGCGAGGCCGTCCTGTTCGAGGGCCTCGCCGGCCTTGGGGATGTAACCGAGCCGGCTGAGGACGAAGCCGCCAATCGTCTCGTAGTCCTCGTCCTCTGGCAGGTGGAGGTCGAGTTCCTCGTTGAGTTCGTCGATGTGGACGCGGGCCTCGACCTGGAAGGCCCGCTGGCCGACGCGGCGGATCGGCTGGGCGGGCTCGGGTTCGTACTCGTCGACGATCTCGCCGACGATCTCCTCGAGGGCGTCCTCGATGGTGACCAGGCCGGCGGTCCCGCCGTACTCGTCGAGCACGACGGCGATGTGGACCTGGTTGGTCTGGAAGTCGCGGAGCAGTTCGTCCAGGCGTTTGGTCTCGGGGACGAAGAGGGCCTTGCGCATGACGCCGCCGACGCGTTGCGGTTCGGAGGCCCCTTCGGGGGCGGGGTTGAGCAGGTCTTTCGCATACAGGATGCCGACGATGGTGTCGAGGTTGCCGCTGGTGGTGGGGATGCGGCTGAAGCCGGACTCGGCGATGAGGCGGCGGGCCTCGTCGACGGTCTCGCCGGCGTCGATGCTGGTGACGTCGGTTCGGGGGGTCATGATCTGGCTGGCGTCGGTCCGTTTGAACTTGATGATGTTGGCGATCATGTCCTTCTGCTCTTCCTCCAGCGCGCCTTCGCGCTCGCCCTCATCGGCGACGCTGACAAGTTCCTCCTCGATGTCCGAGAGCGTCGCCCGGTGTTTGGGGACGCCGGCCAGCCGGCGGACGAGGGTGCCGAAGACGCCGAGCAGCCGCCGGCACGGGGCGAAGATGGCGCGGACCGCCTGGAGGAGGGGAAGCGTGGAGGCCAGGACGCTTTCGGCGGTGCAGTTCGCCCACGCGGTCGGCACGACGCCGCCCAGGACCACGCCGATGACGGCCGAGACCGCCGCCCCGACCAGCCAACCGGGCACGGTGGCGCCGAAACGGCCCAGCGACCACACCTCAAACAGGACCACCATCGCCACCAGGCTCAGCAGGTGCAGCGCGTGGGTGGTCTCCAGCAGGGCGTCCTGGTGACGGAACAGCCGTTCGAGGTGATGCGGCCGGCCCTTGCGGTCCAGGGCGGCTTCCAGCCGGGTGCGCGAATAGGAGCGTAGTGCCTGATGGGTCAGGGCGAAAAACGACGCCAGGCCTGTCCCCGCCAGGCCGAGCGCAAAAGACACGTAGGATGGCACCGGGTCCTCCTACTGAACCGACGCCTGGCCGGCGTACACACACGGGAACCCGAGTTGCGAAAGGAGGACGTCTTCGCGGGCGTGCATCCGTCGGGCGTCCTGGGCGGTCCGGTCGTCGTAGCCGATCAGGTGCAGCAGGCCGTGCACGATGTAGAGCAGCAGTTCCGCCTCCGGGTTGCCGTGGATCGCCTGGGCCTGGTAGTAGGCGCGTTCGGCCGAGGCGATGATTTCGCCGTTGAGGCTCCCGTTGTTGGAATAATGGCCTTCCGGCCACTCGGGGTCTTCGAGGGGGAAACTGATGACGTCGGTGACGGCGTCTCGGCGGAGGTACTCGTTGCTGAGGTCGCGGATGTGGCGATTGTCGGTCAGGACGACGCTGAGGCTCTTGGCGGCTCGCCCCTCTTCCTTCATGACGTGCCGCACGACCTGGAGGATGGTCCTCTTGTCGAGGTGAACGTGATCCTGTAGATCCGTGATCTCGATCTTCGCCATGTGCCCGTGCCTCGGGGTTCGGCGTCTTTCAGGTCGCGTCGCGTGCCTGTATGTGGAGCCCTCGGGGAACGTCCCGCCGGGAGCCTAGCGCTCCGGCTCGTCGGTGGGCGGCGCGGATGCCGGTGGCGGGTCCTCGGCCGGAACCTCGCCGGCACGGTGCGTCTCGGCCGGGGTGCCCCCCGCCGCCGCGCGCGACTCCGTCTTGTCGGCTTCGTCGGCCTCCTCTGCCTCGCGCTGCCCGGGATACGCGATGCGACCATGATAAACCGAAAGGAGTGTCTTCGTCAAGGCCTCCTCGATGCGGTTCAGGTCGTTCATCGCCAGGCCGCTATCGTCCAACTGGCCGTCCAGCAGCCGCTTCATCACCATGTCGTGGACGGTGGCCTTGATCTTGGCGGCGGTGCGGTCCTTCAGGCTGCGGGTGGCGCTCTCAACGGCGTCGGCGAGCATGACGATGGCGGTTTCCGGCCGGCAAGGTTTGGGGCCGGGATACCGGTAATCGTTTTCGTCGGGTGGTTCCTCGCCGATGCCCTCGGCCTGCCGGGAGGCCTGGTGGTAGAAGTACTCCATGAGGGTCGTGCCGTGGTGCTCCGCGATGAAGTCCTTGATGATGGAGGGCAGGCCGAGGCGGTCGGCCATCTCCTGGCCGTCCTTGACGTGGCTGGAGATGATGAGTCGGCTCATGGCCGGGGTCAGCCGGCCGTGTGGTTTCTCGCCTTCCTGGGCGTTCTCGACGAAGTAGCGCGGCTTGTTGGCCTTGCCGATGTCGTGGAAGTAGGCGCCCACGCGGGCCAGCAGGCCGCTGGCGCCGATGGCCTCGGCGGCCGCCTGGCCGAGCGTCCCGATGAGCAGGCTGTGCGCGTACGTGCCGGGCGCCTCCAGGGCCAGCCGCTTCAGCGCCGGCTGGTTCACGTCGCAGAGTTCCAGGAGGCTGATGTTCGTGACGATGCCGAATACCCGCTCGATGAACGGCAGGATGGCCAGCATGACGATGCCTGCCGCCACGCCTGCGCACAGGTACAGGATGGCCGGCCAGAGGATGGTCTGGGTCAGGGTCGAGAGGTCCAGGTCGGGCGGCGAGAGCCGCCAGAACGCCAGGGCCATATGCGTCACGAAGAAGATCAGCCCGGTCAGCGCCCCGATCTTGATGAGTTTGGAGCGATTGTTGACCTCCTTCAGGGCCAGCGTGGCGATGCCGTTGCCCGCGACCGTCACGAGGGCCCAGTCCAGGCCGGTCCGATTGGCCAGCGCCACCAGGAGCGTGAGCGCCCAGACCGTGGCCAGGGCGAACGCCTGGTTGTATGCGATGGTCACGATCATGCCGGCCGTGGCAACCAGGAAGGTGGCCGTCGCCATCGCCTCGGCCGAGAGCCCGTGGGTCTGGCCGGCGGCCTTGGCGAGTCCGAGGACCAGGATGCCCAGGACCGCCAGCATGAGGCCCCTCGGCACGCTGCGGGCCACCCGCGGCTGGAACCGGGCCGTGTACCCCGCCTGCATCAGCACCAGGGCCGCCACCAGCACCAGGGCCCCCGCCCACGCCAGGCCTTTGCGGGTCCATCCCAGTTGGTCCAGATACGCCTCCTGCTCCTGGTGCAGGATCTTGATGTCGGCCTCGGTGACCTGCTTGCCGGCCTCCACCAGGGTGGTGCCCTTCTTGCGGAGGATGGGGACGGGCTGGACCTTGCCCTTGACCTCGGCCCGGCGGTTTTCGGTCTTGGCCTGGTCATAGAGGAGGGTGGGGCCGACCTTCGGGGCCATGCTGACGGCCAGGAGACCGACGCCCGGCCGCCCGAACACCTGCTGAAGCAGCGGGTCGATGAGCCGCTTGATCCGCGACTGGATGCGGTCGGTCTGCGGGACGGTGGTCACCTTTTCCAGGGGCAGTTCCTGGTCGCCCCCGGGCAGTTGGACGGCGATGACGGGGGCCGGCTCCTCCAGGATGGGGGCCGTCTCGGGGGCGAGGCCGGCCGGCAGGTGCTTCCGGAGTTCGCGGAACCGGGCGATCCGGGCCGCCGCACGCTGGTACTCTTCCTCGCGGACGACCGGCAGGTTCAGCGGGTCGGCCAGCAGCGAGGTCGCCTCGGTGATGGTCTTGGAGACGTCGGCCAGGGCGGTGCCCTCCTGGCCGACCGCCGCCTTGACGGACCGGAACATCTCCAGGTCGAGGTTCCACGCCTCGCGGATCTTCTTGGGGACGGCCTCCTGGCCCTCCGCCTTGGCGATCTCGTTGACCAGCGACAGCAGGCTTTCGCGCAGCGCGATGGCCGGCCGCGCATTCGGCGTGTACAGGCCCGGCACGCGCAAGAGGGCCGTCAGTTCCCGCACGTCGGCCGTCACCCGGTGGTCGATGTACTCGAAGTCGACCCGCGAGAGAATCGGGTGGGTGCCGGTTTCGCCCTTGCGGTAGGGGAGCGGCGGCCGGGGCAGTTGCACCAGCAGCAGGGCCCCGGCGACCCACAGCACCAGGATGCTGATCTGCCAACGGACGTGCCGGCTCTTGAGGTGCTCGTACCACGACACGTCGCCTTCGGCTCGAAGGCGCTCGACGCGCCGAGGCTTCTGACGTTTGCGGTTCCAGCGTGCCATGGGTCAGTCCTGATGGCCGGATGCGGGGTCGGCCCGGCGTCGGCGCCGGCGCTGGTCGGACCGGTCTTCCATGCCGCGGTCGCCCTGCTCGTAGGCGTCGACGATGGCCTGGACCAGGCGATGGCGGACGATGTCTTCCCGGGCGAGTTCCACCGTCTCGATGCCGTCGATGCCCGCCAGTTTGTTGCAGGCGTCGACCAGGCCGCTCTTTCGGCCGGCCTCCAGGTCCACCTGGGTGATGTCGCCGGTCACGATCATCTTGGAACGCATCCCCATCCGCGTCAGGAACATCTTCATCTGGGCCGTCGTCGAGTTCTGCGCCTCGTCCAGGATGATGATGGCGTCGTTCAGGGTCCGGCCGCGCATGTAGGCCAGGGGAACGATCTCGATCACGTCCGTCTCGATGTACGAGCGGACCTGCTTGAAGCCCATCATGTCGTGCAGCGCGTCGAGCAGCGGCCGCAGGTACGGGTTGACCTTGGCCTCCAGGTCGCCGGGCAGGTACCCGAGTTTCTCGCCCGCCTCCACGGCCGGCCGGACCAGCGCGATCCGCTTGATCTGCTCGTGCTTGAGGGCCTGGACGGCCATGGCGACGGCCAGGTAGGTCTTGCCCGTCCCGGCCGGGCCGATGCAGAAGACCAGGTCGTTCCGCTCGATGGCCTCGCAGTAGGCGAGTTGGCCGGGCGTCTGCGGCCGGACGGGCCGACCCGCCGTGTAGACCTCGATCTGCTTCAGGGCGGGGCCCCGGCCGCTGCGACTCACCGTGTCGATGATCTGCTGAACCTCGCTGGCGGTGATGACCTGGCCGTCGTCCGCCATCCGGACCAGTTCGTCCAGGACGGTCCGGGCCTGGGCCACGGCGTCGGCCTCGCCGGCGATGCGGATGCGCTCGTCGCGTGCGGCCAGGCGCACGCCGAAGGCATCCCGGATCATGCGCAGGTGCCTGTCGCGCGGTCCGAATACCAGACGCCGGTGCATGTCGTTGGCGACTTGGAGTGTCCGTTCCATACCGTTTGCGGCGCCGATGGGCGGGTCCGTGTTTGACGCTGTCATTCCGAGCGAGCGAAGCGAGCCGAGGAATCTCGTCGTTTTCAGCGTCCGGCAGACAAGATTTCTCCACTCGCCCTCGCCTGCGGCGAGACCTCGGTCGAAATCACATAGGGTCTATGCGGTCCGACATGAATCTTGTAAAGTGCGTGCGCGGCGGGTCTCCGCACCCGCCGCGGTCCATCGGGTCTTTGCGCGGTGGCCCAGGAGAACCACCGCGCAACACTCATGTCGGACCGCTTAGGGCACCCGCATGCTACGTGCCGCAGGGACCATTATCCGCCCGCGGCCGGTTCGGTCAATACCACAAGCAGGAGGTACGCCACCGGGCTCGCCGACAGCATCGAGTCCAGGATGTCCAGCGCCCCGCCGAACGTGGGGATGCGGCCGCTGTCCTTGACGCCGCAGGCGCGTTTCATGAGACTCTCGGCCAGGTCGCCCAGCACGCCGCTGATGCTGACCAGCGTCCCGAAAAGGATAAGGGTCGGCCAGCCGAAACGGCCCCAGGCCAGGCCGATGGCCAGGGCCGTTGCCGTTCCGGCCAGGATCGCGCCGATGAGGCCCTCGATGGTCTTCTTGGGGCTGAGTTTCGGCACCAGGCGGTGCCGCCCCAGCCACGACCCGATCGCGTAGGCGCCGATGTCGCTCGCCTTGACCACCCCGAGGGTCAGCACGAGGTACATCAGGCCCTCCATCGGCCGGGGCGAGAGGAACCGGACCTTGGCCAGGAATACCCCCAGCAGCCCCACCGTCAGGACGACCAGCACCGTCCAGCCGACCGTCGCCAGGGCTTCCTGCGGGTCGCGGTTGGCCCGCTCGATGACGAAGATCTCGGCCAGGAACGTCGTGAACACCAGGCCCACGATCACCAGCAGGTACAGTTCCAGGCCGCGCTCGTACAGCCAGGGCAGGACCTCGACGCCGCGGTGGATTTCCAGCCACGCGCTGGCCAAAATCAGTGTCACGAACACCATGCCGATGGTCGGCCGGCACGGCAGGCCGCGCCCGCGGAGCATCCGGAAGAACTCGTGGCAGCCGACCAGCAGGGCCCCCGCCAGCAGCAGCCAGAACCCCGGGGCGATGGGCAGGCCCGCCCACTCGGCGATGCCGACGTCCGCCAGCAGCACCGCCGCCGTGCCCGCGATCAGGCCCGCCCCGATCGACACCCGGATCAGGGGTGTGTTCATGGCGCCTCGCTCTCGGTGGGCAGGCCGCCGAACCGTCGCTGGCGGCCCGCGAAGTCGCGTATGGCCTCGTGCAGGTCGGCCTCATGGAAGCCCGGCCATCCCTTCGGGGTGACCCAGAGTTCCGCGTACGAGATTTGCCACAGCAGGAAGTTCGACAGCCGCATCTCCCCCGCCGTCCGGATCAGGAGGTCGGGGTCCGGCATGCCGGCCGTGTGCAGGTGGGCCGCGAGGGCGGCTTCGTCAACGTCGGCGGGGTCCAGGTCGCCGCGGGCGGCGCGTTCGGCCAGCCGACGGGCCGCCGTTGCGATCTCCCGCCGGCTCCCGTAGTTGACCGCCAGGCACAGCACGGTGCCGGCGTTGGCGGCCGACATCTCCCTCGTCCGGTCCACCTCCTGGAGCACGTGCGGCGGGATGCCCTCCCGCCGGCCGATCGTCGTGAAACGGATGGCGTTTTCCATGATGGTCGGCCGCTGCTCGACGACGTACTGGCGGTACAGTTCCATCAGCACGTCAATCTCGTGCTGGGGGCGGCGCCAGTTCTCGCTCGAGAACGCGAACAGCGTCAGTTGCGCGAGGCCCAGGTCCGACGCCTCCTCTGTGATGCGGGGGACGTTGGCGGCCCCTTCGCGGTGCCCTTCGATGCGGGGCAGACCCCGGGCGCGGGCCCACCGCCCGTTGCCGTCCATGATGATGGCGATGTGCTTCGGCCAGGCCGCCGGCGGCACGTCGGCCAACGCCTCCGGGATGTACTTGGGTTCGGGCATCGTTTCGCTTCGCCCGTCGAGCCCCGACCGCTTGCGCTTCGAGTCCCGACCGCGTGCGCTTCGAGCCCCGACCGTAAGGTCGGGGGTACGTGTTCAGGCGGCAACGCATCGACCGCGCCGGGTGCCACTGGCGGCTTGCCCGCCAGTGTGCTCCGACATTCTGGGAACACTGGCTGACAAGC
>Ga0114922_10004163_pt1 | contig 13443 bp, 13 predicted proteins | sample AartaG_FD_100975 | JGI IMG/M metagenome (GOLD analysis project Ga0114922, IMG submission 100975) | Deep subsurface microbial communities from Aarhus Bay to uncover new lineages of life (NeLLi) - Aarhus_00045 metaG | ecosystem: Environmental > Aquatic > Marine > Oceanic > Sediment | place... | reverse complement strand
CTCATACTGACCTCCTTCCCGACCTACCCCTTCGGGGCCCTCGGGAAGGAGGTCTAACACGGCTGACCGGCAGAGCCTATTAGGATCGCACCAGCAGAGCTGGTGGTTTAACGGGATTAATTAATATCAAGAGCCGGTCTCATTTGGAAACGGCCGTGCACCTTCAAGCGGTGAAGGATTTTGACCTCAACCCCTTTCATACGAGTAACGATGAAGAGTCCCTTATCCGCCTCATCTTCATCGCTTACGGTCTGGTAGACATGGTATCCAGTGCCGTTCCTTAAGGCAAACATGCCTGCGGTGGGGTAAGCTGGGTTAAAGTTTCTGAGGGGAAGCGAGGTGTATTCGACCCGCTGTTTGAAGGGGGTGAAGTAGTGGCCGGTCAAGACGATGTGCCCGCCTTTATAGAGGACCGAATACTTACACGAGGGCAGGTTCAAGGCCGACGTTTTTTTGCCTTCCATTTCAGGTGGGTAGGCAGGGGCTTTGGGGCTAGGTTTGATCCGAACCTGATCAACGTAGCGATCCTGATATTTGCCGCGTATATTGAGAGTCACTGAAAGGTCGTATATGCCTTCTTTATGAAATTTATATGTCAGGTGGTCTGTCGATCTCATCTTAGCTGATCGAACGACCCGGTCGTCTATGCGCCAGACAAAACTGCCACAAACGTCCGGCGGGTCGATTCGGGCCAAGAAGAAGCCCTGGTCGCCTTCCACATACTCTCGCGAGGATTCAGAGTCAATGTAGAGCGTGGCTGTCTTTTCGCGCTCCATCATGGCCTTCAGGGCCTTTTCTTTCTCCTCACGTTCTCTCTTGAGGCGAGATAGTCTCTCCTTGGTTGACTCACCAGAAAGGCTGGCTGCAGGAGCGTGGAAATCCCTCCCGTACTCGCTATGCCCCCTGTCCCGGTCATCGTCCCTGGAGGCGGGTGGATATTTCTCCCTTCTTTCTTTCCGAGCTTTTTCCCAGGCTGCCATCTCCTTCCTTAATTTCTCCTCCCAGGCTGATTGGCCCTGATATTGACCCTTAAGGCGCGACAGCAAGTCCAGGATCTTCCGGCGTTCATCACGGACTCGAGCCATTTCGGCCTCGGTCGCTTTGTAAATCCTGTCTGAGAGTTTTATGATGATTTTAAGCTTGCGAGTGGCCCGTTCCTGATCGCTGTCGGTTTGCTCGTCCGGCACGCCCCAGAAAGCTTTAGTGAAGGTTAGCGGCGGCTGATCGTCGTCGAAGCGGCTGATGTCCCACTTCATGACTTCTGACAAAGCGTTATAGAACTGCAGAAGTTTGGTGTTTCTTTGGGCCGCTCTTTTGCTCAAGGAGAGCAGGACTACCCGATCCTCCTGCACCGTCCAAAGCATCGGTTCAACGGTCAGGTTAAGAAAGGCTTCGAGCACAAGGTCGGTGGCTGCGCCAAGAGGCGCGGTGACTTTGTTATATATGTCCAGACCACCCTTCATGTAAACCTTGAGTATGTTGTTTTGCATATTGGTCACGGCTCGGTCGTAAAGCGCAAAAATATCATCTTTGTTGATCTGAAGCTGAGTGTGCAGTTCTTTTAGAGCCTCACTTGATTTCTCCAGCATCTCAATTTTTTCCTTAAGCTGGCTAGTGGACTCGGACGCGGACGCGACCTGGACAGAAATGTGGATCAGAACTATCAGCAAAGTTGATGCAATAATCATCCACGTTTTCTTTGGGCCATTGGAGTGCAAGTCTTGATGTCCATTATAATTTCTCATTTTTGTTGTATGCCCTCGTTGGAAAATAATTCTAATGGGAAGTTGGCCTGGATATTTCTCGTTTTTTATGTTTTTTTAACCTCTATCTCAGATTCAACAAACGGAACTCTGATCCGGTGCGCCTTCTCCTGCCTAGTGGAGTCAGCCAACTCGACCGGTTCCTCGGATCCAGGTATCATCTTTTTTACCCTCGCTCTTGAACAGGGAGGGTTTGGCCTCCGGCCTATAGAGCCTACGCATCGGAGGGGTGGGGGTGGTGAAAATGGCCGGCGATCCAACCGCCGCATAGAACCCGTTCGCCTTGATAGAAGACAGCGGCCTGCCCTGGCGTAATAGCGTACTGCGCTTTGGAAAAGCGAACCGTGGCCGTGTAGCGATCAACGGGCGTCAGGATGGACTCTGCTTCCCGGTGACGATAGCGGATACGGGTTTGGACTGATATGGGTTTGTCCGGAGGTTCAGTCTCGATCCAGTTGATGCAGGTGACCATACATTCTGTGGCTGCTAACTCGGATTTGAACCCGATGACAAGTCGGTTTTGCTCCTTATCAAGACGAATCACATAGTATGGGGCTGGCCCGGGTATGCTAATCCCTTTGCGTTGTCCTACGGTATACGCATGTAGGCCCTGGTGGCGTCCTATAGTCTGACCCCTGGTGTTTGTAATCGGGCCGGGTTCACGGCGAAATCCTGCCGACTTGGAAAGAAACTCCTTATAGCTTTGATGTCGCACAAAACACAACTCCTGGCTTTCGCGCGCAAGACACGATGTAAGTCCCCATGCCTTCGCCATTTTCTGTACCTGGTTTTTGGTATAGCTTCCCAGGGGAAACATGGCCTGTCTCAACTGCTGTTGGGTCAGGAGAGCCAGGAAGTAGGACTGGTCTTTGGCCCGGTCCACACCCTTCAGGAGGGAAAAGTGCCCGTTTGCTTCCTGGCGTATTCTGGCATAGTGGCCTGTTGCCAGAGTTGAGACGCAAAGGGCTTTGGCTCTTTCCAGGACAAGGCCGAACTTGATACGCTGATTGCAGACCATACACGGGTTCGGAGTTTGTCCTGACCGGTAGGTATCGGCAAAGTAGCGAACCACCTCCCTTTCGAAGGCTTCGGAACAATCGATCACTTCAAGGGGAATCCCGATCTGCTCTGAAACCCTCTGAGCCCAAGAGCTGACACGGGACAATGGCCTGGATGGTGTTGCTTGGCCGGGGGTAAATTCATAACCCGTTCGGAAATGAAGTCCAATGACTCGGTAGTTTTCCTTCTTAAGAAGGGCAGCTGCGACAGCGGAATCAAGACCGCCGCTCAAGGCAACGGCTACGGTCTGCTTCATTTCAGGATTGTGTTTCCTGTGGTGCGAATCTCCATGGCCCTGGGGGGGCAGGCTGGGACACAAAGTTCACATACGCTGCATTTCTTATGATTGAACACGACGGTCATCTCAGGCCGCTCGATGGACAAAGCACCTGTGGGACAGACTGCGGTGCAGGCTCCGCAGTGGGTGCACTTGATCGTGTTGCGCTTGATGTCCTGGCCAACCGCGTGCACCTGCACCCCGCGCTCTTTCAGGTATTGAACCCCTTTGTTAAAATCCTTTCTTCTCCCAGAGAGTTCCAGGACCATGACCCCTTCCTTGCGGGGCAGTATCGTGGCCTTAAGGATATTGAATGTGAGGTCAAAGTCACTGGCCAAGTAACAGACGATCGGTTTTTCGACTTCCGTCTTTGGGAACCGAAGCACGAGCATTCTAGAATACATATTCACACCTCTATAAAATCGCGTAGCGATTTTATTACTACTGATTCAGGGACTGCCTATAGACGTGAAACATGCGCTGCAAAGCGGTAAAATTCGTTAAGCAGGCAAGGATTACAAGTCCGATGAGAAGTTGCCCGGTAAGGAGTGCGAGGGTCAACACAATGAATCGTTCCAGACGGGTAAAGAGCCCAACGTTGCATGAGATGTTCAATCCTTCGGCTCTTGCGCGTGCGTAACTGACCATCAGTGAGCCCAGCAAGGTCAAAAAGGTGAGCAGTACCAGCATGTGCCTACCCTGGAGGCTGGACCAGTAAAGGATGCCAAAAAGAACAGCGGCCTCTGAATATCGGTCCATGAAAGAATCGAGAAAGGCCCCGAACCGTGTTTCAAGCCCTGCAATTCGCGCCAGCGCGCCATCCAGCGCGTCAAAGGGGCCGGAGAGAAGGAACAACCATCCCCCGTAAGAGATATGACCTGTTGCAACGGCAGCTCCGGCGGCGGATGCTATGAAGAAGCCGATCAAGGACAGGAGGTTGGGTTGTACGCCAAGTCTGGCCAACAGACTAGAAAGAGGGTCAAGTATGACGCCTGCCCAGCCTTTTACCCAGCCCGTGAGTGTCCAGTATTCACGGTTTATCCCTGAAGAGGTTTGATCTTCACCCCTGTTCTTGGACTCCTCCAAGCTTAATCCTTTCGCCTGCCTGCAAGAAGGGCTCGGTAATCCTGAATCCCTTAACCGCACAGGTCGAGATTTTCTTTAACACAAAACGGGAGAAATATCAACGTCGGACGGCTTCTTCGCCCCAGAAGCGAGCGTCAGTGACTCTTAGAGCTAAGATCGTGTGAATCATTTCAGCCCACCCTCTTGGGCCGGCTTTCTGTGAATAGACAATTGGTTCGATTCCCTGGGGGTGCTCCCATTCCCCAGTTTTTTTCCTGATTACAACGGGCATGTCCACATGCCTGAGCATGGGGATGTCATTGGCACTGTCTCCCAGTCCGGCACTCCAGATCCTCTTGTCAGGGTATGTGTTAGCATATACCATTTTCAGAATCTGGACCGCCGTTCCCTTATCGTTTCGTCCGGTCATGTGGTAGAAACGGCCTCCTCGGGTGATCCTCAGCCCCTTTTCTTGTAAGAGGATTTCAAGGAGTCGTAATTGAGCCGGCGTGTCAGAGAAGATGAAGGGTTCTGAATACTCACGTTTTGCGGCCAACTGGGCCTCTTCATGGGTGAGCCCCGTACAAGTGGCAACCTCCTCAATGGTCATCTCGCTGAATCCCTTCATGCGAAAGTTCTTCTTTTTCATTTCTCTCCAAATAGTACACAAGTGAGCGTAGGGCACACCTAACTCCACCAGGCGGTATGGCCCTTTTTCGACAAACTTCACATCCCTTAAGTCGAAGGCACGACCTGGGATAAAAATAGCCCCACCGTTTTCTACAATGAACGGGTCGCTAAGGCCCATCCGCCTGCGATACACCTCGATTTCAGCCCGCGTCTTGCTACTGCAAATGATGACCGGGATAGACCTTGACCTGAGTAGGTCCAAGGCAGGCTGGGCTTCTTTGAAATCGTAAGTATCGTGATCGATCAGCGTGGCATCCAGATCGGTGAAAATGAGTATTTGTTTCATAGTCAAAGTTCGGATATGGTTGTATGAACATGAGATTATCTTGGTGGTTGCCCCTTGTCAAGTTGACGTAGTTCAGGATGTGTAGTATAAATTGAATTTAAGGGCTTCGCTCTAATCTGCTTCAGATTGGTTCAAGGTTACAAGGGGGTTCCGGCATGCACATAGAGGAAAATCCAAACGACATACGGGCTGCTGACCTGATTGTGGGAATTCCGTCGTACAATGAGGCAAAGCTGATTTCTTACCCTACGCAGATGGCAAGCGAAGGCCTCATTAAGTATTTTGGGAACAAAAACAGCGTTATCATCAACTGTGACAATAACTCCCCGGATGGCACCCGCGACGCCTTCATGAATGCTCCCACCGAGGTTCCTAAGATATACCTATCAACACCGCCAGGCGTAAAAGGGAAAGGAAACAACCTCAGAAACCTTTTCAAGAAGAGCTGCGATCTCGGTGCACAGGCTGTTGTTGTGGTGGACGCAGATCTCAAGAGCATAACGCCGCGGTGGATAAAGAATCTGGCAGAACCACTTTTTGAAGATTTTGGATTTGTGGCACCCCTCTATATTCGGCATAAGTATGACGGAACCATTACGAACAATATTGCCTATCCGATGACACGCTCCATTTACGGTCGCAGGGTGCGCCAACCGATTGGGGGGGACTTCGGCTTTTCAGGGGAACTGGCCGAGATTTATCTAAAGCAAGGGGGTTGGACACCGGCCGTGGTTGAATTTGGTATTGATATTTGGATGACGACCACGGCCATGTGTCACGACATACCAATTTGCCAGTCTTACATGGGGAGGCCTAAGATCCACAAACCAAAAGACCCCGGGGAATCCTTGGGTCCCATGTTTATGCAAGTAGTGGGCACGATCTTTGATATTATGACAAAAAAGGTGGCTTTCTGGAAAGAGGTCCGGTGGAGTAAGCCAACGGCGATTTTCGGTTTTGGACTTGGGGAAATGGAAATGCCCCCGCCGGTCGATGTAAATCTGGAAAGGCTTTATGATAAGTTCCAGGCGGGCTTTGCAAGCCATGATGCCCTCTGGAAGGAAATCCTTTCTACGAATGTTTACAAGAAACTTTCGGAAGTAAAAACTCTCGGTTTTGCCGATTTTGAGTTTCCGACTAACCTGTGGGCTGAGATATTGATTGACTTTGCGGTCGCCTACAAAAATGGTGCGCATGGCAGAGAGGGTATCATGGAAAGCTTAATCCCGCTCTATTACGGCCGCACGTGCTCCTTTGTGATTGAACTGGAGCCGATGACCATTCAGCAGGCCGAGGAAGTAATAGAAGATCAGTGCATTGTTTTTGAACGGAGCAAGCCTTATCTGCTTAGAAAATGGTTTGACACGGAGTGAATGTTCTCAAGCCGTCAGGCCTCTGGCTTGTAGAGGCACGAGCCTACGCCTCGGCTTCCGGCTCGTAGAGTCTACAGCTCGGAGAGAGCGCAACCTTTGCGCTCATAGACAGCAAATGGGGAGGCTCTTATGAAAAAAATCCTTATCGTTGACGACGAAGACGTCATCCGAATGCTCTATGGCGAGGAATTGGGGGACGAAGGGTACAACGTGATCACCACAGGAACTGGTCACGGCCTGATCGGATTGGTTGAGAGTGAAAAACCAGACCTGATTATCCTGGATATAAAGATGGCCGAACATAACGGGTTAGACTTGCTTCAGGATATCCGGAAGGAATTCTATAACATCCCTGTCATTCTCTGTTCAGCTTACTCTTCCTATAAAGGCGACCTCAAATCGATCGCAGCCGATTACTATGTTGTCAAGAGTGCAGATCTGAGCGAGCTGAAGCAGAAAATCAAAATGGCATTAGAGGGACACATCCCTTTCCGGTCCACCCGGGAGTGAGGTGGGCATGGAGATCCGCTATGCTGTTGTGCTGGGTATCATCCAGGGTTTGACCGAGTTCTTGCCCGTCAGCAGCTCCGGACATTTGGTGCTCTTTCAAGACCTGTTTGGTTTAAGAGAACCGGAGCTCTTTTTTGATGTCTCGGTTCATGTAGGTACCTTGGTAGCCGTATGCGTGTTTTTCTTCAAAGACCTCAAGGAGATTGTCACCACACTTTTCTCAGTTTCTACTTGGTCTATCGGGAAAGATAGTCTTTGGCAAAGCCTTTACCAAAAGCCAGAGATGAGGTTGCTCGGTCTTATCCTTGTGGGGACGGTGCCAACCGCTTTCCTGGGCTTGTTATTTCGGCCCGTGGCCGCGAAGGTCTTTTCATCCGTCCAGATTGTAGGGATTATGCTTTTTGTCACAGGGCTGTTGCTGTGGCTCACCCGGAGGCTTAAACGAGGGGGACGCAATGCGGCCCAGCTCACGATCAGGGATGCCCTGTTCATAGGTATGGTCCAGGGGGTGGCTATTTTGCCGGGGATTTCTCGTTCTGGAGCCACCATTGCCACGGGTCTGTTCAGAGGTATAGATCGAGAGACTGCTGCCAGATATTCCTTCCTTCTGTCTATTCCGGCCATCCTGGGGGCTATGGTCCTGGAATTGGGCGAGGCCGTGGCCTCGGGCTTTCCGCCCGCCGGGGTGGTACTGGTGGGGGCCTTCATGGCTGCGGTTGTGGGGTATGGTGCCCTGAGGGTCCTGATACACCTGGTGAAAAAAGGAGACCTTCATGCATTTGCTCCCTACTGCTGGCTTTTGGCAGTGGTGGTCATTGCCGGGTCATTTTGAGGCCTGAGGGGAATGACAAATGACCAATGGCCAATGACTGACCTATAGGTGCTATGAATCCTGAAATCTTTAGAGAATATGACATTAGAGGGGTTGTGGACAAGGACTTGACCGACCAGGATGTGGTTTTGATTGGTAAGGCGTTTGGCACCTACCTGCGGGGCGAAAACCGCTCCAAGGTCTGTGTGGGTCGGGACTGCCGTTTGAGTTCTGAGAATTACCAACACCTCTTGATCAAAGGGCTTCTTGCCACAGGCTGCGATGTGGTGGATATCGGCGTCTGTCCTACGCCCGTTTTTTACTTTTCGATTAGGCATTTGAAAAAAGAGGGCGGCATCATGGTCACCGCGAGCCACAACCCCCCTGAGTACAACGGCTTCAAGCTGTGCAGCGGCTATGATAGCCTTTTCGGCGAGCAGATACAGAAGGTGCTGCATATCATTGAGGACAGGACCTTTGCTGAGGGGAGTGGAAGCACGGAGACTGCTGATGTGGTAGCCCCATACAAGAAGGTTCTGGAAGACAATGTCAAGCTTGCCAGACCTTTGAGGGTAGGAATCGATGCAGGGAACGGCACTGCCGGTGTGGTGGCGCTGCCGATCATACGGGCCTTGGGTTGCGAGGTCTTCGACCTTTATTGCGACATGGATGGAAATTTTCCCAATCATGAACCAGACCCCACGGTGGCAAAGAATATGCAGGATCTGATGGGATTGGTACAGGAAAAAGGGCTTGATGTTGGGATCGGCTATGACGGCGACGGAGATCGAATCGGCGTCATTGACGAGAAAGGCGACATCATATGGGGCGACCAATTGATGATCATGTACGCAAGGGACATCCTTTCCCGAAAACCCGGCGCCACGTTCATTTCAGAAGTTAAGTGTTCCCAGACCCTGTATGATGACATAGAAAAACACGGTGGCCGCGCAATTATGTGGAAGACAGGGCACTCCCTTATCAAGCAGAAGATGAAACAAGTCAAGGCCGAACTGGCGGGGGAGATGAGCGGGCATATGTTTTTTGCTGACCGATACTTTGGCTACGATGATGCCATATACGCCTCTTGTCGCCTGTTGGAAATCTTGGCAGAAACAGGAAAGAGTATTACAGAACTGTTAGATGATGTTCCAAGAACCTATTCCACCCCTGAAATCCGGGTGCCATGTCCGGATGATAGGAAATTTCAGGTGGTAAAAGATGTGACCGAGTACTTCCGTCAGCGGTATGACATTATTGATATAGACGGGGTACGCGTCCTCTTTGAAGATGGTTGGGGTCTGGTTAGGGCTTCCAATACTCAGCCGGTGTTAGTGCTCCGATTTGAAGCCCTTTCACAGACACGGCTTTCTGAAATCCAATCGCTGGTGGAGTCGGTGCTGACCGAGATCAGGGAGAGGTGAGGTTGCTTGATAAAGCTCGGCATAAATTTTAAGAGATTGACTTATGAAGAGGTCTTAACAACGCTGCCCTTATGGGCGGAGTGGTGAGTGTTCTGTTCCTTCAAGCAGGCGCTTGATGTTGTCTGCATGGCGAACGAATATGAGCAGAGCCATGATAAGGGCACAGCCTGTTATGGGAACCGAGTGCGTAGCAAGCCATATAGCCCCGGGGAGAATAGCTGACGCAGAAAGAGAACCCGCTGAGGAGTATCCGCAGCAGCACAGCACCAAGACGTAAACCAGTACGCAAACCAGGAACACAAAGGGTGAAATGACAAGGAAGCAACCAGCGGCAGTGGCCACCCCTTTGCCCCCCTTGAAGCCCAGGAATACGGGAAAGAGATGACCGGCAAAGGCTGAAAGGGCTACCAGGCAGACCAACATCTCCCCTTTCCAATCCGAAACCCCTAACCACGAGATCCCCACCAGCACGGGGATGGCACCCTTCAAGAGGTCTCCCCCAAGAGTCATGAGCCCGAGTCTCTTTCCGGCTACCCGAAACACATTGTAGGCCCCTATGTTTTTGCTGCCAGAGGCCCTCACATCCGCATCGCTAAAGATGCGAGTCAAGATTACACCCCAGGGTACAGAACCCAGAAGATAGGCAAATGGCAACAAGAGCATGGCCTTGAGGATCATGACGGTTATTGGATAGCTAGTCCTTGACCGAAAATCCAGTTTTTTCGGTCAAAAATTCGAAATTCGAAGCACGAAATACGTGATGTCCTCAAGGCGTCAGCCGCAAACAATGACAAAAATAGAAATGCTCCAATGACAAAAACATCGGATTTCCAATGTGTTAGTTTAGGTCATTTTGTCATTTGGTATTCGAATTTGTTTCGAATTTCGAATTTCGATATTCGGATTTTGCCTGAACATGACTTCTCGTTCAGACACCAGCTAATTTTTGCCGTGGATAGCGTTGTCGATCCGGTCCTGACACAGGGGAATGTACTCAAGGGCCTTACGATGAACCCCCAGGTCCGGGTAAGACCTGATCACCGTCTTGAAGCGTTCCAGGGCAGCCTTGTAGTGCTTGCTCTTATAATAGAACATGCCTACATAGAACTCATGTTTAGCCAGGTTTCTGTTACAGACCTTCGTGTGTTTCTCGGCCTTCCTGGCATACGGGCTGTCGGGATACGTGCGGATCAGCCTTTCAAAGGTCTGAAGTGTCTCCCTGGCCATGGTTTGATCTCTGTCGATGGTCTGGAGCCGATCAAAATAGCAGCGCCCTATCTGATAAACCACATAGGGCACGGCTTCGTTCTTGGGATGAAGGCTTTCGAATTCCTCATAGGCAAAAATGGCTTCTTCGTACTCCCTGCAGTGGTAGTGGGCATCCCCAAGCTTGAGTTCGGCCAATATGGAGTACTGGCTGAACGGATACCAGTCCTTCAGTTTTTCAAAAGATTCGATAGCCTTTCTGTAGTCTTTGTCCCTGAAGGCCTCTGTACCCTCCTCGGCAAGTTCCCGGGCTGTCTTCTCCTCTTTGGCCTGAAACAAGGCACAACCCAACAACTGCAGCGATAGCCATAGTATGATAGCAAAATAGACTGTGTTCCTCAAATTCATAAAAGTATCCGGCATCCTTCATTTTCGCCACAAAGTAGTTTACACTTTTTTTCACCACTCCGGGTTTGGGGTTTCAGGTGTCAGGTTTCAGTGTTCAGTGTTCAGGTTTCAGTGTTCAGGTTTTTCGCTGACACCTGACACCTGACACCTGACACCAAAAAGTACACCTGACACCAAAAAGTACGAACAAAAGAATTTATCTCTTGGCGCCCGCCTGCGCGGCCGTAGCTGCTGCGGCGCGGCGAAGGCCCGCATTCTTGAAAAGTGTAAACCGAGGAATGAAGGATGCCGAAATTTGTTATTTATGTTTTGGCTTGTCCGGGTTAGGACTTTGCCAGCTTCTTTGCGTATTCTGTGGCCTCGATCCCTGCCACACACCCTTCGCCCACGGCCTTGGCTATTTGCCATGGCTGTCCAGTAATATCTCCAGCCGCATATAGCCCAGGGATGTTGGTTTCCTGTTTCCTGTTGGTTTCAATAAAACTTACGGTTTCTGCATCAAAGATGGCCCCGAGGTTGGCCGCCAGCTCCAGGGCACCTTTTGCTCCCAGCTCAACAAAGATACCGTTTACCTTGAGGGTCTCACCATTTTTCAGCAATACCTCTTCCACGTCGTTCGTTCCGATGATTTCCTTAACCCAGGTATCTTGTATGACCTTAACTTGGCTATTTCTCAGTTGCTCGTAAAGCGTGTCGGTGATCATAAGTTTCCGGCAGATCAGGTACACAGCCTTGGCATACGACAAGAGGGTTATGGCACCGGTTGTGGCAGCGCTTTCGTTGCCCACTACTGCCACGTCCAGGCCCCTGTAGAAATTCGCATCGCAATCCACGCAATAGCTCACACCGCGACCCACAAGCCTATTTTCTCCTTTCACCCGGAGCTTTTTTCGGGCAACTCCCATAGAAAGGATCAGGGTTCTAGAGGTAAAGGTTTCACCACTTTCTGTAAACAGGCTAAAAAGCTTATTCTCATTTTTCGTTTCGATGATATCCTCTTCCAGGAATACCGCGTCAAAGCTTTCAGCCTGCTTCCTGCCGGCTTCAAGCATCTCCTTTCCCGAAATGAGCTTCTCGGAGCAGCAAAAATTGGCTATGTGGGCCTTGTAAAGACTGCTGTTGCGTGGCTTTCCAAAGACGATAACCTTTGCTTTCTTGCTGGCAGAATGGATAGCCGCCTGAAGCCCGCCAGGTCCGCAGCCGATTATGGCCACATCGTACAAATCTTTGGGCATTTACAGTGCCTTTTTTACCAATCCTTCGAGTTGCGATTTTGGCACAGCACCAACGATTTGGTCAACCACCTTTCCGTCCTGGAACAGGATGAGGGTGGGAATAGCCCGAATGCTGTATTGCGTTGGGGTGTTGGGGCTGTTGTCCACATTGCATCTGGCAAAAACGATGCTATCGCCGTATGCCTCTTCCAATTCCTTCATCACTGGAGCAATGGCCTTGCAGGGGCCGCACCAGGGTGCCCAGAAATCCACCAGGGCAGGTTTGTCAGCCTTTAATATCTCTGATTCAAAACTGTTGTCATCAACGTCCAAAACACCTTGTCCCATAGTTACGCTCCTTTCCTAATGTTTGCTAAGCCGGCCAACGATTTCTGTTGGGTCATGTATAAACACACTGAGTAGGGTTTGTCAACTTCAAGAAGAATCAATCAGCCTTTCTTCTTGACACCGAGATAACAGGGTGTTATTTATACAAACTTACATAGGGGCCGTTAACTCAGATGGTAGAGTATCTGCCTTTTAAGCAGAGAGTCGCTGGTTCGAGTCCAGCACGGCCCACCAATGTCCCCATCGTCTAGCCAGGTCCAGGACACCGGCCTTTCACGCCGGCAGCACCGGTTCAAATCCGGTTGGGGACGCCACGGTTAACCGTGTTAAGGGGATACAAGCTCCCTTAATTTCTAATAATCTTTCCCAAGGTTCGCCTTGCTTGGGGAAGATGCGGATTTCTTCAAAGAGGGCCCGAACAGCCCTCTTCTTTATTTTTGGGTCCGCGTGATTGACCTCTTCCTTAAAGTTATCAACAACTTCCATAATATCTTCGTCCGTAACCTCCAGGCTTCCCTGAACCGATTTCACCTTTTCCAGGTTGTCGGCTATGGCCTTCCTTTGTTCCTGAAGAGGGACCAGCTCTATGTGGATTATATCTTCGTCAATGGTTCCCAGACGATATAGTTTCATCACTTTTCGGATTTGATTGTCCACTTGAGCGAGCTTTTTCTCCATGGATGGGATTTCCGAATGGTTGCCCTGAAACCGTTTCTTCACTCGATCAATGAACCCCTTGATATTCTTGAAATTCAGGATTTGTTGCCCCACGACAGAGAAGACCGCCTGCTCCACCTTTTTCTGGGAAATGTCGTTGTTGAGACACTTATCCCCAGGCTTGGTGGTCGAATTACAACGGTAGATGCCCCTGTCGCCTGTGTAGTTGGTTCCAATGCCTATCCGGTTAGCTCCCAAAGCATGGGTCGCGTCATTTTTGCCACACTCCAGGATGCTGCCATTCTCCTTTATACAGCCGTTCATAAGCGGGAGCTGATGCTCGCACGGCGAT
>Ga0114922_10004162_pt1 | contig 13444 bp, 9 predicted proteins | sample AartaG_FD_100975 | JGI IMG/M metagenome (GOLD analysis project Ga0114922, IMG submission 100975) | Deep subsurface microbial communities from Aarhus Bay to uncover new lineages of life (NeLLi) - Aarhus_00045 metaG | ecosystem: Environmental > Aquatic > Marine > Oceanic > Sediment | place: Aarhus... | reverse complement strand
TGCTTATCGTTCACCATGGTTCACCTTCGTATTCAACGCAGGTAATCGCTCATCTCGCGGGCCAGTTGTTTGATGGCCCGATGCAGAGACACGCGAACCGTGTTTCGCGAGCAGTGCAGAGTCTCCGCTATCGCCGCATGGTCCAGACCTTCGATCCGGGAAAGGACAAACACGTCGGCCTGGCGCTTCGGCAGTTTCGCCAGCGAGTCCGTAAGTTTCTGCTGCAGCTCATCGACCCTCAAGGCCATGTCCGGGTCGGAGCCGGGGTCTTGAGGCTCGCGATTGTCCAAGGCAACCGGCACGGGCTGATGGCGTCTGGCTAACTCCAGCGCCTTGCGGACGGTCACCCGGTACAGGTACGCGCCCCAGTTCAGTTGATCGTCGTACCTGCCCCAGCGTCGCCAGATCGCCAGAAAGACCTCCTGGTAGACGTCTTTGGCCAGGTCTGCGTCGCGCGTGACCCTCAGGGCGACGTTCAGCACGTCCCGGCCGTGGGCATCCACCAAGTTTTCGAATCGCCTGTCGGACACGTTCAAACTGCCTTACTCGAAGCAATTCCTCAGATCCAAGGCTCGGCTGCACAGCCGCAGAGATCTCTACCTGTATAGAGGGCCCGGTCCTGCGGGCATTACCGGAGAATCCGATTTTTCCGCATTCTACCGCCGGAAGGAACGAGGGCGCACGAAAAAGGCCGGGCTCCGCGGACCCGGCTTTCTGTTGACGACGGTTGAAGCGACGCTACTGGGATATGGATACTCGAATCTGTTCGGCGATGCGGAGCACGTTTTCGTAGGTCACTTGTTCCGGCACTACGGCGCCGCCGCTGCGTTCCGCGACAGCACCCAGAATCAGTGTGTTGAAATCCTCCTCGGTTTCGACCTTCTGCGTAGTCCGAGTATGAACGGGTGGCTGTTCTTCACGGATCTGGATATCCTCAGTCCGCTGAACGTTGAGTCTGTACTGTATTCGATAGAAGAGCACCTCATCAGGCTTCGGCGGTTCGCCGTCCGGCACATAGAGGATCCATTCGAACCACCTTCGACCTTCGTCCGTCTCCTTCTGTGTGTATGCGAGGTGGAAGCCGATGAATAGGATATTCCGGGTATTGGGCTCGGGCGAAAGGGCGTAGACCTCTACAGGCAATTTCGCCAATGGCCCGCCCATCTGCAGTCCCTCGAAGTACCTCGACTGATCGCGGGATTCCAGGCCGTCGACGCTCTGATAGCCGGCCAGCAGGCTCCCGTCAGGCAGGAAGAAAACCGGCCAGACCCGATAGTTCAGCGACGCGTAGCGAAACTGGGTGTTCTCATAGATGTCCGTCTCAAACCAGTTCCGGCGCACCGGAATCGTGGCAGTCTCCTTGCTATTTTCGATCTCATACCCGGTTGCGGGTGGGTCCGTCCGAAAAAGTTCCGCCGGTAAAGGAACATTTCGTTCGAACTGCGTGTATTCCGAGATCTGGGTCCACCCGTCTTGCCCTTGCTTCTTCCAGCGTTTGATCTTCCCGATGGCCGCCGTTGTCGGCGAGAGCCATACCTGTAGCCTCATTCTGCTTGTGAGTTCACGAATCCCCATGACATACTCTCCCTGCCAAACATCGAACGTCTCGCCGTCGATCATATCCTCTTTGACCTTGTGAAAGCCCTCGATCTGGCGAAGCCGCCGGTACTTCTCCAGAAGCACGGCGCCGCGGCCTTCCCGATCCGGATCGACCTTCTCGAATACAATGGCCCGGTGAGGCTTCTCCCCCACCGGCTGACGGCCTCTCCTTGCTCGCATGATGTACTGGCCGTCACAGACCTCGAAGTCCCTTTCAGCGTCGAGACCAGGATATTCGAGGCGATAGCGTCCACCTTCCAAGTCATACCACTCCTCGAAGGGTTGTCTTTCCGCCCCTTGTATACGCCAGCCCTGAATGTGGAGAGTCCTGGCCTTTTCGATGAGGTCCAGGGCCTCGGTCATACCGTAGGCCGGCGTGGATGATTTTTCCAATAGAGACACGCCAAACACAGCGGCCAGAACTACGATAGCCGCTGCGGCCAGTTTCACCATTGGACTTGTCATAATCAGTCTCCTAATTCGCAGGCCCGCGCCGGCCTGGGCCGCCGACTTGAGCCTGGCGTTCTGTTCACGGAAGATTCGGGTCATCACTTCGTTCTCAAGGTCGCGCTGGGCCACCGCCTTGCCGTTGCCGAGCAGGCGCTGTTGCAGGGTCGCCAAGCCCTCCAACTCCGTTCGGCAGGTTTCACAGTCCTTTACGTGCTCCTCGACGATCCGCTTCTGGGCTTCATCGAGCAGTTCCTCAAGATACTCGACCAACAGATCTTTGCATTCTGCGCAGTTCATTCTTTCACCTCACTTACTGTCTGCTGCTGCAGCGATTCCCGCAGCAAGGCATAGGCCCGTGATAGCGTCTTGGTGACCGTGCCCAGAGGCATATCGAGCTGCTCGGCGATCCCGCTGCACGAGAGTCCGCCGTAGTATCGCAGCAGAATCACCGTTCGATACGCCTCGGGCAGGCCGGCCACCGCCGCTTCGAGACCGTAATCCTGGGAGAGCTCGGGCTGCGGCGTCTTTTCGCAAACGGCGCGGACGGACTCGCGCTGCCGTCGAACTATTGCCTTCCGCTGCTGTTCCTTCGCCACGTTCTCGGCGATGCCCAGCAGCCAGGCGAAGAAGGACTCGGGCTTCTCGAGCCTGTCCATCTTGAAGTAGGCCCGGACCAGGGTCTCCTGGGCGGCCTCCTCGGCCCGGTCCCGACTGCTCAGCTTGCCGGCCAAATGGGCGAGCAGGACCGGCTGATACCGGCGGACCAAGTGGCGAAAATCGTCTGGATGGCCATCCAGGCATCGCTCCACATAGTACTTGTCGGTTGCCATCATGAGACACCTCAACGAACTCTCCAGGATCACTGTTCTCGCTCTATAGTGCGATCCCGGCCCGCTTTGCGACAGGAAATCCAAAGATTTCTCGCTCGGAGTCGCTTACTACGATTTGCCCCAGGCCCCGGATTATCCCTATGCCCGCCCCTAATCCTTTGCTTTCAAAGGCGTTAGCGCACACCCGCATCCGGGGCCTTCGGCCGGAGGCAATTGCGTTTAGCCGTAGTGCGCCCCTTAATGCAAGACAGTTTTATGCGGCGGCGCGGGTGATGAACGCGGCCGCGACTTCGCTTGGGGTCTGGTAGTCCAATGCCGAGTGGATTCGCTGTTCGTTGTAGTACGTCACGTAGTCCTCGATCGCCTGGCAGGTCGTACGGCGCCCATTTGTAATGAGTCATCGCAAATTGGCTATTCTCAGATGCATAAAGGCATGGTTTATTCGGTTAAGAGCAGGCATAATAGTGTCATGATCTTCGTACTTCTCCAACTGGCCAAGGTGGGTATTCTTCTGCTGCTTCCGGCCCTGGCCCGAGCAACCTTCGCCGAACCAGGGCCACCGAATCAGCATCCGAACATCGTGTTTGCGCTGGCCGACGACTGGTCCTGGCCACACGCGAGCATCGCCCACACCATGGGTATACCCGGAAGTGATTCCGTGGTTAAGACCCCCGTGTTCGACAGGATAGCGCGCGCAGGGGTCCTGTTTACGAACGCCTATTGCAGTGCGCCGTCATGCAGTCCCTCCCGATCGTCCATCCTGACCGGCAGGTTCCTTTGGCAGCTCGAAACCGCAGCCAATCTGCGCGGTGTCTTGCCGACCCGGTTCGGCGTATATACAGAGGCCCTCGAAGCAGCCGGATATCACGTAGGATTTATGGATAAAGGCTGGTCGCCGGGGTGGTTGGGAGAACGGACCCGTAATCCAGCGGGGCCACGCTTCAAGAACTTCACTGAATTCATGGAAAAACGCCCCCGCGGAAAACCCTTCTGCTTCTGGTTCGGCAGCTGGGACGCTCACCGACCCTACGACACTGGCAGTGGAATTCGAAGTGGTATGGACCCGAACGATGTCGCGGTGCCCGCATGCTTGCCGGACAATCTCGTCGTCCGCAGGGACCTGTGCGATTACTACTACGAGGTGCAGCGCTTCGATACAAGAGTCGGGGCCATGCTCGATGTGCTCGAAGACCGCGGTGAACTCGAAAATACCCTGGTCATCGTGGCGGGCGACAACGGGTTGCCCTTCCCCCGGTGCAAAGTTGAGTTGTACGATACGGGCACGAGGGTTCCCTTGGCCATTGCATGGGGCGGTGCGATCAGGGGCGGACGCGTCGTGAACGACTTTGTCAACCTGGCCGAGTTGGGACCGACATTTCTGGAAGCCGCCGGGTTGGAACCGCTTGACACCATGACCACCAAGAGTCTGATGAACGTCCTGATGTCGGACAGGGAAGGGCAGGTGGACGCAAGACGAGACAAGGTGTTCACGGGAAGGGAATACCACGATTTCAATTGCCGCGCAGACGATATGGGCTACCCTATGCGTGCGCTGCGCACCGCTGATTTTCTCTACATAAGGAACTACGAGCCCGGACGCTGGCCTGCGGGGGATCCGTTTGAGTACCGTGCGGACAGGGGGATGTATGGGGAGGTGGATCCATCGCCCACGAAGGCCTATATGATCGACCATCGTGATGACCCGGCCGTGAAGAGGCTGTTCCGGCTGGCCTTCGAGAAACGGCCCGCCGTGGAGCTGTACGATCTTCAAGCGGATCCCGGGCAACTGAATAACGTAGCCGACCTGCCCGAATATGCCGAGATCAAGCGCCGACTAACCGCCGTCTTCGAGCGCGAATTCACGGCCGCATACGATCCGTACGCCCTCGGCATACCGCCTCGGCCGGCATCGATCCGCAACCACTAGCCCGTAAGGAATACTACAATGAAACAGGAATTTGTGATTGCCTTTATCCTTGTGGTTCTATTCTCCAGTCTCATGCCGGCCCAAACAGTGGTGGTAAAAGCGCATAAGGACAAGGTCCTGCTGTGGATGGAGGCGGAAGCGGGAGACATCGCCTCTCCCATGATGGTCCATGATACAGAGAAGGCCTCCGGTGGGCAGTTCATTGAAGTGAGATCGGGTAACAACAACACGGAGAGCCCTCCCAGGGATGGTCGGGTTATTTATAAATTCACCGTGGAGGATGCCGGGACGTATAAAATCTGGGGTCGGGTAAGAATTGACATGGCGGATGAAGATGCCTTCTGGGTGAAAATGGATGAGGAAGGCTGGGTGAAATGGAAGGGGATCGAGGTCGGCTGTAAATGGCATTGGGATGAAGTCCATGACAACCAGAACAACAATCGGGTGGTGATGTATGACCTGGCGGCCGGGCCTCATACGTTCGTTTTCACCTATTGCATGGATCAAACAAGGCTGGACAAACTGTTGATCACCAATGACCTGGACTACATTCCCACCGAAAAAGGCCCGCGTGCAGAGGCCGTTATAAGATCCACAACAAGAACACCGACCGTGCATGAAACCCTGTGTTTTGACGGATCTGCATCCTTGAGCACCGAAGGTGCCATTACGGCTTACGCCTGGGAAATCGATGGAGAAAAGACCGCCAGCGGGGTAAAGGCAAACCACTCTTTCAAAGAGGCGGGTAAACACGATGTCAAACTGATCGTAACCGATGATACAGGATTGACCGGCCGGGTAACAAAAACAGTGACTGTGTACACACGTGAGCCGCTCGCTCGCTTTGACTTTTCTCCCGACCGTTCCAAACCGAATGAAGCAGTCGTCTTCGATGCCTCATCGTCATTCGATCCCGATGGAGAAATAGTCGACTACCGCTGGGAATTTGGAGACGATACCACGGGAAAGGGAGTGGTTGTCGAGCATCCCTACACGTCTGATGGAGAGTATTACACAACGCTTACCGTGACCGGCAGTGACGGGACGAAGGCAAGTGAAACCCGGCTGGTGACGATCATTACGGGAATCCCGAAAAAGATCATCTTTGAGACGGACATGTGCCTGGATGTGGATGATGTGGGTGCCCTGGCTGCACTGCATGCCCTCGCCAACAACGGAGAAGCAGATCTTCTGGCCGTATGCTTTAATGAAGTGCATCCCAGCGGGGCGGCGGCCATTGATGCCATTAACACCTGGTACGGACGTGGTGACATTCCGGTGGGCATATACAAGAGAGAACTGGCCGATCCGGATAAATCCGACTATCTGGCCGCACTCGCGAAATTCCCGCACGATCTTGATAACAAGAGGGCGTTGAGCGCCGTGGAGGTTTACACAGACGTCCTGTCAAAACAAGACGATCAATCGGTGACCGTCATAAGTGTCGGTTTTCTAAACAACCTTTACGATCTTCTTAAAGCGGAACCGGATCTGGTGGCACAAAAAGTCGACCAACTGGTCGTCATGGGAGGAGTTCACAATGACGGATTTAACCTTTCCCGGCATAATCTGGTATCTGCATCGGAATATGTCATCAAGAACTGGCCATCCCCTCTCATCATCAGTCAACCAGGCTCTCGCGTTTTAACCGGAGAAGCCTTAGAGAATTCTCCGCAAGAGAATCCTGTTCGTGAGGCCTATTATCAGTTCTTCAATTCATGCTTCTGCGGACGCCCCAGTTGGGATCAAATGGCTGTTCTATACGGTGTCAGAGGATTGTCAGACTATTTTACGGATGGTTCGGAAGGCGTCGGTTCATTGAGAAATGGCTACAAGTGGCAAATGCAAGCCGGGTATCGTACCTATCTGAGAAAGCGATTGGAAGATGAGTCCTATGTTTGGACAATAGAAAACCTGATGTTGGAACCTCCTCAAGAACAATAGTCTGATCCTGGGTCGGAGGGAGAAGGGGCCACCCTTAGATTTGTGATATAGCCTATGGGAGGAATGGCATGACACAACAGGACAGGCAATCTCCGCTGAAAACTCATGTCCTTCCGTTGACCGCATTGGTGATTTTCTCGCTTCTTTCATTAATACCGGTCTACTCGGAGGCTATGGGGGCGAGCGATCTTTCGGGTCCTGCCTCTCTATGCCTCATTGCCTACACCCTAAGGGACAGTGCGGGGAGGCTGCAAATAGTCGCTGCCTATGCCGACGGCTCAAGTCGAAAACAGCTAACGTCTGTTGGCGATAATGGACGGCCGGATTGGTCCCCGGATGGCACCCGGGTTGTTTTTTCCGCGCGCCGGGGTAAGCGCGTCTTCGTCGCTGTCATGGACGCCGACGGCTCCAATCAGAGGCTGCTCATCGAGGGCAACGCGCCTGATTGGTCTCCCGATGGGAAACAAATGGTATTTATTCTTATTACGAATCCGGATCCGGAGCATCCCCAACCTGAAATCGGCATCATGAATTCAGATGGAACAGACGAGCGGATTTTAACGACGGAAGATCGTGAGAATATCCGCGTCGAGAAGAATGGCACGGTGACAGTGCTTGAAACGGCTCAAGCGGCAAACGCGCCTGCTTGGTCACCGGTCGATAACCGTGTCGCCTTTTGGTCTGGGATCGAACGGCGCTATGGGCAGGTATGGGTAATGCATGCGGATGGTACCGGGAGTGCCCAGCTCACGGAGGATCCCACGCATCGAAACAGTGACGATCCCTCGTGGTCACCAGAAGGGAGCAAGATGCTTTTCAGTACCGGCAGAAGCGGGAGAAATGAACTCTGGGTTATGGATGCGAATGGTCGCAATGAACGAAAACTGTTCAATAGCGATGCTGGCCCATTTCCGGGTCGGGCTTCTTGGCAGCCTGTGTTTTCTGTTGAGTCGTCTAACCAGCCGGATCCAGGCGACGGCAAATAGCCGGGCCTGATCAGCGACGTTAGCCGCACCAAGAGGATGTTTGATGAAAAAGGGTGCTGTCCATCCCGGCGGATGTTTGGTATGGTGGTGCCCGTCACTCGGTCGGGTGGCCGTGTGCTTTTTTTTCGTCGAGAGTTGCTCTGGATTGAGTGAGAGACACTATGAGCAGAGGCGGATTCCTGTTGCGAAGCACGATCGTGGCGGCGTTGGGGGGCTTGCTTTTCGGGTTTGATACGGCGGTGATCTCCGGCACGACCGACGCCCTGCAGGCGGTCTTTGCCCTGTCGAGCAAGTGGCTCGGCTTCACCGTCGCCAGTGCTCTGATCGGCACGATCGTCGGCGCGATCGCCGTGGGCAAGCCGGCCGACCTTGCGGGCCGGCGCAAGACGCTGTTCGTTCTGGCGGTCTTCTACTTCGTCTCGGCCGTCGGCAGCGCGCTGGCGTGGGACTGGTACTCGTTCCTGGTGTTCCGGTTCCTCGGCGGGCTGGCCGTCGGCGGGGCCTCCGTTGTCTCGCCCATGTACATCGCCGAGATCTCACCGGCCCGCCTGCGCGGCCGGCTGGTCGCCGTGACGCAGTTCAACATCGTGCTCGGAATCCTGCTGGCGTTTTTCTCGAACTACCTGATCGCGAGCATGGACCTCGGGCCCGTCACCTGGCGCTGGATGTTCGGCGTCGAGGCCCTTCCGGCCGCCGCGTTCTTCCTGCTGCTGTTCCAGATCCCCCGCAGTCCGCGATGGCTCGTCGCGAAGGATAGAGAGGAGGAGGCGACCGGGATCCTGGGCATGCTCGGCACCGATACGGGCAGCGTGCAGGAGGAGATCGAGGCCATCCGCCGATCGCTGGCCGCCGAGCACGACAGCCTGCAGGAGCCGTTCTTTCGCGTCAAGTACGTCCGAGTGATTCTGCTGGCCGTGCTCATCGCGATGTTCAACCAACTCTCCGGCATCAACGCCCTGTTGTACTACGCCCCGCACATCTTCAAGATGGCCGGCGCGAGCGAGGGCTCGGCCCTGAGCCAAACCATGGCCGTGGGCGGAACGAACCTGGTGGTCACCATGCTGGCGATGGTCGTGATCGACTACTTCGGCCGAAAGAGGCTCATGCTCATCGGCTCGATTGGCTACATTATCAGCCTGGGCACGGTGGCCTGGGCGTTCTATACCTACGGGACGGAGTTCACAGCGACCGGCAGCAGGATCGTGCTTGGCTGCTTCATGCTCTTTATCGCCTCGCACGCCTTCGGCCAAGGCGCGGTGATCTGGGTCTTTATCAGCGAGATCTTCCCGAACCGGGTCCGGGCTCGCGGCCAGGCGCTCGGCTCGTTTACCCACTGGTTCATGTGCGCGCTGGTCTCCTGGACCTTCCCCATGATCGCCGAGATCTCCGGGGGGCACGCCTTCGCCTTCTTCGCCGCCATGATGGTCCTGCAACTGCTATGGGTTCTGTTCATCATGCCGGAGACCAAAGGCATACCCCTCGAAGAGATTCAGCAAAAGCTCGGTATCGAGTAGCTTCTCTTGCTGCCTGCGCGTTTCGCGCCGGCCGTGAGCTATGGCTTGACGGCGCGGTTGTAGATCCGCACGTCGTCGATCAGGCCGGTCCAGAGAGTGTTGGCAGCCACGTCTGCGCCGCAGCCGATGTTCAGGCCACCGTAGCAGTCGGCCAACCCTGTTTGCGCGTCTTCGGCGACAAGGACGTCATCGACGTACAGACTACGGGCCGAGCCATCCCAGGTAACGCCGATCCGGTGCCAATCGCCATCTGTGATCGCCGCTTGCGAACACAACACGCCGGTGAGGCGGCCGCCGCTATTCAGCTCTGTCATCAGACAACCGTCTGTGGGGTCTGCGCCAAGATAGTTGGCCCCGGTGACCTGAGAAACAACCGCCTGCCCCGGCGCACCGCCTTTGATCCATGCCAGCGCGCTGAAGGGGCCGGCCGATGGGCTGAGCACGACATCAGCCACGACGAAATCACCGATTCCATCAAACTCCAGCGCGCCATCCACCAGGCCCCCTTCCGGTTGCCAGATGGGATCACCTACGAGCGTTCCATCACAGGCGCCGGCACAGTCATAGGCAATCGCTCCTTCCGCTTCGTCCAATGCCCAATGGGCCACCAGGGTCCTATCCTGCAAATCCTGTTGCCAGTAGCCCATCAGGACTTCGAGGTCCTTGTCGTCGATCGTGCCATCGCGAACGAGGTCCACCGACGGCTCATCCTGGCCCCAGCAGTGGATCATTTTCAGGAGGTCTTTGATATTCACCGTTCCATCGCCGTTGAAATCCACGATCGGCACGTCCAGCGACTCCACCTTCACCCAGCGGTAGATGGCCTCGCCTCCCCGAGTCGAGTAGTAGAATCCCATCGGGCCCTCAGGCGCCACGTTGTCCACAAGGGAGATCTGCGGCTCCTCGGGCATGGGCTCGTCGGCCGGCCAGCACCAAGCCTTGAGCTGATCGCCGACGGCATCCACACGGATGATCAGCTCCGTCTCGTCCACATCGAATGGAAGAGTTGCACTGCGCAAGATGTTGCGATGTTGGTGGCCGAACAAGAACCTGTTGGGCGGTCTGACCTCGATCCAATAGCCGCCGGTTGGCCCCTCCCTCCATCGGCAGGTAAGTCCTGATACCCACTGATTGTTGGTGTGGTCCGAGATCCTTTTGATCTGTACGCTGATGGACACATCGCGGTAAATGTAGGATGCACCATCTACGTCCGCCGCCCCATATCCCGCCGTTCCGACCGCGGCGTCCACAGCATAGATCCAGTTCACCGGCAAGCCATCCGTCATGTTCCCATCGCTGAAATCGTCGAAGAAGTCGGGCTGGGCGTAGACAGTGCCACACAGCATGGCAATGGGAAGGGCAACGCACAATACGTGTCTGGTTGTTCGCTGAGACTCCATTTTCTGGCTCCTTTCTGGACAATTTCCGGAATTCAACCTTTACTTTGCAAGTCTGTTTCAACGTGCTGCAGCATTGGAGACCTGGGCGATCTTGTCACCGCTTGTCGATCCAGGCTTCCACTATCAAGTACAGCAAGGAATTCCGGTTTTGCGCAGCGAGAGATTCTTTCCGGTTTTTTTCTGCCCCATGAGAATCAGCATATGGCTGCCAATGGACCGTGTACTCGTTTCGGCCAGCGGTGTGGGTGTTTCCCTCCAGATCCGGGGGGCGTCCTCGGGCGTGCCTTGCCGGCCGGGCCCCCCTGCTGTCCACCCCCCGTGCGATGTCATCATGAGCGCAACGAAGTGGAAAGGCCCGGCCATGGGAGGGGCGACGGCGTCAGACGACGGACTAGGTCTGCACTGCGGGGAATGAGAAAGGGCCGGCGGTCGAAGGTGCCACCGGCCCCTGGACGACTGCGAAGGGAGGCGTCCGTGCTACGGCTTGACCTCGCGGTTGTAGATGCGGACGTCGTCGATCAGGCCGGTGAAGAGGCTGCTGGGCGTCATGTTCTTGCCGCAACCGATTGCGAGCCCCGCGTAACAGGCTGCCAGCCCATCCTGCGTGGCTTCGGCAACGAGGACGTCATCAACGTAGAGTCGGCGATTGGAGCCGTCCCAGGTGAAGCCCACGCGGTGCCAGTTACCGTCGGTAATGATCTCGTCTGAGTGCAACGCTTTACCCAAGCGACCTCCGCTCTTGAGCCCTGTCATGAGTGCACCCGTAGCGGGATCGGACGACAGCCAGTCGGCACCTGTCTGTTGGGCGATGATCGCTTGGCCGGGGGCACCACCTTTGACCCAGGCGAACACACTGAAGGGGCCATCTGACGGGTTGAGGACATAGCCCGCGAGGACAAAGGTCATTCCGTCGAACTCCAGTGCCCCATCCACCACGCCGCCGGCAGGCTGCCACGCGGGCAGGCCTATCACGGTGCCTTCGTGGCTGCCGGCACTGTCGAAGGCGATCACGCCCTCTGTCTCATCCAGCTTCCAGTGGGCCAGGAACGTACCGTCCTGCACTTCTTGTCCCCAGTGGCTCATCAGGACCTCCAGGTCCTGGATATCCACGATCCCGTCACCCCAGGGCATGGGGCCAATGTCACACAAAGGCTCGCTTTGGCCCCAGTTGTCGATGAGTAGAGCCAAGTCCTCAATAGCCACTTCGCCGTCGCCATTGAAGTCAACGATGGGGATGATCGGTGCTTGATAGATATCGCCGTACGGCCCACCGAGTCCACCAGGCCGTTCAGAGGTGAAATAGAGCGCCTGTCCATCAGGTGAGAGTGTTGCGCCGCAATCAAGATATGCAGTATTCACCATCGCCCCAAGATTCACAGGCGTACCCCAGGAATCAGATACACTCGCACGCCTTGCTGCCCACAGATCCGGCCCACCGTAACCGCCGGGTTGGAGCGGACCGGAATCCCTGTTTTCTGAAAAGAAGAGCAGCAAACCGTCGGAGGAGAGGGAAGGAAAGTCTTCACTGGCCGAGCTATTGACCGGAGGCCCGAGATTGACGGGGTTTCCCCAGGGATCAGTCTTCGCGACGCGTGTAGTCACCCATATGTCTTCAGAACCATAACCACCGGACCGACTGGAACTGAAGTAGAGTTCCAGCCCATCCGTGCTAATTCTGGGATAATGCTCGTAACCCGAAGTGTTTATACCGGATCCTAAATTCTCCGGCTGGGCCCAGGGATCGTTCCGGGTGACGCGTCGGGTCACCCATATGTCGGAATCACCATGTCCTCCCGGCCTTTTGTACGCCGTAAAGTACATCTCCAAACCGTCAGACGAAACGTTCGCATCGCTATCACCTTCCCCTGTATTGATCGGTGAATCAAGATTTTCCGGTTCGCCCCAGTCGTCGTTGACCGTTTCTCTCCTCGACACCCAGATATCCCAACCACCCAGGCCTCCCGGCCTGTTAAGGCAGGAGATGTACATCTCCAGACCATCAGCCGTTATACATGTAATGCCATCAGCGTACGGGCTGCTCACTGGCGGCCCAAGGTTGACGGGCGCGCCGAAGATGAAATCCGCGTTGGCACTGCCTCCGCCCAGCGCCGTAGCGACCACCACTCCAACCAACATGAACCTGATTCTTTCACAATATGAACAACTCACAATGTCCCTTCCTTTCTGCCCTTGCAGGCGAGAGTCTGATGATGTGTTCTCATCCAGCGATGAGTCTTCACGTGTAAGTACAGCAAGGAACGCGGATTTTGCGCAGCGGGAGGCTCTTTTTGGGTCTTTTCTGTCGTATAAGGATCAACATGCGATGGTCCATACAGCAAATGGCGAGACAGCCGTCGAATGCCGTCTCGCCACGGGTTGTATTTTTGCCTGGAGGATCTGGAGTCTGTATGTCAATAGTAGAAATCGGCCTCCTCTTTCACGGCTTGTGGCTGCAATTGCACCCGTTTCGATTCCATCGGCCAGGGCCCGCACAACAGCGGCACGACGCCCTCATCCGGGAAGCCATCGTCATCGGCGTCCTTGTCCGCGATGACGGGGTCCAGCACATCGACGGAATTGTAGAACTGCCACAGTCCGTCCTTGACCAATGTCCCCTCCTCACTGAGGTATGCCGTGCCAATCCAGTACCAGACCCATTTGAGTTGGCCATGTGCGTTTTCCTCCGGTATGGCGCTGGCGGCGTGACAGATGACGGTGAAGGCATACTCGTTCTCTCCCGTCTGGACGAACTGGCCCAACGCCAGTCCGGGCACCCGAACGCCGGACAAGCCGA
>Ga0114922_10004161_pt1 | contig 13444 bp, 13 predicted proteins | sample AartaG_FD_100975 | JGI IMG/M metagenome (GOLD analysis project Ga0114922, IMG submission 100975) | Deep subsurface microbial communities from Aarhus Bay to uncover new lineages of life (NeLLi) - Aarhus_00045 metaG | ecosystem: Environmental > Aquatic > Marine > Oceanic > Sediment | place... | reverse complement strand
GACCAGGGCGCCGACGAGGAGGGCCACAAGGTCAATCCTTCCGGTGGCCGCCGTCCAGCCAAAGAGGACGGGGAGGCCGCCGCTGAAACCGCCCCAGATGATGTTCAAGGAGCTTCTTCTCTTCGTCAGCAAGCTGTAGACAATGATGTTATCGGCCAAACCCAGAAACATGCAAACGAAAGAGACTGGATTGATTCGCCAGGCGAGTAAGAGCGAGAACAAGGCCAGGGCGAGCCCCCATAGGAGTGCCTTCTGCGGTGGATAGATCCTCCTGGCAGGGATGGGCCGTCTTTTAGTCCTTTCCATCGCGGCGTCAATATCCCTGTCTATGTATCCCGTGATGACGTTGGCGCCCGCGCAGCCCGCGACGATGGCTACCAGCGCCTGGAGGAAAAGGTTGGAGGGAATGTTCAGCCCGCCAGCGACGATCATAGCAGCGATAGAGGTGAAAGCGAGCAGAAACACGGAGCGTGGTTTCGTGACCTCCATGTAGTTGCTAATTGTCCTCCATATCGCCTTCTGCCGAGTTTCCTCCAGGCTTACTTGGTGCAAATCGTTCTTCACCTCCCGGCGATTCCCCTAACCGCTGCCCCCAGCGGCAATAATCTGTCGCGCCTTTCCAGGCGATAGGTTTTCCCCCTGGCGTTCACAACTTTGAGGACTTCCTTCACATTCGGCTCGTACTCCGCTAACAGCTTGGCTACTGGCCACAATGCCTGTTCACGCTCGACAATCATGGTCTCCACAAGTCATCACCTTGCTTAATGTTGCGTCATTTTGGGATTTTGGACTAGTAACCTCATTATACTTCACCTCGCCTACTCTGGCAAGAAACCCAACAGCCCTGGTCCATGTCAATCCGCCGATTGGTCGGAATACCATTCCGACCTGCAAGATCTGCCAACCCGTTTGAAACAGACCCATTTGACTTGCTCTCCCCTGAGAAATAGCCATAATCTGTTTGCGTGTCAAGCATGGTTGAACAGAATCACGCGGCGTGGTTGAGAAGGCACTCTGCCCGGCCACCGCTGTGCTCATCCCCACTGTTTACGATGACGACCAATACATCTTTGCTCTCTTGGAAGTGGGAGAAGACCAGCTCAAGCTCGCTCGAAGATACGCTTTTAGTGAGGACGATGATGAATTCTGATGCTGCGCCAGTTTGACAAGCCATAGAAATACGTATAGAATAGGGCAAATCGCAATGGCTGGCATTGTGAAAAGCAATTGGGATACCTGTCATTGTCGGGTATTGCAATCGCTGTTTCTGGTACATTGCTCTGTTCTTTACGACTCGAGTTTAGATAATCTTTGAGAAACCGGGTTTTTGGTCTTCAGTGTGCACATTAAACATTGAAGAACATCTCAAAGTGTATATGGATCGTCGCCACGGTGATAAAAAACCCGGTTTCTTGGCCTTTATCTCAACTCAAGTTACGAGTGAAACCGTGAAAGAGCACAAAAGATCGCAGGGAAAGGAGGTACCCCAAGAAATTGACGACCATGGTATCCGCCGCCGATCAGGGAGTCAGTCCTTGTCTGGCTGCCTGACCAATCGAAGCGATGATTGAAAGACTTGAGGAGAAAGAAACGCATCATGGAGGAATTTGAAAAGGATATGGGCTCTATTCTGGCCCAGCAGGGCATCTCACGCCGCGGGTTTCTCAAGTTCTGCGCGTTCATGGCCGGCACGCTCGCCTTACCACTCGACAAAGTGCCCCGAGTGGCAGCAGCACTGGAGAGCGTCAGTCGCCCCCCGGCCATCTGGTTAGAGTTCCAGGACTGCGCCGGCTGCACGGAGGCCCTCTTGCGGGCATCCCGTCCGACGGTCACGGAAATCGTGCTGGACGTGTTGTCCGTGGATTATCATGAGACGATCATGGCCGCGGCGGGCAAGCAGGCCGAGGAGGCCAAGGCGTCCACCATTGAGGCCGGTGGCCACCTGGTGATCGTGGAGGGCTCCATCCCCACCAAGGATAACGGTCTCTACTGCTGCATCGGCGGGCACACGGCAATGGACATCTTGGAAGAGGCAACGCGCGACGCTGCCGCGGTTATCGCCGTGGGCAATTGCGCTACCTTTGGCGGTCTCCCTGCCGCCAACCCCAACCCTACCAACGCCGTCGGAGTGCGCGACCTGGTGAAACACATCCCCGTGGTCAACCTCCCCGGCTGCCCCCTCAACGCCGTCAACCTGACGGCCACCGTGGTTCACTATCTCACCTTCAACTCTCTCCCGGCGAGGGATCATCTGGCCCGGCCCCTCTTTGCCTACGGCAAGCGCATTCACGACAACTGCGAGCGCCGCTCACACTTTGACGCCGGACAGTTCGTCGAAGAGTGGGGGGACGAGGGCCACCGTCTGGGCTGGTGTCTCTACAAGATGGGCTGTAAGGGCCCCGAGACCTATCATAACTGCCCCACCGTGCGCTACAACGACGGCACCAGTTGGCCCATCATGGCCGGCCACGGCTGCATCGGCTGCTCCGAGCCGGGCTTTTGGGACACGATGACCCCCTTCTACCAGCGACTGCCGGAGGTGCCGGGCTTCGGCGTCGAGGCAACCGTGGACAAGCTCGGCTTGGGTATGGTAGCGCTCACCGCGGCCGGTGTGGCCGCCCACGCCATCGGCAGCGCTGTGAGAAAGAAGATGACCGCACCAGCTAGTGAATCGCCAGAACAAGGAGACAAAGATGACTAAAATCGTCATTGATCCCGTCACTCGCATTGAGGGTCACCTGCGGATTGAGGTGGAGGTGGAAGACGGGCAGGTAACCAATGCCTGGAGCAGCAGCACGATGTTCCGGGGAATTGAGCTCATCTTGAAAGGCCGTGACCCGCGGGACGCCTGGGCCTTTACCCAGCGGATATGCGGGGTTTGAACGACGGTGCATGCCGTCTGCTCCGTGCGAGCAGTAGAAGATGCCCTTGGGATTCAGATCCCACCCAACGCTCGTTTGATCCGCAACATCATCGAATGCATCCAGTACGTCCAGGACCACGTGATCCACTTCTACCATCTCCACGCCCTGGACTGGGTAGACATCGTCAGCGCGCTGGGTGCCGACCCGGCTACGACGGCCCAACTGGCCCAATCCATCTCCGACTGGCCCAAGTCCAGCGCTACCTACTTTAAGGGCGTGCAGGACCGCCTGCGGGCTTTCGTGGAGAGCGGCCAACTGGGCCCCTTCGCCAACGCCTACTGGGGCCATTCGGCCTACAAACTGCCCCCGGCGGCCAACCTGATGGCGGTGGCCCACTACCTGGAGGCGCTGGACTGGCAGCGGGAGGTCATCAAGGCTCACGCCATCCTGGGGGCCAAGAACCCCCACTTGCAGACCTATCTGGTGGGCGGGATGGCCTGCCCGGTGGACCCCAACAGCCAGACGGCCATCAACGCCGACAGCATCGCCCATCTCCACTCCCTTTTCGTCAAGGCGAAAGAGTTCGTCGAAAAGGTCTACCTGCCGGACGTCCTGGCAGTGGCTCCCTTCTATGTGGAGTGGGCCGGCCTGGGCGAGGGACTGGGTAACTTTTTGGTCTACGGAGAGTTCCCTCTCACCGATTCCCAGAGCAGCGACGAGCCCGGCAACCTCTTCTTACCGCGTGGTATCATCCTGGATCGTGACCTGAGCACCATCCATCCGGTGGATCACCGCAAGATCGCCGAGTATATAACCCATTCCTGGTATTCCTACGACGACGAGAATCAAGCCAAACACCCCTGGGACGGGGTGACGAAGCCCAACTACACCGGCCCTAACCCGCCCTACGACTTTCTCAACACCGACGGAAAGCACACCTGGCTCAAAGCGCCGCGTTACGACGGCAAGGCGATGGAGGTCGGGCCGCTGGCGCGTATGCTGGTGGCTTATGCCTCCGGTCACGAACGGGTGCAGCACTGGGTGAACGCCGCCCTCTCGAAACTGAACGTCGGTCCGGAAGTGCTCTTCTCCACGCTGGGCCGCATTGCCGCCCGCTGCATCGAGACAGTAGTCCTGGCCGAGCAGTTGCTCCCCTGGACCAACGAACTGGCGGCTCAAATGGGCAGCGGCGACCTGCGCATCCACGAGTTGGATCACTGGGAGCCCTCCACCTGGCCTTCCGAGGCGCAAGGGTGGGGCTGGATGGAAGCGCCACGGGGTGCGCTGGGTCACTGGGTGCACATCAAGGACGGCAAGATCGAGAACTACCAGTGCGTGGTGCCCTCCACCTGGAACGCCTCACCCCGGGACGCCAACGGCCAGATGGGGGCCTACGAGTCATCTCTGGTCGGCACGCCCGTGGCTGACCCGGAGAAGCCACTGGAGGTGTTGCGCACAGTCCACTCCTTCGACCCGTGTATGGCCTGCGCGGTGCACATCCTGGAGCCGGACGGGTGCGAGGTCGTCCGTATCAAGATAGTCTAGAGGAGGTAGAAGATGCACGAGCGTGTCTACGTATGGGAACTACCGGTACGCGCTTTCCACTGGGCTCACGTCATCAGCATCGTTGTGCTGGCCTTTACTGGCTACTACATCAGCAACCCCTTCATCGTCGTCCCCAGCGAGACTGCCCAAACCTACCTGATGGGCTGGATACGCTATGCCCACTTTATCTTTGCCTTTGCCTTCGGCGTGGGCTTTCTGGTGCGGGTCTACTGGCTCTTCGTCGGGAGTCCCTACTCTAGCTGGCAAGACTGGATCCCGGCGAGCCGCGAGCGATGGACTTTCTTTTGGAAGCAGTTGAAGTACTACATCTTCTTGGAGCGGGAGCGGCCCCAGTATATGGGACATAATCCGGTAGCCGGGCTGAGTTACGCCGGCCTGGGCCTGATGATTCTGATCCAGGGAATCACCGGCTTTGCCCTCTACGCCGAGCCTTACGCGGGCGGCTTCTGGCGGACTTTGTTTGGCTGGCTGCTCTCCCTGTTCGGCAACCAGACACTGCGCCTGATCCACCACACGCTGATGTGGCTTTTTGGCGCTTTCTTCATCGTCCACCTCTACATGGCGGTGTTGGCAGACGTCGAAGAGCGAAACGCCGCGGTCACCGGCATCGTCAGCGGCGTCAAGTTCGACCACGCACCCAAGGAGGGATAGCCCTGCCGATAGGAAAGACGCTGGTGCTGGGCGTGGGGAACCTGCTCCTTTCCGACGACGGGGTGGGGGTCCACACGATCCGGCACCTGCAGGAAGTGGTGCAACTGTCGGGGGAGGTCCAGGTCCTGGACGGAGGCACAATGGGCCTGGACCTTCTTCACTACCTGGAGGGGGTCTCTCACCTGCTCATCGTGGACGCGGTGGAGATGGATCAGCCTCCTGGGACACTGGAGCGCTTGGTCGGCGACCAGGTGCCGGCCTATCTCTCCCTCAAGATGTCCCCCCATGAGATCGGATTGCCGGACATGCTGTTCGCGGCCAAACTGCGGGACCTCTATCCTGCAGAGGTAGTGGTCTGGGGGGTGCAGCCGGCGACGACGGAGGTTGGGCTGGACCTTTCGCCACCGGTGGCGGCCCGGCTGGACGTCCTGGTCGAAAAAGTGCTGGAGGAGTTAGCCCGCTGGGGCATCAAGCCCCGGAGAAAAGATGAAACTCGCTGAACAGTGGGAGACACTTTGACAGACACTCAGAGCCATGCTATACTCAGTCCGTGGTGAGACATGAGGCATCAAGGCCATCGCTGAATTCTGACAAAGAGGGGTAGCCGATGGGTAACATAGAGGTGGCGGCTTTTCGAAAACTGCTCCAGGTAGAGCTCCCGCGTCTGCTGCGCGAGCACCCGGAGTCTCGCCATGAGATTTGGGGCCTGATGCTCGAGTCTTTCCCCTCGCGCCAGGAATTCACCACGCTACAGCAGGAACTGCATGACTTCCGAGAGGACACCACCCGCCGCTTTGAGAGCCTGGAAGCTCAGGCCACTTCCTTTGGTGAGTCTGGCTCAGGGGAAGGAAGGGGTGAACGATGCTTCAAACCTTAGAAGCTGTAATTGATGAACAAGGGAATGTACGCCTGGTAGAGCCCATCAAATTGCCAGCAGGATGGCGAGTCCTGGTGACCATCTTGGATGGGCCAATCATAAACATTTCCGAAACAGCATTACTAAGTGAGCCAGCACTTGCTGAGGACTGGAATCGACCCGAGGAGGATGAAGCGTGGTCACACCTACAGCAGGTGACGTCGTCTTAGTGCGATTCCCCTTCTCTGACTTGTCACAGACAAAGTTGCGGCCTGCTGTTGTGTTAGCAAATGCAGGTCGAGGAGATTGGATTCTATGCCAGATCACCAGCAAATCGTATGGAGACCCACAAGCCCTCATGCTCGATGATGCCAGCTTTGACTCGGGTTCACTGCAAGCCGTGAGTTACACACGTCCGGGCAAGTTGTTTACAGCCAGTCATAGCCTGATGGTAGCCCAAGTTGCTACCTTGAGGCCAGGCCCTTTCGAGCAAATTATTAGAGCGGTGGTAGAAATTTTACAAGCCAGCCTTGAGTCATAAACATTCTCAGGTGAACCTGGCGCTCGCACCGGAAGGGCGCAAAGGTGACTACGTGAGATAGCAAGGAGAGAGGTATGTGTCTGGCCGTGCCAGCGTTGGTAAAATCGGTTGATGGGACAGCAGCCCAGGTGGAACTGGGCGGCGTGGAACGGGTGGTGAGCCTGGCCCTCACACCGGAAGCGCGCGAAGGTGATTACGTGCTGGTGCATACCGGATTTGCCATCGGTGTGGTGGACGAGGAAGAAGCTCAAGCCACGCTGACTCTCCTTCGGGAATTGGTCGAGACCTATGAGGTAGATGAGCTCTTCTACGAGGCTGGTCTGTCCGAGGCTCAACCCTCCGAGCCGGACGACTACCAGTTGGCCCCTGGCCTGGCTGTGGACCTGAGCAAGCTGGCCGATACCTGATGCTTCGCGTTTTACGAATCACTCATCACTTCCCACGCCATCAGGGGCACCGATCCTAATGTCACTCTGAGCCGAAGGCAAAGAGTCTCGTTCTTGGCAAGCGAAATCAACCTCTGCAAAGGACGAGATTCTTCGCACTGTCCTGGACGGTCAGTATAGGGTCGCTTCGCTCCTCAGAATGACGTTCGACCCAGAGTTTGGCTAAAATCGGTGCTCCTGCCCACGCCATCGCAGCGCTTGCCTAATTCCTCCCCTTCAGCTATAATCCCCTCATGCACGAACTTCCTGTCACCGAGAGCATCCTGGAAATCGTCCTGCGTCACGCCAAAGAGGCCGGCGCGACGCGGGTCATGCAGATCGATCTCACCATCGGCGACTTTTCCAGCATTGTGGACGATTCGGTGCAGTTCTACTTTGATATCCTCAGCAAGGAGACCATCGCCAAGGACGCCCAACTGGTCTTCAACCGCGTACCGGGTAAGCTACGCTGCTGGGATTGTCAGGCCACCTTTGCGCCCAACGGTCGCGAGTATAGCTGCCCCAAGTGCGGCAGCATGCGTGTCCAGGTCGTCGATGGTCGTGAGTTCCGCGTCGAATCTATCGAAGTCGAGTAAATCTAACTACCTAACCACCCTACCTATCTAGCCAAGCGGGGCCAAGCCCATGAAAGTCTCTGTTGTTGAAAGGATCCTCTCCGCCAACGATCGCCTGGCACTGGAGAACCAGACCCTCCTGGATGCCCACGGCGTGCTGGGAGTGAATCTTATGGCCTCGCCCGGCGCGGGCAAGACGAGCCTCATCGAGCAGACGATTGACGCGCTGCAGGGCTGTCTCTGCCTGGGCGCAGTGGATGGCGACATCGCCACTTCGCTGGACGCCGACCGCGTGGCGGCGCGGGGCATCCCGGCGGTGCAGATCAACACCGGCGGCAGTTGCCACCTGGACGCCAACATGCTCAAGCGCGCGCTGTCCGATGTGCCGCTGGACGAGATTGACCTGCTGCTGGTGGAGAACGTGGGCAACCTGATCTGCCCGGCCAACTTTAAGCTCGGCACCCACTTTAGTGCCGTCATTGCCAGCATCCCGGAGGGGGACGACAAGCCGTACAAGTACCCACCCATGTACACCGGCGTAGACGTGCTGATCATCAACAAGATAGACCTGCTGCCCTACCTGGAATTTGACCTGGATTACTTTAGTCGGGGCGTGGAGATACTCAATTCTGGCATCGTCACCTTCGAAGTCTCTTGCAAGACGGGTGAGGGCATCCATGCCTGGGCGGACTGGCTGGTGGAGCAGGTTGAGGCGCACACCCAGGCAAGCGAATAATTTTGCTGCGGGCATGACTTTATCGCTCAAAAGGGTCGAGTGAACACCTGCGAACAGTGCGGTAAAACCTACAAGCCAACCGACTTGAGCCTTGCTCTCAGCAATACGTTGTGACCTACCATGACTGAGCGCATCGCCAGCAAAAAAATCACCATTACCGGCGTGGTGCAAGGGGTGGGCTTCCGCCCCTTTGTCTATCGCCTGGCCCACGACCATGACCTGACTGGTTGGGTATTGAACCATTCCGGCGGCGTGGACATCGAGGTCGAAGGCCGGCCAGTCGCGCTGGATGCCTTTCTGCGCGATCTGAGCTCCCAGGCGCCGCCGCTGGCCCGCATCGAACGGGTCACCACGGAGGACGTGTCCCCCAACGGCTACACCGCTTTCGAGATACGCCATAGCATTGCCCAGGAAAGCCGCTACCAGCTCATCTCTCCCGACATCGCCACCTGCCCCGACTGCCTGCACGAGCTGCTGGATCCCAACGACCGCCGCTATCGCTATCCCTTCACCAATTGCACCAACTGCGGCCCCCGCTTTACCATCATCGCCGATGTGCCCTACGACCGGCCTAACACCACTATGGGCGTCTTTCTCCTATGCCCCGATTGCCAGGCCGAGTATGACGACCCACTGGATCGCCGCTTTCACGCTCAACCGAACGCCTGCCCCGTCTGCGGCCCCCACGTCTGGCTCGAACCATCCGAACCATCACCTTTCCAACTTGCCAACCTCCCAGCCGGCGTAGACGAGATCCAAGTTGCCGCCCATCTTTTCCGCAACAGCGCGATTCTGGCCATCAAGGGACTGGGTGGTTTCCACCTGGCCTGCGACGCCACCGATGCCAGTGCCGTGGCCCGCCTTCGCCAACGCAAACGTCGCCCATCCAAACCGATGGCGGTGATGATGGCCACTCTGGACGAGGTTCGCTGCCACTGCGAGACAAACGACGAAGAAGAAAAGCTGCTCACCTCCCGGCAATGCCCCATTGTCCTTTTGCGCTGGAAACCGGAGTCAAGTGTCGTCCGAGGGATCGCGCCAGGCAATAACTACCTGGGTGTTATGCTGCCTTACACGCCACTGCACCACGTCTTGCTGCACGACGTGGGCCGCCCCCTGGTCATGACCAGCGGCAACCTCTCCGAAGAACCGATCGCCAAAGACAACGACGAAGCCCGCCGCCGGTTGGGGCACTTGTGCGACTATTTTCTGTTTCACAATCGGGACATCTACGCGCGTTACGACGACAGTGTGTGGATGGTAGCAAGTGTGCAAGTTGGCAAGTCTGCAAGTGGGCAAGTGAGAACAGAGAACTGGCAAACTTGCAAACCTGTAAACCTATCTCAGCCGCTGCGCCGTTCTCGGGGATATGCTCCTTATCCTATCAAACTACCTTTCGAGACGCGACAAACGCTGGCCGTGGGGGCGGAACTCAAGAACACCTTTTGCTTCACCAAAGAGAACTATGCTTTCCTCAGCCAACACATCGGCGACATGGAGAATCTGGAGACACTAGAGTATTTCGAGACCGGCATTGCTCTCTATCAGAGTCTTTTCCGCCTGGAACCAGAAATCGTCGCTCACGATCTCCATCCCGACTACCTGGCAACAAAATTCGCAACTCGCAACTCACAATTCGCAGTGCCTGTCCAACACCACCACGCCCACGTTGCCTCATGCCTGGCCGACAATGGGTGGCAGCCGGAGGCCGGACCGGTGATCGGCGTGGTCTGGGATGGCACTGGCCTGGGTGACGATGGGCTCATCTGGGGGGGAGAGTTTCTGGTCGCCGACTGTGCAAGATACCGTCGTGTCGCTCACCTGGAATACTTACCCCTCCCCGGTGGCGACGCGGCGACGAGGAATCCCTATCGTATCGCGATAGCGTATCTCTACAAATTGCTGGACATCCCCCCTGTAAACTGCAAGTTGACAAGTGAGCAAATAAACGAGACAGAACTTGAACTTTTGCAGCAACAGATAGACCGGGGCATCAACACTCCCCTCACCTCGTCGGCGGGGCGACTGTTCGACGCGGCCGCGGCACTGTTGGGTGTCTGCACGCGGGCGACGTATGAGGCGCAGGCGGCGATAGAACTAGAGATGGTGGCGGGTGGCGGATTGGAAGATCGGAAGATTGAAAGGTTGGCCTATCCTTTCGAGATGGAGAGCGCGCAAGGCAAGTGGGTTGTTCGCTTACGAGAGACATTCGCCGCGCTGCTGGCGGACTTGCAAGCCAGCGTGCCGGTGCCGGAGATGAGTGCGCGCTTTCACGCCACCGCAGCGCGGATCATCGTCGAGACGTGCCAGCGCATTGCAGGGGAAACCGGCCTGCGCACCGTGGCCCTCAGCGGTGGGGTATTTCAGAACCGGCGGCTGCTGGCCGCAACCGTCCCTCAACTGCGGGCCACTGGTTTTGACGTACTCGTCCACCGCCAGGTGCCGACCAACGATGGGGGACTCTCGTTAGGTCAGGCAGTTGTTGCCAACCTTCAAACCGTGATCCGTGATTCATGATACGTGAAAGGCAGCGTGACACCCGGATCACGCATCACGTTTTACGTTTCACGCCATCCACACAGCAAGTCAACGCACAAGCATGATTTTCATGGACGCTAAACGATGAAGTACATTGACGAATTCCGTGACCCGGCCCTGGCCCGGCGGCTGCTGGACGACATTGCGGCGCGCTCCACGCGGCCGGCCAACTTGATGGAGTTCTGCGGGGGGCACACCCATGCTGCCTTCAAGTTCGGCATCCGGCAACTGTTACCCCCCACCGTCAAACTCCTTTCTGGCCCCGGCTGCCCGGTCTGTGTCACAGCCAACGCCGATCTCGACCGGGCCATCGCGATTGCCCGCCTGCCAGGGGTGATCACCACTACCTTTGGCGACATGCTCAAGGTGCCCGGCAGTCGATCCAGCCTGCAAAGAGCACGCGCCGACGGGGCCGACGTACGGATCGTCTACTCGACACTCGACGCGGTTCAGATCGCCCGGCAGAACCCGGAGCGCCGCGTCGTCTTCTTGGGCGTCGGTTTTGAGACGACCGCACCCACCGTCGCGGCGGCGGTGCTCCAGGCCGAGGCGCTGGGCCTGTCCAACTTTTACGTTCTCTCCATGCACAAGCTCACCCCCCCGGCCACCCAGGCCATCCTGCGCGCCGGCGAGGTGCGACTTTCCGGCATCATTGGGCCGGGGCACGTGACGACGATCATCGGCTCCGACGCCTGGCAGTTCCTCCCCCGCGATCACGGCATCCCGGTGGCGGTGGCCGGCTTTGAGACGCTGGACATCATTCGCGGGGTGCGCTCACTGGTGGAACAGGTGGAGAGCGGACGGCCAGGCGTGGTCAACACCTACTCACGCAGCGTTCGCCCGGAGGGGAACCGCACGGCAATAGACGTGATGTACCGCGTCCTTGAGGTGAGTGACGCCGAGTGGCGCGGCTTTGGCCTCGTGCCGGATAGCGGGCTATCCCTGCGCCAGGAATTCGCTCGTTTTGACGCCGCCCGCGCCTTCCCAGTGGCCCCCGGCCCCGTCCGCGAGCACAAGGGCTGTCCTTGCGGCGAAGTGCTGCGAGGTGTCGTCGCGCCGCCAGAGTGCCCCTTGTTCCGCCGGGCCTGCACGCCGCAGAACCCCATTGGCCCCTGCATGGTCTCCGCCGAGGGTGCGTGCGCCGCTTATTTCAGGTACGGCGAGGAGGTCTGATGCCCAAAACCGGCAAAATCCTCATGGCCCATGGCTCCGGCGGCCAACTGAGCCACGATCTGGTGGAACAGGTTTTCCTCAAGCATTTTCACAATCCCACCCTGGCCAACCTGGACGACGCCGCCGTGCTGCCTTACTTTGCGAACGATTCGCGGTTCGCTCTAACCACCGATTCGTACGTCATCCACCCCCTCTTTTTCCCCGGCGGCGACATCGGCAAGCTGGCAGTGTGCGGCACGGTCAACGATCTCTCCATGCGCGGCGCGCGACCGCTCTACCTGACGGCCGGCTTCATCCTGGAGGAGGGCCTGCCGCTGGAAGACCTGGAGCGAATCGTGACCTCAATGGCAGCCACGGCCCGGGCCGCCGGCATCCAGGTCGTGGCCGGGGACACCAAAGTAGTGGAACGGGGCAACGCCGATGGGCTGTTCATCAACACGGCGGGGGTGGGCCTCGTACCGGACGGGGTGAACATCTCTGGGGCGGATGCCCAGGCGGGTGACGTGGTTATCGTCAGCGGGACGATAGGCGATCACGGCATGACTATCATGAGCCAGCGTGAGGGACTGTCCTTCAACACACCACTGGTCAGCGATTGTGCGCCACTCAACGGGCTGGTGGCTGCCTTGCTGGAGGCATCATCGGCGGTTCACTGCCTGCGCGACCCGACGCGCGGCGGCCTGGCCACGGTCCTGAATGAACTGGCACGCCGCAGCAGGGTGGGGATTGAGATCAAAGAAACCCACATCCCGGTACGGAGCGCGGTGCAGGGGCTATGCGAACTACTGGGGCTGGATCCCCTTTATGTGGCCAACGAGGGTAAGCTGGTAGTCGTCGTTGCCGAGAAAGATGCCAAGGAGGTATTGGCCGCCATGCGTACTCACGAGTACGGGACCGACGCAGCAGTCATTGGCCGCATCGTGCTGGCGCATCCGGGGCGGGTGGTACTGCGCACAGCGTTGGGGACGTGCCGCATCGTGGACATGCTGGTGGGCGAACAACTGCCCCGCATTTGCTGACAGACTCGAACTGCGATAGGAAACAGCACGCCGCTTGAGCAGAGTTGGTCAGGGCAGGGGGCCCTTACTCGCTCTTGCCGGCCTGTAGTTCCTGGTAATACTTGGCGTGGTGGTGCTTGACGTACTCTTCTGGCATCCGGCCAAAGAGCATACCGTTGATCGCTCCCTTCATCAGCGGATGCATGACCGAGAGCACAAAGTGCACCAGGAAGAACGCACCATAAGCGATGGTACATAGATCGTGCAGGAACACACTCCAGCGGAACAACGCCACTGGGACATGACCTTTGCCAAACCACATAATCGGCCCCGTCACGAAAAAGCCAACCATGCAAATTACCACCGTCAGGTAGAATAGCTTCTGCCCGGTGTTGTATTTGTCCTGAGGAGGCATGGCCTCCTCGTCGCCCAGGAAGTAATAGGTGGGGGCAGCTTTCAGCCAACCCAGATCGTCCTTGCTCCAGGTAAAGATGCGCTTCATGGAAGCCAGCCATTCCTTG
>Ga0114922_10004160_pt1 | contig 13444 bp, 11 predicted proteins | sample AartaG_FD_100975 | JGI IMG/M metagenome (GOLD analysis project Ga0114922, IMG submission 100975) | Deep subsurface microbial communities from Aarhus Bay to uncover new lineages of life (NeLLi) - Aarhus_00045 metaG | ecosystem: Environmental > Aquatic > Marine > Oceanic > Sediment | place... | reverse complement strand
TAACTTGGCCAGTGAAAAACAAGGCTAGAAATTGAGTTTCACCAAAGGAGAAGTGCATGGGACAGACCAAGATCACCGTATTGTGTGAGAACACCGCTGGGGGACCGATGGGGCTGACCGGAGAGCACGGCTTTTCTGCCCTGATTGAAAAAGACGGACAAAAAATCCTTTTTGATACAGGCCAGGGCATGTCCCTTGCCAATAACGCACAGGTACTAGGAATCAATCTGACGCAAGTCAAGAGGGTTATTCTCAGTCACGGCCATTATGATCATACCGGGGGTCTCCCGGCTGTGCTGTATCCGCCTCGGGGAGTCGAGGTCATTGCCCATCCAGACATTTTTTCAAAAAAATACGCTGAACTAGAAACACGTGCTGGTAAACAGAGAATTTTCATCGGCATCAAATATTCCCAAGACTATCTGGAAGGGGCACTTCAGGCCCGATTCAACTTGATACGGGAGTTTTCCGAAATCGCGCCGGGAATCTTCTTTTCGGGGGAAGTGCCGAGAGAGACGGACTTTGAACACCCGGACAAAAGGCTCAAGGTAAAGCATAAGGGGAAGATCACTGACGATCCCCTATGGGACGATATCAGTCTCTTGATCGAAACGGATCACGGACCTGTTATCCTGCTTGGATGCGCCCATTCAGGGGTGGTGAACATCATGAACCATTTTTCGGCCAAAACGGGACATAAGAACTTTCATGCCGTGATCGGAGGCACGCATCTGGGCTTTATGAGTGGGTCTGGTCAGCAGTTGGAAAAGTCTATGGATGCCTTTGACGACTATGCAGTGGACGTCATTGCCGTCTCCCACTGTACCGGACAGGAAGCCGCGGCTGTGTGCTATAACAGATTCAAGGATCGGTTCGCCTTTGCCTGTGCCGGTTGGAGCAAGGTGTTCTAGATGAATGAGGTGCAAAAAAATGGAACATACCGCAAAGATTATGATAGATGGAAAAACCTTTGAACTACCCATTATCAGTGGCTCAGAGGGGGAAAAAGCCATTGATATTTCCAGGTTGCGGCAGGAGACTGGCCTCGTCACGTATGATCCCGGCTTTGCTAGTACAGCCAACTGTCAGAGCAGCATTACCTTTTTGGACGGGGAAAGAGGAATCCTCCGTTACCGGGGCATTCCGGTTGAGCAACTTGCAGAACATTCCAGGTTTGTAGAGACGGCCTACCTGTTGATAAACGGCGAGTTGCCCACCCAAAAAGAGCTAACCCGCTTTTCGGTGCTGCTAAACGACCATTCTCTGGTCCATGAAGATATGCGGGCCTTTTTTGAGCACTTTCCCCGATCGGCCCATCCCATGGGCATTCTCTCCTCTATGGTCAACGCACTGCGAGCCTTCTATCCTGAAATCCCTGAGAGAACAGAAGAAGAGGAGATCAATATCACTGTCACCAGGCTTCTGTCCAAAGTGAGGACTATGGCGGCCATCTCTTATAAGATCTTCAGGGGCCACAAGGTCGTCTACCCGAGGGAAGACCTCCCTTACGCAGCGAATTTTTTGAACATGATGTTTGACTCCCCCGTCCGGCGTTATGTCATCGACAAGGATCTCGTCAAGGCCCTGAACGTCTTCTGGATACTCCATGCCGACCATGAACAGAATTGTTCTACGGCTGCCGTCCGATTGGTGGGAAGCGCAAAGGTCAATCTATACGCGGCCATTTCGGCCGGCATATGCGCCCTGTGGGGCCCTTTGCACGGCGGTGCCAATCAGGCCGTTGTGGAAATGCTCGGCCAGATACATGAAAATGGTGGTGATTGTGCCCCTTTCATAGCCCGAGCCAAGGACAAGAATGATCCTTTTCGGCTCATGGGTTTCGGTCATCGGGTCTACAAAACGTATGATCCAAGGGCCCGTATCATGAAGAAGGCGTGCGACAAGTTCTTGGGCAAATTGACACGACATGATCCCATGTTGGATATTGCCCGGAGGTTGGAAGAGGTGGCCTTAAAGGATCCGTACTTTATCGACCATCACCTCTATCCGAACATAGATTTTTACAGCGGAGTACTGCTGCGGGCTATTGGTTTCCCTCTTAATATGTTCACGGTCATGTTTGCTATCGGACGTTTACCCGGATGGATCAGCCAGTGGAAGGAGAGTATTGAGGATCCCAATTGGAAAATCCAGCGCCCCCGCCAGATATATATTGGGCCAAATGAGAGAGATTATGTGCCCATAGAAGAGCGGGGCTAGTTTCCGTCCAGAACTACGCTAAACTCCTTATGTATTCTTTCTTTACTCAAACAGCCCGTGCCAGGGTCAGGACATCCACAAATTCTGCGCCGGCCCTCATCAAGACCCGAGCACACTCATTCACAGTGGCACCGGTTGTGTAGACATCGTCCACCAGGAGGACCTTCCGACCCTTTATTCTCTCCGGATGGCGCACGGAAAAGGCCCCTTTGATGTTTTTCCGACGTTCTGCACGGCTGAGGCTGGTCTGAGGTTCTGTCCAGCGGCTGCGGGATAATGTGAGGCCGTCCAGGGAGATTCCTTCCAGTTTTGCCCATCTCCTGATCAAAAGGTGCGCTTGGTTGAATCCCCGTTCTCGGAGGCGCTTCACGTGCAGCGGCACCGAAACAAGGAGATCTATGGTATTGATATCCCAGAATCGAAAAAATGTCTCCCTGGCAAGGGCGCTCAATGGCCGGGAAATGGATGTCTTCTTTCGGTATTTAAGCAGATGAATGGCCTCCATAAGGCTCCCGTCATATATTCCAAAGGCCCTTGCCTTTCTATAATATTTCTTTCCAAGGAGGCACTCAGAACAGGTGTGGTTGTCTCCTTCCCGAGAAATAAAGGGTAGGCCGCACCTTGAGCAAAAAGGGGAAGCAATTGGTAGAAGGCCTTCCCGGCACGACTCACAGAAGTACGGGACGGTAAGATCAGAGACCGTATCGGAGGCATCCGTGCCAATAGAAGCCTCTCGGGAATCATAATAGGTACTGCATATGAGACACCTGGGTGGGAAAATAGCGTACACAAAGGGCTGCGATAGTCTTTGTAGGATATGGATCATGTCGATTTCTCTCACAGAGTCCGCAGAGCTCAGAGTTTGTTAAGCTGAACTGCTGAGGGGGCAATTCAGCTTAAATCCCGCCATGGCGGGACTGACGCAGGAATTTCTGCCAGAACATAAATGCCCCAACAGGGGCTGATGGTTTGGCCTGATTTTTCCTCCCTGCCCTGTTAAATGCGTAGCCTATATTTAACCGGGGTCAAAAAATCAGGCCAAGGGAAAATGATCTCTGTGATCTCTGAGTGCTCGAGCGACTGAAAGAAGCGGGCGAGAGATTAGGTCCCAGCATGTCCAGGCCAAGTTAACCGCTCTATGACAGCCTCTGCAAATTCAGAGCATCTCACTTCCTGGCTGCCCGGCATCTGGCGGGCCAGATCGTACGTTACCAAGGCGTCGGAAATGCTTTTCTGTATGGCATGCTCAATAGCCGAAGCTGCCTCCATCCATCCCAAATACTCGAGCATCATAACCCCGGACAAGATCAATGATATGGGATTTGCCTTGTCCTGGCCGGCATACCTCGGAGCCGTGCCATGGGTCGCCTCGAAAACCGCGCAATTGTCTGCAAGATTGGCCCCGGGGGCCATCCCGAGACCCCCTACCTGGGCGGCGAGGGCGTCAGAGAGATAGTCCCCGTTCAGGTTAGGGGTAGCAATAACATGGTATGCCTCCGGCCTTAGCAGCACTTGCTGAAACATCATGTCAGCGATCCTGTCTTTGATCACCACCTTACCCGGTGGCGCTTTTCCGTCGGGCTCTAACCCGCCATCTGACTCAACCACGATATGGTCCCCGAACATCTCACGTGCTAACTCATAGCCCCATTTCATGAAGGCCCCTTCAGTATACTTCATGATATTTCCCTTGTGTACCAAGGTCACACTGGGAAGGTCGTGGTCCAGGGCATATTGGATCGCCCTTGCCACCAGACGCCTTGAAGCCCTTCGACTCATCGGCTTCACACCAATAGCCGAATCATTGGCCACGCGAACCCCCATTTGATCCCTCAGAAAGGCAATGACCGCCTCGGCTTCCCTGCTTTGAGCTTCCCATTCAATCCCGGCATACACGTCTTCTGTATTTTCCCGAAATACTACCATGTTAACCCTTTCAGGGTGCCTCACCGGGCTAGGAACACCTCTGATGTACCGAATGGGCCTAACACAGGCATACAGGTCGAGTCTTTGTCGCAACGCGACATTGACACTGCGAATCCCCTCCCCCACTGGCGTGGTCAATGGCCCCTTGATGGCGACCACGTGATTCTTTATCGCCTGAAGCGTCCTCTCGGGAAGCCACTCACCTGCTTCTCGATACGCCTTCTCCCCTGCCAATACCTCCAGCCACGTGATCCTGCGACGGTCTCCGTAGGCAAAACTGATGGCAGCATCCAGGACACCCTTAGCAGCAGCCCAGATGTCAGGGCCGATCCCGTCTCCTTCAATGAACGAAACAATGGGCTTGTCCGGAACCCGAAGTACGCCCTCTGGTGTCACGGCAATACGATGTGTTTCGACTTGGGATTCTTCCTTGCTATCCATATGTTTTCACATACCCCCACAAGCAGAATGAAAGACCAGACAAACTTATCACGAAAATACGTAATGTTCTCAAGGCGAACGCCGCAAAGTACGAAAACACGAAAATGTGTTGAGAGGCTTCCTACGCTTCCTTTTCTATGTTCGTGAGTACAACACCAAATAACGATTCCCTTGAAATAAAGAGACCACTTATCACGATTTTCCCTTTCGTGTTTTCGTCATTTCGTGCTTTCGTGATGATCTTTTAAATCTCTAAGGATTTTACATGCAAGGAGCCCATCTTACTCGGCCACCTCAAGCAGCTGACCATTTCTTAAGATAGATTTGAACAATGGACACCGCTACTGGCGTGATGCCGGATATCCTGGAGGCCTGTCCCAAAGAAATTGGCCGAATCCTTGTAAGCTTCTCCTTGACTTCATTGGAAAGCCCGGGAACGGCCTGATAGTCAAAGCCCTCGGGGATCTTTGTCCCTTCCAGATGTTTGACACGTTCAACCTGCTGCATCTGGCGCCGTATATATCCATCGTATTTAACAAGTATGGCGGCCTGTTCGGCTACCTCGTTGTTAAAAGAAAGGACGCGGCTGTCAAGCTTTGCGATATCTTCAAGCTCGGCCCCAGGCCTTTTTAGCAGATCCTTCAAGGTGGCTGGTTGATTGATAGAGCCAAGCCCCAGACCTTCAAGGGTGCGGTTCACGTCCGGCCTTGGGTTTAGACGAACGCCCGAAAGGAGAGCTATAAGTCTCTCGAGAGTCTCACGTTTTTCTCTAAATTTGTCGTACAGTGCATCAGACACGAGACCAATTTGATGTCCAAGTTCACGAAGACGCAAGTCTGCATTGTCCTCCCGGAGGAGAAGACGATACTCGGCCCTTGACGTAAACATCCGATAGGGATCCTGGGTCCCTTTCGTCACCAGGTCATCGATCATAACACCGATATATGCCTGTGCCCGCCTGAGGATGATTGGGGGCTCTTCTCTTACGTGGCGCACTGCATTGATCCCGGCCATGATCCCCTGGCCCGCTGCCTCCTCATAACCGGAGGTGCCATTGATCTGGCCCGCAAAAAATAACCCTCGAATGGCCTTACATTCTAAGCTTGGTTTGAGCTGTATCGGATCTGCATAGTCATACTCGATGGCGTACCCCGGCCGCACAATCTCCACCTGTTCAAGTCCTTCAATAGATCGAAGCATACTGATCTGCACATCCACCGGCAGGCTTGTTGGAACCCCATTTGGATAAATCTCCGTGGTTCCAAGCCCCATGGGCTCAAGAAAGATTTGGTGCCTGGGTTTATCCGGAAACCGAACGACTTTATCTTCAATCGATGGACAATAACGCGCCCCAACCCCTTGTATAACCCCGGTAAACAGGGGAGAACGATCCAGACCTGTCTTAATGATCTCATGGGTCTTTTTGTTCGTGTAGGTAATGTAACATGGGACCTGTTTGCGCGTGATTGCCTCTGTCTCAAAGGAGAAGGGAACCGGCGGTTCATCTCCATACTGCGGTGTGAGCCTGGAAAAATCAATCGTATGTCCGTCCAGCCGAGGGGTGGTCCCGGTCTTAAGGCGACCTATCCTTAAACCCAGGGCTCTCAGATGGTCTGAAAGCATGTTTGAGGGAGGATCTCCCATGCGCCCCGCGGGAAAATTCTTCAACCCTATGTGGATCAATCCTTTCAGGAAGGTGCCTGTGGTCAGAATCACTGCTTTTCCCAGAAAGCTTTGCTGAATACTGGTTATGAGACCTCTAACCGTACCATTTTCCACTATCAGGGCATCCACCAATCCCTGTTTGATGTCTAGATTCTCCTGGCTCTCCAGGACCTGCTTCATCCGAAGGCGATATTGTTCCTTGTCGGCCTGGGCCCTGGATGATTGCACGGCAGGTCCCTTCTTGGTATTGAGGCGGCGGAACTGGATACCAGTGGCATCAATATTCTTGGCCATCTCTCCGCCCAGGGCGTCTATCTCACGCACAAGATGGCCCTTGGCCAAACCCCCTATGGCCGGATTGCATGACATCTCTCCAATATGGTCCACATTAACAGTAACTACCAGAGTAAGATGTCCCAAGCGGGCTGCTGCCAGGGCGGCCTCGCATCCGGCATGACCAGCCCCAACCACGATGACGTCGTATGTCTTGGAATATGCGTGCATATTATGCAATTCAGGAATTCAGGAATTGCGAATTCAGGAATTGAAGGAATTCTATCTGACTTTAATCCCTCAATCCCTCAAATCCCTCAAATCCCTCAATCCCTCAATCCCTCAATCCCTCAATCCCTCAATCCCTCAATCCCTTTAATCTCCTCTGCCTCACGACCTCATACATAACCATGGCCCCAGCCACCGCGGCATTGAGTGAGTCAACCACCTTCTTCTGGGGAACGGATACGAGGTAGTCACAAGTCTTTCGAACCAGAGGACGTATCCCCTTGCCCTCACCCCCGATGACAAGGGCCAAACCAACATTGAAATCAGCCTCATCCACCCTTTGCTCTGAACCGGCATGGGCTCCCACCACCCAAAGTTCCGCTTTCTTGAGTCGTTTCAACGTCGTCACAAGGTTGGGAACCCGTGCTATCAACGTATGTTCTATGGCGCCTGCAGAAGCCTTTGAAACCGAGGGGGATAAAGGGGCAGAACGGTCTTTGGCAAGGATAATGCCATGGATGCCCATAGCGAGTGACGTCCTGATAAGCGACCCCAGGTTTTGTGGATCTACAATCCCGTCCAGAGCCAAAACTATCGGAAGCTCATCATCGGTTTCAGCCTTTCTGAGGATGTCGCCTGTATCTACCAGCGGATAATCACTAACACGGGCTGCAACTCCCTGGTGTACCAACCCGCCAAGTAGGGATCTAAAATAGTCCGGCTCTCTGTATTGGATGGGAACTCCTTCGGCCCGAGCCCGTTCCAAAAGGCCCTGAATACTTTTAGTCTGCCGCCTCTTTGACACGAACAGCTTTTTGAACGCTCGCCGTCCTGCAATCAAGGCCTCATAAACCGGATGGATCCCATAAAGCAGATCACTCATGTAGGCGTGCTTTTTCGATAACGGCCTTCAGCTCTGAAATCGCCTGGGCCAGATCATCATTCACAATCACGTGATGATACCACTTGGCCTCGGCCATCTCTGCCCTGGCGTTCTTCATCCGCTGCTCAATCGCCTCAACTGAATCCGTGCCGCGTTCAGCAAGTCGCCGCTTTAGTTCGTCCATGGATGGCGGTGCTATGAAGACCAAAGTAGCTTCAGGATATTTGGCGTAGAGTTTTTTGGCACCCTTAACGTCAATGTCGAACAGGATGTCGTAGCCCCGGCGAAGGCCGTCGTCCAGAAATCTGGCCGACGTGCCGTACAGATGACCGTGCACTTCAGCCCATTCGGCCAATTCACCAGAGTCTATCTTCTTACGAAATGCAACATCGCTGATAAAATAGTAGTCGACGCCATCTCGCTCGTTGCCACGGGGGGGACGCGTAGTGCAGGAAATCGAATATCGAAGGCGTGAATCTTTTTTCAAGATCGCTGTCAGGATGGTCGATTTCCCGGCCCCAGAAGGTGCAGATATGATGAACAGATGTCCTTTTTTGACCATTTCGTTATTCGGGAATCGCTATTCGTTATCCGTTATCCGATTACACGATTCACCGATTTTCGATTCACGATGACGCTCACCTGGTCTCCTGTGCCTTTTTCTTATTCTCCTTGAACTCAAAACCGGTCACAAGCCGCTGCGATATGGTCTCAGCTTGAACGGCCGAAAGAATGACGTGGTTGCTGTCTGTAATAATGATAGACCGCGTTCGACGCCCCTGAGTGGCATCAATCAACCGCTTTCCCTCTTTTGCATCCTCCTTGAACCGTTTCATGGGAGCCGAGCCTGGCGTCACAATAGCCACTATGCGACTGGCAACGATTGTATTTCCAAACCCGATGTTCAGCAGGGTCCTGTCCATTGTCTCCTCCTAACCCGAGCAAGCCGGACCAAAATCTCTCGCCCGCTCCCTCCGGTCGCTCGAGCCCGCAGAGATCACTGAGATCAGTTTTTGGCCTGATTTTTTGAGGGGAAAAATCAGGCCAAAGAATCAGTCCGCCGCGGAGCATTTACAACCCGAATTATGGCACCGTCTATCAACACCACGAAAATCTCACGCGACAGCGTGGCACCTTGATCTGAATTCCCCTCTCAGGAATTCAGATCAAAAACTCCTTGCCCTGTTAGATAATATGACAACCTTATAGCATAAATCTATCCCCAGCTCTCTAACCGCACAACCTGCAAATAACCTTCCTGTGGTATCTAACAGGGTGAACCTCTGTGCGCTCTGTGAGAGATTGTCTTTCCGCTACTCTATGTTCTGAACCTGTTCCCTAAGCTTTTCCAGTTCACTCTTGAGCCCCACAACAATCTGGGGCAACTGCGCATCTCCTGCCTTTGAACCAATTGTGTTTACCTCCCGATTAAGTTCCTGGAGGAGAAAATCAAGAGCCCTTCCGGTTGGACCCTCTGATTCGATCATGCTTCGGAACTGTTTCAAATGGCTCTCAGCACGAACTATCTCCTCGGTGATATCACTTTTGTCCGCCAAAAAAGCCGCCTCCTGAGCCAGTCGGTTTGGATCTACCTCTACCGCGCCTTGCGTAAGCATAGCTATCCGTTCCTTCAAGCGACTGTGATGCTGTGACAATATGGCTGGGGCCAGCTCTTTTATACGAAACAAATCCTCCTCAACAGACTGCAGACGTTTTTGAAAATCCTGGTAGATGGCCATCCCCTCTGAAATCCGCATACCATCTATACCCTCTAATGCCTCACGGATACACGATGAAAGGAGCGACCAGGTTTTCTCCAGATCTTCTTCAGGTTCTGTAGCCGTAATGATTCCCTGCATGCCTAAGAGTGTTTGAAGCCCGACCTTTTCTTCAATTTGCAGGGTTTCATTCAGTTCGCACAAGGCCCTATAATATTCTTTGGCCAGGGGAAGATTAACGTGGATATCAGTAACCACCTGTGAACCATTCTTAACCTTAATCATTACCTCCACCCTGCCACGCGAAATCCTGGTCGCGACCAGCTTCTTGATCTGATCCTCGAGAGGCAAAAACCGCGAAGGCATACGCACTATGACCTCTCCATAACGGCTATTCACCGAACGCATCTCCACTGTAAATGTGCGCCCTTCCATTGTCTTTTCCGCCCTGCCAAAGGCAGTCATACTTTTTATCATAGGGTAACCAATGATTGAAAGTGCCTAAAGTTGAAGATGTAATCATCCGTAATTCAGGGATTGCGAATTCAGGATTTTAGTCCCTCAATCCCTCAATCCCTCAATCCCTCAATTCCTCAATCCCTCAATTCCTAAATTCCTCAATCCCTAAATTCCTTTAACTTTAGCTCACTCTAGGCACTTTAGGCACTGAGTCCCCTGACTGCTTCACCTGATACAAATATCTTAATCTCACGCTTCCAAGAAAAGCTCTCATTGCATCCCCGGCATAGTCCGGATAGGTCCAGTCCAACGGACGGAAACGACCCTTCTGGTAAATCAAGGTTAAGTCCGCATAAATCCCTTCTCTCAGATAGATACGGTGGGTGTAGTTTTTTCCGGTTACCAGAACAAATCGCTCTGCCAGTAAGTATCCGGGGTCAATATTAACAAGTCGCTTCCCAAGCGTTGAAAACTGACCTTCCAGATCGTTGGTAAAAAGCTTGATGTCAGGCAGGGCGTCCTGGTGAATCAATTCACGAAAAGCCATCAGCCGCCTGAAAAGGGGTGAACCCATCTCAGAGGTATAGTAGTCTGTATGCTCAAATGGTAGCCATCGACTTATCACGTCGGGCAGTCCAAAGGATTCAGACAACCTTGCGGCCACTTCCCCAAGAATATCCATATCCTTCGTAAAACAACCAATGACGAGTTTGGCAGGCTTCAATCCGCAGGGAGTGCTCATAGATGCTACGGTCGTCCAACACTGGCATAATGGAATCCTAATGCCCTCATCCGCTGTGGATCGTAGATGTTTCGTAAATCTACCACAATTGGGCGTTTCAAAAGCTTTTTCATCCGATTCCAGTCAATATTTCGAAACCGGTTCCATTCCGTGGCAAGAACCAGGGCATCAGCCCCTTCAGCCACCGCATACAGATCTTTCTTGTAGTCGACATCTTGAAGGTATTCTTTTGCGTAGTCCATCCCTGCTGGATCATAGGCACGGATCCTTGCCCCCTTCTCCTGCAACCCCTGGATAATAGGAATGGTGGGAGACTCTCGCATATCGTCCGTATTCGGCTTAAAGGTCAAACCAAGGATCCCAATGATTGCGCCCCTTAACTCCCCGCCCACGGCCGAGACAATCTTTTCAACCATAATCCCGGGCCGTCCATCGTTCACCTTGATCACCGCATCGACAATCTTGAATTCATATCCGTGCTGTCTGGCAATTTGACTGATGGCCCGTGTGTCTTTTGGAAAGCAGGACCCGCCAAAACCCGGCCCGGGATGTAAGAACTTACGACCGATCCGTCCATCAAGCCCCATGCCCTTGGCCACCCTGTGCACGTCTGCACCCACATGCTCACAGATGGTTGCCATCTCGTTGATGAAGGATATTTTCGTGGCCAGGAAGGCGTTGGATGCGTACTTGATCATTTCGGCTGTGGCCACATCCGTGATCACAAAGGGGGTCTCAATCAGGTAGAGGGGATTGTAAAGGTCCTGGAGGATAGCGATAGCCTGTTCGCTCTCGGCACCGATTACGACCCTGTTGGGGCGCATAAAATCCTCAATGGCTGACCCTTCCCTCAAAAATTCAGGGTTAGAGGCAACGTCAAAAGCACATGGTTCGGCCTGGTTTTCCTTGATGATAGCCTTAATCAACTTCCCGGTGCCCACTGGAACCGTACTCTTTGTCACCACTACCTTGTAGCCATTCATGGTTTGGCCTATTGATCTGGCCACCTCCTCCACATACCTCAGGTCGGCGCTCCCCTCCTGGTCCGATGGGGTGCCAACGGCAATAAGAATCACCAGGGCATTTCGCACACCCTCCTTGATATCTGTGGTAAAAGAGATGCGGCCTTCATTCATATTTTTTTCAATAAGTTCTGCAAGTCCGGGCTCGTAGATCGGGACTTTTCCCTGATTCAGCATGCTAATCTTTGGTGCACCCCTGTCCACACAGGTTACCCGGAGTCCGAACTCGGAGAAACAGGCTCCAGTGACAAGGCCCACATACCCTACGCCAACCACGCAGATATTCATTGAATCGTACCCCTTTGAGTTGTCATAACATAACGACGGTTATTAAAGTATTGCAAGTCCCTGAGAATTTCTAAGAGAATATTTCTCGGTCTGAAAAGGGCTTTTTAGCCTCCTTTTTGTTTCTTGTCAATCCAGGAGTTCTCACCAGTTTCTCCAATTCTTGGGAGCCTTGTATGAATTGGTCTCTGTCAGTCACTCTTCAAAAAACATTAGTCTGACATTTTTCGGGTGTGTTTTAGGCGCAACCAGAGGACAGGACTTGCCCTGATTCCGATTTTATTTAATCATACCACAAAGACTTGCAATCCCACAAGAAACAACGAGATTGGCCGATTTGTGCCGGTCCCTTTTTCGGCATTCCTGGGCTCTTTCGCCGTTGCACCTTGACGAACAGTCGAATTTACATTAAACAATCAATGGGTTGACCAGCCTGATCCCCTCAACCCAGATCGGAAGGGTGGAAGCTTCACACTTTCTTCTATGGTGAATGTAGGATGTCAAGTCTATTCTGTCGGTTATCAATACAGCGTTACTTTGAAGACTGGTGGGTAAAGCTGGGTCTACTGGTTATTTTATCTTTGTGCTTTAAGCTCTGGGTTCTCCTTCGGGTCGAGGTGATCAACCCGGATGGGGTTCTTTACCTCAAAGCTGCTCGGCACTACCTATCGGGAAATCTTAGAGCAGCACTTGACCTATACCCCATGCCCTTCTACTCACTCCTTATTGCCACGGTACACCGGTTCTTTGTGCCAGACCTTGTTTTGGCTGGACAAGTCCTTTCAGTTTTTTTTCTTACCGGAATGCTGGCACCTTGTTACCTTTTAGTAAGGGAGGTATGGAACGATACCGCCGCGTTCTGGGGAGGCGCACTACTGTCAACCAGCCCATACTTTAACCGGCACGCTGTGGACGTTGTACGTGATCCAGCCTTCCTCTTTTTTCTGGCCTGGGCGACATGGGCTACCTGGCGACTCTTGGAAACAAGGAACTGGCGCTGGGCTGCTCTGGCAAGCCTGATGGCTATGCTATCCACTCTTTCGAGGATTGAAGGTGCCTTTCTGTTTTTGGCTCTCCCAGTCGGTTATTTGCTGGGCAGTCGCGGCCTGTCCATCGGTCGCCGCATAGGCATGCTGGCCATTTTGATCCTTACTGGACCTGCATGCATCGCTCCCCTGGCAGCTTGGATAGCTTTCCGGCTTGGGGAACTACCAGCTAGCAGGATTCCGGAATTGCTGATGATGAAGCAAAACTTGTCGCTCATAGCCGAGAAATACCAGTTGCATTATGAGATGCTGACAAATTTGGAAAAGCAACTGCCTGATGGAGGACATCCATCCAATCTTTTTGAACTCACCCGCCACTATATCCCGTTTATCTACCTCATCGGCCTTGCTCACAGTCTGGTGCGGGTAGTACACCCGGTGATATTTATTGCCTCTCTTGCTGGTCTGAAAACCTGGCGGCATGTATCCAGTTCTTTTCGATGGGTTTCAGGATCGGTTTTCGCCTTCTATTTGTTGTTGGCTATGTTAAGAATGTTTCAAGATATTTGGTATAGTAAGCGCTTTATTTATGCGCC
>Ga0114922_10004159_pt1 | contig 13446 bp, 11 predicted proteins | sample AartaG_FD_100975 | JGI IMG/M metagenome (GOLD analysis project Ga0114922, IMG submission 100975) | Deep subsurface microbial communities from Aarhus Bay to uncover new lineages of life (NeLLi) - Aarhus_00045 metaG | ecosystem: Environmental > Aquatic > Marine > Oceanic > Sediment | place... | reverse complement strand
TTTGATTTCTACAGGATGCTTAAAGAGACTGATGTGCCCGACGAAGGCGTTCGTAAAATCCCGCTGGATTGGCGGCTGGCAACGCGAGAGGTGTTCCAAAAACTTTTGGAGCGTAAATACAAGGTTATCGATTTCAGAATATATCAGGATAAAGAAAGGAAGAGGGATTTTTATGTCCTTAAAAATTGAAAAGCAACTATTAACCTGGATAGTTTATAAATTATCCAGATTAAACAGATATATGCGATTCGTGCCGTCATATCGATACCGAAAACAATGAAAAAAGGAAGCATCTCCATTTCCGTGATACCAAAAGCCTTTATATACGCTTTTAGGAATGGTTTTGCTCCTTAGAAGATTTTTGTCGTGCTCAATACATCCTCGCCGACAATTTGGGAACGTCCCCAAATTGTTTCCCTCGAAAAACGGATCGTGAAGGCTAAATCTTCAATGGTCGCTTCAATCATCCCAAAAAGCACCATATATTACGGAAATAAAGATGCTAAAAAAATCTTAAATTTGAATTTATCTTTTTTTTTTTATAAAGTAAGCAGTTAATTTGGATAATTCATGTCAATGAACATTTAATCATTAAGGAGATAAATAAATGAAAGGAAGACATTTTGTCACAGGATTGGTTTTTTTGGCCTTTGGCTTTTCTATGTTCTCTTGTTCTTCACAGGTGGATGAGGAGGATCTCCTCGTCCGGGCAAAGGATATTCATCAAAGGGCATTGACGGTTGACACCCATGCCGATACCCCTTCCCGCTTGCTTCGAGAGGGATGGATTATCGGCGAGTGGCATGATCCTGAAGAAAGATCCAGCGGTTGCATCGACCTTCCTCGGATGAAAGAGGGTGGATTGGATGCGGAATTTTTCGCTGTTTTTGTGGGGCAGGGAGAACGAACACCTGAAGGGTATGTTCGTGCCAAGGGGAGAGCAGACCGTTTGCTCGAGGCCCTTTATAAGATGGAAAAGGACCATCCCGACCTTGTGGAAATTGCCACGACACCAGATGATGCCTACCGGCTGGAGAAGTTGGGGAAGAGGGCCGCTTTCATCGGCATGGAAAATGGTTACCCGATCGGGAAAGATCTTGAGCTGGTTAAATATTTTTATGATAGAGGAGTTCGATATATTACCCTTTGTCACGGTGGTGACAATGATATTTGTGACTCATCCTTTGAAAGACGAAATCCCGAGGATAACGGCTTGACAGATTTTGGCAAGGAGGTTGTTTCCGAATGCAACCGCTTGGGCATCATGGTGGATGTCTCTCATGTTTCGGATAAATCTTTTTTTGATATTCTTCAGACAACCAAAGTTCCTGTCATTGCCTCCCACTCCAGTGTCCGGGCTGTCTGCCACCATCCACGAAACCTCACGGATGAGATGCTCAAAGCCTTGGCAGAAAACGGAGGTGTGATCCAGATCTGTTTTGTCTCGAGCTTTGTCAAAACACCAGAACCCAATCCAGAGAGGGATGCAGCCATGGCCCAACTTGAGGAGAAATACGGTTCAAGGAGTGACATCAGTGATGCAGAAACACGAAAAAAATGGCGTGAGGAGTACATGGCGATCAGGGAAAAGTTCCCGGAAGAAAGAGCCGCGGTAAAGGACATTATCGACCATATCGATCATGTGGTGGATTTAGTAGGTGTGGATTACGTCGGGATCGGGACAGATTTTGACGGTGGGGGAGGTGTTGACGGATGCGATTATGTCTCCGATATGCCCCGTATCACCGAAGAGCTTGTCCGCCGAGGTTATTCCGATGAGGATATCCAGAAGATCTGGGGTGGAAACCTGATGCGCGTTTTTCGTGAGGTCGAGAATTCAGCAAAACAGTAACCCAATAATATCGTTTCTGTAAAATATTTTTACAATAACGTCCCTCTGAACCTGAGCGCTATTCGTTAACAGAAACATCTCCATTTCCGTGATACCAAAAGCACCATATATCACGGCAATAGAGATGCATACTCCCGTATCCGGGGGGTTGCGGTTCCTAATTTAGGCATGTATTATTTAGATACCTAAAAGATTTGGCTTAAACGATAGCCTGGATAATTCAGGGCGACCTGCCCCGCCCCAACAATAAGGCGGTGGCGAGGCAGTTATTATGAATAAACCAGGCTAGAAAAAAAGGTTAACTTGCATATGCCACTAAGAACAAGATTCATGATATATGTCACAGCCCTGCTGGGTGGGCTTGTTGTCCTTGTTCTGTTTTTAATTGAGCATAGGGAGGTCCGGGCGATTTTCGAGGAGCAGAAAGATCGGGGCATTCTAACTGCAGAATATATCGCTCAGTTCAATCAATATCTATTTATTATCGGTGATTCCGAGGGTGTTAAGGAGGATCTCGAAAAAAGAATCGATAAAAATCTGATTTATGTCATCTTTTATGATCAAAACCTCAAACCCTTCGCAGCGAACGAATTCATCAAAAACTATTACAGCATCTATGCGGACAGCAAACTGGATCCGAAGGCGAAAAAAGGCGATTATTTTTTGGAGACGAAAAATATCGCGGTCGAAGAGAAATTAGGACGATATCTGAGAGTCATGGAAATAGAGGTGCCGATCTATGTGGAGGGATCTCCCACGAAGTTCGGATCGATCAAGATCGGTCTGTCTGTGGAGGAAATGCGAGCCGAGGAGCTTAAAACGCGGTTGATACTGATCCTTATCGGATGTTCCGGATTGCTTATTGGGGTAGGAGGTGCAGCCCTAATGGCCCGAAGGATCACCAAACCCCTGGATAAGCTTGTGGATGGAACGGTGAAGATATCCAAAGGTGATTTTTCCCAGGCGATCAATATCGATTCACAAGATGAAATTGGGGATCTGGCTAAAAGTTTTAACGAGATGAGTCAGCAGCTTCAATTGACAAGAAAAAGGATGGAGGCGGCCAACAGAAGGCTTATCCAGGCTGAGAAACTGGCTTCCATCGGAAGGATCTCTGCGAGCATTGCTCATGAGATCAGGAATCCTCTCACCTCTGTCAAACTCAACATCCAGAAGGTGATGGAGAGTGAAGGCCTGGATGATATCGATAAAGAACATTTGGACATCTCCCAGGAAGGTATCGGGCATATCGAAAATTTCATCAAAGAACTGTTGAATTTTACCCGTGTTTCAGAGCTTCATCTGGACTATTTTTCTGTGGAGCAGATTGTCGATGAGTCTATCAAAATGATCAGAAATACCCTGAAATTGAAAGATGTCGAACTAACCAAAAAGGTCCAAGAAAGATTGCCGCAGGTTTTGGTCGACGGGGACAAAATAAGGCAGGTTCTTCTCAATATTTTCCACAATGCTTGCGAAGCCTTGGATAAAGGGGGCAAAATTACCATTGCTCTTTCCCTTTTGAAAGGAAGGAGAGGGCAAAAAGTGAGGATACGGATATCCGATAACGGTCCTGGGATTCCGAAAAATGACAAAGAGAATATTTTTGAGCCTTTTTATACAACAAAATCCACGGGAATAGGATTGGGGCTGGCCAATGCCAGGAAGATAATATTGGAGCATAAAGGATCCATTCATACCATAGAAAATGAGGGATCAGGTGCTTGTTTTGATCTCCTTATTCCCTGTGAAGAGGAAAAATGAAATCCATACTAATCATCGATGATGATCCATTGATCAGGAAAACGCTTTCTTCCCACCTTTCAAGACGAAATTTCGAAGTGCATTTGGCGGAGGAGGGAGAACAAGGTGTTGCCAAATACGCAGAGTGTTTGCCGGAGTTGGTAATTTTGGATATCCGTCTCCCGGACATAGATGGGCTTGAGGCCCTGCGCAAGATAAAGATAAGGAATAAAAACGCCTGTGTTGTGATCATGACCGCTTACGATGACATGAAAACAACGGTAGAAGCCATCAAATCCGGCGCCTATGAGTACTTGGTCAAGCCGTTGGATTTTGTGGAGCTGGATTTAACGGTTGAGAAGGCTTTCCAGATGCAAAACCTTGAAGACAAGCTGACCTATCTTGTCGAAGAAAAACAGAAAGAGTACACCATCGACAACATCATCGGGCGCTCTCCCAAGATGAGGGAGGTCTTCAAGCTGATAGGCTCTGTGGCGGATACCCGGACGAACATCTTGATTCGCGGGGAAAGCGGCACGGGAAAGGAACTTGTGGCCAAGGCTATACACTATAACAGCCCTTACAGTCATGAGCCGTTTATCGTTATCAACTGCTCTGCCATCTCGGACACATTGCTCGAAAGCGAACTATTTGGACACGTCAAAGGAGCCTTTACGGATGCCGTGTCCGAGACAAAGGGCAAATTCGAGATAACCGGAAAGGGCACCCTTTTTCTCGATGAGATCGGTGATATTTCCGTGAATTTGCAATCCAAACTTCTGCGTGTCATCGAAACCCGTGATTTCATGAAAGTGGGAGGAGAAAGGGTTTTGAAGACCGAAGCCAGAATCATTGCCGCCACGAATAAAGATTTAGAGCTTCGTGTGGAGAAGGGAAAATTTCGCGAAGATCTGTATTACCGCTTGAAAGTTGTCGAGATAGCCTTGCCTGCACTCCGGGAGAGAAATGAGGATATTCCCGAACTTGTGGTCTATTTGCTCGAAAAGATCAACCGGCAACTGCGCAAAAATGTCGGGAAAGTTCCTCCTCCAGTGATGAAATTGCTGAAAAGCCTTCCTTGGCCGGGAAATGTCAGGGAGCTGGAGAATGCGTTGACACGGGCCGTCATTCTGGCTAAAGGCGACGTTATCCAGGAGCACAATCTGCCGATCGAGCGCGGAAAGGAAAAAATTGTTCCCAGAGAACTTGTTGCGATGAAAGAAGTGGAAAAAGATTACATCCAGCATGTCCTGCATACAACGGGCGGAAATAAAACACAGGCCAGCAAAATTCTGCAGATAAGCCGTCCCACCCTAGACAAAAAAATCAAGGAGTTTGGCCTGGAACTTTAGGCTGTAAATGCACTTTACCTCATGTAAACTTTCTTTGTCTTGATTCTCCCGATCGGAGCCGATTCCCATGTTTTTCCCCTAGAAAATGTTCGATCCCAAAGGTGGCATAAAAACTGCATATTCTTAGTGTTTCTTTTTGTGAGCATGGATAGGAGAGACCGAAGATGAAAAAGAAAGTTGTGATCGTTGATGACGATGAATCGATTAGAAAAACCTTTTTTTTGATCCTTAATTCCAATTATCTCGTATATCTAGCCAAAAATGCAGAAGAAGCGTTGCAACGTTTCAAAGGCACAGATATTGACCTTATCATTGCTGATTTGAAGTTGCCCAATCTGAATGGACTGGAAATGATCACAAAATTCCGGAAAACAGGCTATAAGGGGAAAGTCATTCTAATTTCTGCCTGCCCAGACCTCTTAGATTCCGAGATGTTGTCCTGTCTTGATATCGGCCACATTTTTGTCAAACCTCTTGATTTGGATGCCTTGAATAAGTCCATAGCCTGTCTTCTCTCTTCTGAAAACACACAAAGAAAAGTCATTTTTTAAACACATCTTTTTTCCCTGTGGTAATCTCATTTCCTATTGTTTTGTAGTATAATTCAGGCTAGGGAGATGTTTTCAAATGAAAAAAAATGGACAAGGAGTTTGAGGAATGTTGAGAAAAATCGTTAAGTTGGGACCATGTCTGATTTTGAGTCTGTTCCTAGGATTTTCCTATGTTATATGTGAAGAGCCGCAGGAAGAAAAAACACTTTCAGAATACTGGATGGGGATCTATATGGAGGGTGTAAAGGTGGGGTACAGCTACGCCCAGGAAACCGTATTTTCCGAACGAGGAGAAAAATACACCAGATTCCTCAGCGAATCATGGACGAAAATTTCCCGTTTGGGGGGAGCTCCAGTAGAGATAAAAACAGCGCAGGAGTCTCTTTTCAAAGAAGATGGAACTCCTGTCGAGACAGTTGTGCGCACAAAAATGTCAGAGAGCGAGATTGTCATCAAAGCAGAGGTTCTCGAAGACAAAATCGTGTTCAGATCTGGTGAAAAAGAAATCAAAGAAATCCCCTATTCCGAGAAGTTTTATCTCGGAATTCCCTTGAAGGAAATCATCGAAAAGGGAAATTTGGAACCCAAAAGAAAATTCACATTCCCAATATTGGACCTTCTTTCCTATGCCATAAGAGACAGCACGTTTGAGGTCATAGCGGAGGAAGATGTCCTCATCTTGGGGGAAAAAATGCGGTTGTGGCATGTGCAGACTGAGTTGGTTTCTATCATTCCGGTTGTTATGGACGAATGGATCGATGAACAGGGCTTCGTTTGGAAATCGATCACGAAAGCGAGTTTTCTCACGACGATTTCCTTACGGATGCCCAAAAACAAGGCTGTGGCCATGTCTGAAGAAAACTTGGACATAGCTTTTTCCACAATCATATGGTCGAATGTTATCTTCGAAGATTCCCAGAAAGTCAGGGAAGTCACGTTTAAGCTGGAGGGAATATCCCAGGAGACAATTAAAAGAATCCCTTTTGATGATGGGAGTCAACATCTCCTGGAAAGCAAGGAAGATTATTCCGTTGTTCAGAGTGTCTCTCAGATATTCCGGGAAGAAGAGTCCATATCCTTTCCTGTGAGGGCTGAGGAATTCCGGATAAATCTAAGCTCCACCAGCTTCTGCCAATCAAACGACCCGGAGATAAAAGCAACTGCTTTAGAGATCGTTGGAGAGGAGCAAAATGCCTGGAGAGCTGCCAAGAAGATAGCCCTGTGGGTCAGTCGGGAAATAAACGCCAATTACGATGTGGGTTTTGCCACCGCCAAGGAAATTCTGAAAAATAAGGAAGGAGATTGTTCAGAGCACACCGTGATCACGGTTGCGCTGTGCCGGGCTGTGGGAATTCCTGCGAGAGCGGCTGTCGGAATCATGTATGGCGACGGTATTTTTGCCTATCATATGTGGCCTGAAGTGTATGTGGGGAGATGGATCAACTTGGATGCCAAATGGCTGGTCACAGATGAAGAAACGGGTGAGCTTTACACGGATGCCACCCATATCAAATTCGGCCGGAGCAATCTGGATGAAAACATATTCAAAGAAATGATCAGTGCCATTGCCGAGATAATTGGGAAACTCGATCTTGAAATCATAGATTTCCATTAGGTATATCCTTTGCTTTAGTCGCTGGGGATGGATAAAATTGTGTTGCATGGCTGGGTCGTTTTTCATATCATGAATACAAAAATGCGATTTCAGTCGGAGACCCATCTCAGAAGGAGGCCAGATGTTTCATATCCAGGCCAAACAGTATGAGAATCCTTCTTCTTCTTTGACGGTGAAAATCGCCCCGATCGGGGAATCCCACAAGATCGAAACCGTGACCATGGTGAAGGATATCAAAAATTGAAAACTTATCTGGATTGTTATCCCTGCTTTTTCCATCAAATCATAAAAACTTCACGGATGATGAATGTGGATGAGCAAAAGATCCAAGAAGTCCTTGTAGCGTTCGGCCAATATCTTTCCCGAATTCATGCAGAAGCCATTCCTCCTGAGATTGGACGGGAAGCCTACCGTCTTATTTCTGAAAAGACCGGGATCCTGGATCCCTATGCTAAGATCAAGAAAAAATGCACCCAACAGGCTCTTGCTCTGTATCCGTGGTTGAAAAAACGGATCTCTTCTGCCGAGACTCGGCTTGTGATGGCTATCCGGATGGCCATTGCGGGCAATGTTATCGATTTTGGTGCCAACGCAGATTTTGATCTCGACAAGGACCTGGAAGTTCTTCTGTCCCAGGAATTGGCTATCGATCACTATAAGGCGTTTTGCCTTGCGCTGCAGAAGGCTCGAAAGATTCTTTATCTTGCCGATAATGCAGGAGAAACCGTGTTTGACCGTCTTCTGATCGAAGAGTTGGGAAAACCGGTGATTTATGCTGTGCGGGAAAAACCCATCATCAATGATGCCATCCGTCAAGATGCTCTGGATGCCGGGATAGAAGAAGTGGCTGAAATCGTTTCCTCCGGCACAGATGCTCCGGGCACGATTTTAAACCTGTGTTCGGAACATTTTTTAAAAATCTTTCGATCGGCTGATCTCATAATCAGCAAAGGCCAGGGAAATTATGAGGGGCTTTCTGATGAAACCAGACCGGTGTTTTTTCTCCTCAAGGCAAAGTGTGCTGTTATCGCCCGGGACATTGGGGTGAAAGAGGGAAACTTGATCCTGATGAAGGCTAAAAACTATGATTTTCCCGAATGGGAAAATCCGATTCCAATATAGGAGGGATTTTGTGGATAATAAAATCGGAAGAAGGGAGTTTTTTAAAAAAAGCGCCAAAATCGGGATTTCCGCAGCTGTAGGATATGGGTTTATTTCCTGTTCTGGCGGAGAGGAAGTTGCGTCCTCAGGAGGGGAGAGTGTTGATATTGCGGTGGCTGCAGGAAGTGATTATTTTGCCAGTACCATGAAGGCAGTAGAAGGCCTCGGTGGGATGAGCAAGTTTGTGCTCAAAGATGCACATGTTGCGATTCTTCCCAACTCCCAAAGCCGGCATCCCGGAACTTTCACAAAACCAGAGGTCATTCGAGCTGTTGTAGAAATGTGCCAAAAAGCGGGCGCAGCAGAGGTTAATTGTCTAACGTGGCTAACACCGAAAAACTGGGAAGCCAGTGGTTTGGATGTGGCGGTCAAAGAGGCAGGCGCAAATTTGAAGTTTATCGCAGCTGAGGAGGCGAACTTCAAGGTAGTTCCTGTTCAGGGTTGGAAGGCGCACCAAGAAGTGATGATCATGAAGGAGTTTTACAACAACGATGTTTTTATAGACATGCCGATAACCAAAGATCACGCTGGGAATAAATTCACAGGAACCATGAAAAACCTGATGGGCCTGAATTATCGTTCGAACAACAGGCTTTTTCACAGAGAGGACTGGACGACCAATCCTGAATCTATCCAGTTCCTCGACCAGTGTATCGTTGACCTGAACAAGGCGGTCAAGCCTACCCTCTGTATTGTGGATGCCACGGAATTTATCACGACCAACGGCCCGTTCGGCCCGGGCGAACTCAATAAATCCCAGAAAATTATCGCCGGCGTGGATCGGGTGGCCATAGATGCATACTGCACGACCTTGTGGGGTTTGACGGGGGAAGATATCTACGCGATCAAGCTCGGGTTTGAACAGGGACTAGGAGAGATCGATCTTAGCAAGGTAGGGATCAAAGAAATTACTTCATGATAAAAAAGGTTGTCTTATCTGTCATCCTTGTTTTGACTCAGCTCACGATGGCCTCTCAAGGAACACGGACAAAAGCATTGCCCAAAGACGGCGATATTGAGGGCTGGACAAAACACAGAACGCTGCAGCACTACGCAGGGGAAGACCTGTATGAATATATCAACGGCGGAGCGGAAATCTACCACGAATACGGGTTTGTCCAGGTGGTTATCCAGGATTATATCAACGATATGGGGAAATCGGTTTCTGTCGAGATATTCGAGATGGTATCGCCAGCCAGCGCATACGGGATGTACACACTCAAAACTGATTCCAAAGGCAAAAGGATTTTTGTCGGAAGAGAGGCTCAACTTGCCGATTATTACATGAATTTTTGGAAGGGGCCCTTTCTCGTCACTCTCACCGGGTTTGATGAAACCGAGGAAACACGGCAGGGATTACTCAACATTGCCGAGTATATCAGTTCCAAAATGCCCGTCGGGGGAGATAAGCCACGCATCGTTTCTTTTTTACCAGAAGAAGACCTGGTGGCACAAAGCCTTAAGTATTTCACGGGATTTCTCGGATTGCGCAACAGCCATCCCTTTTTTTTATGGAATATTACTGGGTTTGAACATGGCATCAAGGGAGATTATTTTGGCGGATTCAGTTTTTTTCTTTTCCGTTTTGAGGAAGAAGAGGAAGCCCGAAAGGGATTCCAGTCGATAAAAGGCCAAAAAGACCGCAGAGGGCGGAAGTTGTTCACTGCCATCTATCGGGAATATTTGATGCTTGCGTTGGGGGATGTGGATCATCTTCGGGCGAAACAGATTTTCGACAGAACGAGGAAAAGAATCCACGAATAAACTTCTGTTCGGATTTGACAGTCCGATCGGAATGGGAATAAAATGAACCAAATTTTAGGTTAGGAGAGTTTTATGGAAAATAAAACACAAAAATCCGGACATTTGTCCGAGCCGGTGACAAGAAGAGAGTTTGTAAAATACTTTGTTGCAGGATCGGCCCTCTCTCTCTCAGCCCTCAGCGAACTGAATGCTTCGGTCTACCAAAGTATTACCTCGTTGAACCAGAAATACATCCAAGATGAATCACCCGATGGGGTTTATTGGGACGAGTTGAGAAAACACTACCTTTTTGAGGAAGGGGTCATCATGATGAACAATGGCACGGTCGGTCCAATGCCCAAGCCAGTGTTCGACACCCTGATTCGCTGTTTTAAAGTCCAATGCACCAATCCTTTTGATGTCTACAATTTTATTCCAAGAAAAAAGGAAGAGGTGAGACACAAACTGGCAGCGTTTATCGGTGCATCTCCGGATGAGGTTGTGATCACGAGAAATACCACGGAGGGGATGAATTTTGTGGCCAGCGGGCTGGATCTGGGCCAAGGAGATGAAGTCATCCTTTCCACCATGGAACATCCCGGAGGAACCCACCCCTGGCGCTTGAAGGCCAAAAGATACGGGATCACGATAAAGGAAGTTCCCATCGGCCTTCCTCCCAAGAGTGTGGATGAATTTGTTGGGGCATTCGCAAAAAAAATCACTCCCAATACAAAAGTTATAAGTATCAGCCATACGGTATATATTTCGGGTCTCATTTCTCCACTCAAGGAACTGTGCCAAATGGCCCGCGAAAAAGGCGTGCTTGTGCTTGCAGACAGTGCTCACGGGATCGGGATGTTGGACCTCGACATGAAAGAAATGGGGGTCGATTTTTTTGCCACAAGCCCCTACAAATGGATGGGGGCCCCGACAGGAGTGGGTGTGCTATATGTGCGCCAAGATGTGCAGGATAAGCTTTGGCCCACGATCGCTTCATCCGGATGGGATACGCATAAAACGGCCAGGAAGTTCGAAACCCTCTCGCAGAGAGCGGATGCGCTCACGATCGCTTTGGGGGAAGCCGTCGATTTTCAGAATACAATCGGCAAACAAAAGGTGGAGAAAAGGATCAAGGCTCTTGCGGGCTACCTGAAAAGAGAGCTGAAAAAAATCCCCGGAGTCCGACTGCATACCTCAGAAAATCCTTATATAAGCGGAGGATTGACCGCCTTTTCCATCGAAGGCGTGGAACCGCGAAAGGTGGTTGATTATGTCCGAGAGAAATACAACATCGTCATCCGGACTGTCGGGAGCAGAAAAAAGGGCACATACGGAATCCGTGTTTCGACGCCCATCTATGTTTCCTATACACATGTGGATATGCTTTTGGAGGGGATCCATCGCTTGGTCAAACACAAGGCTTGAATATATCGCACCAGAAGATTCTGTCTCTCCAACCCATGATCTTTACGCGATCGTAATTTGCGAGTATAGGTGATTTTGATATAATACCCACTTTATTTTGTGTAGGAGGTCTCCTCCACATTGCTGAGGATGTTTGCAAAAGCAAACGTTTCAAACGGTCGATAGAGATAAATATATTCGATTCCGAGTAGGATCGGGAGAAGAACTATCAGAGAGCTTTTAGTCACTGGCGTATGTGTTTCCGTTTTTCTGATCTATTTGTTTGTTGAACGCGCGCTTCTTGCACTAAGAATTAGCCAAATCCCTTTGCGCATATGTGTCACAGGCACGAGGGGAAAATCCAGTGTGGTCCGGCTTATTGCCGCTTGCCTGAAAGATTCCCGGATGTTGGTGTTCGCGAAAACCACAGGTTCCAAACCTTGCTTGATATTTCCCGATGGGAACGAGACGGAGATCCGGCGCAGGGGTCATCCCACGATTCTGGAGGGGAAAAAGGTCTTGAAGAAGGCCTCCCAAACCGGTGTCCAAGCCGTCGTATTGGAAATGATGAGCATCCGTCCCGAGTCTCTCCATACAGAAATCATCCAAATGATGAAGCCACACATCCTAGTCATAACTAATGTCCGGGCGGATCATGTGGATGAAATCGGGAAATCCAAAGAGGAGATCGCACTATGTTTTGCTTCTGCTATTCCAGAAAATAGCACAGTTTTTATACCGGAGGAGGAATTTTATCCGGTATTCCAAAGGAAGGCCGAAAAAGCGGGGACAAAACTGCTCCTTGTGCCGTCTGGATTATCCTTCGGCGATGATAAGTTTAAGGAAAATTTTCCTGCCTGCGAATTTGAGCAGAATTTCCGGCTTGCCCTTGCTGTAGTTGAATTTTTAGGGGAAGACCGGGATAAAGCCTATCGTGCTGCAGTCCAAGCTGCTCCCGATTTTGGCGGACTGAAGATCTGGAAGGCCAAGAAGGATTCCTCGGTGTCCGGTTGGCATTTTGTCAGTGCGTTTGCTGCTAATGACCCTGAAACGACCAAAGATGTTCTGATCAAGCTGGAAAAGAGAGGCCTTTTTAAAGGAAAAAAAAGAATAGGGCTCCTCAATATGCGCAAGGACAGAGGTGGCCGCACGATGCAGTGGTTCGATGCTCTGCAAGAAGAGGAGGCCTTTACCTTCGACAGATTGGTTTTTGTCGGAGAGCATGCTCTGGCCATGAAGGACAAGCTACAACGGCGAATAAAACCTGAAATAACAACTCTCAAAGGAAAAAAACCTGAAGATTTGATCGAACAAATTGCCACCCTGGAAAAAGATGAAGCCGTTGTTTTTGGGATGGGAAACATGGGGGGAATCGGACGTTCGCTTGTCGACTATTGGGAGCTGGCGGGAAATCGGCATGATGTATGAAACATTTTTCATCGGGCTTATCTTTGCTTTTTTTTATGTGGAACTGATGGATATCTATCCAGGCGGGATAATCGTTCCTGCCTACATAGCCTTGTATCTTGATCAGCCCCTGCGTGTGTTGGCAACTGTTTTGATCGCACTTTTGAGCCTCCTGACCTATAAATTATTGTCCCGGTTTTTTATCCTTTTTGGGAGAAGACGATTTGTGATGCTTCTGCTTTTGGGAGCTTTGTGGGGACAGCTGTTGTTTCTCATCACCCCGCATGTGTTTGCAGGAGCAATGGAACTCCGCATGATCGGTTGGGTTATTCCAGGGCTTTTGGCCAACAATTGCGAAAAGCAGAATTTTTTGGCGACGTTAGCTTCTTTGTTTATAGTCTCGATTATGACCTATTTCGTAGTAAAACTTTTATTCTGAATTATTTATAAAAAATGCCGTTACTAAAATTTTCAGCAATATCAGGAAACTATCCTGATCTTGCTGTCAATCTTAAGAATTATTTTGTTCATAAGAACATTTTTTTATTCAACGGCATTTTTTACCCTACGGGCGAGCCAATCTCACTACATCGGCATCGTTGTAGCCCAATCGCAGTA
>Ga0114922_10004158_pt1 | contig 13448 bp, 11 predicted proteins | sample AartaG_FD_100975 | JGI IMG/M metagenome (GOLD analysis project Ga0114922, IMG submission 100975) | Deep subsurface microbial communities from Aarhus Bay to uncover new lineages of life (NeLLi) - Aarhus_00045 metaG | ecosystem: Environmental > Aquatic > Marine > Oceanic > Sediment | place... | reverse complement strand
ATTGCCTCGATCCGAACAACCCAGTGCTCCCCGAATACCGAACCCTCGCTCTGTAAAATTAAGACCGTTGCGTACTCTTCTACCGATTCCATCAAAAGGAATCCATCTGATGAGTGAGACGTCGACCCCACCCTGAAGGATAAAATCTTCAATCAAACGTCCTACCGAATTATCGACAAGGGAAGTAACAACCGCAGTACGCAAACCAAAACAGCGGCGCAATCCTCTGGCCACATTGTATTCTCCCCCACCTTCCCAAACTCGAAAGGCACGTGTCGTATGGATCCGCCCTTCGCCCGGATCGAGCCGAAGCATGATCTCACCTAATGAAAGCAGATCCCAGGTACATGCCTCATTCGATTTGATTTTCAAGGGCATGGTGTGAACCTCCTTTAAATTTGATATTTTGTATTTGGAATTTCAATTGACTTCATCATTTCCACTGATTAAATTAATGCTCATACCAGGAGAATCTGACTATGTTCAATATACGAACCGACTTCCTCGCCCTGGATTTCGATGGTGTTATTGCCGACAGCATTAACGAATGCCTGGTCGTCGGTCACAATGCATTCGTCGAACACCTTAAATCCGGCCATAAAATTAAAAACTTAAATGAACTCCACAAAAAAGAGATCGACGAATTCAAACGACTCAGAAATTTTATTCGATCCGGTGAAGACTATGTATTCATCCAACTGGCGCTTCATGACCATGAAAAAATAGAGCATCAGGTTGATTTCGATCGATTCTCAGAACAAAACAAACATTTAACAAGAAAATTCTTCGACCTTTTCTACATGGAACGGGATTCATTCTCCACCCAACAGAGCCAACTCTGGGTCGAATTGAATCCCCTATATCCAGGGATACGCGACTTTCTCAGCTTTTATGAACCAAAGGAAAACCTTTTCATTATCACGACCAAGAAAATCGAATTTGTCCACAAAATCCTTTCAGCACATGGCATCCCCTTCAAGGCGACCACTTGCTATCATGCCCATGGCCAAAAAACCAAACTGGAAATCATCCTGGATTTGTTAGATAAATACAAGGATTCTCCCGACCATTTCCATTTTATAGACGATCAGGTCGATACCCTGATCAAGGTGAAACAGGCCGGCATCCGATGCCATCTGGCTCGATGGGGATACAATAATCCGGAACAGTTATATCGAGCGAAACGTGCTGGGATTCCGGCAATCCTTCTGAAGGATTTCCTCGAACAATTCTCAAGCACAATTTTAGACCTTTGAGGTCTCCAAGACCTCAAAGGTCTAACTCAATATTACCATTTATCCGTCTAAATCCGTTCTATCCGTTTAATCCGCGTTCTATTCCAACAAATCAGTCGTAATACTCCAACCCCAGATGTGTGATCAAATCCTCACCCTTCAGGAATCGAAGCGTGTTTTTCAGCTTCATCAACTGAATGAAGATGTCATGCTCCGGATAGAGCTCCTCGGCTACCATGGGACTCTTGAAATAAAAGGAGAGCCATTCCTGTATACCCGACATTCCCGACCTCTGGGCCAAATCGGTAAAGAGAGCCAGATCCAGAACGAGTGGTGCAGCCAGTATAGAATCACGGCAGAGGAAGTCTATCTTGATCTGCATATCGTAGCCCAACCATCCGAAGATATCGATGTTATCCCAGGCCTCCTTATTATCGCCAATGGGCGGGTAGTAATTGATCCGGACCTTGTGATAAAGATCTTTATAGAGTTCGGGATATTTCTCAGGCTGAAAAATATAATCCAGCGATGATGCCTTGGTGACTTCCTTGGAACGGAAAGAGAGGGGTTCGTCCAAGACAAGACCATCTCTATTGCCCAGGATATTGGTTGAGAACCATCCCTTGACACCCAGCATTCGACTCTTCAATCCGGGGGCCAGGATGGTTTTCATGAGTGTCTGACCGGTTTTGAAGTCTTTTCCGGAAATGGGCACCTTCATCTGTTTGGCCAGCTCAGTCAGGGCTGGAATATCATGGCACATGTGGGGTGCGCCATTGGCATAGGGAATACCCGACTTGATGGCTGCGTAGGCATAGATCATGCTGGAAGAGATGGCCTCATGATTCTGTTCCAGACCCTTTTCAAACGTTTCGATGGTCGCCCAGACCGGATCGTATTCCATGTAAATTTCAGTACTGCCACACCAGACAATGACAATCCGGTCCAGATTGTTATCTTCCTTGAATTTAGTCATATCGTCCATAAGCTGTCCGGCCATGTTCATCTTGTTTGATCCCTTTTTCACATGGATACCATCTAAATTTTTTACATATTTCTTTTCAAACACACCCTTCATGGGTTTGATGGCTTCCATTTGGGGTTTGACCTTGTTAAGATCGTCCCGGGTTAAAACACCGGCAGTAATGGCAGCCTCGTAGGCATTCTCCTCATAAATATCCCATCCGGCGAACACCAAATCGTTCAGGTCGGCCAGAGGAACAAAATCTTTGATCATCGGCACACGATCTTCCGTACGTTTGCCTAACCGAATGGTCCCCATTTGAGTGAGAGACCCGAAGGGCTTAGAATGACCGTTTCGAACCAGTTCAACACCGGCGATGGTCGTGGTCCCAACGGCCCCCAGACCCGGCAGTAAAACACCTAATTTACCTTTTGGCTCTTTAATTTCCGCTGGTTTTTCCATAAATTTTTCTCCTTTAAATTATTGTTTTTTTTAATCGAAAAAGCATTTCTCCTGCTTTTGGAACATAGAGTATTCCTTTATCCTCTCGATTTTTCCAGTCATTTAAATCGATAAAACCAGGATCACGATAACCAAGATTTACGGCTTTGCACACTTCCTGTGGAATGCCGGTGGCCAAAACCACATGAATCCTCGGCTTTTCAACACCATTTTCATAAGATCCAATGCCTTTCACATGAGTCGAATGGGCCATGACCCCTTTTGGAATGTCTTTGAATCGATCCATCTTCTGAATAAAATAGTCACGCACATGATAACCGATTTTCTTGATATGATCTCCATGCGTGACAGAGACCGCCGATATATGGGGTCCATATATGATCAACTCCCCGCCATCTGCGACGACCGGTTCGAGTTTATACATACATTTTCCTCCGGTCCATAGATCCTCATACATGAGGGGTGCGCATGACAGGACCCGATCATAGGCATGATCTTCATAAATAATATGAACCTTATCGGAAAGATCCGATGCTTTCTCCCATGCCTCTTCAGGATTCCCGATGTACAGTCCGGCCAAATCCCGGTCTTTAACGACCAAACTCAAACACATCTTTTCGATGGGAATGAACGAAGCCGCCTTATCGATGATATCACGCACCGGTGTATATTTTTGACCAATGATTCTCATATTGGTGATGAGGGCACCCAACCAATGAAATAGGTTTAATATCTCTTCCCCGGCGATTCCAGGGAAAAAGTACTTATTCCCTCCGGAAAAACCCACAACTTCGTGGGGATATGTTGGCCCCACGATGACCAGCACATCGTAATCAAAGATCATCTTATTGATGGTCACATCCACCTCCTGGCGCATGAGTCCACCGGAGATCTCTGCCACATCATCCTCCTGGATGATCCCGATGGTCTCGAGTTGATCGGGGTCTTTCCAATGGTGGTTAAAAAACCGTGCTTTGGAATATGTGGAGGATCGTTCTTCTTGGGTTATTCCGACGCGATCGGATATCGACATTTCACTCAGGGGAGGATGGGTCCCCAATGCAATTAGAAAATCGATGGCTTTAACGCGAGGGGCAAGCAGATCATAAACCGCCCGAAACATCACGTCTATGGGTGCCGTTCGAGAATGATCGGGGATGATAAAAAGCAGCCTTTTATTGTCGACCGATCTCTCCTCAAACGCTTCCTCACACAGATTGAAAATTTCAGATTCTGTTAAAACCTCGGTCACCGATCCTTGTCCAAAAATCATCGAACGCTTCATCTCCATTATGCATTGTATGTAGAGGCAGCCGTCTCTCCCCCCCGGCCCGTCCAATTTGTATGGAACCACTCACCTCTGGATTTGTCCAGGCGTTCATAGGTATGGGCACCGAAGTAATCCCGCTGCGCTTGGAGTAAATTGGCCGGCAACCGTTCATGGCGATACCCGTCATAATAGGCCAGAGCCGAACTTATCGCAGGGACGGGGACACCCATCTCAACAGCGGCTTTCACCACCCGGCGCCAACTCACCTGAGCATTTTCAACGGCTTCCTTGAAGAAGGGATCGAGGAGCAGATTGACCAGATCGGGATTCCTGTCAAAGGCCTCCTTGATTTTACTCAGAAACACCGAACGAATAATGCAACCACCCCGCCACATCAAGGCGATCCCGCCGTTATTCAAATTCCAGCCGTAATCCTTCGCCGCAGCCCGCATGAGCTGATACCCCTGTGCATAGCTCACGATCTTGGACGCGTAAAGGGCCTGTTCAAGGTCTTCGATGAATGCCTTCTTTTCCCCTGTGTATTCCGTTTTTGGTCCGGTAAGGATTTTTGAGGCCTCACCTCGTTCTTCCTTCAAGGCCGAGAGGCAGCGGGCAAAGACCGCCTCGCCAATCAAGGTCAAAGGCTGTCCGACATCTAATGCTGCTATGGCCGTCCATTTACCTGTCCCTTTTTGTCCGGCCGAATCGAGGATGAGATCGATCACCTCGTTACCCTCTTCATCCTGATAGGCCAATATGTCCCGTGTAATCTCGATGAGATAGGAGTCGAGTTTACCCTTATTCCAATCGGCAAAGATGAGGTGCATTTCATGATTCGTCATGCCGAGGCCCTCTTTCATCATGTGATAGGTCTCACAGATCATCTGCATATCGCCGTATTCAATTCCATTATGCACCATCTTCACAAAATGGCCGGCACCATTCTCACCAACCCAATCGCAGCAGGGATCACCGTCGGAGGTTTTGGCAGAGATAGCCTGGAAAATCGGTTTAATATGGATCCATGCATCCGGCGAACCACCAGGCATGATTGAGGGTCCATGGAGTGCACCTTCTTCGCCTCCAGAAACTCCGGTACCGATGAAAAGGAATCCCTTTTCTTCCAAGTATTTGGTTCTTCGAATGGAGTCCGGAAAATGACTGTTTCCCCCATCGATGACGATATCCCCTTTCTCCAAATAGGGCAGAATCATTTCTATGAAATCGTCTACCGCTTTACCTGCTTTCACCATTAGCATGATTCTTCTCGGACGCTTTAGATTGGCGGCCAATTCCTCGATACTGTGGCAGCCTTTAATATTCTTTCCCTTTGCCCGACCCTCGATAAAGCGATCCACCTTGCTGACCGTTCGATTAAAAACAGCCACTGAAAATCCATTCCGTTCCATATTGAGAATCAGGTTCTCTCCCATCACCGCAAGCCCGATTAAACCAATGTCGTAATTACTCATTTAAATTTCCTCCGGTTAAAAATTTATCGAACACTCCTGTCGCTTTTAATGCCACTCCGGGAATCGGAATTAGGGATTCGGGAGTCGGGGACTGAAATAAGATAGAATGATCTCTCACGAATTCCGAATCCCGATTCCCGAATCCCCTTCCTTTAAATCGTCATGGCCGTGTATCCCCCATCCACCCGAATGATGGCTCCGGTCACAAAGGAGGAAGCTTTCTCGGAGGCGAGCCAGATCGTAGCGCCCACGAGTTCTTCCGCTTCACCGAACCGATTCATGGGAGTATGCCCCATGATGGCATCTGTACGTTCCTCGGTCAGGATTTTTCGGTTCTGCTCCGCAGGAAAAAATCCCGGAGCAATGGCATTCACCCGAACCCCCTGAGTCGCCCATTCTCTGCCAAGATTCTGAGTCAGATTGTCTAATCCAGCCTTGGTCACCGAATAGGTAAACACCCTGGACAAGGGTGGTCCCGAGGATACTGAAGAAATATTGATGATACTTCCGGATCTTTGATTCAGCATGGGCTTACTAAAGACCTGGCAGGCTAAAAAGATCCCCTTAAGATTTACACTAACGATCTTTTCCCATTCCTCTTCGGATATATCCGAAAACGGTGTCGCCGAATTGATACCCGGAGCATTAATGAGGATATTGACTTTCCCCCATGCGTCTATGATCTGATGACATGCATTCTGTAGATCCGTTTTGCTGGAAACATCGACCTGAAGGGCCAAAGAAAGAACGTCGAGCTTTGCGATTTCATCGGCTCGCTTCTGCGCGTTCTCCAGATTCAGATCCAGAATCACCACATCCGCTCCCGCCCTGGCCAAACCTTCGGCCATGGCCCCGGCCAGTACCCCTCCACCACCAATGACGACGGCAGTTTTACCTTTTAATCCAAATAGATCTTCTAGATAACTCATTTATAAACTCCAATTTTGTTTATTTCCATTAAGTTATATAATATAAGGCTTGCCTCCCCCTTTTGCTAAATATTTATTTGTCCGGCTTTTTATAAAACTTTTGACACTACCGCATGTTCCCTTGCATTATAGTATTACAAGTAAAATCTTTGTTTTTTTTTACATGAAATTCATATCGATAACTCACAGCACATAATTTCATGATGCTGGATGCAAGATACTGGAAACAAAGTTACTAATCATTCGGTTCGATGGATGATTTTTTATTCATTCATAATTCATCATTCTCAATTCATAATTGCGGTTTCGCCGCGCTAAGAATAGCAAATGAATTAGAGAAAAAGTTTCTTTATGTGTCTTTCATAAATATTTTCAGTGACATTCTTGGCAATGATCCCCTCGTGTTCTCTCAATGCGGATAAATACAGATCCCCTAATTCGGCTGCGATCTTATATCCCACATGGAGAAGCTGCCGAAAATGGGAATTGTACTGTACATTGGTGTTGTCGTGCCTCAGAGCAAAGGCAAACGAATCACTGTTCCACTGATCAATCTCCTTGGGATTGGGCAGTAACAGCGGATCGATGTCAATCACAGTTGCATAAGGTTGACACAATCCATTCATGCGTGAGAATGCTTTCTTATAGATCTCTTTGGCCAGCACGAGGCCGTCTCCTCCTGCCTCTGCCAGACCGATGAGTTCTTCCAGCCAGGTCGTTCCTGCCGTCTTGAGATGAAGGCCCGCATCAAACTTCTTCAGTGCATCCCGGATCGGACCGTAAATAGCAAACTTATCGCTCCCCGAGTGGACGCTGAGTTTCAAATTCGATGGGAGAGTAAATTCCCCAATGGCAAATCGAATCACAGCAAGATCCTGTTCAAACTCACTGGTAAACTGGGCGATATCTCCCACATAATCGATGCCTTTGTTAAAACGCCCCGTGAACTTGGGTGCAATGGTCTGAGCCGGGATTCCCTCCTGAGAGATGGCTGCAAGAATAAATAACAGTTCCAGCGGTGTTTGTGGGTTCTCGGTTTCATCCATGGAGACCTCGACGATGAAATCGCCTTGTTTATGTCCCTTAATGTGTCGATAAATGCGTCCTGCTTCCTCAACACCATAGAGATACTTCCTGGCAATCTCCTCGACCTCGCCTTCCGAAATTTCCAGAGATCCATCGATGCCGGGGATATCCAAAGATCCCGAATATTTTTTACATCGGTTTATAAAATTTTGGACATGATCCTCCTCCGCACTCTGCCCAATAAAATCAGCAACATCCAGGGTAAAAAAATCGCTGGCTTCAATGAAAAGTTCGACTGTACTCATACCAACATGATCGGCATCGACGAAATAATTCTCTACCCATCCCTGTGTCCTGACTGCATCGTCCGCTTCGCGACGCGTATCCATGGGCCTGGTACCGATGAGTTCATGTTCCCGATACGATTTATTCCATACAGGCGTTATGGTAACACCCCTATTCGAGGCCTTCTTAACCGCATCGAGTTGAGCTTTCCCCTGCTGCCCGAAACGATCCCCGATGCCAATGGAATATTTATTTAATTTCACGATAACTCCTCTTCCATTCTTAACAATAGATACTTCATTCTTAATTTATAATTAATTATTAATTTGGAATAACTTAAAGTTTGTATGCCGCTTTTACTAATTCATAAGCCAGCGCTTTATTCATCCTTCTTGCATCATCCATATCGATAATATGGCGTGCGACCAATCCCGCCAAGAAGTTGGAATCTATGCGTCTCGAGAGATCGTGTCTGGCAGGTATGGAAGGAAACGCCCGTGTATCATCATTAAAACCCACGGTGTTGGTGATCCCCGCCGTCTCGGTCACTCGCTCACGGAAACGGGTCATCCCCTGGATGCTGTCGTGGAACCACCAGGGTGGTCCCAGCTTCATTGCAGGATAATGTCCGGCCAGGGGGGCGAGTTCCCGGGAATAAGTCGATTCATCCAGAGTGAATACGATGAGGGAAAAACGGGAATCGTTTCCATAGGCATTTAACAGCTCATAAAGGTTGAGGGTGTATTCTGTTTGAAGGGGAATATCGCACCCTTTATCCGGACCGTATTGTTGAAAAACCGGTTCATTATGATTCCGAAAGGATCCCGGATGAATCTGCATGACCAAACCGTCTTCTATGCTCATCCTGGCCATCTCCATTAACATATGCGCAGTAAAGAGGTTGGCATCTTCATTATTCGCCTCATCCTTCAGACCTTTCTGAAAGATGTCATCAGCTTCCTTGGGGTTCAATCGATGGGTATAGGGACTCGTTACGCCTTGATCCGTGGAAACTGCACCCATGGATTTGAAATACTCCCGCCGATTTTCCAGGGCCTGTATGAATTTGGCATAAGAGTCAATGTCTATCCCGCTCACCTCGGACAGCGTATCGATATTGAGCCTCCATCCATTGGCATTGAGATTTACGACATTATCGGGACGAAAACAGGGAATAACGTTCCCGTTCCACCCCGAATCTCGTATCTTTTTATGAAATTCCAGAGTATCAATTGGACTATCTGTTGTTGTGAGTACCTCAATATTGAACCGATCAAACAGTGCTCTCGGCAGAAAATCAGGAGATTCGATTTTTTCCTTTATCTCATCATAAATGCGCATGGCCGAATGGCTATCCAGCTTCTCTCGGATTCCAAAGACTTCATGAAATTCATGATTCAACCACACTCCAGTGGGTGTACCCGCAAACAAGTGGAAATGGTCGCTAAAAATCTGCCAGATTTGCCGGTGATCAGTCTGCGCCTTTGATCCATCTGCTCTGGGGATGCCCAACGAATCCAGGGAAATGCCTTGGGAGTAGAGCATCCGAAAGACATAGTGATCCGGAATAAGGATCAATTCGGTTGGATCCGGAAAAGGTTTATTGTCCGCGAATATCCTGGAATCCACATGACCGTGAGGACTAACGATGGGGAGATCCTTCACGCCATCGTACAACTCCCTCGCAATCTTGCGTACAGAAGAATTGGGATCGAAGAAACGGTCTTCATCGAGTTTTAATAGACTTTTTTCAGTCAAAAGAAGCCTCCATATTTAGTAGAATGAATCAAATATATTATTGAACCACAGAGGGCACAGAGATCACAGAGGTATTTTAATATTCTCTGTGTCCGCCTCGGCGGATCTGCCTCAGGTACGATGCTCCGTGATCTCCGTGGTTTATGATCTCTTTTAATCTTTCTTGGCACAGGAGTCCCGGATAACCAATTCTCCATCCAGAATCACTTTCCTGTTGAGGGGCTTTTCTCGTTGTCCGATCTGCTCGATCACCAACTCCGCAGCCGTGGCCCCGATGCGGTCAGTCGGTATATGCACAGTTGTTAAGGGAACCCTGAAGGATTCACAAAAGTCAATATCATCGAAACCGATGACCGAAACATCCTCTGGCACCTGGAGTCCCAATTCAAAAATAGCATTAATCACACCGATGGCCACGAGATCATTGTAACACAAAACAGCAGAAGGATGGGATTTCGAATTTGAGAATAGTTCTTTCCCCTTCTGATACCCATTTTCAATATACGAACCCGCAGGGATGATACGATTCGGATGAATCGGAAGATGACGATTGATTAAGGCCCGTTTATAGCCATCTCCCCTGTCTTCACTATGTGCCGAATAATAGGGACCCGAAAAATAGGCAATATCTTCATGGCCTTGTTCGATGAGATATTCAACGGCTTTAGAGGCGGCTTCCACATTGTCGATTTCAACCACATTGGTTGGGTAATTCTTCACAGCCCCTAACATGACCAGGGGATAGTTTTCCCGGAGCAATTCGGAAATATAGGTAAAATCTACGTCATCGCCCTGAAGAGGAGAAATGAGGAGCCCATCGACCCTCTGTACTGTTAGCGTCTCAATGATCTGTAATTCCTTCGTTGGAGATAATTCCGAACTGCCTAACAGAACCGTATATCCCAGATTGGAACAAGCCTCAAACACCCCCTTCATGACCTTGGCGTAAAAGGGGTTGTCGATTTCCTTGATCACCAAACCGATACTCCTGGTGGTCCGTTTGGAGAGAGACCGAGCCACATGGCTGGGTCGATAATTCAGACTCTTCACAATCTCCATCACACGATTCCGGGTTTCCTGAGAAATTCCCGGTCGGTCATTGAGAACAGCTGAAACCGTGGCTTTGGAAACATTTGCCAATCGGGCGATGTCGGAAATGGTCACACTCATTGACTGTACCGGTTAAATATTACACATACTCTCTTAATTTCTTTTAATACAGGACATTATTCGATATGCAAAAATAATTAACTGAACCGGTTCACTAATATAATAAAAAAAATGTTCTTAATCAAGAAAAAATATTGTTGTTTGAACCTATCCATTTTTAAACTTGCGAAGTGTATGATTTGCCGCTCGTATGATGTAACTATCGTTGCTATTCTTCGATAATGAGGTCAGCACTTTCAATGCCGGACGAGCCTTTTCTCCCAGGATTTCCAGGACATTTAACGCATGGAGAGCCACCTTTGAATTCTCGCTCCCCACCTTCCTGACGATTACGGGTAATGCCTTTTTTACCTGACCCATATTGCAGAGGGCTTCAGCCGCAGCGATTCGAACATCTGCCGACGGATCATCAAGAGATTGACGTAACTGAGTCGAAGCCGGTTTCGCTTTTTCTTTAAGGATAACACATCCGGTGGCTGCCCAGTAGCGCACACAGCTTTCCTCATCCCGCAATCTTTCGATGAGCACTGGTAGTTTTAAGACATCTCCTTCACTCGCAATTTCGGCCGTTTCGATGATTCTCTCCAATTGATATGCATATAATTCACATCTCGTTTTATGGAAAATTCGATACTTACATCTGTCGCTGTCGTGTCACAATATCAATTAATCTGATTCTCTCATCGATCGGCGGATGGGATAAGAAATAATTATAAATAGGATAGTCTTCCGGAGAACTTTGCTTCAGCCTTGCCAACAAGGTTTTGGCTGACTGGGGATCAAATCCCGCACCGTACATCATCCGAACCGCATAATGATCCGCCTCGAGCTCATTGTCTTGAGAGTAACAATTCTTTAGCATGCTGGCCAATGCCTGCTTGGCAAGGACTCCCAACGCTCCTCCCTTCACAACGATATTGGATATGATCTGAGTTGAATAATCTGCCACAATACGATTGATTGGATGTTTTAAGACAACATGCACGATTTCATGGGCCAGGACAAATGCAATTTCATCTTTACTATGATTAATTTTATCTAAAAGAGCAAACGTTATAAAAATAAAACCACCAGGCAAGGCGAAAGCATTAATGTCATTTGTCAAGATAACATTAAAGTTGAATTGTCGCTGTTTATTTCTAACTTTCTTTATTAATTTTCCTCCAATCTCATCCAATGAGATTTGCAGAGAGGAGTTACCGGCAACCTTCATATCCCGCTCTATATCGGCGGCAAATTTCTTTCCCATGATATATTCTGCCTGGAGGGCTTCTTCTTCAGAGCCAAATATTGAGTTATAATACCATTTGCCTCTATTCACCGAATTGCCGAGCTTCCGCCCCAAATTTATGAAAAATTTTTCCATTACTGTCGTTTTATTTTTTATTCTACGATTTTTTTCTTGAATAAGACCTTACCATCTCTTTTAAAAACTGCAAAAACGGTTCAGAAAACTCTTTACGTCCCAGCCCGAATGCCACCGTAGTCTTGAGATAATCCAACTTATTTCCAATGTCCCACCGTTTGCCTTCAATTGTATAGGAGAAAATACTTTCCCTTCTCACGAGGATCCTCATTGCGTCGGTCAACTGGATTTCGTCGTTTTTACCTGGAGTCGTCTGCTCGAGGGCATTGAAAATTTCTTTGGTTAAAATGTAACGTCCGGCGATGGCCAGATTGGAGGGACTTTTATCAACAGAAGGTTTCTCAATAAGCTCAGAAACTTCACGAATGCTGTCGCTGATCTTCTTACCGGCTATGATCCCGTAGCGGTCAACTTTATCCTTGGGAACGACTTCGACGCCGATAATCGTGCCCCGATACTGCTCGTAGATATCGATGAGTTGCTGTGTCACAGGAATAACCGACTCGATCATCGTGTCCCCCAATAGAACGGCAAATGGCTCATCCCCTGTGTGAAGCCGGGCATAGTAAATGGCATCACCCAGGCCGTTCAACTCCTTCTGCCGGACGAAGTGGATGTTGGCCATATCCGAAATCCGTCGGATTTCGTTATACTTGATATCATCATCTTTATTCTCAAGTTGCGCTTCCAACTCAAAATTCCGATCGAAGTGGTCTTCGATGGCTCGCTTTCCTTTTCCTGATATGATGAGAATATCGTCGATTCCCGAATCAACGGCCTCCTGCACCACATATTGAATGACAGGCGTATCGATAATGGGGAGCATCTCCTTGGGTTGTGCTTTGGTCGCCGGCAGGAATCGTGTTCCCAGACCCGCTGCCGGAATAACCGCCTTCTTTACCATAAAAATCTCCTCTATATGATATAAGGTTTAATGACTCTCGCCTTGATCTTCTTCAACTCGACGATCAACCGGTTTAGCATATCATCATCCTTATAAATACCGATGATCGATCCGCCGGAACCGGAGAATTTCGCGGACGCTCCGCATTGTCGCGCCGTACGAATCATCTCTAAGTTACTTTCACTGATGTTCATGATCTTGTTACGAAGATCGAAATTCTGGTCGATTAATTTATTCAGTTTTTTCATATTTTCATTTAACAAGGCTTTTTTTCCTTGTTCAGCCATATCTGCAATTTGATTCAATGTGTCGATGACAAATGGTTCACCCTTCTCCCATCGGGTACGAATATCGTTCAGCACTTTCCCGGAAACTTTACCCAGGTCCGTTTTGTAGGCGATATACAATTTGGGTAATAGAGAGGGATCAATACGTTCATAAAGTCCATACTCTTTCTCTTCCAAATGCTCTTTATCGAAATTCATGTACACGCAACCCTCGTACACTTGAATGACCCGGTCCTGCAGTCCGGCATTGATGCCCAACTCATCCATTTCTGCAGCAAGCACGATGTTGGGCAGGATTTCAAAAGGAATCTTTACTCCAT
>Ga0114922_10004157_pt1 | contig 13448 bp, 10 predicted proteins | sample AartaG_FD_100975 | JGI IMG/M metagenome (GOLD analysis project Ga0114922, IMG submission 100975) | Deep subsurface microbial communities from Aarhus Bay to uncover new lineages of life (NeLLi) - Aarhus_00045 metaG | ecosystem: Environmental > Aquatic > Marine > Oceanic > Sediment | place... | reverse complement strand
ATACCTCAGATTGGCTGAATAAAGCGCTAAATGAAATTGGAGTATCCAATGGCAGAAAAACTTGATGAAAAAGAGATAACTACTACTGAAGAGCTCTTCTGTGCAAATATGTACCAATTAGATGCAGTAACCCAATTGCTTATAGAGAAAGGTATTTTTACAGAGCAAGAGTTTTTCACCAAACTGAAACAGGTTCAAGCTGAATGGGAAAGCAAAAAAGGAACTAAGGTACACTGAGAAACAATAATGGGATTATGATTAAATCTTGCAAAATAATTTATCTACTCATTGCCTTCTCATTAATCAATTTAAGCATAAGCCAAGCCCAGGAAAAATCACCTATTGAAGTGGTCAAGCTATTCGACAAGGCATATGGTAACCCTTCTATGGATGAAATTGCCAACTACACTACCCCTAAATTCAGAGACAATAGACCTAAATCTGTCTGGGTTGTAGATACTTGGAAGACCTTAAAGGAAATAAAATACCAAAGACTGAATAGTTCTGTGATTGACACAAAGGTTAAGGGAGATAGAGCAGTCGTTGTCACTGAAGCCAAGATCAAGACAGTAGTTGGGGAAACAAGCCAAAAAGATATCTTTTATCTCATTAAACAAGGCGAAAGATGGTTGATTGATAAGCTTATTGTCACTGATGAGGAAATTGATATAAATAAGATTACATTATAATAGGGTTCCCTTCCATGAAAAGAGTCTATAGATTAATCCCTTTACTAATCCTTTTCTTATTAGCCCTCCCCACCATTTCATTCGCTGGCCAATTCAAAGTAATCCGTGTAGTCGATGGAGACACCATAGTAGTCGATTACAAGGGTAAATATGAAAAAGTCAGACTCCTATGTGTTAATACCCCTGAATCAGTCCACCCGGATAAAAAGCAAAATACCTTTATGGGAAAAGTGGCCTCTGATTACACCAAGGAGAGTCTTGAAGGGAAATATGTTGGTCTTCAATTTGAAGGACCTTTCAGAGGACGTTATGGTCGCTTGCTTGCCTATGTCTTTGTTGATGGAGTCGATTTCAACCTGGAGTTGGTAAGAGAAGGGTTGAGTCCCTATTACACCAAATATGGATTGAGCCAGAAATATCATAAGGAATTCAGAGAGGCAGAAAGGCACGCACGAAATCATAAACTGAATATTTGGGGAGATCCTGAGCTTACACAAAAATACTTGCGATTAAAGTCAAAATGGGGCCAATATCGGTTTCAACAGAGAACTTCAGCTGTTACTATCCAGACAAAAGAATGGAAATATGTTGCAAGTAAGAAATCGAAGGTTTTTCATAAACTTGATTGCAAATGGGTTAAAAAGATAAAACCTGGTAATTTGGTAGGGTTTAAGAGCAGAGAAGATGCAATACAGAGTGGGAGGAGACCATGTAAGAGTTGTAATCCTTGACTTTCAAATAATAGGTATACCCTCTGCCCATTTCATACCCACAAAAATACCCCTTGATTTCTTATTAAATTAGATGTGTTATACAAAAAGTATATTTTTCATATAAAAAGCCCAATAAATAATCTTTAATCAAAGATACCAATAGCTGAATACTTAGACTTCATTTCTCACATTCAGTCTTTCCATCTATTATTAAAACTTAAAAAAAGAGATATATGACAATGGCTGTTAATAACGAACTTGAAAAACGTCTCTGGGCAGCTGCGGATCAGCTTCGTGCAAATTCTTCACTCACTGCGCAGGAATACTCACGCCCTGTGCTGGGGCTTATCTTCCTCAAATATGCAGATCATCGGTTTTTAGAAGCTGATAAGGAACTATCTCGGGAAGAGGTTAGTGGCAGGCGTACTATTGGTAAATTGGACTATCAAGACAAAGGAGTTATGTACCTTCCTAAAGAAGCACGCTATTCCTATCTAATCAACCAGCCAGAAGGAAGTGATATCGGGAAAGCTATAAACAGTGCTATGGATTCTATTGAGGCGGAAAACGAGGAGCTGAAAGGCGTTTTACCCAGGGAGTACAACAGATTTGATAATACCCTTCTATTTGAGCTACTCAAGATATTCAATGGTATTCCCATGGATATTGAAGGAGATGTATTTGGTAAGATCTATGAATACTTCCTGGGACAGTTTGCCATAGCAGAAGGCAGAGGTGGTGGAGAGTTTTTTACCCCAACATCCATTGTAAAACTCATCGTAAATATTATTGAGCCATTCCATGGCAGAATATATGACCCTGCCAGCGGATCGGGTGGTATGTTCGTGCAGTCAGCCAGATTCGTGGAGGAACGCCAAAAGCAGGCCAGCGAAGAGATAAGTATTTTTGGGCAGGAAAGCAAAGAAGTCAATTTAAAACTCGGCAAAATGAACTTGGCGGTTCACGGTTTATCTGGAGATATCCGACTTGGAAATACTTACTATGAAGATCATCACAATAGCCTGGAATATTTCGACTTTGTCATGGCTAATCCCCCTTTCAATGTGAATGGCGTAGATAAAGAAAGAATCAAGGATGATCCTCGATATAAGTTTGGCATACCCAAAGCTGATAATGCCAATTACCTATGGATTCAGGGTTTTTACTCTGCTCTGAATGTCAATGGCAGGGCTGGATTTGTTATGGCCAATTCTGCCTGCGATGCCCGCCAAAGCGAGCTGGAGATTCGCAAAAAACTGATCCAAGCGGGACACGTAGATGTAATGGTGGCTATTTCCTCTAATTTCTTTTATACCGTAACGCTCCCTGTGACCTTGTGGTTCTTTGATAAGCGAAAGCGTGAAGACCATCAAGACAAGGTATTATTCATTGATGCCCGCAACATTTACAACCAGATTGACCGTGCGCATCGAGATTTTACCCCTGCACAACTGGAGTTTTTTAGCAACATTGTGCGGTTATATCGTGGTGAAGATGTGGAAACCCGCCTCGGCAGTGAGGAAATTCTAAATGAGCATTTCCCTGAAGGCAAATACCAAAATATCAAAGGACTTTGCAAGGTAGCCACTCTGGAAGATATTGAAGCCCAAGGTTGGAGCTTGAACCCAGGACGCTATGTGGGAGTAAGGGAGCAAGATGATGAGGACGTGGATTATAATGTGCGACTTCAAGCATTAAATGAGGAACTGGAAATTCTGAACAGTGAAGCACGGGGATTGGAAGAACGAATTGCAGTCAATATTTCAAACATATTAGCTGGACAGTAACCATGCGTTTAGGTGAAGTAGCGAAAGCTTTTTCAGGATATGCTTTTAAGAGCATTAGTTTTGCAGATTCTGGAATACCAGTGATTAAAATTAAGAATATTAAGCTCGGTTATATTAATCTAACCGATGTACAATATGTTGACGAAGCTTTTTTATCTATAGATGAAAAATTCCATGTCAAAGCTGGTGATATATTAATCTCTTTAACTGGTTCCCATTTAACACAACCTGGTTCTGTAGTTGGACGGATTGCTATCCATTCGCAATCGAATGGATTGTGCTTATTAAATCAGCGAGCTGGTAAAATTGTTGTTACTGATCAGAACAGATGTGACCCCAAGTATCTTTTTTTCAGACTTACCACCGAAGAGTCGAGGTATTCAATTGCTTCAATGGCCTATGGAGCTGCAAATCAAGCAAATATTAGCCCAAGCCAAGTGGAAAGCTTGGAAATCAGTCTCCCCCCTTTGATTACTCAGCAAAAAATTTCTTCCATTCTGTCCGCCTACGATGATCTAATCGAAAACAACACCCGCCGCATCAAAATCCTGGAAGAAATGGCACAGCGGATTTACCGTGAGTGGTTTGTTCATTTCCGATTTCCTGGACATGAGAATATGAAAATGGTGGAGTCAGAACTGGAGCTGATTCCAGAGGGGTGGGATGTTAAAAGGCTTGAGGAATTAGTTGAGAATAAGAAGTTCTCTATTGTTGATGGGCCATTTGGCACTCAACTGCATAGCAATGAATACACAACGAAAGGTATCCCAGTAGTCAGGGTTATTAATTTGTCTTATGAAGGCCATTTCATTGACGATGATTTAGTATATATTACTGAAGAAAAGTTTCAAACATTAATAAGGTCGGCTATTTATCCAGATGATATATTATTGGCCAAGACTGGTGCTACAATTGGTAAACTTGCACTCTTCCCATCCAAGTTGGGAAAAGGTCTCATTACTTCAAGTGTTTTGAAAATTTCACCAGATAAAAAAAAATATAATACCTTCTATATCTATAATTTCATAAAAAATCTGAGTGATAAGAAATATTGGGAAAAAATTTCTTTAGGCACTACAAGGCCATCTCTCACCCTAAGTGACGTTAAAGATATTAAACTGCTTGAACCTCCGAATGAAATCGTCAAGACTTTTCATTCTATGGTAGAACCTTTTTATGACTCATTACAAAATCTTGAATTGAAAAATAAAACTCTTCGCCAAACCCGTGACCTTTTACTTCCCAAACTGGTTTCAGGCAAAATTGATGTATCCAATCTGGATATTGACGTGGGAGCCATTGACGCATGACCCGCAATGACGTCTTAGTACGACTTGCAACGGTTCTTCCTGACACGGAAGAAGCGGTAGAGCTTTCTTCAATGCTCAAATTCGATGAACTGGGTTGGGATCTCGTTTATGCAGCAAACGAAATGGATGGCGATCATACCCTTTTAGGCCGTGATCACCAAGGCGAGATCGTCCTAAAGCGATATCTCTTTCCTGCCCTACAAAAGCTTAATCCTGACCTACCACAAGAAGCCCTCAACCAGGCGGTAAAAATCCTAATCCGTGACCGATCTGCCATGAGTATCTCTAAGGCTAACAGCGATGTAACATCCCTCTTGAAACAGGGAGTCACGGTGACCTTTCGGGACAAGGATGGTAACGACACAGTTGAACGGGTTCACGTGATAGACTGGAATGAGCCTAAAAACAACCATTTCCTCTTAGTGAGTCAGTTGTGGGTCAATGGCGATCCTTATCGAAAACGTGCTGATATGGTGGGATTTGTGAATGGCCTTCCCCTTCTTTTTGTTGAACTGAAAGCCCCCCATGTAAATGTCTATGATGCTTTTAGAGACAATTTCCGAGACTATAAAAGCACCATTCCGCAGCTCTTCTGGTATAACGCCTTTGTGATTCTTTCCAATGGTGGAGAAGCAAAAATAGGCAGCGTTTCAGCCCCCTGGGAGCATTTCGCCGACTGGAAGAAGATAAATAGCGAAGGCGAAGAAGGAATTATTTCTCTGGATACCCTGATCCGTGGCACCTGTGAAAAGAGTCGTTTTATGGATCTCTTGGAGAATTTCAGCATATTTATGGAGGCTCCTGGTGGATTGATTAAGCTGGTCGCTAAGAACCACCAGTATCTGGGTGTGAACAATGCCATCAATGCGATTCAGCAGATTAGAAATAATAATGGCAGGTTGGGTGTTTTTTGGCATACCCAGGGTAGTGGTAAGAGTGCGGCCATGATCTTTTTCAGCCAGAAGGTTTTGCGCAAGATGCGTGGCAACTGGACATTTGTGATAGTCACCGACCGCACAGAGTTGGATGATCAGATCTATGAGACATGTCAAAAATCAGGCGTGATTACTGAAGGCCATGTTCAGGCTACCAGTTCAAAACACTTACGGCAATTGCTATCTGAAGACCACCGCTTTCTTTTTACCCTGATCCATAAGTTTAGAACAGAGAATGGTGAAAAGCACCCTGTCTTATCGGATCGAGATGATATAGTCGTTATCACTGATGAAGCCCACCGAAGTCAATATGATACCCTTGCCCAGAACATGCGCGATGCCCTTCCCAAAGCAGCGTTCCTGGGCTTTACGGGTACACCACTGATCAAGGGAGAAGAAGAACGCACTCGTGAAGTTTTTGGGGACTATGTGAGCGTATACAACTTCAGCCAGTCCATCAAGGATGGAGCGACTGTTCCGCTCTATTATGAAAACCGCATTCCTGAAGTACAACTCACCAATGAGCATTTGACCGAAGATCTGAACAGGATCATTGATGAAGCCATACTGGACCAAGATCATGAAAAGAAATTAGAACGGAATTTTAGCAGGATGTATGAAATTGTTACACGGGATGATCGCTTAGAGAAGATTGCAGCTGATCTTGTCGATCATTTCATGAGCCGTGGACACAGAGGGAAAGCCATGGTAGTTGCTATCGATAAAGCCACTGCCGTAAAAATGTATGATAAGGTACAAAAACACTGGCAAATAACTATTGATGATTTAAAAAGGCGATTACTAACTGCTCAGGGCGACTCATTACTGTTGTTGCAAGAAAAGATTGCGTATATGGAAGGCACAGATATGGCAGTCGTGGTTTCCTCTGCCCAAAACGAAGGTGAAGACCTGCTGAAAAAAGGTGTGAATATCGTTCCGCATCGGAAACGCATGGTGAAAGAAGATTTGGATACCAAATTCAAAACTCCAGAAGATCCTTTCAGAATTGTATTCGTTTGTGCCATGTGGATGACTGGATTTGATGTTCCTTCATGTTCGACTATTTACTTGGACAAGCCCATGCGAAACCATACGCTCATGCAAACCATTGCCAGAGCGAACAGAGTGTTTCAAGACAAGACCAACGGCCTGATTGTTGATTATGTGGGAGTTTTCCGTGATCTGGAGAAAGCATTAGCTATTTACGCTGCCCCAGATGTACTGAAAGCCGACACACCTATAAAGAATAAGGATAAACTGAAATTACAGCTCATCGATGCTACTCAGGAAACTAAGGATTTCCTGGATAGCCTTAGTATAGATTTGGAACAGATTCGACAGACAAAGGATGTATTTGAACGGGTAAAGCTGAAAGATGATGCAGTTGATGCAATCCTGAAAAATGATGATACAAAGAAGAAATACCTGCACCTGGCTGATATGGTAAAAGCGATCTATAAGGCCTATCTGCCCGATCCAATAGAACCAGAATTGTCTGAAACGGCTTACCTGATAAGAAAGATTGCCAATAAGATACGATCACTTGGCCCAGAGATAGATGTAACTGACGTGATGATCAAGGTGGAAGCGTTACTTGATGAATCTGTTGAAGGGTTTGAAATTATTGAGCCTGAAGATGGTAGCCACATATATGATTTATCCCAAGTTGACTTTGAAGCCCTGCAGAAACGATTTAAGGTGGGTCGTAAACGTATTGAGCTTGAACGCCTGAAGAGTCATATTGAGCAAAAGTTAGATCTCTTAATCCAGGAAAATCGCACCCGTATTGATTTTAGAGAGCAATATTTAGAAATGATAGATGAGTATATTAGTGGAGTTAAGAGCCTGGATGAGATATTTGAGAACCTGATAAAGTTTACACAGAAATTACGGGATGAGGAAAAGCGCTATATCCGTGAAGGGCTGGAGAATGAAGAACAGTTAGCCATCTTCGATTTACTAACAAAGCCAGACATGAAACTATCAAAAGATGATAACAAAGATGTCAAACGGATCGCACGCCAGCTATTGGAAACACTTGTAAAAGAAAAACTGGTTCTGGACTGGAAGAAAAAACAGAAAACCAGGGCTGGGGTAAAATTGACAATAGCCAAAATCCTGGATAGGTTGCCTCAAATTTACACAAAAGAATTATACGAAAAGAAATGTGATTTGGTCTATCAGCTTGTATATGACCTTGGGACAGCTACTCCCCAATTTGCTATATAGATCAAGAAAGAAATAACCATTAACTGAGTGTGCCATGATCTAAATCTAAACCCCATTTATCATATAGAGAAGTGGGGGGTTTGTTTAGTTAGCTTTTTGTGATTAATTAAATCTAACCAAATTCTTGGATATGTTCAAACAGCTTAGGATTAGAATATGAGGCAAAGATTACGATGAAGACTATAGCAAGTTTAGCCTTAGTAAAGATTTCTTGGGATCATTCAAGGAAAGATCATATAGAAAATTTTGTTCCGTTTATAGCCACTTTGATTATAAAGAAAAATTATAAAGAAATAGATGTAAATCAGGTATGTGAAGATTTCAAGCAAGAGTTCGGATTAATAATACCTTATCATCCAATGGTTACACTTCTTAACAGAGCGAGGAGAAGAAAAATTATTAAAAGAGAACGTGGCGCTTATGTTCCGCTTAAAGATAACGTTCTAAAACACGACTTCACCGATATGTCTAAAGAGCAGGAAAGAAGGCATGAAAAAGTAATAAACGAATTTATAGATTTCAGCAAAACAAAATATAATGTGGAGATAGACAGATATGATGCTGAATTAATGTTTCTATCTTTTTTGAAGAGTTATGACTTAGATATTCTCTTCGCAAGTCAAGAAAAATCAATTCTGCCAGAAGTGAAACAATCAAAGAGAGAAAGATTCTTAGTTAGCAATTTTATAAAAAATGCATACGAAACAGAGCCTGCTTGTTTTAATTTTATATTAGACATAGCAATAGGACATATTTTAGCGAGTGCTATACTTTATGGTGCTGAATTTAAAAAATTTGAAGCTAAATTGGGAAATCTTAATCTGTATTTGGACACTGGTTTCATCCTGATGTTGTTGGGTGGTGAAGGTAAAGAAAGAGAATGGGTTTATGTGGATCTTTTAAAAAGGCTCAGTGGGCAAGGAGCAAAACTTTTCCTCTTCGCACACACATATGAAGAAATTATGGGAATTCTCGAAAATTGCCTAAGGTGGGTAGAAAAACCAAATTTCGATCCGTCAAGAGCCACCCCGATGCTCAAACATTGCGTTGAAAATAAGTTCACACAAAGTGATGTGCAAAGATTTATAACAAATTTGGATACTCGTTTGATGGAATATAAGATCACAAAAACGGAAACTCCAAATTTTATAAAATATAAGAAATACCAAATAAATGAAGAGAGTTTGCGCTCTCATATCATTAAAACCTATATTGAAAATAATCCATATTTTAGAGAATGGGAAAAAGAAAACGTAATGCAGAAAGATATACGTTCAATATCGGCTATTAATAGGCTGAGAAAAGGCAAGGAACCAAAAAATATAAAGAAAGCGGGCCACATGTTTATAACCACAAATAATTCGTTGGCCTTAGCAAATAGAAGGTTTGAAGTTTCCGAAAAGGGCGATAAATTTTTTATACCATCTTGTTTGACTGATGTTTTTATTGGAACTTTAGTATGGTTACAATCCCCTGCACAGGTTGTTGATTTAAACCAGAAAAAAATTATAGCTGATTGTTATGCGGCTTTACAGCCCGATAATCGGCTTATAAAGAAATTTGTAAGCGAGGTTGAAAAACTTAAAAACGAAAAAAAGATACTCCCTGAGGAATCTATTTCATTACGTTGTGACATCGTAGCGAGGGAAATGTTAGCAGAAAAAACTATGGGTGATCCTGAATATTTTACTGAAAAGACTACGTTAGAAATCCTTGAAGAATTTAAAGTCAAGATTAAAAAAGAAGAGGAACAGAGATATTTGAAGGAAAAAGAAAAATATGAAAAAATTCAAGAAGACCTTATGACCACCGAAAAGGCAAAGGTCAATTTAGAAAGAAGCATAGATAGAATAGCGGAAAAATTTTCCAATTTCACAGGTAATGCCATTTTTTTGTTATTGGGCATACTATTTTTAACTGGAAGCATTTTAAGTTTTTTTCCTTATTTTCAAAACAGTCCGCGGTTATTTTTGCTGTTATATTTGCTGCTGCTGATATTTGCTGCTGGAAATGTGATTTTTGGTATTAATATTAAAGGGCTAAGAGATAAAACAAAACGTGTTATTCGCTCTAAGATTACAAGATGGATCAAAGTGAAAAAAGCTGGTGGGAACGAACGATAACGACATAATAGCAAAAATTTTCTTTTCCTAACCTGAACCCCCAAAGGTCAAAACTGCCATTTTTCGGTTAGGCTTCCTACCTGCCTTGACAGGATGCACTGTTTCACTCCTATTTTTGTCTTTCCATAATAGTCATCACACCTATCAATCCCTCCAATATTATTTCATAGGCACCCTTGTCGATTTAATTTTTCAATCCTCCGTGTTTATTCACCACCCCATAGTCTTCATGAGGTCAAAATAACCTATATTTTATTATACCCCCCCCCTATTTCCACCATTAATCCCATCAATTCTTAATCCCTTGAGCTAACAGTATCAACAAAATACTGAAAAACTATGTAATCAATTCCATATTGATAGGTCTATAAAAATTAAAGAGAGTTTAAGAGGAGAGGAGATGATCTAAATGGCTTTCATTTAGCCTGTGAAATATGAAGATTTATTGAATACAGTCATGATAGAGGTATATAAGAAAGTAATAGGTAGGGATTATTCACCAATTATTAAGAAGGTTGAATAAATTTTGAATTGGAAATAAATGTAAGATATAAGAGAACAGGAAAGTGAGTTATGGGGTATCTGTATGCCTGGGCAGTAAGACTATAAAGTGCCACGACTGTGCCCATTCTCATGTCGAGCATTCTACGTAACAAAGACTATATCGTTGCACTTTACTAAATGTAATGACACATAATAGGATGGAAATAGAGTTTATTGGACTGAAATCTAATCAGAAGTTAGCATTATTAATAATGGAGTATAAGTTCAAAGCTATTTTGCTAAGCCAGAATTGTATAGAAGAATATTAGATATTGAAGAGTCAGAGAAGATTAGATGGAAAAGCTCTAATGAAATATGAAACATCGGAGGGTTCAGTATGAAAATGAATATTTTACGACGTTTGATTATTCCTATTTTTGTTATCTTATTGATAGTGATTATTTCATATTCTGTACATTTTGATAACAAAAGAGAATACACTCGCTCATATTCAGTAGACGGTAAAATATGTTATCCAAGAGACACTAATTACAATTGGTTTCAGGGGAACATACTTGTACCTCTGGGGACAGTGTTTGGGATTCTATTGCCCATTTTTGTCATATATATTTGGTATCAAGGAACTAGAATCACATTAAAGGAAAGATTTCCTAGACTATCAAGTAATCTGGCCTCAAGAGCCTTTTTATTCATTCTGAGTTTCTGGTTCCTCATAATTGGTTTGTATTCCTTGGTTACAATTCCTGTTGGAACGGGTTTTATCTTACAACCCTTTTACGGTCATAAAATATTCTACGGTGGGATTCCTGCGATGTTGAAAGAAATGCAATATCAAATGTTAAACGTCCAAGAAGACCAGACCGTTCCAGAAAAAGAACGGAAAGAAAAACTTCAATATTTAAGGGAGAGATATAGAGTTATCAATGAAGAATGGTTGGAAGAGCAGGAATATGTGAAAGGAATGTTCACGCATCCAATAGATCCAAAATACTATCATTAACTATGTAATATAACGAAGAATGAGAGAGTCAAAAACTCAACATAGTGCCTATCATTCGTATAACTTGCCATAGCAATCAAATCTAAAATTATTAATATTTCAAACTTCGACGCAGCCATTGAGGCATATCAAAAGGTAATTGGAATAAAGACCTATATTTGCTATTTATTAAGGATATAGTAGGGTAGTAATGATATAGGAATATGCAGGTATTTTCTTTATATTAAGAGTTACGGTTGTTAAATGATTAAACCCTATTATCAAGGAAAATTTACATGATAATCGATGGTTGGTTGTAGAAATAAACTATTATGGACTACTTCGAAAATATCATAAAACGTCTAATTGAACAGGATGGATATTGGGTTCGGCAGTCATTAAGAGTGAATCTTAAGAAATCCGAAAAGGTGTCAATAGGCAAACCCTCAATACCAAGGCCTGAAATAGATATCGTTGGATATAAAGCAAGGACCAATGAAATCCTGATTGTCGAGGTAAAATCTTTTCTTGATAGCCCAGGTGTTAAATTTGATGAATTGAATCAAGAGTATGATATTCCTAATGGACGTTTTAAACTATTTACCTGCGACAATTATAGAAATATCGTATTCAAACGTTTGCTCTTAGATCTATACGAAAAAGGCTTAATTGCCGATAGCCCTATTATAAGATTTGGCCTTGCTGCAGGTAAAATTTACTCAAAAGACGAACATAGACTTACAAGCCTATTTAAAGAAAAAAACTGGGTTTTGTATAAACCCTCTGATATTGCGCAAGCGATCGAGAAATTAGAAAGAATTCCGTATGAAAATGATCCTTACGTTATTGCAGCAAAAATAATAGTGAGGAACAGATGTAAAGAACTGATAAAGAAACCAAAGATTTGATTTAATTAAGAAATAGTTTTTCATAATAGCCATAAACATCAAAATACTCTAATGAGTGTAAATACCACCCTATAGATATCTGATATTATCTAATCCTACTCTAATTATTAAAGGGAAAGCAAATTATCATAAAAAGAACTTCACAATTAACAGAAGGTAGTTATGATTGAATTTGGTGACTTTGAAAAGAAATTTTTAAAAAGATGGGTAATACTCTTTGGTATTGGATGTGTTGTTGTTTCCATATTTATCGAAGGAGATTTAGTGGGACTGGTCAGATCTGGTGGCGCACCTATAAATAAATACATTTATGCTCTAATGGCATCTGCAATTGTGGCACTTTTGTCTCTTGGTCATAAAGATTGAAAAACTCTAATGAGTGTAATGACTACCCTATAGTCCATACAACCACATTTAATTCTATCTCAATTATTATAGGGGCACCCATGCCCTAACTATCCCACCATAAATGACTCGCCCATTATTATAACCCCCTAAACTAACACTAAAATAGACTAATAAATCAATCCAATCATTGAATAGGATAGGTCTATCTAATATCAAATAACATTCAAAATACAGAAAGGAGGTGAACTATTAAGTATGATCTTATTGTATGTAAAACTATCCGCTATAAATCTTAATACGGGGCAGTTAATTAATTTTGGCTGCCCTTTTTTTCGTTTCAGGAAAGGAGATGATACGAATGGCATACACGCCGGAATTATCCCAAGAAGGAAGTGCAACCTTGAGAAGGCTGGCATGGTCTCTCAACAAACCCATGACTCAGACATTAGAAATAGTAGTTGAAGAATTTTCAAAGGCAAAAGAAGCAGAACTGATATGCAAATCTTGTCGAGATAAAACGAAATGCTCTCACTGTGTATTCAATAACAGGAAGAACTCTAACTAAAACCAATAGTAAAGATACCAGTAATAACTAAACAGTAATCCAAGCAGAAGGCAGGTATTACTTAAAGGGGAAATGATTAGTAAAAATATCTCAATTTCCTTGTAGTGAGGGATGGTTATACCTGTTTTTTCTTCAACAACCTGCTACCTGCGAATTTTTGGCTGACGTCAGCCAAAGAGTCCTACCTCTAACAATCTCGATAGTATTGTAACAAAACATAAGAATCATTTTGGTGTCTAACCTGACACCAGCACCGGGCAAGATGTACTTCAATTGCCGATGTCCGTTAATCAAATAAGGCGTTATCTCATTTTTGGACACTGGCGACATTTACCTTACGCTCGACTGAAAACAATTT
>Ga0114922_10004155_pt1 | contig 13450 bp, 11 predicted proteins | sample AartaG_FD_100975 | JGI IMG/M metagenome (GOLD analysis project Ga0114922, IMG submission 100975) | Deep subsurface microbial communities from Aarhus Bay to uncover new lineages of life (NeLLi) - Aarhus_00045 metaG | ecosystem: Environmental > Aquatic > Marine > Oceanic > Sediment | place... | reverse complement strand
CCGGGACGAGTGAACTCAAGGCCAGGACTATAAAGTTCACAATTGCCGACGTTGTCTTCAGCGGCGTTTACGAGTTTGACAAGGACTTCGTGTATTTGCCTATTGAGGTACTTGCGGGCAAACTGTACCCGTCGCAGGGTAAGTTGGCCGATATGATTCAAATCAGGCTGAGCCGCGACGCCCGCCCGGAGGCGGCCTTAGCTGTTGTTCGCGGCATCTGGCGCAACTTCGCTGAGAAGGAATTAGGCTGGTCGAATTATGCCATATCTCTTACAAAAATTAACACTTCCAGACAAATGCAGGCCAAGCTTCTGGCTGAGTACAAAAAGCAGATGGGCATGTTGATGCTGATATTCGGGGTTGTCAGCGCAGGCGTAGTGCTGCTTATTTTCTGCATATTCTATTTGATAGTTGTGACCAAGCAAAAAGATATAGCGATAGTAAAAAGCTGCGGTCTGGGTTCGGGAGCGGTTGGTTTGCTGTTTGTAGTTTTCGGCCTGATAATAGGTCTTATCGGTTCGGGCCTCGGCATTGTCGCAGGATATTTGTTCACGAGAAATGTCAACTACATCGAGCGGTTGATAAGTGTTGTGTTCGGCCTGAAGCTGTGGAAAAGCAGTACGTACATGTTTACGAGGATACCTAATCAGGTGAACTGGGAGTCGGTGGTTTGGATTGGGCTCGCTGCGGTTTTGGCTGCCGCCCTCGGCGCACTGATACCAGCCATTGCGGCCGCCAGGGTAAGCCCGGTAAAGATATTAAGGTATGAATAGTTTGTAGTTCGTAGTGCGTAGTGCGTAGTGCGTATCGCGTAGTGCGTAGTGCGTATCGCGTAGTGGTTTTTTGGGTTGTCGGTTAGAGTAAGAGATGTATAAACTTATTTTGCCAACACGATATTTTCTGAAAAGGCGCATAACGTATCTCGCCGTTGCGGCGGTGGCGTTGTGTGTCTTTATCGTCGTTGTGGTGATGACGGTGATGAACGGCCTGGTGAGCGAGTTCAAAGGTAAGAACCACGACTTTGTGGGAGATTGTATTGTCAGCACAGAATCCCTGGTGGGCTTTGCCTATTATGAAGAGTTTTTGAATGAGCTTCGAGACCAGGACTTTGTGCTGGCCGCGTCGCCGGTTGCAAAGGGCTTTGGTCTTTTGACGCAGCCGGGAACTGGCCAGAACATCGGTGTTGAGATTATGGGCATTGAGCCGGCCGGCTTCTGTGAAGCGACAAAATTCGCCCAAACACTTTATTATCACAAAGACGACCCCGTAAATGCCTTTGCGCCGACTTATAATCCCACCCTTGCCGGTTGTGTGGTCGGTATTGACATGATTTCCAGAAGCCGCGACAGGTCCGGGAAATACTACCACAATTCCGAGCCGCTGCGAATCGAGTTGATGGTAACGTGTTTTCCCCTAACGGCCAAGGGTGCGCTTGCAAAGGCGGCTACGGACCTGGTTAACAGTAAAACTATCTACTACAGCGACGACAGCCACACCGGGCTTGTCAAAGTCGATGCCCGTATGGTTTACCTGCCGTTTGAGTTCGCTCAGAAACTGTTCGGCATGGCCGGTGCAACACCACGGGCAAGCGCGATACATGTCAAATTCACCGAAGGCGCAAGTCTCAAGACCGGAGTTGACGAGATTGAAAAGATGTGGAACGGCTTTGCCGGCGCACATGCGAATCAAAAGTATGCAAACCTGTTGAAAAATGTCAGCGTTCAAAGCTGGTTGGACTACCGTCGCAGCTCCATCGCGCCGATGGAGAAAGAGCAGGTGATGCTTATTTTGCTCTTTTCGATGCTGGGCATTATCACGGTGTTCATAATCTTTGTGATTTTTTATATGATTATCTGCCACAAAACAAAGGACATCGGAATACTCAAGAGCGTCGGCATTTCCCGGGTCGCCATTGTACAGGTATTCCTTACTTTCGCAGCGGGGGTGGGGATAGCCGGTTCCGGTATAGGTGCAGGTGCCGGCTGTACTTTTCTGACTAAGATTAATGACATGGAAGACTGGCTCTTCGAGCATTTCGGCTGGGAGTTGTGGGACAGGACGGTTTATGCGATAGGCGATATCCCTAACGACATCAAGTGGGAAGCATTGGCGATTATCACAGCATCGGCGGTACTTGCCGCCCTTGCCGGGGCTTTTTTGCCGAGTGCACGTGCGGCAAGAGACCGGCCGGTCGAACTGTTACAGGTGAGCCAATTATAAATTTTCTATTTTCTATTGACTATTGAGATGTATGATTGGTATGACAGGCGAGCCAATTATGAGTGAAATGTTAAAGGCAAATGGAATATGCAAATCATATAAGATGGGCCAGACCAGGATCGAAGTGCTCAAAGGCCTTGATCTTTCGGTCCGGCCGGGCGAGTTTGTCGCTATTGTTGGTGCTTCCGGGAGCGGCAAGAGCACCCTTCTGCACATTTTAGGCGCGCTTGACGAGCCGGACGCCGGTTCGGTTGAGTTTGAGGGTAAAAGGCTGGACAAGTTCAGAGCGGGCGAACTGAACAGATTTCGGAACAAAATGGTGGGTTTTGTGTTTCAGTTCTATCATCTGCTGGACGAGTTAAATGTGCTGGAAAACGTGGCTTTGCCGGCGATGGCCCAAAGCGGCACCATCGGGTGGCTGAGACGGCGAATTGGGGCCAAAAAACACGCTCAAGGCCTTCTTGAACGGCTTGGGCTGGCTGAGCGAATTGCCCATAAACCTTATCAGCTTTCCGGCGGTGAGCGTCAGAGGGTTGCCATTGCCAGGGCGCTCATGAACGAGCCGAAGGTGCTTTTGGCCGATGAACCCACAGGAAATCTTGACTCTGAGACGGGAAATGGTATCCTGAGAGTTTTGGAAGAATTGAATAATAACGGTCAGACTATCGTAATGGTAACGCATGACGATAGAATCGCCCGGCGGGCGCACAATGTGATAAGGCTGGCCGACGGTAAAATTGTGTAAGCCGCCACTTGCGGCTGTCCACAACCAAAACTGGGATATTACGGAGTTTCTATTATGGCTTTGAAAGTCTGGATGTATGACAAACTTGTTGACGAAGAGGATGCGAAAATTTCGGTCTTTGACCACGCTTTGCTTTACGGTGACGGTGTGTTTGAGGGCATACGGGTGTACAACGGCAAAATCTTTGAGTTTGACGCCCACCTCGACAGGCTCTACAATTCGGCCAAGGTTATTCGCCTCGTCATCCCCATGGACAAACAGACGCTGGCCGCCGCAGTCACAAAAACCGTCGAAGCCAACAATGCTACAGACGGCTATATCAGGCTAATCGTTACGCGCGGCGCAGGAGACCTTGGATTAAACGCCCTCATCTGCGAAAAAGCCGCCATAATCATCATAATCGCCGACAGCATTCAACTCTATCCCGAACAGCTTTACGAAACCGGGCTGAAGGTCGTAAGCGCTGCCACCATCCGCAACCACCCACTCTCGCTGCCGCCCCAGATAAAAAGCCTTAATTACCTCAACAACATCCTGGCCAAAATTGAGGCCCTCGATAAAGACGTAAGCGAGGCTATTATGTACAACCACGAAGGTTACGTCGCCGAGGCCGTTGCCGACAACGTCTTTATAGTCAAAAACGGCGTCATCTACACTCCGCCGACTCAGGCAGGCTCGCTCCCGGGCATCACCCGGGCACTCGTGATCCGGCTGGCCAAAAAAGAAAACTTAGCGGTCGTCGAGAAGAATCTTACGCGGTTCGATTTGTATGTCTCTGATGAATTCTTCCTGACCGGCACCGCCGCCGAGGTTATAGGCATCGTCGATATCGACGGCAGAGTGATTGGCGACGGCAAACCGGGACCTATTACAAGGCTGCTTAGAAAAAAGTTTTATGAATATGCCCGCTCTTAAAGAAAATAAAGGGGGCCGAAAATGAAGAAAAGAATTTCAGTTTGGGCTTCAGCCTGTGCTGTTGCCGTCGTGGCGGTATTATTTAGCGTATTTTTCTGTCCGGCGGTATGCAAAGCCGCTCCCATGCTCCCTGAGCCGGGTGTTGGGCTTACCATCTACAACAACAATTTCGCTGTGGTCAAGGAGCGACGCCGGATGGATTTTGACGCCGGTGTTAACACGGTCAAGTTCACGGATGTCGCCTCGGCGATTGACCCAACCAGCGTAAACTTCAAGTGCCTGTCGGCTCCCGGAGCTGTTTCCATTCTCGAACAGAACTACGAATACGACCTGGTAAACACCGCCAGCCTGCTCAAACGTTATATCGATAAGAGCGTAACGGTTCAGATCAAGGGCAGCGGTTCCGATACCGGCACGCAAATGGGCGGCGTCCTCAGTGCTGCCGTCGGTAACGACCTGATTTTGCGGCATTCTACAGGCGAGCTTGAGATAATAAGCAGGGATGTCATCGAGCATATAAGTCTTTCCGAGACACCCCAGGACCTGGTAACCAAACCGACGCTTGTATGGCTGGCAAGGGCGGACAAAAAGGGCGGCGAACTTTGCCAGGTAACATACACTACCAGCCAGATAAACTGGAAAGCCGATTACTCGGCCGTCCTTAATGAAGCAGAAGACAAACTCGACCTAACCGGCTGGGTCACGATAGATAACAAAAGCGGAGCAGGCTATAAAGATGCGATTATAAAGCTCATTGCCGGCGACGTCAGGCGCATTACCGCCCCGGCTGTGCCTCGGCGCCGAGAGATGTATGCACTCGGTATCCAGGCCGAAAAAGCCGGTTTTGAAGAAAAGCCCTTTATGGAGTATCACCTTTACACCCTGGGCAGGAAGAGCACGATAAATAACAACCAGGTCAAGCAAGTCGAACTGATTGCTCCTGCAAGGAACGTGCCGGTCAAGAAGCTTTATATCTACGAGTGGCGCGCCAAATCCGACAAAGTGCAGATAAAGCTCGAATTTGAGAACAAAGAGGAAAATCACCTCGGTATCGCGCTTCCCAGGGGCAAGGTGCGCGTCTTCAAGAAAGACCCCGCCGACGGCATGCTCGAATTTGTCGGCGAAGACGCAATCGACCACACCGCCAGGAAGGAAAAAGTCTCGCTGTATATCGGGGACGCCTTTGATATCGTACCGGAACATACGTTAACAGACTCCAAGCAACGACGGCGGTGGCGAATGGAAGTGCATAAGACCGAGCTTCGCAACAGAAAGGCCGAACCCGTTACCGTCTGCGTGGATGAACAGTTTCCACCTCATGTCAATTGGGAAATCACCGGGGCAACGCATGATTATGAAAAACGTGATGCCTCAACCGCCAGGTTCAAGGTGGCCGTAGAAGGTGATTCGACACAGGTTCTCGAATACACTGTTACACAGACATGGTAATCAGACCAATTGATACTCCGCGAAATTGGTTGGGGGAACAAAAGCAGGGTGATAGAACTGCAATAATGAGCATTCCTTCATGCGGTGTCTCACCGCAAGGCTCCACACAAAAATAATTTAACACGGTCAAAAATTATCACATTAAGGCTTGACCTTTCCTTTTTCCGGCTATAAGATGCGGCTTTTACAGGCCTTATGTATGTCGTGTATTGTTGTGAATTAATCTTTTAGTTTTAGTAGGAGCCAAATAATGGACCAAATAAAGTTCTTGTTACATGAGAAAGACATACCCCGACAATGGTATAACCTGGCAGCAGACCTGCCCACCCCGCTACTTCCTCCGTTGGGGCCGGATGGAAAACCTATCGGCCCGGAGATGCTTGCACCGGTGTTTCCGATGAATCTGATAGAACAGGAAGTCAGCGCTGAAAGATGGATAGATATCCCGGAGGAAATCTTGGAGATACTTTATCGCTGGCGGCCTGCGCCGCTACGAAGGGCGGTATACCTGGAAAAGCACCTTGATACACCGGCACGAATCTACTTCAAGGATGAAAGTACCAGTCCGCCGGGAAGCCACAAGCCAAATACTGCCGTTGCCCAGGCATGGTACAATAAACAGTTCGGCATGGAAAGGATAACAACTGAAACCGGTGCAGGCCAGTGGGGCAGTGCTTTGGCCTTTGCGTGCAAGCTATTAGGCCTTGAATGCAAGGTTTTCATGGTCAGGATTAGTTTCGACCAAAAACCGTTCCGAAAAATGATGATGCAAACCTGGGGCGCAAACTGTATTGCCAGTCCGAGCAGTGAAACAAATGCGGGGAGAAAGGTATTGGAAGAAATGCCCGATACCCCGGGCAGTCTGGGAATTGCTATTAGCGAAGCTATCGAAGCGGCTGTAACCGACCCGTCGGGCAAAACACGTTATTCTCTTGGAAGTGTGCTGAATCATGTGCTGCTACATCAGACGATAATAGGCCTCGAGGCGAAAAAACAGCTTGAAATCGCCGGAGAAAAACAACCGGATATTGTAATAGGTTGTGCCGGTGGTGGCAGTAATTTCGCAGGTTTGGCTTTCCCGTTTGTTGCTGACAAAATTAATGGAGCTGATATCAAGATAATTCCTGTTGAACCGACGGCCTGCCCAACCATGACTCGTGCACCTTTTGCCTATGATTTCGGAGATAGAGCCTGTACGACGCCTCTTTTGGCCATGTATACGCTGGGGCATGCCTTTATTCCACCGCCAATCCACGCTGGAGGGCTGCGATACCATGGCATGGCACCTCTGGTCTGCCAGGGAATCGTCGAAGGTTTATTGGAACCGAGAGCATACCATCAGTTGGAGTCGTATGAAGCCGCTATAACATGGGCCGGAACCGAAGGCTTTATCACTGCACCGGAAACGAGTCAGGCCATCGTTGCTGTTATTGACGAAGCAAAGAAGGCAAAGGAAGAAGGCAAGGAAAAGGTCATACTCTTTAACTACAGCGGCCATGGACTTATGGACCTTACCGGATACGACGCCTTTCTCTCTGGTAAACTGGTCGATTATTCACTGCCTGATGAAGAACTGCTAAAGTACACAGCAGACTTAGAAAATCTACCTAAAGCGGAAATGAGAAAAAGTGGTAAATGGTAACTCTTTTTCTTGGTAATATAATTTATATTACCCCTGTTTTGAACTTAAAAAGGGCGATAAGAGGCAGACGAAGCTCTTGTGCTGGTTTTCGTTTGTTTTGCCCGGAAATGCCATAAAAAAATTGTTTACTTTATCCGCTTTTGTCGATAAGGATACAAGGATACTAAGGTCGTTAAAAGCTCTTCAATCGTCTGCAGGGCAAAAATATTAAGGATTTTTGTAAAATTAAGTTAATGTTTTAAGGAGATGATTATGAAGAAAGGAATTTTAATCGCCGTTATCTTGTTGATGGCGGTGGGCATGGCACAAGCTCAGGAGGGGGAACTTCATGGCAAGGTTGACTTGACATGGACAAGTAAATACGTCTGGCGCGGCTTTGATGTCTATGGCGACAAAGCAGCAATCCACCCAACTATTGACTTGGACCTGTTTGGGACAGGGTTTCATTTCAGTACTGAGGCACACAGAGCAAACTCCAGCGGCCATGAAAACACAGAACGCTGGGATTACACTCTGTACTACCTGGGTTGTCTGTTTGCTGATGAAGTTTACCAGACAAACTACAGGGTCGGTTATGTGTACTATAATTTCCCGGACATGAGCAGCCACACCGCAGGTGGTGTAACCGCAGGTAAACTGCACGGCAGTATAGACCTTCAGGAAGTACATTCAATCTTTTCCTGGCCAAAGATTCTGGGTATTGAGGGCTTAGTCCCAACTTATTGCCTTGTCAAGTTGTCTCCGGCCAACAGCAACACAGCAGTTGGAGCTAATTCGCCGTATGGAGGAACCGCTTCAGGCTTTGCGCATATCTTTATGCTTGACTACGGGCTGCCTATGACATGCCCCTTCACCGGTGATCAAAAGACACTCAATTTGCACTCCGAATTTATCTTCAATGATGGCGTCAGCCCCGTTGGCACTAATGTTGACCATGACTGGTCAAATGCAGTCTTTGGTGTCACAACAAACTTTGATCTCGGCAACAATCTAACTTTAACTCCCGGAGTTTATTGGCAATCCTCATGGGATGATTCAGTTAATAATGAAGATGAATACTGGGTCAGCCTGGGTGTTGGGTACAAATTCTAAGATGGCTCAATTTGTGGTTGTTTTCAAAAGAGGCCGTCCTCAGAGACCGGCCTCTTTTTTTCTGAAGCGAGCAAGAATATAATGGCCGACATATGTTAACGCTAATCAATACAAACAGAATGGCTCCTCTCATCGGGCCAATCGGCTTGGATTATATCGCCGGTGCAACACGTAAGGCGGGCTTTGATGTGGAGATTCTTGACTTGGCTTTTTCCGATGAACCGGTTGAGAGCATCAACGGCTACTTTGCACATCGCACGCCCCGGCTTGTGGGGATCTCTTTTCGAAATGTGGACGACTGTTTTTGGCCCAGTGCCGACTGGTTCGTTCCACGATTGAAAGATACCGTCCAAACCATTCGCCGAGCTACTGAGACGCCCATTGTGATTGGGGGGGTCGGCTTTTCAATCTTCGCTGAGTCCATCGTTAACTATTCAGGTGCCGACTTTGGCATTAGGGGTGACGGCGAATCGGCGATAGTATCTCTTATGCGCCAGTTGAGTGCCGGACGAAGATTTACAGAAGTGCCGGGGCTTATCTGGCAAAAGGACGGTGAAATTTGCAGCAATCCGCCGGCCTGGCCGGATAAAATTTCCCTCGCAACGTCCCGCGATTTTGTTGACAACGCAGCCTACTATAAGCAAGGCGGTCAATGTGGCTTAGAAACGAAACGCGGCTGTAATCGCAGGTGCATATACTGCGCCGACCCGTTAGCCAAGGGCACCAAATACAGGCTGCGGGAGGCTCGCGAAGTTGCCGATGAGGTCGAATCGTTACTAAGCCGGCAGATAGATGTGCTGCATTTTTGCGACTCCGAGTTCAATGTTCCCCGAAGTCATGCAATCGCCGTATGCGAAGAGTTCAACAACCGCTCCCTCGGAAGCCGAATTCGCTGGTACACTTACATGGCAACGGTGCCTTTCGATGAAGAGTTGGCCAAAGCGATGACCCGAGCGGGTTGTGTGGGGATAGACTTTACCGGGGATTCCGCCTCTGAATCGATGCTGCGGACTTACCGTCAACAGCATACGAGAGAAGATATTGCCAAAGCGGTCAGGATTTGCCGAGCAAACAACATCGCTGTTATGATTGACCTTTTGATTGGCGGCCCCGGCGAAACACCCCAAACAGTTCGAGAAACCATCGACTTTATCAAGCATATAAATCCCGATTGTGCTGGTGCTGCTCTGGGGATAAGGGTTTACCCGGGCACTGAAATGGGGAAAACGGTTGCTCTGGACCTAAAATCGGGTGCGAGCTTCAATATTCGCCGCAAGTACGAAGGGCCTATCGATTTATTTAAGCCGACTTTTTACATATCAGGTGCTCTGGGTGAGCGGCCGGCCCAGTTGGTAAGAGACCTGATTGCCGGCGATCAGAGATTCTTTGAGCCTACCATAGAGGCAGAGCAGGAAAAAACCGGAAACGGTGACCTGACTGATTACAACTACAACAAGAACCTGCCGCTAATCCGAGCGATTCAGAAAGGTGCGAGGGGGGCGTATTGGGATATATTGCGGCAACTGCGGAACGCTTGAGCATATAAACTGGAAACAAGATTTACAAGCAAAAAAATGAGCGAAGCACGCTGAATTTCACAGTTAACCTGTTAAATTTTATCATCTTGACAAGATTGGCCGTTACCGGCCTTTATGAAGTTAATCCTGCCTCCCGTCTCAGGCGGCCGCGGCAGAGCCCTCCATGACGTCCGTGGGAGGCACACATAAAGACACTTCTTTCCATGGGCAGGCATGACTGGGGCAACATTCACTTCTGTCTTGCTGCGATATTCGTCGTACTCGTGGCAGTGCACATCATTCCACGCTACAACTGGATTAAAGCCTACTGCAAGAACCTGTTTCACCCTCCACAAAATAATTCACCGTAAAAAGGATTAACTGCTTTGAACCCTGGCGTGTCGGGAACAAAAAAGGCCGGTTTTTAACCGGCCCATTTTTTCTCGAATACTGTCGGTCTTTTAGAAGCCGAAGCCGTAGGAGATGCCGCACCAGAATTCATCCTCCCAGTTGACTGATTTGTCCATCGAGGTCTGGTAGTACACAGCTGGCGTCAAGGTACCATATGGCAGGTCAACCGATGTCGAAACTCCCCAGAGAATATGTGACCAGTCATGATCAACGTCTTCGCCATGCGTGCCATCGTTATAGACCGCCGCGGCACTAAAGCTGAGGACTTGCTCGGGATTGTCGGGCAAAAAGCCGGGAACAGATAAATCATAGCCAAGTCCAAAGACATGGATATAACCGGCTCCATCCCGGACAAGGCCTCCGCCCTGGGCAGGCCAGTTATAGATGACCGTGTAGCTCGGCACTACACCAGCCGGGCAGATATCGGGCAACGAAACAGCTAAATTGAATTCTTGTCTATCGCCGTCTTTGCTTGCCATGTCCGGAAAATCATAGTACACCCAGCTAAGCGCGTAATCGGTCTTGTACTGCTCACCATCGAAAACGCTGTTACCATACGTGAGGACGTAGCGCCACTCCTCAGCATCCACGGTGCTGACCATGCCGGCACCTTTGCTGGAACCAGCAAAAGATGACCACACAGTAAAGCTCAAGCCTGTGTCGAAAAGATCAAAGTTGATACTCGGCTGAAATGCTGCCTTATCATCCAACATATCAATACCGCGGAAGATGTACTTGCTTACCCATGTGGCATCGACATCAATCCCCAGCTCACCATACTCTGTTTCCACCGCATGGCCTACTCCGGCCACACTAAACAACATCATAACAGTTACTACAATCATTTCTTTTTTCATTCCGGTCTCCTTTCAAACTCCTGACTAATTTAGCTCCTGATATTTGCCCAATGGTGTCATTGGTGCAAATAGTCGCTCTGTAAAACCTTGTCTATTCTGCACACCGATTATATTGATATGGCTCAAGTGCACAACACCCTCGAGCCATCCTTATGAAGATTTTATCGGCTTGTTAATGCAAGGCAATTAAAAAATTCAAGTTTTTTGAAAAAAAACACGGACCCAAACTCGAAATCATATCAAATTCAGTTAATTCGAGACCGTTACCCTCCCTGTCATGCCGGACTTGATCCGGCATCCAGAAAACTCAAGATCTTTTTAGGAGACAACATATCGGCCCTTTTTATCTAAAATCATTATCAGGCAGTATTTATGTTCCTGCCGGGGTTAGCCACTCGCAACTTGCAACGTCCGATAAAAGGGATGGCCTGCCTGTTATCATCCCCGACTTATTGCTATGTGGTTGCCCGGCTATTAGCTCCGGCGTTACGGGCGTGGCAGTCAGTTTGCCTGCAACTGTTCTTTGGCCTGGCCGACGATATAGAAACTGCCCGTTATGCAGATGAGGTCTTCTTTGCTGACCGCACTTTTTGCAATCTTGACCGCCTCTGCAACGGTTAGGGCGGTCTGGCACATCTTTCCGCATATCTCGGTATACATGTCGGCCAAATCCTGCGGAAAGACCGCCTTGGGTGAGTTGCTTCTTGTAAAGACGACTTTGTCGGCTCCGTACTGCAACTGGCGCAGCATCCCCCCAACGTCTTTATCCTTGTTGCAGCCGAATATGACTACCATCGAATCGTACGGCACATGCTGACCGATAGCCTGGACAAGCGCACGAATACTGGCGGCATTGTGTGCGGTATCGACTATAATTCTCGGGTCGTGGCAGATGATTTCCATCCGCCCGATAAGCGAAACGCTTTTAAGACCGTTCACGGCCTTTTCATCATCAATCTCGTAGCCCTGCGTTTTAAGCTTATCCAGCATCGCCAGAGCCAGACCGCAGTTTAAGGCTTGATGTTCGCCCGGCAGCGGTACGCGCAAATGCTCGAACTTACTATTCGGCGTGGTCACACAAATCCGCGTGTGGGGGCCTTCCTCGCGTGAGGACTCAAAGCGAGACGAAAAGTCAATATCCAGCCCCGTAACGCTCAACGGCGCGTTTACCGCTGTAGCTACCCGCTTTAGCATGCGCATCGCATCCGGCTCCTGCGGGACCGTAATAACCGGCACACCCTTTTTCATCACGCCGGCTTTTTCCTTTGCTATACTGCCAAGGTTGTCACCAAGCATGTTCTGGTGGTCTATACTGATGCTGGTAATCCCGATGACGGCCGGCCGTATGACATTGGTGCTGTCAAGTCTGCCTCCCAATCCCGTCTCAATAATAGCGATGTCCACATCCTTGTCGGCAAAGTGCATAAATGCCAGTGCCGTCATTATCTCAAAAAATGTCGGTGCATCGTCTCTTTTGGCCATCCTCTCAACACTGGAGCGGGCGCGGTTAATAAGGCCGCGCATTTCTCCGCGGGAGATCATGTGCGAATTGATGGCGATTCGTTCGTGCAGTGTACTGACGTGCGGCGAGGTATAAAGGCCGACACTGTAGCCATTTGCCTCCATCATCCTGGCCAACATCGTCGCTGTTGAACCTTTGCCCTTTGTCCCGGCAATATGTACTGTCTCTATCTTCCGGTGAGGATTACCCAAACCCTTCAGGAGTCTTTCCATACGCCCAAGGTCAAACGTTGTAACATTATAGCGCAGCCTCTCGTGCCTCTCATAGTCGGTCCTGTCGAACAGATACCCTATTGCCTGGGCATACGTCCTGAACGCAGCTTTGCGCTTTACTTTGCCAACGGAGGAGGTCTTTTTCTTCGTCTTCTTAGAGCGTTTCCTTATTATTTTTCCTGACGCTACCATGAACCCTTTAATTTAACAAAAAACCGTGGTCAAGTCAAGCCCAAACCGTAACAACTTGAAGAAAAAACCGCTTACGAAGAGCAAATTGCAGATAACTACTTCTATAATAAGGTGTTGCGAGCAAGTCTCTATAGTGGCATTTTATTGTTAAAAACAGATTTCTATCACAGTAACTGTTAAAACGATAAGCACGTCTTATCTATCTTCAGCGAGCAGCGATTTGGCCGCCTAACAGCTCTGTTATCACTGCCTCGGCCTGCGACTTGGTTTTTGTATGGGATGTTAGCTCCAACAGCTCCAGTTGCCTCTGTGTAAAGCAGACAGGGGTATTTAAATCAAATTTTTCCACGCCCAATAGTTCTCGAATTTCTTCTAACAGCCGTTCAATTCCATCACCTGATTTTGCACTTATGCTGACACTGATTGCGAAGTCAAGGTTCAATTGGCTCTCATCGACCTTTTTGCCCAGATCCAGCTTGTTCAAGACAACCAAAACCTTTATGTCTTTTAGAAGGTCCCTTTTGAGTTTCAATTCTTCATTACTAATTGTCTTGCTGCCGTCCAGTACAAACAGCACCAAATCACAGTTTGCCAATAACGCTACGGCTCTTCTTTGGGACTCGCTATCGATGCTGTTTACCTCTGAAAGGCTCTCATCCAGCCCTGCAGTGTCAAT
>Ga0114922_10004154_pt1 | contig 13451 bp, 7 predicted proteins | sample AartaG_FD_100975 | JGI IMG/M metagenome (GOLD analysis project Ga0114922, IMG submission 100975) | Deep subsurface microbial communities from Aarhus Bay to uncover new lineages of life (NeLLi) - Aarhus_00045 metaG | ecosystem: Environmental > Aquatic > Marine > Oceanic > Sediment | place: Aarhus... | reverse complement strand
ATAGTTGGTGATGCACTGTTTAAATAAAGGTTTGCATTATTGGTATGGCCTCCGTATTCAATAACACAGTGCTCAAGAATGGTTGAGCTATCGTTAGTTCGATCATGAAAATAAATCCCGTTCCAATCTCCAGGGACAGGTGAAGCCGCATTAGAGGTGAACGTAATGGGAGCCGCCTCCGTACCCTGGGCTGACAAAGCACCATAATAAGCATTCGAGTATCCAATATAAAGCCCGGCCCCGGTATTAAACCGCACTTCCACCCCAGGCTCTAAGGTCAGTGTGGCAGTATATGTGGAGTTTAAATAGACTTGCACATTGCCGGTGACAATATAGGGACTGCCTTCAAGAGTCCATGTAGTATCAGTAGTAATATTTCCGCTGACATATGTTTCAGCAACGGAATTTGATGGAAAGGAAAATAGAAGGAGAAATAGTGCAAGAAGAGACAGGAGCAACCGCCCTGGTTTGAAGAAACAACTTAGAGGGCCTAAATTGTGAATTCGATTTTGATTTGTAGATTTTTTGATACCACGCAGACTGTTTGATGCCATGATCTTCTCCATTTTTATTCATTCACCGCAGAGACGCAAAGTACGCTGAGATTTTTTTCTTTTTCATTTGCCTCCCTCTCAGAGGCAAATGAAAACTAATCAGCCTTCGGCGACCCAATGCCGATAATCTAAAACTTATGTCTTTTGCCCGCAGGGCTGAGCTTTTTCCTTTTGCCGTCCTCTCAACGGCAAAGGGAAAGATTATCCCCTCTGCGTCCTTCGCGCCTAGTGAGCAATTAAAACGATAGTTCATTCCTCTTTATTTTCCTTGCCGCAGTTTTTGCACCTGGTCACTGTCTTAAGCCGGCTTGCCTTCGGTTGCCTGGAAAGGGCCAGATGTTCCAGATATCTTTCATACCCTTTTAAACCACCCTTAAGGTAAAACACATTATTAAGCCCGGATTCCTCAATTGTCTTTTCAACCTTCTCATATCCGTTTCCGTGTTCATTGAATACCAGCACTGACATAAAGGGGTTATTCTTTTGTTTTGCAATCCGATTTAGTTTGCCGGAAAAGCGTGCGTAACTCTTCCCATTTGGATTATAGGAAAACGGCAAGTGAACAGCTTGGGCAATTAAACGCTTTGTTTTTGTGTTTTGTGTTTTAGAAACATCTATTACGACCTGGTTTCCAAAGTCTTTCTCCTGGTAAAAGGCCCGTGGGGATACTTTATTCAACTCTCTTTGTGCAAACACGTCGCCTGCAAAAGGGGCTCCTTTTTGTCTCCAGCAATTAAGACCGCCTTTTAAGATTTTTACTTTAAAGCCTTTACTTTTAAGATTTTTGCATTCTTTTTCCAAAAGGGTGTATTGGTATCCATTATTGACGAGAACGACGGGTTGCAGTTTTAGATAAGTTTTTGTTTTGACCGCATGCAATGGGATGTTGATGGAGCCGGGTATTCTCACTTTTTCAAACTCCTCCGCTTTGCGGATATCAACCAGTGTTATATTTTGTTTTTGTTTTAATTTGTAAAGGACCGAATCAACAGAGATAGCAAGGGAAGAGTCGTGCTTTTTTAGTTTGGGTGCGACAGATTTTTCCTTTGCTGATAAGTAGTCTGGCAAAGCTGTGATGGCTATAATAAGGATTGCCGATAAAATTATTTTATAAGTATTTTTTTCTATCATGATCTTTGTCTTGTTTTATTTTTTCACCGCAGAGACGCAGAGAACGCTGAGATTATTTTCTTTTTCATTTGCCTCTGAGAAGGAGGCAAATGAAAACTAATCAGCCTTCGGCGGCCCTTTGCTGATATGCTAAAAGCTGGTTATTTTGCCCGCAGGGCTGAGCTTTTTCCCTTTGCCGTCCTCTCAACGGTAAAGGGAAAGATTATCCCCTCTGCGTCCTTTGCGCCTCTGTGGTGAATATTGTTAAAGCCAAACTAATCCAGATCGACTTCGACGTCGCTTATTCCACCCGTCTGTATATTTACCAAATCCGTCCAGCGCTGCTGGCCGTTTTCGTCAACCCGGAACTTAAACGAACCGACCGGAAGAAGGAAACCGGCTTTGCCTGAGGCATCCGTGTTTTCATACCATCCGAGATAAGAACCGCTCTCTGTAAAAAGATATACTCTTGCACCTGCCACATCGGTTCCTGAACGGTGCACATGGATGTCGGCAAGCCCCCTGCTTATGGTAACAGTTGTGTTCTGGGACTGAAAATCTCCGGACCAGTACTGCCCGCCAAGGTAGTCCACCCGGACCTTGTATTCCTGATCAGGCAGGCTGAATGCTACCTGGCCGCTGTCATCCGTTACCTGATATTGACCCAGATAGGAACCGGACGGGTTGAAAAGATAAACCCTTACACCTGTTAACGGCTCGGGCTGTTGATAGAAACCCTCAACCGTAACAACCACGTCCTGGTGAGTGAGTGTAAGCGTCTCAGATAATGTTGTCGGCACGTGGTAAACATCGCTCCAGAATTGATAGCCCAGATAATCAACCCGGATATTGTATGTCCCGTCGGAAAGATCGAAACTTACAATACCATCGTTGTCGGTAGCCCCTGATATACCCAGGTAGGAACCGCCTTCGTTAAATACGTAGCATTTAACCCCCACAAGAGGCTCGGTTGCTGATTTTATAACCGTAAATGTAAAAGCGCCGCCGCCGACTGAAATGATGACCGGATTTACCTGGTCGGCCGCAAGGGGCTCTTCGGCACTCCAGAACTGGCTACCCTGGTAATCTGCGCGGAACTTGTAAACACCTGCCGGAATACGGAATGATACCTTGCCTTCACTGTCAGTCGTCTCATAAAGGTTAAGATACGAGCCGGGCGCTGAAAAGAGGTACACATTTATTCCTTCCTGGGGAAAGCCTGCCCCTGTCACAGTGACCTGGGCATCGGCCATTGGTATATTAACCGTTGTATTTTGCCATGCGAACATATCAGCCCAGAATTGATCGCCAAGATAGTCGGCACGCACCCTGTAATCCTTTTGCGGCAGTTCAAAGACTACCTTGCCCTCTGAATCGGTTTCCAGATACTGGTTCAGATAGGAGCCTGTCGGGGTGAAAAGATATACCCTTATTCCTTCCACAGGATCGAACGTTCCCTGGAAAAGTCCCTGAACACTTATTTCAACCTGCTGGTGAGGTATAACAACATCAATGTCTGTGTCCTGGGTAACAGCTATCTCATTGCTCCAGAACTGGTAACCCAGGTAATCCGCCCGTACCTTGTAAGTTCCTTCTGAAACATCAAATTCTGCCATGCCGGTAGAATCGGTCACCTCATACAGGCTCAGGTAGCTTCCTGTTTCGCTGAACAGATAAACCTTGATGCCTTCCATGGGGCTGTCAGACGCCTTTTCAACTGTTACCTGCAAAAGTCCTCCACCTGCATTTATGGGCACACTGTTTGTGCCTCCGCCTGAGATGGTGGTGGTATCGCTCCAGTACTGGTTGCCCAGGATGTCTGCCCTGAACTTGAAGCTTCTGCCAACCGGAAGATCAAAGGATACCAGACCATTTTCATCTGTTACTTCATAAAGACCCAGGTAAGAGTCGCTTTCGCTGAAAAGATAGACCCTGATGTCCACGGCAGGACCGCCGGAACTGGTAACCGTTACTTCAACTCTCTCCTCTTCAATATTCACTTCAGTTGTGGAATCATCCGGTACAGTGGCCAATTCGCTCCAGAACTGCTGCCCCATATAATCAACCCGGAACTTGTAAGTACCATTGGAAAGTTCAAACGAAACCTGCCCGTCATTGTTTGTGGCTCCGAACATGCCAAGATAAGTATCTGCTTCATTGAACACATAACAGTTTACGCCGGTAATCGGCTCTGCTGAATCTGTTTGAACCGTGACGGTAAAGGAGCCTCCGCCTGTAGATATGTTGACTGGATTAACCTGGTCGGCAGCAAGGGACTCTTCGCCGCTCCAGAACCGGCTGCCCTGATAGTCCGCCCGGAATTTGTAAACACCTTCCGGGATATTAAATAATACCTTGCCCTCATTATCAGTCGTCTCACATAAACCCAGGTAAGAGCCTGACGTTGAAAACAGATATACATTAACCCCTTCCCGTGGAAGACCGGCCCCTGTCACGGTGACCTGGGCATCGGCCATTGGTATGTTCACCGCAATATCCTGCCAGGTAAACTCATCCGACCAGTACTGTCCCCCGAGAAAATCGGCACGTACTTTATAAGATTTTTGTGGAAGATGAAAAGAAACCTGTCCGCTGTCATCCGTGGTCCGGTATTGACTAAGATAGGAACCTGACGGGCTGAACAGATAGACCCTTATTCCTTCTACAGGATCGGGTGCTCCCTGGAACATTCCGTTTACAGTTATGCTCACATCCTGGTGGGCAATGGTTAAATCTATGTTTGTATCGGTTGTCACCTGGGTGTTTTCACTCCAGAGCTGATAACCCAGGTAATCTGCACTTACCTTGTAAGTTCCTTCTGAAACATCAAAGCCTACCCGGCCAGTGGAATCGGTTATCTCATATCGACTCAAGTAGCTTCCTGTTTCGCTGAACAAATAAATCCTGATACCTTCCATTCGATTTTGCAGATCTTCCTGCAAGGTAACTTGGAAATGACCGCCGCCTGCACCCAATGGCACACTGTTTGTGCCTCCGCCTGAGATGGTGGTGGTATCACTCCAGTACTGGTTGCCCAGGATGTCTGCCCTGAACTTAAAGTTGCTGCCCACCGGAAGATCAAAGGATACCAGGCCATTTTCATCCGTTACAGCATAAATGCCGAGGTAAGAGCCGCTTTCGCTGAAAAGATAGACCCTGATGCCTTCAGCAGGCCCGCCGGCAGCGGTGACCGTTACTTCGACCGTCTCTTCCTCTATAACAACATCAACTGCATAGATTCCGGGTAAAGAAACAGCATCCGACCAGAACTGCTGACCCAGGTAATCAACCCGGAACTTGTAATTTCCTTCTGTGAAGTCATCCGGGTTGAATATAGCCGCTCCATTTTCATCTGTTGTCGCATATGTACCTGTGTAAGATCCTGCTCCAGTAAAAGCATAAACCCTGAGACCTGAAAGCAACCTGCCGGTGCTGGTTTCGACCGTGACCACCAGGTTTTGCGGTCCGATAGTATAGATTTGTGTAACGACACTGCTCTGGTTCCCTGCACTGTCAACACCCATAAATTTAAGTGTTGTGGTCTCACTTATCTCAATGGGAGAAGAGTAAAGGGAAGAGCCGGTAGTCGGTTCTATGCCGTTCGTGGTGTAATATATCTGTGCTGTTTCATCTGCGGTAAGGGTTACGTTCAATGCCGACTCATAGCTGCCCCCTGCAGGTGTCGCTTCGACCGTGGGAGGAGTTCTGTCTATGGTCACAGCGCCTGCGCTATAAGCTGAAGTCGAAGATTCTCCATCTGTTATGGTTGCATAGATATAATAAGTTCCCTCAAGAGAGGATATATCCCAGGCATAAGTGTCATCTAATCCGTCAGGATCTTCGTTAAGACCCTCTATGATCAAAGTTCCATCTTCCCCTGTATTGTCGGTGTCATAGTAAAGAGAAATATTTGCATTGCTGTCAGGATCACTGTCTTCCCACTGGATGACCATGCTTGCAGAATTGGTTAAGAGATCTGAAGCAGGCTCCTGTATAGTAATCTGCGGCGGGGTATTCACACCTGCACTGCTGACAAAAAAGGAAGCTGTAGCCATCTGGTTTCCGGCCAAGCCGTGTTCGTCCTCGGCCTGGGCTCGCCAGTAATACCAGGTGGTATCTGAAAGCTGGACCGGAACGATCCATTCAGGCGCGGATGAATCACCCTGTGCAACCAGGATGGTCATCGCTTCATCAGAATAAACTTCGAACCTGTAGGTGAGGCTGTCACCATCAGGATCTTTTGCATGGCTTACTGAAAGAGTCGGCGTCTGTGTTTGAACCCAGGCGTTTTGGCCCGGATTTTTTGATATCAATACAGAAGGAGCGTCATTTGCAGTATTGACAAAGAAACTCCCCTGCACCCATGAGCTTTCCGCTGCCCCATCATTTGATTTTACCCGCCAGAAGTAAATAGTGTTGTCTTCAAGCCCGGTGACATTCCAGCTCGTTGTACCCGAACCTTCAGTAATCTCATCAGAAGTTTGCTTTGCATCACTGTCAAAGGTATTGACCTTATCCAGTTCAAAATAATATCCAAGGGTGTCGGCATCAACAGCGTTGTTTATAACAAGATCGAGCTGCAAATCTCCTACTTCGCTGCCCACGGCCGGAGATGATATGGTCGGAGCGGCAGGCGCTGTATTTGCTGTATTAATATAAAATGATGCCGGAAAGGTTCCGTTTTGTGCCCCGTGCTCATCTGTTGCAACAGCTCTCCAGAAATACCCGGTGCTGTCATCGAGCACTGTATCCACCACCCAGGATGTGCTCCCGTCCGGGCCTTCGGGAATACCTGAAGCGGAAGCAACCAGGGTGCTCATACCGCTGTCCGTATAAATCTCAAAGGTATAGGTGATTATATCTTCATCAATATCAACGCTGTTTGTAACCTGCAGGACAGGTGTCTGCGTATCGACTTCGATGTTATCTTGCGGGTTGCTGATATTAAAATCGCCGGGTGGATCGTTTGAAGTATTTACAAAGAAGCTTCCATATGCCCACAGGCTATAGCTGTATCCGTCAGTCGCCCTGGCACGCCAATAGTACCATGAGTTATCGCTTAGCGTTTCAGGGACTGTCCATGAGGTCGTCTGGGCCCCTTCCGGCACTTCGGATACACCTGCAATAAGGGTAGCTAATTCAGGATCGGAAAAAACCTCAAATTCATAAGTTATTGTACCGCCGTCAGGATCCATACTGTTATTTATTACAAGTTCAGGTGAAAGAAGGTTTACTTCAGTCGCATCTTCCGGTGACTGGATCACCGGTACAGACGGTGGACTATCGCTGCCGCATGGATTGGTGCCGTATAGATACTCATCAAGATCAGATATTCCGTCACCGTCGAAATCGCCGGTTCCATCCCTGTCTAATGTACCGAAATGCTCCATCTCCCAGGCATCAGACATTCCGTCGCCGTCCGTATCATCTGCTGAGTTGATGGTTTGCACTGCTCGCTGGCTATCTTCCAGTATGCTGTCTGAAGCTTTAAAGGTAATCGGATATCTTCCGGCCTGGCCGACTGACGGTGTCCAGTCGAAAATGCCGGTCCCGTTACCGTTGTCTGTAAATGAAGCACCCGCGGGAAGTGGTGCCGCAGAAAGGGCTGGAATCGTTCCATCCGGGTCGCTTGCCTCGATAATGAATGAAAGCTGTTGACCTTCTGCCCTGGTGCGATCCGGAATATACTGAAGCACAGGGGCCTGGGGCACTGATTCAGGAACATCAAATTTAACCGTGTATGAGTCGGTCGTATTAACGTCAAACAGATTGATAAAATAATCCCAGCTGTGATCCGCTTTTCTGGTTTTCGATAACCAGACATTTTCTGTCTTGATAAGCTTGCCGTCTGATCTAACAGCTTCTGCGATGACCTTCTGGCCGCTAAAAGGATCGGGAAGCTGAACATACATGAACCCCGCAGTTAAAGGCGTTGAAAGGGTATAGTGTGTCTCGGTTCCGTGTTGTCCTTCAAGCGCAAGGTTGGAAGAAGCCGACTGATCCATAACCTGTGTATCAACGCTGTCCGACTCGTAAATCCGGTAAATATCTCCATCCCTGGCAAGAAAATCCTTGATTAAATCACGTCCGGGCAAGTCCACAATGACATCATGGACAAGAAAATGGGTGTTCACTGCATCTATAAGTGACGTAAGTTCTCCGCCAAGTTCGTCTGAATGGGAAAATTCGGCAGTAAACTCCACAAACTGGCCTGATAGAGTACAGGTCATGATCCATCTGGCCACACCTGAGATATTCGGCTCTATATCGCCAAAATCGGCCAGCAGGCTTTCCGTTACAGGCTCCCCGTTGACTTCACTCCCTTCAATGACAAAACCTATCAACAGACCCAGCTCATTATCCACAATCTTCGGCTGGGCGGAATCTATTTTCAGACTTTTTGCCACGCCAAAACCATTGTTCTGTACCCGTACACCAAGGGAAAACGGAATCGGGGGTTCGATTTCAGGGGAAAAGGCGTCATCGCCGTAAACTTCAGAGGGGAGAAAGTAATCGAGTGTCAGCTCCGGCATTGGCTTTACGTATATATAATCAGGTGAAACCACTGTAACATTTTCATCCCCGCCGATAGTGTAAGTGAGAGTCGCACCGACATAATATAACGTTCCCTGTTCAAGACCATTGGACGCTCCGGGTGCCGGAATAATCAACCAGTGAATGTCCGCAGAAGAAGAGGGTGCTACAGTTCCGGACCCGTTCACATCATCAATATTTTCCATTGAATCCAGGCGTATGAAAAATTTAGCATCGGTATTGTCAGGATCCGAACTTGCAAGAACGCCGTTTCCTTCCTCATCCATAAAGGAAACGTCCACATTTACGTTTTCTAAAGTAATATGGGAAAGACCGTTATTAATGCTCATATGTGCATCAAAAGCCTGCCGCTCAAGAGTCAGCTCCTGCCGAATTTCAATTTTAACGCGGGCACAGACAGAGGCATCACCGGCGGCATGAGATAAAACCGGAAGCAGCAATAAAAAGCTAATGATTGATAATAAATAGAGTGCTAAAAGTTCTTTTAAGATCTTTATCTTTCCCATTTTCTTCCTCCGTTTATTACGGGCTATATATAAAAAGCGTAATAATTCACCACAGAGGCACAGAGAGCACAGAGTGGTTTCTTTTTTTATCCAATCGGGAGACCCCAGAGGAATAGGCTTCGCATTCCACAGGGCAAGCAACGATTGGATAAAAGAACTCATACCTTCGGTAACCCTGTAACGCTACCCTGAAAGCCATGCATGTCCTTTGGCCCGAAGGGCTGATAGATTTTCTCTGTGTCCTCCGTGCCTCTGTGGTTAATGTATTAATAGAAAGTTATTCCTTAATCAATTCATCTTTACTTCTAACCCTTCCCCCTGAACACGGAAACGGTTAAACTGTAACATCGGATTATCCTGCGGCCTCTTAATTATCCGTATGGCAATATAGTTTGAATTTTCTTTCATAAAAACCTTGTTTTGGGGATCAGAAATTCGCCATGCTCCGTCTTCATAAAACTGAGCCCAGTTATGATAATAGCCGGGTTTCAATATGGAGCTTTCCTTTGTAATATATCCACCGATACACCGTGCCGGGATTTTGACAGCCCTGCATAATGCTGTAAATAGATACATGAACTCAGTGCAGTCACCTTTTTTATGAGACAATGCATAGAGGGCGCCGCGTTCTTTACTTAAATACCCGGCATAACGTACATTACCGACAACCCATCGGAAAATATTTTCTGCGGTTTTTAGATTGCTTGAGGCAGTAAGTTTTTTCGCAGTATTAAATAGGACCGGATCATCAGATTCTATATATTTTTCTGCCTTAAGATACGGTTTTATATCCCTGACGGCTTCCGTAACCGGCTTGTCTGAAAGAAGCACTCTCGCCTTAATTTGAATAATCTTGGTTGCATAGGGAGGAAAGTCGTTTAATGTAAAATGCAAGACATGGTTGCCAAGATCATCAGTAATCAACTTGTAGGGATGAGAGCTTTTGATATTATCACAAAGTTGTGTTGAAGTCTGTTTTACAGGCGCATATGTCCAGAACTCGGCTTTTTTGAGTAAATGGTTGGTCTTATTCTGAAGGGTGAAACTGTATTGAATCTGCCTGGGGATTGGAGGGCTAGTTTCGGGGAGATTTGGAGTGACGACGTCTCTGGGTTTTCTCGAAATGGCCCAGAAAAGCGCAATACAAAGACAGGCCGTCGCCAAATATAAGGCGACTCTCTTTAGGGACAACTCGCCCATTTTTTTAGAGTCTTTGTCGAATGTTCCTTTGGTTGCCAAATAAGGGCCTGCCGTTGCAGGAACGTCTTGTATCCCTTTTGGCCGTTTTTGAGATAGAAAACATTCCTTATTCCGGTTTCTTGAATCAGCTTTTCGACTCTTTCGTATTGCTCACTTTTTTCATCAAAGATTAGAACAGACAACAAGGGGTTCCTTTCGTGTCTGTCCATTGCCCTCTTGATTCTTGAAGCGAATTCTTCCACGTCATCTGCAAGGGGTATGGCAATTGCCTGTGGAATCAAATACCGACCTTCTGAGCTTTCCGATTTTGAGACATCAATCACCAGCCAGTTTTCGTCATTTTTTTCTTCAAAGAAAACTTGAGGAGGCATCCTGTTCAACTCTTTTTGCGCAAATATGTCGCCGTTGAGAGGTGCCCCTTTTTGCCTCCAGGCATTCAACCCGCCATTCAGGATCCAAACCGCAGTAAAACCCGAATCCCTCAAGCGCTTGCACTCTTGTTCTAGTTGACCATAGTAATATCCCTCATTAATCAAGACAAAAGGGTTTGACTTCAGAAAACCTTTTGTTTTGATGGTAAAAAGGGGCACCGCCCAACTGTGTCCCATGCGGGGTTACCACGTCCCAACCGAATACACAGCGCAGGACGACACCCCCTATGGGGTACGTCCAGCACTTGTGCGTTACTCGGTTAAGTCCTTTCGGACTGGTGGTAATTCGCATGGGAAACGCTCAAGACTGTACGCGAAACTCAACTAGCCATGTGGGTACTGCTTTATGTCATTACATAGGCGTTCTCCTTTTGCTTTGTCTGTGCTTATCGGTTAAACTCGATAGTATGAATTTCCTTTTCAAAGCGGCGTAGCCGCGTCATACAAAATTGCGGGGCGATTTTATGACTTGTTTTGCATACTAGATTCTTTCCAGTTTGTACAGATCAAAAGTGGGGTCTTGGCTGAGACCAGGAAAGCTCATCACGACCTTGCTTGTTACAGCATCATGCAGCCCAGCTCTTTGGGGTCACCTGCCTCACATAATTGGTTCTTCCAGTATCTGAGACCCATGGCTTTCAGCCTCCTACTGACCGTACACTCTGTCCTTTATGTTTTGATTTCGACGATTTAAAAAAGGCCATAGCTATCCAACCAATTGACCACTTTCAAAAAATAGTGCCTAAGAAGAAATTCGACGGCAAACACTTTACGGCAAGAGAAACCAGACTGCTTGAACAGGTGGCTTTTGTATTCAAACAAGCAGACGCCGACCAAATGAAAGAGGCGTCACACCTCAAGAACGAACCATGAGACAGAACGAAGAAAGAAAAGGGGATGCTCGCAAAAATAGACTACATGCTTGCCATAGACGGCATGGATGATAGCCTGTCTCGTGAGGACGCGATGGAAAGAAAGCAAGACATAGATGAAATCTACGGGGTATTTGGGACGATTGACGCTTGAGAGGCTCTGTCTACCTTCATAGGCGGCTACAATTCCCAAATGGTGACAGTGGAACAAAGCTCCTCTTCAAGTCAACAGCCCATCAACAAATGAACCCTATCTTCTCGTTCGGACTACCTCACAGGGAAAAAACCGACCTCGCACCCCGGGATGCATTCCACGCCTAAGTCTATTTTTTGTTGAAGCCGGTAGGCCTTTCTTTAGGCAGAACACCTGGATACAGTTGTATCCGGTTTTTGAGTTAAGTGCTGCCTACATGGTACAGAAGGGATTCAGGGGAGATCTTCAAGAAATTGGGGCAATTCCCAAGCAGAAAGTGAATGAAATAGCCAACTGCTTCAAACGCATCGATGATGTCACGCCTTGTCAGCTTAAACTAATTCAAAAGGTCACGGTAGGAATGCCGGTTACCCGGCACCCCCCGCACAGATCCCGGCGAGCGGAATTACCGCACCGGGCTCCTGCCTTAGGTAGTGACGCGCAGACGCCTTGACGGGTAATCGTCAACGCTGCCTGCCGTATCCGGTCAAGCTCACTTTGCAAGATTTCCCGGCTCTGCGTCCGGCCCTTGTTTCGCGCAACCAGATTCCCCTTGGCCAGCCTCCTTCTCTCCACCTTCTCCGCCATACGCTTGTTGTCACGTATCTTGTTCGAAGGCTTCCCAGATACTATTAGGCTGTCCGACTCCCTGCATTCCTTCGTCATGGCCGTTCCCCCTTAGGGTTCTCCATGCGGACCTCTCCGCAATCTTGAAAGGTCAAATGCAGGGCCTCCCGATTCCCGCGCAAGATGTCTCTGTACATGCATGGGGTCTCCGACTCCGCCGAGTTCCCATATCCCTTGCCATAGCGGTATATGAGATGTTGTTTTCCGTGCATTTGAAGACCGTCAACACTCGAATTCACCCTACATTTCGGAGCTCAATACCCAGCCTATACGCACCCCTGTCAACGCTTCGGTGCCAGTGCTACCACTGGCACCGCATGACTCGGGGACGGTGCGGATGGCTAATCCTTCATCGCAGGGCTTTTGCATCCCCACCACCTTGCCGGTTTTAATCGGCGCATCTCAAATGTGTAGGTCTGCCCCCTTTCCCTTCTACACTCTTTGTCGGTATTTTTGAAAAACAATTCCCAGTAGAACCCGGAATTGATCTAGACGTTTTCGCAATTCATTAAGAGAGCTCAAATCATTGCTCGTATAGTTCGCAGGAATCACCAAACCCCAAGGTGGAGCGTCTGACTTCTCAATCACATGATCTACTATGCCATCCATGACTCCCCTGGCGTGTACCCAGCTTTCTGAGAGTTTGCCCCACAGGGTGATAGAATCCTTTTTCAGTCCTAGATGCTTGTCCAATTCATTCATCAGGCTGGAGATACTGGTATTCTGTCCCCTGACCTTTTTCTCAAACAAATGGAGCCTATCTCGAAAGAACTCCGATTCTGGATACCTCTGGTCCGCGAAGTAACATTTCACCAGCGACTCGAGGGCCAATCGAAGCTCCATGAAACATGCAGGAAGGTTGCCGATTAGAGTATTTATGTAAATGGCACCGCCGATTGGCATGAGAACGTGATACAGGAAGTAAAGCACTGAACTTTTAACATACTCTTCTGCAACTGTTCTGTTTTCTGTAGCAATTCTGATATGATCAATAGCATCATTATTGAGCTCAATAATTTCAACATAGAGTTCTTCAGAATTCTCATGTAGGAAATTTTCATTTTGTCTGGTCACCTGGAAGATGTAATCCAAGTACTTCGCTCTTGCAGATGAACTATCTTCTACCTTTTCCGCCATCTATCACACCTATAAGTTTCCTAATGTAAGTCTAAGAGCTTTAGCGCCTAACCGCCAAACCCCGCAGTTAGGGCAGTTTGGGTGTAATCTTAGGCAATTCGAGCCTCGGCGAGCCTTGGGGTCACTCTATCTTCGACTTTCGTGCCATCATGAACCGGCTCTAAAAGGATTACTTAGAAACTGGAAAACTAAAAGGAGTTCCCAAACTCGTCCAAACTCGTCCCGCGCTGAAATGTCAAATGTTGAGACCTGACCCCTATGTTTTT
>Ga0114922_10004153_pt1 | contig 13453 bp, 14 predicted proteins | sample AartaG_FD_100975 | JGI IMG/M metagenome (GOLD analysis project Ga0114922, IMG submission 100975) | Deep subsurface microbial communities from Aarhus Bay to uncover new lineages of life (NeLLi) - Aarhus_00045 metaG | ecosystem: Environmental > Aquatic > Marine > Oceanic > Sediment | place... | reverse complement strand
GCGATGGTCTTCGGGAACGGGGACTCGAAGTTCTGCAGCCGCGCTTGCTTGGACCGAACGATGGGGCGATCAGCTATGGCCAGGCGGCAGTAGCCGCCGGTCGCACGAACCAACAGGGGAGGTAACGCGATGTGTCTCGGGATCCCGGGCCAGGTCGTCGAGATGTACGGAGCAGAGGGGTTGCCGATGGGCGTCGTGGACTTCGGCGGAGTCCGACGTGAAGTGTGTCTCGCCTACGTCGCGGACGAAGTCGAAGTCGGCAGCTATGCGATCGTCCACGTTGGATTCGCGATCTCCCTGGTCGATGAGGACGAGGCGCTGCGCACTTACGAGGCGCTCAAGGAACTCGACCAGCTCGACGAATTGGAGTGGATGTCAGACATCGGTTCGCCTCGCCCTCCCGGTCCGGTGTCCGATTCAGTTGAGGGCGCGGAGCAGCCCGGGGATGGATCCCCGTGATGAAGTTCCTCAGCGAATATCGCGACCCTGAGCTCGCTACGGCTCTCGTTCAACAGATCCGCTCGCTCTCCAGCCGTCCGTGGACGTTGATGGAAGTTTGCGGCGGGCAGACCCATACGATCGTCAAACAGGGAATCCTGGATGTGCTCGGGGACTCGGTAGAGATGATCCACGGGCCGGGCTGTCCGGTATGCGTCACCCCGCTGGAGCAGATCGACAGGGCGCTGCATCTCGCGGGTCGGCCCGACGTGATATTCACTTCGTTCGGGGACATGCTGAGAGTTCCCGGGAGCGATTGCGACCTGTTCCAGGTCCGGGCTCAGGGCGGGGACGTACAGGTCGTGTACTCACCGCTCGACGCGCTGGAGCTGGCGCGCGCCAACCCCGATCAGGAAGTCGTGTTCTTCGCGGTCGGATTCGAGACCACGGCCCCGGCGAACGCGATGGCCGTCTGGCAGGCAAGAGCACTCGGGATCGAAAATTTCAGCGTGCTGGTGTCGCACGTGACCGTGCCGCCGGCGATGACGGCAATTCTCGAGTCGTCCGACAACCGGGTCCAGGGTTTTCTGGCTGCCGGGCACGTGTGCACGGTCATGGGCTGGGAGGAGTACGAGCCGATCGCTGACCGGTACCAGGTCCCGATCGTGGTCACGGGATTCGAGCCGGTAGACATCCTGGAAGGCATCTGGATGGCGATCAAGCAGCTCGAGGAAGGACGGGCCGAGGTCGAGAATCAGTATGCCAGGTCGGTGCGGCGCGACGGGAATCGACAGGCGCGCGACATCGTGAGCCAGGTCTTTGAGCTCGTCGACCGCCAGTGGCGCGGTATCGGGGAGATTCCGATGAGCGGTCTCGGTCTGCGCGACGAATTCGCTGCGTGGGATGCGGAGCGGAAATTCGATCTGCAGGGAATTACGGCGACGGAGCCGGCCGAATGCCGCGCGGGCGATGTCCTGCGAGGTCGGATCAAGCCGATCGAGTGTGCCGCTTTCGGCACGACCTGTACTCCCGAGAACCCGCTCGGCGCGCCAATGGTCTCGTCGGAGGGCGCGTGCGCTGCTTACTGGGCCTACGCCCGGTATCGGACAGCGGACGACGCCGGAGAGGGATTTGCCGTGCAGAATGCGGAGCCCCGGTCTTGAGCGGGCCGAAGGGGCCCGATGCCGGCGCCCTGGCGAGCAGCGGTCTGAGCTGTCCGGTTCCGACCGGTGAAGGGGACCGGGTCCTGCTCGGACACGGGTCTGGAGGAAAACTCTCAGCGGCATTGGTTCGTGATCGATTCCTCCCACGGTTCGCAAATCCCGCCCTCGCGGTGCTCGGAGATGGTGCAGAGGTCGTCCTGGGCACGGAGCGGATGGCGATTTCGACGGACACGTTCGTCGTCAGTCCGCTGGAGTTCCCGGGCGGTGACATCGGCCTGCTGGCGGTACACGGAACGCTCAACGATGTCGCGATGATGGGGGCCGAGCCGGTCTGCCTGAGCACCGGCTTCGTGCTAGAAGAAGGCCTGCCTCTCGCTCTACTCGACCGCGTGCTCCAGTCGATGTCGGACGCGGCCCGCCAGGCCGGCGTCCCGATCGTCACGGGGGACACGAAGGTCGTCGAGCGTGGCAAGGCAGACGGGATGTTCATCAATACGACCGGCGTCGGGCGGCTGCGGGATGATTTCAGACCGGCGCCGGATCGTGCGCGGCCCGGCGATGCAGTGCTCGTGAGCGGGTCCCTCGGCCGGCATGGGATCGCCGTAATGGCTGCGCGCGAAGGCCTGGGATTCGAGGTGGACGTAGAGAGTGACACCGCGAATCTCGGACCCCTGGTCGAGAACCTGCGGGTGGCGTGCGGGGACCGGGTTCGGGTACTGCGGGATCCGACGCGCGGCGGAGTGGCGAGCGCGTTCAATGAAATCGCGACGGCCTCCGGTGTCGCAATCGCCCTGGAGGGAGGGGCGATCCCGGTTCCCGCACCCGTGGCCGCCGCGTGCGAGGTGCTCGGCCTCGATCCGCTTTATGTGGCGAACGAGGGTGTGCTGGTTGCCATCGTCGCGGCAGAAGCGGCGGACTCGGCCCTCCAGGCACTGCGTGAGCACCCGACGGGAGCTGAATCCGTGCGGATCGGTGAAGTGAGGGAAGGACCGGCGGGCATGGTTACGCTGCGCACCGGATTCGGCGGCAGCCGCGTCGTGGACATGCTGCCCGGCGATCAGCTCCCGAGAATCTGCTGACTGCTCATTCCGGTGGCTCCCAGGTGACCCTCAGGGTAAGGGCACCCAGGTTCAGATTGTTGGCGGATACGATAATCCGAATGTCGTAGTCGCCCGCCAGGCAATTCCGGACATCCACGTTCGAATCCTCGACCGAAATGTCCAGGTCCTGGCTCGCTCCGGAGGCCAGGGAAGCGATCTGACTCGGGACGATCGTCGTCCGGAAGTCGCAGAAGATGTCTGGCTCGAGCGGTGGCCTTCCGACGGCGAGATTCGCTCCCAGAATGATCTGGCTCACCCCGACGGTCCCGACGTTCGACAGCGTAGCCGTCGTCTCACGTGCCGCGCCGAGAACGAGCGTGTCCGCCGGCGCGAATGCCAGGTCTCCGAACTCGGGCCCGGACGGATTGTCGCTCCCACACGCGACGAGGCCTCCGACGGCCGCCAGGACTGCCGCCGCATAGGCCCACCTGCCCGGTCCGTGCATCGATTCGCCCTCGCTGTCGGTTGCCATGGTCGTGTTCGCTCCCGGTGATTCGGTCGTGCGCGGCTCGCTCTCCTCGTGCACGATACACCTGAGACGCCCAGCGTTTCCCCGCAATAATCGGTGGGCCCGAGAAGCGTTCCTGCGACCACCCTGTAACCGGAGTGCTGGTTGACGTGAGGCGGATTCCAACTCATTCTTACTAGCTGTCGGAGAATCTGCAACCGGGCGCAGCCGGCGCCCGCGAATTGGGCCGCGAGCCGGAGAATAGAAATGAAGACCGGGATTCATCCTGAATACATGCCGACGAAGATCACCTGCGCCTGTGGCAGGGTGACCGAGACGTTCGCAACCGTCGACGAACTGCACGTCGAGATCTGTTCCCACTGTCACCCGTTCTTCACGGGGCGCCAGAAGCTCGTCGACACTGCAGGACGCGTGGAGCGATTCCGTCGCAAGTACTCGGCTGACGCCTCTGAGCCGGCCGCGAAAACGGCCGCGAAAACGGCTGCGAAGCCGGCCGCGGTCGAGACGCCCGCTGAGGCCGAGACGCCCGCTGAGGCCGAGACGCCCGCTGAGGCCGAACAGGCTCCGGCCGCCGACGCGTGATCAGCGTGACGGACCCCGTCCGTCGCAGGCCATGCCGGACCGCGTTCGGACCCAGGGCCTGATTCCCAGATGAAGTCCGGACCGAGAACCCTGTCCGACCGCGCTGCTGAGCTCCTCGCAAAACACGAGGAACTCGGTGCGCAGCTTGCCAGACCAGAAGTTCTGGACGATCCCAACCGGCTTCGCGACACCGCGCGCGCCCATTCAGAGTTGGAGCAGGCCGTCGAGCCGGCTCGCAGATACCTCAGACTCCTCGACCAGCTGCGCCAGGCGGAAGAACTGGCGAGTGGCGAGGATGACGGGGGTCTGGCCGAGCTGGCGGCCGAGGAAGTCGGCGAGCTCGAGGAGGAAAGGGGGCGGCTGGAGTCGGAGCTCCGAGAGCTGCTGCTCCCACGCGACCCGCTCGACGATCGGCCGGCGGTGGTCGAAATCCGGGCCGGGACCGGGGGAGACGAAGCGGGCCTGTTCGCCGCCGACCTGTTCCGCATGTATTCGCGTTTCGCGGACGAACGCGGCTGGAAGGTGGAGATCATCTCCACCAGTGAAGGTGCGCTGGGCGGCCTGAAGGAGGTCGTGTTCGTGGTCCGGGGCCGTGATGCGTACGGCTTTCTGCGCTACGAGTCCGGGGTGCACCGGGTCCAGCGGGTGCCGGTGACCGAGAGCTCCGGGCGGATCCATACGTCTGCTGCGAGCGTTGCCGTGCTGCCTGAGGCTGAAGAGGTGGACGTCGAAATCGATCCCTCCGACCTGAAGGTCGACGTGTTCCGATCGTCGGGGCCGGGCGGGCAGTCGGTAAACACCACGGACTCGGCGGTCCGTATCACCCACGTGCCCACCGGGCTGGTGGTGAGCTGTCAGGACGAGAAATCACAGCACAAGAACAAGGCGAAGGCGCTCAAGGTGCTGCGGAGCCGCCTGCTCGACATGCGGGTAGCGAGCCAGGAAGCCGACCGGGCCCGAGAGAGGCGCCTGCAGGTCGGCACTGGTGACCGCTCGGCCAAGATTCGCACGTACAACTTCGCGCAGAACAGGGTGACGGATCACCGGATCGGTCTCACGGTGCACCGGCTCGAACACATCCTCGCAGGGGATCTCGAGGAGGTCGTGGACGCTCTGCGCTCCGCCGGCCTCAGAGAGCGCCTCGAGCACGACGGCGATTGACTGGCCCGGCCTTCGCGCGGACCCGGCGTGAGGCGATCGCCGGGGGAGCCCGGCAGCTTTCCTCCGTCGGCGTCGAGAGTGCACGGCTGGAGTCCGAGCGACTGACGGCACACGCACTCGGCCTGTCGCGCGATCTCCTCGCGCTGTCAGGTGACGAACCGCTCACTCCAGGCCAGGCCGCGGCGATCGAAGCTCTCCTGCTGAGGCGCATCGCTGGCGAGCCGCTCCAACACATCGAGGGGACCGTTCAGTTTCGGGATCTCGTGCTGCTGGCGGATCGCCGGGCCCTGATTCCGCGTCCCGAGACCGAGCAACTTGTCGAACAGGTGATCCGCTGGGCGAGCGATCGGAAATCCCGAGCAGCCGCGCCCGGCACTTCCGTCAGCCGCCATCCGCTCGACACGATCCTCGACATTGGAACAGGAAGTGGGGCAATCGCCCTGTCGCTTGTCTCCGAAGGGACGGCGACAACTGCCGTGGGCCTGGACATCTCCACTGCCGCACTGGAGCAGGCGCGTGAGAATCGTGCCGTGGCGGGGCTCGCAGCCTCTGTGGATCTGAGGTCGTGCGGCTCGAAGCCATACGATGCCTTGTTCCCCGACGAAAGCTTCGATGCGATCATTTCGAACCCGCCCTATATCCGGGAAGCGGATCTCGAGGGTCTGGCGGCAGAGGTTCGAATCCACGATCCGCACATCGCGCTGGCCGGCGGGGCGGACGGCCTGGAGGTGCTGCGCGCGGTTATCCAGGGAGCGCGCGAGAGACTGCGGGTGCGTGGTGCGCTGTTCCTGGAGATCGGAGCGGAGCAGGGTGAGGCTATACGCGGAATTCTCCGATCTTCTGCACCGTGGGCGGCCATAGATATCAGGCGCGACCTGGCTGGCCGGGATCGCTTCGCGGTGGCCACGACCTGAGGTCCTGTTCTCGGTCGCGCCCTGCGCGCATGCGCGTTATACTTTCGGCTCTCCGGGGGGGCCTGACCCGCTGGACGGTCGCCGGACGGCGCTCGTTCTCTCCCCTCGACCACTTGCAGCGGTGAGTCCATGGACGTCAACGAGCGCGAGCGCATATTCGTTAAAGCCGGCGAGGTCGGCAGGTTGCTGGCCAGCACGGCCGAGTTTCAGTATCTGAAGGCGGCGCACCGGGAGATCGCGGATGATAGCGAATCGAACGAGATGCTGACCCGGATGCGGGATCTGCAGGAAAAGATCGTCGACCACTTCAATCGCGAAGAGGAACCCCCGCAGGAGCTCGAGAACGAGCTGGCGACGCTCACCGAGCAGATGCAGGCAAGCCCCCGGTATCAGTCTCTGATCGCCTCCCAGGCCAATTTCGACAAGCTCATGGACCGGGTGAACCAGGCGATCGGCGAGGGAATCAGGGCCGGGGAACAAAGCGGGATCATCGTTCCCTGACGCCCCGATGAACTCGATCCGAAAGTTCTTCGAGAACGGTCTGCGGGCCGGCGTCGAACCGATCATGGCGGCGCTCACGCGCTGGCGTGTCCATCCCAACACGCTGAGTACGATCGGTTTCGTGATCACCTGCTCGTCCGGGTTCTTTTTCCATTCGCATCATGTTCGGACTGCCGGCGTGCTCATCCTGCTCGGCGGAGTGTTCGACCTGTTCGATGGAACGGTTGCCCGCCGAACCGGCCTGGCCTCTCCGTTTGGGGCTTTTTACGATTCGACCCTGGATCGGTTGTCCGAGATCGCCGTCTACATCGGCCTGCTGTCGCTCTACAACGATTACCGGCTCGAACTCGGGGACGTCGGAACGATCTACGCGATCATGCTGGCCATGGCCGGGTCGCTGATGATCAGCTACACGCGGGCTCGGGCGGAAGCGCTCGGGATCAATTGCACGGTTGGCCTGATGCAACGGGCCGAGCGAGTCATCCTCATTGGATTTGCCGCCCTGATGTTCGGCGAAGACGGCAACGGAATCGTCCTGAAGGTCGTCATCTACGTACTGGCCGTGCTTACGAATCTCACTGTCATTCAGCGGATCTGGTGGGTCTGGAGGAACACCCGGCCTGACGGGGTCGCGGTCGGCGCCGCAATTCCGAAGCAGGAAGACTGAACCGAGCAAAAGCCGCCGGGGCCCCCAGGGACCTCCGGCGGGTCAGACATCTCTCGAACGCGGGAATGAACGAAGCATGAGCAACGAAGGCCAGGGTCGGGAAGTACAGCCGGCCGAAGGAAAGCTCGGCGTGCTGCTGGTCGGCCTCGGGGCCGTTTCCACCACGACGATCGCAGGCGTCGAATCGATGCGTCGCGGACTGGCGAAGCCGATCGGTTCACTGACACAGACCGCCACGATCCGGCTCGGAAAGCGGACTGATCACCGTGCGCCGATGATCAAGGACGTGGTGCCGCTCGCCGATCTCTCCGACATCGTGTTCGGGGCGTGGGATCCGATCCCTGACGATGCCTACGCCTCGGCCCTGAACTGTGGAGTTCTGAGACCGGAGCACCTGGAGCCGGTGGCGGACTTCCTGAAGTCGATCAAGCCGATGCCGGCCGTATTCGACAAGGCCTATGTCAAGAAGCTGGATGGGACGAACGTGAAGACAGGCGAGAACAAGTTCGATCTCGCCGAGCAGTTACGGGCGGACATCCGGAAGTTCAAGGCGGAGAATGGGTGCGACCGGCTGACAATGGTCTGGGCTGCATCCACGGAGATCTTCCTGACCCCGGATCCGGTGCACGATACGGTTGAGTCACTCGAACAGGCGATGCGGGACAATCACCGCTCGATCGCCCCGTCGATGCTCTACGCCTGGGCTGCCCTGCAGGAGGGGGTTCCGTTCGCCAACGGTGCACCGAATCTCACGGTCGACATCCCGGCCATGGTCGAGCTTGCGGCGCGCAACCAGGTGCCGATCGCGGGGAAAGATTTCAAGACCGGTCAGACCCTGATGAAGACCATTCTCGCTCCGGGGCTCAAGGTGCGGATGCTGGGACTGAACGGGTGGTTCTCGACGAACATCCTGGGCAACCGGGACGGCGAGGTGCTGGATGACCCCGAGAGCTTCAAGACGAAGGAAGAGTCGAAGCTCGGGGCACTGGAGCACATCCTGCAGCCGGAGATGTACCCGGATCTGTACGGAGACATGTATCACAAGGTCAGGATCAACTACTACCCGCCGCGTGGGGACAACAAGGAGGGCTGGGACAACATCGATATCTTCGGCTGGATGGGGTATCCCATGCAGATCAAGATCGATTTCCTGTGCCGGGACTCCATCCTGGCAGCGCCGATCGTGCTGGATCTGGCCCTGTTCATGGATCTCGCATCGCGCGCGGGCATGTCCGGAATCCAGGAGTGGCTGTCCTTCTACCTCAAGGCTCCCCAGGTCGCGGATGGCCTGTATCCCGAGCACGACATCTTCATTCAGCACATGAAGCTGAAGAACACTCTCCGCTGGATCGCCGGAGAAGACCAGATCACGCATCTCGGTGTCGAATACTACGAATGATGGTCGGACCGGCCTCTTCATCGTCTTCGAGGGAGTCGAAGGGGCCGGTAAGACCACCCACCTGAGGCGCTTGTCGAGGCGGTTAGATCAGCTGGATGTCGCGCACGTCGTCGTGCGCGAACCCGGCGGAACACCGGCCGGCGAGCGTATCCGGGAGATCATTCTCGACCCTGGATCGGACTTGTTTTCCGAGACGGAGTTGCTCCTGCTGCTCGCCGCCCGGGCCGAATTCGTGCGTCGAGTAGTCAGACCTGCGCTCGAACGGGGTGAACTGGTGCTCGGAGACCGGTACGAGCTGTCGACCCTGGCCTACCAGGGAGCCGCGCGCGGAATCGGAATGGACCAGGTCCGTGAAATCAACGCCTTTGCCACAGCTGGGCTCAAGCCGGACGGTACGGTTTTGCTCCGCATCGATCCCGAGTCCGGTCGCGGCAGAAAGACGGATGCCGCCGATCGAATGGAGCGGGAATCCGTAGCATTCCACGAAGCGGTAGCCGATGCGTACGGGGAATTGGCCGAGACGGAGCCCGAAGTGATTTCCATTAGTTCGGGCGACAGTCCGGATGTCGTTCATCGCAGAATCTGGAATGCACTCTCGGGTCGCTGGCCTGGCCGGTTTCCTCCGGACGAGGCGGACGCGTGAGGAACCAACCGCTTCTCCGAGAGTTTCAGACAGTGAGTTCGACATCCGCTGGCAGGGAAGCTGACTGGAGACAGGAATCGGGATGAGAAGTCGCGGGAAACGTGTCACGATGTTGGCAGCACTCGCTGCACTCGTGCTGGTCAGCGGGGGCTGGGTCCTGCAGTCATCGGGGATATCGCCGACGATCGGGCGCGGCCTGTTCGAGATCGTACGGACGCACGTGGCCCGCAATTTCGTGGAGTCCGTGGACAGCGACGAGCTGTATGAGATGGCGATCCGCGGACTGCTGCAGGAGATCGGTGACCCCTATGCCGCCTTCATTCAACCCGATGAGCAGCGCAGCGCCCTGCTGACCAACAACTACGGTGGTGTGGGAATGCGGGTCCTGGCGGACCGCGATGGCATCATCGTGCTCGATGTTCTCCCCAACAGTCCATCTTCGCGCCTCGATCTTCGGGCGTTGGACCTGATCACGGCGGTCGACGGACGTCCGACTGCCGGTTGGGAGCAGGAAGATGCGATCGACGCATTGCGCGGCCCGAGCGGCGAGGCCGTGCATGTGACGGTGAGCCGAAGCGGTGTTGATTCCCCGCTCGAATTCGCGATCGTGCGTGGAGAGGTCCATATCGCTGCCGTGGAATCGCTGCTGCTCGACGGCGACATAGGGTATTCCAGGCTGGCGACGTTCAGCCAGGCTTCACGGCAGGAGCTCGAAGCGGCGGTTAGCGATCTGATCGCTTCTGGTGCCACGTCCCTCATCCTCGACTTTCGTTGGAACCAGGGGGGAATCCTGCGCGAGGCGGTCGAGATCTCGGACCTGTTCCTGGACCAGGGCGAGGCGGTGGTAGACACCCGGGCGCGTGATCCGCGCGACAGCCAGAGCTTTGCGTCTCCGGGCGTCGATCGATACCCCGGTCTTCCTGTCGTCGTCCTGGTCAACGGATGGTCGGCAAGCGCATCCGAGATCGTCGCCGGCGCGTTGCAGGACCACGACCGTGCCCTGGTACTGGGTACGCGCACCTTTGGCAAAGGCGTGATGCAGAGCGTATTCCAGCTGCAGGGCGGAAACTATCTCCGACTCACGACCGGGACGTGGTTTACTCCGAGTGGGCGCTCGATTCACCGCAAGCGCGACGACGAGGAGTCACACGGGTTCGGCCTCGGTTCGAATGAGTTTGATGCCGCCGTCGCCGAGGCAGTTCGGTCGGGCGAGACCATGGGGCTTCCGCCGGAACCGACACCGATCGAGGGTGACAGCGTGGAGCGCCAGGTGTTTCACACGGACGCGGGGCGCGAGGTGTACGGAGGTGGCGGCATCGTCCCCGACGTAGTCGTTCATGCGGACACGAGCACGCTGAGTGAACGGGAGTTGAGCGAACGCCTGCGGGAAGCCGATGTGCGGCTTCCCGACCTGGCTCTGCGTTTCGCGGCGCGTCAGGCCCTGGCCGGCGAGCTTCCGGCTGACCCGACTGCGGTCACGCCGGGAATTCGGAGTGAATTCGACCGATTCGTAGCCGGTGAAACCGAGGGTGCGATCAACTCCGACGACCTGGACCTGGCACGCGACCCGGTCGACGGTCTGCTGGCACGAGAAATGTCGAGAGTGTCTGCCGGTGAGGTCGCCAGTCTGCGCGTCGCCGTTGAGCGAAGCGCGGAAGTCAGAGAAGCCCGGCGGCTGCTGAATGAGGCTCGAACGCCGGAAGCCCTGCTGGCCCTCGCGGCGGATCTGAATGAGTTCACCGGGGCGGAGGGGGAAGGGCGATGAGTCGAACACGATCGTGGGTGCCGGCAGTAGTGGTTTCAGCGCTGGCCATCGCACTCGGCGGCTGGATGCTGCAGCGAGGTGCCGAGGCCCAGGAAGCACGGTCCCAGAACGCGCGTCTGCTGGATGAGGTCCAGGGTCTGATCGCAGAGCGATATGTCGATCCGATCGATTCCTCTGAGCTCTACCGCATGGCGATCGATGGGATGCTGTACGAGCTGGGAGATCCATATTCTGTCTTCATCGACGCGCAGCAGACGGAGGATCTGGAGATCACGACGACCGGGAATTATGGCGGTCTCGGAATCCGGATTCAGCAGGTCGGAGAGTGGATCACGGTGATGGGGATTCTCCCGGGCACTCCGGCCGAGCGAGAAGGCCTGATGACCGGCGACTGGATCTTCGAGGTCGAGGGATCTTCCGCCAGGGGGTGGACCGACGACATCGCCGTCGAACATCTCCGCGGACCGAAGGGCGAACCGGTCGAGCTCGCCGTAATGCGTCCCGGTGTCCCGGAGCCGATTCGCCTGACGATCGTCAGGGATGAGATTCACGTGGAGCCCGTCGTGGCGTACATGCTGGAGACCGGGATCGGGTTTGTGAGGCTGGAGACGTTCAGCAAGAACGCCCGGGCCGAAGTCGGCATGGCGATCGACGAATTGATCGGACTTGGCGCCCGTGGACTCGTGCTGGATCTCAGGGACAATCCCGGCGGACTGCTCGACGAAGGAGTCGCGGTCACGGACCTGTTCCTCGGGCAGAGCGACGAGATCGTCGAAACACGATCCCGCGTTGCAGACCAGAACTACACGTTCCGCGCATCGACCGAGGACCTGTTCCCCGGGCTCCCGATCGTCGTTCTGGTGAACAATTATAGTGCGAGTGCATCGGAGATCGTCGCCGGCGCGTTGCAGGATCATGACAGGGCGGTGATCCTCGGAACCACGACATTCGGCAAGGGATCGGTTCAGACCCTGTACCAGCTCCCTGAGGGCCATCACCTGAAGCTCACGACCGCCGGCTGGTACACGCCGAGCGGGCGGTCGATCAGCCGGCCACGGGACATCGACGGCCGACCGACAAGTGTAGATGAGGCGGACGCAGCCGCGGAAGCTGCCGGCGACACGGTAGAGGCGATGATAGACGAGGAGTACTACACCGGGGGAGGCCGCCCGGTGTTCGGCGGCGGAGGCATCGCTCCTGACGTGGTGGTACCGGACTCACTCAGCGATCGGGAACGGGAGTTCGCCGAGGCACTCGGACGTGGGTCGTTCTCGCTGAATCAGTTGTCGGTTCGGTTCGCGGCAGCCTGGAACGCGGATCATGCCAGACTCCAGCCGAATTTCGAGATCACGACGGCCATGCGGGACGAATTCTATCGGATGCTCGTGGAGGAAGACGTCGAGCTGGACCCGGCCCTGTACCGTGATGTGCAGCCGTTGGTCGACCGCTTCCTGGCGGCCCAGCTGGCCAACTCCGCGTTCGGCGAGACTGAGCGACTCCGCCGGTCACAGGCGGGGAATCCGCAGGTCAGGGATGCCGTATTGCTTCTGCGCCAGGCATCGACGCCTGAGGAGTTGCTGAACGTGGCGAGTCGTGTCGATACGGGCGCCGGGGATTCCTTACCGCGTGCCGCGGCGGCGCCATCGAATTGAGTGCCGTCGTACGAACCGGGTAAGCCTTCCGGCTCTATCTGCTTTGTCCTGATACACGAAACGGGCCCCATTCGGGGCCCGTTTCGCATCCATCTCCCGATCTGAAGATCGGGGCCTGATTGGAACGCTTTACTCCTTGACGCGCTCCTTGAGGCCCTTACCGGCGCGGAACGAAACGCTCTTGCGCGCGGCAATCGTGATTTCCTGACCGGTCTGCGGATTCCGGCCCTTACGCTCTTTCGTCTTGCGAGTCTTGAACGTACCGAAACCGGTGACCGTAAAGTCGCGACCGGCATCCAGCTCGATCGCGATAATTCCCTCGCGCGGCTTGGTCGAGAAGATTGCGTCGATGACGTCCATGGCCTTCGCCTTGGAGATGTCGGTCTGCTTCGCGAGCTTCTCAGCAAAATCCTGCTTCGTCACGTTCGTCTCCTTTGAGATCGGGATGGAACCACCGAAACCGTCCAATGGCGCCATTATGTACGATCGTTCTGTGCTTCGCAAGGCGTCTACCACTCGTTTGTGCTGATGGGGCGCGGGAATTCATCCGAAACTGGCCCGAAGAGTGGTTTGACGTTGCCCGGGTACGGAGGGAGATTGTCGGCCAACGGAACTTCCACCCGGAGAGATTTTGAGATGACTCGATACATTTGCCTGCTGATGGTCCTCGCTCTCGGCCCGCTGGCCACGGGTTGCTCAAGCTCGTCCGATGATGCCGCGGATAGCGGCGCCCAGGCGTCCGCCGACGAGCCCCGCCCAGTCGCAGTGCTGGACGGACAGGCTCCCGGATCTGCGGTCGCGCCCGAGGAACTCGTCGACAGACTGGGAGGCGAGACGCCAATCGTGCTCATCGACGTCCGGACCCCGGAGGAGTTCGCGGCCGGGCACATCCCGGGAGCCCTGAATATCCCGTATGACGAGCTTCCGGCGAGACTGCACGAGCTGGAGGGGAGCCAGGGCGAGGAGCTCGTGGTGTACTGCCGCACCGAAGACGGGCGG
>Ga0114922_10004152_pt1 | contig 13459 bp, 6 predicted proteins | sample AartaG_FD_100975 | JGI IMG/M metagenome (GOLD analysis project Ga0114922, IMG submission 100975) | Deep subsurface microbial communities from Aarhus Bay to uncover new lineages of life (NeLLi) - Aarhus_00045 metaG | ecosystem: Environmental > Aquatic > Marine > Oceanic > Sediment | place: Aarhus... | reverse complement strand
TCATTGCGTGTTTCGGCCGTTTCACTCGGCTGCCCCAAGGCGTTGGTGGACAGCGAGCGGATGCTCGCCCTGCTGGCCGAGGCTGGCTGTTTGGTCGGCGCGCCGGCGGACGAGGCGGACGTGATTCTGATCAACACCTGCTCGTTCATAGCCCCGGCCCGGGACGAGTCGATGGCGGCCATTCGCGAGGCGGTCGGGCGAAAGGCCCGCGGGCCTGTGCGGCGGGTGGTGGTGGCCGGCTGCCTGCCGCAGATGCAGGGCGAGGCGCTGCTGGCCGCCGAGCCGGGGATCGACGCGATCGTGGGCGTGTTCGACCGCGACGCCGTCGTCTCGGCCGTGACCGGCGAGGGGCTTCTCGTCAGCATCGGCCCGCCCGGGCGGGCGTGCGACGACGATCGCGGGCGCTTCCGCCTGACGCCGCGTCACACGGCCTACCTCCGCCTGGGCGAGGGATGCAGCCAGGGATGCAGCTTCTGCACGATTCCCGCCATCCGCGGGCCGCTACGGTCGAAGCCGATGGAGCTGGTCCTGGACGAGGCGGCTGAGCTCGTCGCAGACGGGACGGTAGAGCTGAACCTCATCGCCCAGGACACCACCGCATACGGCAAGGACCTGCCGGCGGGCGGCGGGCTGGCCGAGCTGCTCCGGCGGCTGGACGCCCTCGCGGGCCTGCGCTGGATCCGCCTGATGTACGCCCACCCGGCCAACATGACGGCGGAGGTGATAGAGGCCCTGGCCGGTTGCCGGCGGGTGGTGAAGTACCTGGACATGCCGCTCCAGCACGTCAACGACAGGCTGCTAGCGCTGATGCGGCGGCGCTACGGGCGGCGGGACGTGGAGCGGACCCTCTCGGCCTTGCGTCAGAGCGTGCCCGGCATCGCCCTGCGGACGACCTTCATGGTGGGCTTCCCGGGCGAGAGGACGGGCGAGTTCGCCGAGCTGCTGGCATTCGTGAAGGCCCAGGCATTCGAGGCGGTGGGCGTCTTCCCATACTGGCGGGAGGAGGGCACGCCGGCGGCGAAGATGCCCGCCCAGGTGGCGCGCAAGACCAAGCTGCGCCGGCGCGACCGGCTGATGCGCGCCCAGCAGGAGATCGCCCTGGCCGCCAACGCCGCCCGCGTCGGATCGACCGTCGAGGTGCTGGTGGACGGCGCCGACACGAGCGGCCGGTGCGTCGGGCGCCACGCCGGACAGGCACCCGACGTGGACGGCGTGTGCTACCTGACCAAGCCCGTTGAGGCCGGGCAGATCGTGCCGGGGAGGATCGTGGCCCACGATGAATACGATTTGGTCGTGGAAAGGATCGACAATCGCGAGCCGTAGGTTGACAATAGGATTGTGAACTGGAAGATCCCCAATCAGCTCACCGTGGGCCGGCTGGCGCTGGCGGGGGCGTTCTTCATCCTGCTGGCGCTGTACGAGCTTCCCCCCGCCAGGGGTGCCTACCTGCTGGTCATCTGCGTGGCGGTGTACGTTCTGGCGGGCATAAGCGACGTGCTGGACGGGTATCTGGCGCGGAAGCTGGGCCTGGAGAGTTCCTTCGGGCGGATAATCGACCCGTTCGTGGACAAGGTGCTTGTCTGCGGGGCGTTCGCCCTGCTGGCCAGCAGGAACTTCGCCTTCGGCAGCGTCTATCCCGGACCGGGCGCGTTCGAGCGCACGCTGCCCGGGTGGCTCACCGGCGGCATGACCAGCGGCATCCAGGGCTGGATGGTCGTCGTGGTCGTGGCCAGGGAATTCATCGTCTCTGGCGTGCGCGGATACAGCGAGTCGTGCGGCAAGGAGTTCCAGGCCACCTTCTGGGGAAAGCTCAAGCTGCTCGCGCAGTCCGTGGCCATCTGCACCGTGCTGATCCAACTGGCCCTGACGCTGGAGGCGCCCTGGGGGGTTATCGTCAAGCTGACGACGGTCTGGCTGAGCGTCATCATCACCGTGTTCAGTGGCCTGGCGTACGTAAATCGCGCCCGGGGACTGCTCGTTGGCGAGACTGGGCCGGACTGACCGGAGCGACGGACCGATGCCGCGACTCTCGGCCGCCAGGAAAATCCTGATTACGGGGCTGGGCACCGGCTACCTGCCGGTGGCCCCGGGGACGTGGGGCTCGGCCGCGGCGGCGGCCGTGTTCGTGCTGGTCGCCTGGGGGTCCGGCAGGCACGCCGCCTGCACCTCCGGCGTCATGATCGCCCTGGCGGTCGTGGCCACGGGCGGGTGCGTGGCGCTGGGGCGGTTCGCCGAGGAGACCTTCGGGCGGAAAGACCCGTCCCAGTGCAGCCTCGACGAATGGGCCGGGCAGGCGCTGACCTACGCCTTCCTGCCGCTGGGCGCGGGCTGGAGCGATCTGCTGATCGTCGCGGCCGCGGGGTTCGTCGCCTTCCGCCTGTTCGACATCGTCAAGCCGTCGCCGGCGCAGCGGGCACAGCACCTCCCGGCCGGCTGGGGGATTGTGCTCGACGACCTGATTGCCGCCGCCTACGCCAACGTCGCCTGCCAACTGCTGCTGCGGCTATGGCTGCTCCGCTGATCGCCTCGCCTCGGGCAGGGCTACCTCGGTAAGCAGCGCCCCCATCACGGCCAGGAGGGTGAACAGGAACGCCCGCCAGAGCACCGCCCAGGCGAGTCCGCCCAGGAAGGCAAGCGCCCCGGGCGAGGGCGCGGCGATGGCGAAATGCCCCAGGGTCACGCTGATCGCCACCGAGGCCAGCGCCACGATCGCGCCGCATGCGGCCGCCAGTACGGCTCGCCTGCCCAGGGTCGCCCCGCCGGCGCCGAGCGTCACCGCCAGGCCGATCAGCAGCGGCAGGAACACGGTCAGCGGCCAGATGTTCCACAGGGTGGGCGCGGCCCCCCACGTCCGGATGCAGAGCACGTCCGCCAGGGCCAGCGCGGCGACCGCGCCGGCGGCTATCGGGGCCAGGTGCCAACTCCTGGGCTTCAGGGCGCCGCGGAGCCTCGCCCGGGTCCGCATCCGCCGCCGGATGGTCAGCGGGCGGTTGTAGAACAGATCGAACACGCCGTGCTCCAGCAGCGCCCCGTGCTCGCCGAAGACGGGTACGACGTGCACCGCCTCGGTCGCCCAGTGCCCGGCCATGAACCGCGCCAAGGCCGGGTAGCGGTACGCCATCTGGATCGGGAAGGCCATGTACCCGACGTATTTGAAGAAGCCCAGGAAGACCGCGATGTTGTAGTCCTTGAAGTTCCGCTCCCGGATGACCAGGTACAGGACGTAGAGCCCGCGGACGAGCGAGCCGGGGGAGATGGGCACGACCTGGAAGATGGCGATGATGCTCAGCCCCTCCGCCCAGGCCGTCGGGCGGTCCGGGTGGGTCAATACCCATATGGTGGCGAGCATGACCGACACGATCTGCGTCACCGGCAAGGTGCAGACGTGAACGGCCAGGGCCTTGAGGTACTTCTGGATGAAGGGCTCCTTGATCCGCGAGAGGATCGCCTCGGCGTCATCCTCCGAGAGCATGTGCTTTCGTCGCCCCTCGGCCACCATGTCGCGGAGCCACTGCTCTCGGGCGGCGGGGTCGAAGAACAGCCGGATCGGGCGGACGAAGACGTAGCTGAGCTTCTCGGCGGCGTACCGGCGGTCGGTGAGCATGCGGTGCAGCGTGGCCGGCAGCAGGGAGACGATCCAATGGACGGCCAGCCGCCAGGGGAGCTGTCGCTGCGGGCGGGAGAGCATGGCCCCCGCCTCATCGGCGGGCAGCCGCCCCGCGCGGTGCCAGGCGATGAGCTTCTCGGCGAAGTGGGCGCGGAAGGTCCGGCGGAGGTAGTCGCCGCCGAGCAGCGCTGCCTGGTGGCGGCGGAGGTCGGCCCGGCCCCAGAGCTTCCTGGTCCGCCGCCCGAGGATGGGCACCAGCCCCAGCAGCATGAGCATGACCGCCTTGAGCCTGCTGCGGCGCAGGGCGGCGTCGGCCGCTTCGTCGGTGATGTTGCGGACCCGCCAGCCGGCCACCTCGGCGTCGATGATGCCCCGCCACAGCCGGCCGCTGTAGAACAGGCGGACGTGATGATGCGTGATGTCCGGCAGGCTGCCTCGGTAAGCTTCCTCGGCCTCGGCCAGCTCCTCCAGGGCGCCGCGCAGGTCGGCGAAGTCTTCGCCGTGGGCGTCGATGAACTGGCGCAGCTTGCCCAGGTCGCCGCGGTCGAACTGCACCAGCGAGCCGCGGGCGATCCCCTTGGCGATGAGCCTGAAGTCGCCCGGGCTCATGGGCAGGAAGGGCAGCAGCGCCAGTCCGGCCCGGAAGTCCACCGCCGTCAGCCCGGCCGCCGGGTCGCCCTCGCTGTCGGTGCGCTTCAGGACGTTGGGCTGGCTCTTGCAGGTGGACCATTCGTACTGGCGGGCCAACTCGTGCGCGCCCATCTCGTGCAGCAGCGAGACCATCTCGGCCATGAACGTCCACTTGGCGCGGTACTCCGGCGAGGCGAGCTGCCGGTCCGGCACCTCCCGCCCGCGGCGCCAGCGGCGCCGGGCGTTGAGGTGATCGTCCACCTCGAACTGCCAGTTCCGCCCCTCGACCCACTCGCTGATCTCCCCGCAGGAGCCCAGGCACGTGTCAACGAAGGTCGCCAGGACGTCCACCACGGCCCGCTCGTCGCCGAAGCGGACCTTCGCCCCCCGCCGGATGAGCTTCTGCCATAGCGCACCCGCCCTGGCGGCGGCCGGGTTGCTCTGGAGCGAGAACGGACCCTGAAAGCCAAGCTTGTAGATGACGTCCCGGAACTTCCGCGAGAAGCCCGAGGGCGGGATCAGGATCTTCACCGCATACCGCCCGCCCGCGGTCAGCCCCTCGACGGGCCCGCCGCGCACGTCCAGCACCTTCACGCGGTACACCTGCCCGGCGAACCCCCCGCCGACGAACTGCTCGACCTCCAGGCTGACCGTCGCCGCCCGGGCCTGGGCCACGCCGGTGACGTCGCAGGTGAGCCTCCGGCCGGGGTCGTGGCGCCCGACCCGCATGGGACGCAGAATCCGCTCTTTCCGGAACTGCTCGGCCAACTGCCGGCAAGTCTCGACGGAATAGTCGTCTCCCACGCGGCGTCTCCTCCGAGCACGGGGCGCTCGGGCGGCGGTGCGTTTTCCGGCAACGTTTGGCAGATGGTATTGCCAAGGGCGCGGTGCGTTCCAGCACAAAAGCCCCGGGGCGTCGGGCGCGGCGGCTTGTGAACGGCCGGCGGCGGTGACAGAATAGCCCCAATGGGTGGAGCGGGCGATGTCAACTCGTTGGCCGAAAAGGCGCTCACCTCGCCGGGGGTGACGGTGCTCACCGGCCCGCCCGGGGCAGGCAAGACGGCCGTCGCCCTGGAGCTGTACCGGCGCCGGCTCGACGAGATCGGCCGGCCCGGGTGCCTGCTGATCGTCCCCAGCGCCCCGGCGGCCGAGCAGACGCGCCGCCGGCTGCTGGACGCGTCGCCTTCGGCCCTGCTGATCTCCCCGGCGGTGGCCACGTTCGCCCAGCTCGCCGCGGCGGTCCTCTCGGCCGCGGGCACCCGGGCCGGGCGGCTTGGGCCGGCACAGCGGAGGCTGCTGCTGGAGGCGATCGTCGCCGAGCTTCACGCCGCCGGCAAGCTCGGGGCGCTGTCGCCGCTGGCCGACGCCCCGGGACTGATCGACGCCCTCGACGCCGCCATCGCCGAGCTCAAGCGCGCCGCCGTCGAGCCCGAGGCCCTGGCCAAGGCAATCGACCCCCGCAGCAAGAAGGACGCCGACCTGCTGGCGGTGTACCGGCTCTACCAGCAGCGGCTCCGGCAGGCGGGGCGATTCGACCTGGAGGGGCAGATGTGGCTGGCACGGGACGTCCTGGCCGGCGACGACGCCCCGCTGGGCTACGACGGCATCACCGCCGTGGCGGCGGACGGATTCACCGACTTCACGCCCACGCAGCTCGATATGCTCGCCCACCTTGCCCGGCGGACGGAGAAGCTGCTCATCACCCTGCCCCTGGCCGACGAGCCCGGACGCGGGAGGATGTGGTTCTGGACCGCCCGGACGCTGGAGCGCATCGGCCGCGCCATTCCCGGCGCCGACGTGCTGGCCCTGGATTCGCCCGCCCCGCTGGCGGGCCTCTTCGACCTCGGCGGCGAGGCCCCTCCGCCGCCGGCCGGCCCGACGGCCTCGGTCACCATCGTGGAAGCGCCGAGCGTGGAGCAGGAGGTACGTGCGGCCGCCCGGGCCATAAAGGCCGACCTGGCGGCCGGGGGAGGACCGCAGGCCGTCGCCGTGCTCGCCAGGAACCTCCAGCCATACCTGGAACCGATCCAACGGATATTCGCCGCCCACGACATCCCCGCGCCCTCGCGCCCGGCGGCGCTGAACCGGTGCGGCGTCGTCCGCTACGTCCTGGCGCTGGCGGGCCTGCCGCCGGCGTACGAGTTCCACCAGGTCCTGGCGGTCATCCGCAGCAGCTACTTCGCGGCGGCCGCCCTGGGCGAGGAGTTCGACGCCGCGACCGTTGCGACGGCGGAGATGGCCATACGCCAGGCAAACGTCCTGGGCGGGCGCCAGGCGTACGGTCAGGCCTTCGAGCGCCTCGCCCGCCTGGCGCGAGATCGCCCCGATGACGCCGGCGATGACGACGACCAGCCGGCGCCTGGCGGCCTGACGGGCGATCCGCAGCGCCTAGAGCAGGCGGGCCGGCTGCTGGAGGCATTATTCGCGAAGCTGGATCGGCTGGCGTCGGCCCGCGATGCGGCCGGGTATGCCCACGCCGTCGCCGGGCTGATCGACGAGATGGGCGTGGCGGAAGCAGCGGCCGGGCATGACGAAGACGACATTGTCGCCGCCGACCTCCGCGCGCTGGGCGCGCTCGACGAGCTGCTGGAGGATCTGGCGGCGGCGGACTTCCCGGCGGGCGCGGCCGTGCCCGGCGGCCCGGCAGGGCTGCTGGCGCGATGCGCTGCCGCCGCCTCGGTGCCGCCCGCCCGCGGCGAGGCGCTCATCGCCGTCGCCGACGTCCTCGACGCCCGGGCACTCCGCTTCCGGCGCGTGTACCTCCTGGGCGTCAACGAAAGGGCCTTCCCCACGCTCGCACAGGACCGGTGCTTCATCAACGAGCCGGACCGAGCCGCATGGGCCGGTCGCGGGGTCGTGCTCGACCGCCGCAGCGACCTGATCGCCCGCGAGATGCTCCTGTTCTACCTGGCCGCGACGCGTGCGGGCGAGGCGCTGACAGTGAGCTATCTGACGGCCGACGCCGCGGGCAAGGTGCACTCGCCGAGCATGTTCGTCTCTGAGCTGATCGCCGCGGCCGAGCGGCAGGGCCTGCCATGCCGGCGCCGGAAGATAGGCCCGGGGCGGTTCGTCCCCCCGGCCGGGGAATTGGCCTCTCCCGGCGACGCCTTCAATGCCGCGATCTCCGCGGCCTTCGGGGCCTGCGGCGAATCGCCCGCCGACGCCAAGGGTCTGCTGGGGTGGGCGGCCTCGCGGCAGGGCGAACTGCTCGCCCGGGCGTCCTTCGGCCTGCTTGCCGCCGGGCGCCGCTGGGCCAGAGGCGACCCGGACGCCTTCGACGGGCGAATCGACGATGAGGCGCTGCTGAAATCGCTCCGCGGGCGGATCCCGAGCAAGTGGACGTTCTCGGCCAGTCAGTTCAGCCGCTACGCCCAGTGCCCGTGGCTGTTCTTCGCCTCGGACATCCTGGGCCTGGCCCCGCTCGCCGAGCCGGCCGTGCGGATGACGCCCGCGCAGCGGGGCAGCTTCTGTCACGCCGTGCTGTGGCGGGTGATGAAGAAGCTAGGCCGCGACGGCGGTGTCAACCTGGCCGAGGTCGAGCGCGACGAGCTGCTGGCGGCACTGGACGACGCCGTCAAGGCCGAGACCGACCGCCTCGACAGCGGCGCCGTCAATTCCCGCCTCTGGGCAGCACAGACCCGCGCCTGGCAGCCGATGCTGCGGGAGTACCTGCTCGCGCGCCGGGAGAAGGCGGCGAGCGACCCCGAGCGGATGGTCCATTTCGAGCTGGGCTTCGGCCTAGCCGGGCGGCGCGGCGGGCAGATGGACCAGGCCAGCCGACCCAAGCCGGTCGAGCTCCGCGCGGGCAAGCACCGCATATTCCTGGCCGGGAAGATCGACCGCGTGGACCGCATCGGCACCGGAGACGCCGCCGGCCTGCTGGTGGTGGACTACAAGACCGGCCGGCTGCCCTCGGCCGCCGACGTCCTCACCGGCCACGACCTGCAACTGGCGCTCTACGCCCAGGCCATCGAGGCGATGCTCGGCGAGCCCTGCGCCGGCGGGGCCTACCACGACGTGCCGAACCTCCGCGTCCGGGAGGCGAGCACCAGTAAGATGCCGTCTTCGCGCGCGGTGGCGGCGGCGACCTACGAGCAGTGGCTGGCGGAGTCGATAGTGACGGCTGGGGCATACGTCGATGCCATCCGCGCCGGGCGGTTCGACGCCCTGCCGACCCACAGGTGCCCGTCGCGCTGCCCCTTCCGCCAGGTCTGCCACCACTCCGAGCAGCGCGCCCGCCGCAAGGCCCCCGCCGGCCGGGAGGGCGACGATGAGTAAGCTCCCCAAGCTCACCAAGCGCCAGGCAGAGGCCGCCGTTGAAAGGGCGGGCGAGAGCCTTGCGCTGACCAGCGGCGCCGGCTGCGGAAAGACGCTGGTGCTCGCCCGGCGGTTCACCTCGCTGCTGATGGCCGCCGGCGGGACGGGCGAGAACCCCTTCGAGAAGTTCGTGGCCCTGACCTTCACCGACAAGGCCGCGCTGGAGATGATCGCCCGCGTCCGGGCGGTGCTGGCCGACGCCTTGGCCGGCAGCAAGAGCGCCGCCGATCGCCAGCGGCTGGCGGACTGGATGACCGAGCTGCCCGCCGCCCACATCTCCACCATTCACAGCTTCTGCGCGTCGCTGCTGAGGCGGCACGCCGTGGAGGCGGGCGTGGACCCGGGCTTCGGCGTCGCGGCCGACGACCTGCTCAGCGGGCAGATGCGGGCGGTCGCCGCGGAGGACGCCGTGCTCCGCGCCGTCGAGGCCGGCGACGAGGGCGCCATCGACCTGTTCGCCCGGGCCGGCGCCGACCGGCTCGTGGGCGACGTCCGCGAGCTGCTCGACAAGCGAATGTCACGCCAGGGGATGGACCTCTCCGACCCGGAGAAGATCCTCCAACGCTGGGCCGAGGGATGCCAGGAGCTCCGCCGGCAGCGCCTCAGCCGGCTCAGCGGCGATGCCCGGCTGCGGGACGAGCTGGCGCAGCTCGCCGACTACCCATGCGGCGACCCGGACGACAAGCTCGATATCTATCGCCGGGAGAAGCTCGGCCTCATCGAGCGAATCCTGGACGATCCGAAGGCCGTGGACGGGGAGGCCCTGAAGGCCTTGAAGCCGCCCGGAGGCGTCGGCGGCCTGAAGGCATGGGGCGGCAAGGACGCCCGCAAGGCCTACCGCGACCGGCTGAAATCCTTCGTTCAGGAGTTCGCCGCCCTGTCGGCCTGGTTCGAGGAGCCGTCCCCCGCCGATGCCGACGCGGCGAGCTGCCTGGCGACGCTGGGCGCTCTGGCGGCCTCGGCCGAGGAGCTGTACGGGCGGGAGAAACGCCGCGCAGGCACGCTCGACTTCGACGACCTCATCGTCCTCACCGCCCGCCTGCTGCGCGAGAGCCCCGCGGTCCGCCGCTCCCTCCGCCGGCGCCTGGGGCAACTGCTCATCGACGAGGGCCAGGACACCGACCCGGTCCAGTTAGAGATGCTCTGGGACATGCTCGCACCCAAGTCCGGCCCCGCCGAGGCCCCGCCGCCGGGCAAGCTGTTCATCGTCGGCGACGTCAAGCAGAGCATCTACCGCTTCCGCGGCGCCCAGGCGGAGGCCTTCGAGCAGCTCTGCCAGCGGTTCGGCAGCGCCCGGATCCCGCTGAGCGATACGTTCCGCATGCACCCCGCCGGGGCAGCCTTCATCAATCACCTCTTCGAGCGGCTGATGGACGGCTACGAGCCGATCCGCTCCTTCCGCCAGGAGCTGCCGCCCGGGCCGAGCGTGGAGGTCCTGCTGGCCGAGGTCGAGCCCGAGGCAAACGCCCAGGCCGCCACCATCGCCCAGGCCGAGCTCGTCGCCCAGCGCGTGGCCGAGATGATCGACCGCGAGAAGCTGGTCTTCGACGCCCAGCAGGGCGACTGGCGAGCGGTCAGGCCCGGCGACGTGGCCGTGCTCTTCGCCCGCATGACCAACTCGCTTGCCTACGAATACGCCCTTCAGCGGCGCGGGCTGCCGTTTCACGTGGTGGCGGGCACGGGCTTCTTCCGCCAGCAGGAGGTGTACGACGTCCTCAACGCCCTGCGGGCGATCGACAACCCCTTCGACGACCTGGCACTGGTGGGCGTCCTGCGGAGCGCGATCTTCGGGCTGGACGACAACGTGCTGCTCCACCTGGGCGCCGGCGGTGGGCCGTACTTCCAGAGGCTCGCGGACCCGGCCGTGGTGGCGGGCCTCGAGGCGGGCAAGCGCCGGCAGTTGATCTTCGCCGGCGAGCTGCTCGCCCGCCTGCGCCGCATGAAGGACGCGGTCGGCCCGGCAGGAGTGATAGAGCGCCTGCTGGCCGAGACCGGATACGCCGCGACGCTGCTTAGCCAGTTCCACGGGCGCCAGAAGCTGGGCAACGTGCACCGCCTGCTGGACGCCGCCAGGTCGGCCCAGGGCGGCGAGGGGATTTCGCTGGCCGATTTCATCAAGCGGTTCAGCGAGCTGGTCGTCGAGCAGTCGCGCTACGAGCAGGCGCCCGTCGCCGGCGAGGACGAAGACGCCATCCGAGTCATGACCATCCACAAGGCCAAGGGGCTGGAGTTCCCCGTCGTGATCGTGCCCGACCTGAACGCCAGGTCGCTCGGGGCGAGGGGCAACTTCCTCTTCCGGCGCGACGTCGGGCTGACGTACAAGCCGCCCCGCCCGGAAGAGGAGGACGACCAGTACGAGGACGCCGGCGACAAGGGCCCCCTCGCCTACCGCTTGGCGAAGGAGGCCGAGACGGCCGAGACGCGAGCCGAGGCCGTCCGCAAGCTGTACGTCGCCGCGACCCGCCACCAGGACCACCTCATCTTCATCGGGGCCGACTGGCGCAACAGCAAGGGCGACTTCAGGGAGAGCGGCTGCTACCTGCGGCAGTTGGACGACGTGCTGGGGATCGCCGCCGCCATCGACGGCGGGGTCTCGGAGGTCCCCTACGGCGACGGCTTCTCCGCCCGCGTGGCGAGGATCGCCCCGAGCCAGCCGCCGCGCAAGTCAGGTTCCATGCCCGTCGGCGACAGGATCGTCTCCCGGGCCGGCGACGCGGCGGCCGTGGCGGGGGCGCTCTCGTCGGCCGGGAAGGAAACCGTCCTGCCGCTGGTGGGCCCGCTGCCGGCGGAGGGCGACGCCGCCGTGGGCGGACGGATCGCCCCGACGGCGCTGGCCGACTTCGAGCACTGCCCCATGCTCTTCCGCTGGCGGCACGAGCTGCGCGTCCCCCACCCGGCCGCCCGGGCCGCCCGGGGCGGGCCCGCGAGCCGATTGGACGCCTCCACGGCGGGGACCTTCTTTCACCGCTGCATGATGCTGCTGGACTTCGACGCCCTTGCCGCCGGGGCAGGCGCTGCGGCCGCCCTCGCCGAGCGCGTGGCCGGGGAGATGGAGCTGCCCGTCGAGCCGTCCGAGCTGGCCGGCGAATTGGCGAAGATGCTGGAGCGGCTCCACGGTGAGGCGCTGGCCGAACAGATCGCCTCGGCCCAGCGGCGGCTGAGGGAGCTGGCGTTCGTCTTTCGCGCAGGGCCCTTCGAGGTGTCCGGGCAGATCGACATGCTCTTCCAGGACGCCGACGGGGCATGGCACGTGGTGGACTACAAGTCCGACCGCGTCGGGCCCGACGAGCTGGCGACCCGGGCGGCGCGGTACGAGCTCCAGATGATGCTCTACCTGGCGGCTGCCCGGCGACAGGTGGGCGAGGCTGCATGCGAGGCGGTGCTGTACTTCCTCAGGCCCGGCCTGACACACGAATTCTCCGCCGACGCGGGCGCCCTTGCCGCCCTTGAAGGCAGGCTCGCGGACCTGGCCGGGGGGCTCGCCCGCTGCCGACGGACGGGCAGCTTCCCCCGCCGCGGCGAGGGCCTCTGCCGGAGCTGCCCCTACGCGACGCTGTGTCTGCGGCAGTGAGACCCCGAGGCGGCCGATTTTCAGTGTTCGCCGGCCGGCCGGGGTGGTATATTTGATGGCGGTATTATCTCAGCGATTATTGACCGGTCATAAGGCGGGACAAATCATGATACTGCACCTCATTCGCGCCATCTTCGTTCTGTCCGTTCTGGCCATTGCCATCAGCTACGCCTTCAGCCCCGACGTGCAGGGCAAGCCCGAAATCGATCAGGACACCGGCGATGAAGTCGGCCTGCCGGTCTTTACCAAGATGACTCTGGTGATCCTCGTCCCGTCGGTGCTGGCGGTGATAGTGATGCTGGCCGACACCGTCATACACGAGAAGAGCCTCACCGCCATCAGCGGCATGTTCTTCGGGATCGTCGCGGGCGTGGCGATGGCGTTCATCCTGGGCAAGGTGGTTGGCCTCATGGCCCAGGTATTCGTGCCGGGGTACAGCGGCGAGACGGAAATGCCGCTGGTGGCCATGATCAAGCTGCTGGTCGGCGCCTGCGCCATCTACCTGTGCGTCTCCTTCGTCATGCAGACCAAGGACGACTTCCGATTCATCATCCCCTACCTGGAGTTCGCCAAGCAGACCAAGGGCCAGCGCCCGCTGCTGCTGGACACCTCGGTGATCATCGACGGGCGGGTCGCCGACATCGCCGACACGCGAATCCTGGAAAGCCCCATGATCGTGCCCAGGTTCGTGCTGGAGGAACTTCAGGAGATCGCCGACTCGGGGGACAAGCTGAGGCGCAACCGGGGCCGCCGGGGGCTGGACATGCTCAACCGCCTGCGGAGCAACGACAAGATAGACATCACCCTCATGGATGCCCGCATCAGGGCCGTGGATGAGGCCACGGAGGTCGATCACAAGCTCGTCGCCTTCGCCCAGCACCTCAACGGGCGGATCGTGACCAACGACTACAACCTCAACAAGGTCGCCCAGCTCCGCGGGGTGGAAGTGCTCAACATCAACGACCTGGCCAACGCCCTCAAGCCGGTGGTGCTGCCCGGGGAGACGATCGTCGTCAAGATCATCAAGCCCGGCGAGGAGGCCGGCCAGGGAGTCGGGTATCTCGACGACGGCACGATGGTCGTCGCCGAGCAGGGGCGCGACCACATCGGGCATGAACTCACCCTGGTGGTTACCTCCACGCTTCAGACCTCGGCCGGGCGAATGATCTTCGGCCGGCCTGGGGGAGACAAGGAGCACCCGGGGCCGCTGCACGCGGGACGATAGGCGCCCCCACGCGGCCGGCTTATTCTTGGCTCACGGCCACCGCCGAGCCGATGGCGTGCGTCTCGATGTGGCTGATGGATATGAGGATGTCGGTGATATGCTGCTCGTC
>Ga0114922_10004151_pt1 | contig 13463 bp, 7 predicted proteins | sample AartaG_FD_100975 | JGI IMG/M metagenome (GOLD analysis project Ga0114922, IMG submission 100975) | Deep subsurface microbial communities from Aarhus Bay to uncover new lineages of life (NeLLi) - Aarhus_00045 metaG | ecosystem: Environmental > Aquatic > Marine > Oceanic > Sediment | place: Aarhus... | reverse complement strand
TTCATCGACTGTGCTGAAAGAAGCCCGACCTTCCATCTGTATCCGTTAGATACGATCCAGGAAAAGCAGAGGAACTGCTGGTTTCAGGTATGGACACACGGTAAGCATCGGAGACAAGCATGGCATAATTTTTTAGGGCGAGATTTTCGCGGACTGGAGGAAGCTTTTTATAAACCACATTTTATGGACCAGATCGATGACGATTATCTAAAAAAAGCGGCCATGAGAAGCCTGTCCCAAGCCGGAAACAATCAAAAAAAGTGCTATGATCTTTCTTTCTCTGCAAACAATATCCATTACAGAGGACCTCAAGAAGGAGACATGGGCGTCCTGGTGTGCATGGATGAGGAAATAGATGAGCTGGCCAGTTCTGATTCTGATCTATCGCGATTCGTTTCCCTATTCAAAGAAAAAAGGGCCAGTCTGGCCTTGATACTTATCGGTGATAAAGATCCCCAAGAATTCGAAGAAGATGTGGTCATCCCCATCGTCCTGGAAAAATCCGACGACCCCCTGAACGTAATCAGACAAACTCTTCTCAAAATCCTCCTCAATGCCCACTCGACCGCAGTGATGGCTAGGATGGGAAGGGTTGTGGGAAACACCATGACCAACGTCAACCCCAGCAACCTGAAGCTCATCGGCCGGGCGACCTACCTGATCATGAATCACGTGAATGACGCCGTGTCTCAAGATGAGTGGGCCCAAAAATACGGAAGGACAGATGCGATTACCTATGACCAGGCCAACGCTGTGCTTTATGATGCCATGGATTTTGTTGCTAAGCAGGCCGGGCAAACCAGCGAAGTGGAACTGTCTATCATACGTATCCTGGAGGTTTTGAGAAACGATGTGTTCCTCGGTTGGGACGAGGCTCTCTCCATTTCCGAAACCGTCGGGCTTGAAGAGTATCTGGAAAAACACAATCCCGCTCTGCGGTATCACAAAAAAGGATTGTATAGGACAAAAAAATGGGATTTGCCACGCTAGATTATTTGGTCGTTTTCCTTTATCTGGGTGGTGTCATCGTGTTCGGGATTATGATTTCCGGTCGACAGCGTTCCACTGCGGATTATTTCCTCGGCGGCCATAAAATCCCATGGTGGGCGGTTCTTTTTTCGGTCGTGGCCACAGAGACCAGCACGCTGACCTTTATCTCGATCCCGGCCGTGGCTTATGGGGGGAATCTGACATTTCTCCAGATCACTTTCGGCTACATCATCGGGAGAACTGTGGTCAGTCTTGTTTTCCTGCCCAAATATTTTCAGGGAAAATTATCCACCGCTTACCAATTTCTCGGGAACAGATTCGGCGACAGCATGCGCAACATCACCAGCACGACTTTTATGGTGACAAGATTGCTAGCCGATGGGGTTCGTCTTTTTGCCTCAGCCATACCTATTGCCATCATACTCCGATTGGCAGGAATCAACACGTCTGACCTCAACATCTATCTGATTTCCATATTCATCATTTCCGTTGTGACTCTCGTGTATACTTTTTTGGGGGGAATCAAGGCTGTGGTGTGGATGGATGTCATCCAGATGGGCATTTACATCGGAGGAGCTTTCTTGGCCGTAGGGATCATCCTCTCCCGTCTGCCCGACGGTTGGGGAGGTGTTGTTCACATGACTCAAGGGACCGAAAAATTAAAACTTCTGGACCTAGGATTGGGCATGCATTTCAGAGACTTTATCGCCCAACCCTACACATTTTTTGTGGCGCTTTTTGGCGGCGCCGTGTTTTCCATCGCTTCCCATGGGACGGATCAGCTTATCGTCCAGAGGTTGCTGACGACCCGAAGCCTCCGGTCAAGCCAAAAGGCCCTAATAGGAAGCGGGATCGTGATCTTCTTTCAATTTGCCCTGTTCCTGTTCATCGGACTTCTCCTGTTTGGATTTTACAGCGGACAAACACCCGGACAGTTGGGATTGGCCACCACGGATGAAATCTTCGCAAAATTTATCGTGGAAGAACTCCCGACCGGATTGTCGGGTCTGATCATAGCCGCCATCCTGGCTGCCGCCATGAGCACACTGTCTTCTTCGATCAACTCCCTGGCATCCTCCACAACTTTGGATATCTATAAGCCATTATGGGGCAAGGCCAACTCTCCCGAGAAGGACCTGTGGATTTCCCGGATGATCACCATCGGCTGGGGAATCATCATCACAGGTTCGGCATTCGTGTTTGCCTTTTTGCAGCTTCAGTCATCAGGAGAACGTCCGGCTGTGGTGGAGCTCGGTCTCGGGATCGCCTCCTACACATACGGCGGTTTGCTTGGCGCCTTTCTATTGGGAATCCTCTCAAAAAAACTCCGACGTTTCGATGCAGTCATCGGATTTTTTGCCGGGTTGATAGCTTTGGTTTTTATTGTGAATGAATTGACCATAGCCTGGCCGCTTTACACATTGGTCGGCAGCACAATCGTTATAATCGTCGGCCACATTTCTTATTTTATAGGGACATCCCATTAGGTATCACCCTATAACCTGAAAGGCCACTTCACAAGACTTATATTCTTGAAATGACAAATTTGATTCATTACTTTCGTCCATAATAGTAGGAAAAAAATTCATGCCAAGAATATCAAGAAAATTAACGGATAATGGTTACTACCACATTCTAAGTAGGGGCAATAACAAAAAAAACATCTTCTGTTGTGAAGAAGACTATTTAAAATAGAATAGGGTGGTACCTTATGGGACGTCCCCAACTCTTTTTTTTAAATGTGTAACCATTTCTACAAGAATGCAGTATATATAAATGGAGAGGTCGAAAAAATGAAGGACTTGGATTTATTGAGCCGGTGGGAAGAGGTTTATTTGCTTTCCATCTGGGAACTCAAAGACAATGCGTATGGCGTCACCATAAAAAAATCGGTTTCACAAAAAACGGGCAAGGCGCTTTCTTATGGGGGCCTCTACTTTATGCTGGCACAACTCGTCAAAAAAGGATTGGTCTTCAAAACACCTGGGGAGCCAACCCAAAAAAGAGGCGGCCGCCGGAAATATTATTACACCCTGACCGAAAAGGGAAAAAGAACCCTTCAAAACACATATTTGCACCAAAAATCCTTATGGAAGAACATCACTGAGGAGATCATCAAATAGGCCGCGTTCCGATGAAAAAACAAAAAATAGGAACTCCCAGATTGGCCACTTGGCTTCTCCAACACATTGCCGATCCTGATGATGCCCTTTCCCTGACAGGGGATGTCGAGGAGGATTATAAAGACATCTGTTCACAGCGGGGAAATTTAAAGGCCAAATGCTGGGCCTTGCACCAGGTCCTGATATCCCTTCCTCCCTTTTTCAAATCTTATATTTATTGGAGTGTCACCATGATAAAAAACTATCTGAAAATCGCATTCCGGGTAATCAAAAAACACAAAGGTTATTCTTTTATCAACATCACAGGTCTTGCCGTCGGCATCGCCTGCTGTGTCCTGATCCTCCTCTGGGTGCAGAACGAATTAAGCTTCAACAAATTCCACAAAAATTATAAAGAAATCTACAGAACAGCCCTCAACCTTGAAGGCCAATGGACGACTTCCAGTCCCTGGGCCTTAGCACCGATATTGAAACGGGAGTATCCCGAAATCCTAATGGCCACGAGATACCGCAACAACGACCTGCTTTTTACTTATGAAGATAAAAGCTTTAACGAAGAGACGGCCTTTGTGGACCCTGACTTTTTTGATATTTTCACATTTCCCCGGGTGATAGGCAGCCAAGAAACACCCTTTCCTACGCAGGAATCTGTTGTCATTACAGAAAGAACGGCCACAAAATATTTCGGGAGTGAAGACTCTCTGGGAAAAACGCTCACAGTTAACAACAGAACAAAACTTGCTGTTACCGGTATCATAAAAAATGTTCCAGCGAATTCCACCTTAACCTTCGACATCCTTGCTCCTGTAAAACTTTTCGGAGAGGAAAAACTCAACAGCTGGGCGCTCGAATCCAGCACCTTTATACTTTTGCAGAAAAACTCCTCACCCGATGCACTGCGGGAGAAAATTGCGGGCATCACCATGGAATACGATAAAAGAACAAACAAAACCGTGACAACAGGTATCAATCCACTCTCACGGATGCACCTATATTCGCTGGAAGGCGGAGGTAATATCATTTACATTTACATCTTTTCGACAATCGCCTTATTTATTCTTTTGATCGCCTGCATCAATTTCATGAATTTATCCACAGCACGCGGCAGCACAAGGGCCAAAGAAGTGGGCATTCGCAAGGTGGTCGGAGCCCGTCGCCAACATGTTATCAATCAATTTTACGGAGAATCTCTCCTTCTATCATTTGTCTCCCTGTTTATAGCCATAGGGTTGGTCTATTTCCTTCTGCCAGGATTCAACAATCTTGCCCAAAAAAGCATGAGGCTGGACCTCGGCAGCAACCTGACTATACTCCTGGGATTGATAGGTATCACCCTGTTTACCGGGATGGTATCAGGGAGCTATCCGGCTCTTTTTTTATCTTCTTTCCGTCCTGTTAATGTCATAAAAGGATCACATTTTGCCCGTTCATCAAAACCATTGCTCCGAAAAGTCCTCGTCATCACCCAGTTTACTATCGCCATTGTTCTGATCATCGGAACGATCGTCACGGCCAAACAACTCAATTTTATCCGGAATAAAGAACTGGGTTTTAACCGCCAACACGTCATTTCTCTTCCGATGAATACAGCATTGCGGGAGAGTTACAAATCATTTAAAAACGAAGCATTGAACCATCACTCCATCACCCATGTAACATCAGGCAACAGCAAACCCACACAAGTGGGAAATATCAATCCGGTCTATTGGGAAGGGAAAGGACCGGAACAGTATGAGGTCATAAAGTTTATCGCGTGCGACCATGACTACATCGAGACCTTCGAGATGGAAATGGCACAGGGCAGAGATTTTTCTCGCGATTATCCGACCGACATTCAAAATTACATCGTCAATGAGGAAGCAGCAAAATTAATGGGATTCGAGGACCCTGTGGGCAAGCTTTTTTCAATCTGGCAGCACGAGGGCCAAATCATCGGCGTCGTGAAAAATTTCCATTCCCGCCCTCTTCACAACGAGATCGAGCCTCTGGTTCTTACCTTAGCTCAACAGAATTGGGGACCCAGCTATGTCTTCCTCAGAATAGGGCCGGAAAACATATCCCAGACCTTGGATGACTTGGAGAAAACGTGGAAAAATTTCGCGCCCAACTATCCCTTCGATTTTCTTTTCCTGGATGAGGCTTTCGAGCAGCTCTACAGGACCGACCAGAGGACCGGGACAATTTTCAAATATTTCTCGATCCTCGCGATATTCATTTCTTGTCTCGGCATATTCGGCCTGGCTGCATTCACGGCAGAACAGCGCACCAAGGAGATCGGCATCCGGAAAGTCCTGGGAGCTTCGATCTCTGGCATCGTCTCGCTCATCTCCAGAGAATTTGTGATGCTGCTTACCCTGGCCAACGTGATCGCCTGGCCGATTGCCTTTTTCCTGATGGATAAAATGCTCAAAAACTATGCTTACAGAACCAGCATTTCTGCATGGATCTTCCTGATGGCAGGAGCCATGGCGTACTTCATAGCCCTGTTGACGGTCAGTTTTCAGGCATATAAAGCAGCCCGGACAGATCCGGTTCACTCCCTCCGATACGAGTAGTTCAAACAGAGTCGTTCCCCAAAAAGACCAGACTTTCGCAAAAAAATCTCTCTATCCTTCACTCTTATCGAAAGCGAGCATTCTTTTCTACCTTATGATAAAAAACCATCCCTTTCAGAACGGGAATAAAAGAGTAGCAATGACCACTCTGATGGTATTTCTATTTTTAAATAAAAAGTGGATCAAAGTGGACAATCAAGAACTCTACAACTTCACGGTTTGGATCGCACAGAGTCCGCCAAAACTGAAGAACGAGGTGGTCAAAGCGATCGAAAAATTCATAAAGTCCTATTTGATCAAAATATAATGGCCACTCCACTGCAACAGTCCGGCCGAAATCGACGTTACCCTGGAAGAGGTCCGCAGCATGGCTAAAAATCATGAGATTATAAGTATTATTTTTTCTTAATGCGTTCCTCAAGTTTTTTGCTGGCATAAACATTATTCGGATCAATCTCTAATAGTCTTTTAAGATTCTCGATTGCCTTTTCTTTATCTCCTGTCATAACGTAAGCTTCTGCAAGGCTTTCGTAGACCCAAGGCGAACTGGAGTATTCTTCAGCGTTGAATTCCAAAACAGCCAGTCCCATGTCCCTATTCTTATCCAAGAGGAACTGAAATCCCAATCCATTCGGAACATCCCACTCTTTATTAGCCTGGCCATAAGACTTTTTATATATAACGTTTCCATGTTCAGGGACAAGAACTGTGCCATCAAAAATCTTATAGTCATGACAAAGGTGCACAAACATATCGATCTCTTTGGCCTTATCTGATAGGGCGCCATCACAAGAAACAACAAAAACCAGAACAAAACAAATAAGGATGCTTCCAACACCGTCCGAACACGTTAGCACTTTCATCCCTTCTTCTTTCAAAGTGTCATACGAATTCTTAACAAATAGGTTGAATTGAGGACATTCCATTGACCGGAATATTTCCATGTGATATATAAAAAAGCTGTTCATGATGGATGACATCACACATCTTTGTTTTAAGAGGAGGGATTATGATTACACCTAAATTTATGCGTGTATTCCTGGCTATTTTTTTTATAGGAATTTTGTCGTTAACAGGACAGGCTTGGGCCCAAGGCAAATCCCAGCCGGCGCAAGACTATGCCGAAATCACAAAAACCTTGAAGATGCGGGCCATCGGACCTGCCATCATGGGCGGCCGCACTGTGGATTTTGCGGTCGTAGAGAGCAATCCAGCGATCATCTATGCCGCCGTGGGACCCAGCGGTGTCTTCAAATCCGAAAACAGCGGCGTGACCTGGGATCCGGTTTTTGACCAAGAAAACACCGTGGCTGTCGGCGCCGTGGCTGTCTCCCAGAGCCACCCGGACATCGTTTGGGTAGGGACCGGAGAGGGGACTTCCCGCAACAGCGTGGGCATCGGAGACGGCGTGTACAAATCCGAGGATGGGGGCAAAAACTGGAAAAACATGGGGCTGGAAAAAACCCAGCACATCGCCCAAATCCTGATTCATCCGACAAATCCGGACATCGTTTACATCGGGGCCCTGGGCCATCTCTGGGGAGCCAACGTAGAACGCGGTGTGTTCAAGACCACTGACGGAGGCAAAACCTGGGAAAAAGTCCTGTATGTGAATCCGAACACAGGCATTTCGGACATGGCTATGGACCCCTCCAATCCCCGGATCCTGTATGCCGGGGTATGGGACCACCTCCGCAAGCCCTACCATTTCCGGAGCGGCGGTCCTGGCAGCGCCCTGTTCAAAACAACGGATGCCGGCGAAACCTGGCGGAAAATCCACCAAGGACTGCCCAGCGGCGAATACGGCCGCTGGGGGATCGATGTCTGCCGTACCAATCCCAATGTGGTTTATACTGTGGTCGAGAGCAAAAACAGCGGTGTCTTCCGCTCGGATGACAAAGGTGAAACCTGGCGGCGGATGTCAGACTGGCAAACTTATGACCGTGTCAACTTCCGGCCTTTCTACTACAGCAAGATCACAGTCGACCCCAACAACGACTTAGTCGTGTACGTCTATTCCGGCCGTTCTTTTGTTTCTCGCGACGGCGGAAAAACCTTCGAACAAATATCCGGCGATACCCATCCCGACCATCACATGGTGTGGGTCAATCCCCACAACTCGCTCCACATCATCGACGGAAACGACGGGGGGATCGACATCTCCTACGACGGAGCAAAAACCTGGCTCAGTGTTAAAACCAATGCCTGGTCTGAGATCTACCAGGTCGGCTATGACTTCCGTGATCCCTACTATGTGTACGTCGGCCTCCAGGATAACGGAAGCTGGGGAGCGCCGATCAATTCCCTCGATCCGATGGGCATCATGAATTTCCACTGGTACGCTATAGGCGGAGGAGACGGATTTTACATCCAAGTCGACCCGGAAGATTACACAACCGTCTACCGCAACGCACACATGGGCGGGATATCGCGTTTCGATGTCGAAACCGGCGATTCCCAGGACATCAAACCTGTGGCTACTTTGGATGAACCGCCTTACCGTTTCAACTGGAATTCGCCTATCCTTCTCTCGCCTCATAACAATAAGGTTGTATATTTTGGCGGAAATTATCTCTTTAAAACAACGGACAGGGGCAGTTCCTGGGAGCATTTGGGTTCAGACCTCAGCTCCAACGACCCGGAAAAACAGAAAGACTCTGGCGGCATCACCCCAGACAATACAGGTGCTGAGATTCACTGCACCGTCTACACCATCGCTGAATCGCCTCTCAAGGAGGGTCTGCTCTGGATCGGGACAGACGATGGTCTGGTACAAATCACTCAAGATGGAGGAAAAGCCTGGACTAATGTCACAGCAAACATTAAAGGACTTCCGCAGGACAGTTGGGTAACCCGGGTCGAGGCCTCTAATTTTGCCGAAGGGACAGCCTATGCCACATTCGACCGCCACCGGATGGACGACAACAAACCCTATGTATTCAAGACAGAGGATTACGGAAAGACGTGGAAACCCTTACATGGCAACTTGCCCAAGGTGGGATACCTGCATGTGGTAAGAGAGGACCCTGTCAATCAAAACCTCCTGTACGTGGGAAGCGAATTCGGATTGTTCCTGAGCTTTGACGGCGGTCGCCACTGGATGGCTTACAAGAATGACTTCCCGACGATCGCAGTGCGGGACATCCAGATTCACCCCAGGGAGATGGACCTTCTGGTCGGGACCCACGGCAGGGGATTGTGGGTATTGGATGATATCACACCAATACAGAACCTGACATCCGAGGTGTTGGCATCGGATTTTAAACTTTTTAAAACGCGGGATGCCGTGCTCTATTCTTATAAGGGGAACTCCATGTATTCCGGACCCCATCAATTCCGAGCGCCGAATCCTCCGATGGGAGCGATGATCACCTATTATTTGAAAGATAAGCCGAGCGACAGGGAAAAGATCAGCTTGGCAGTTAAAGATAAAAAGGGTAATACGGTCACATTACTCCGAGCGACAAAAAACAAGGGATTGAATCGCGTCAACTGGTCATTGCGACAGGCAAGTCAAACCGATGAGGACACAGGAAGATCCCGATTCCGCCGATTTTCTGGTGGTCCTTATGTTTTGCCTGGAGAGTACCAGATCGAGCTTGACGTCAACGGTATCAAACAGGAAAAAACATTGGTGGTCAAATCCTTTTCCAAACATGATTTTTCCATAGAAGACCGGAAGCTCAACCACCAATATGCAAAAGAAATCGGAGCTTTGGTTCAGAAAGGAAACACGCTCATCCAGTCCATGGCTGATTTGAATGAAGAGTTAAAATCTGTAGCAAGCCGGGCAAGGACCGCGGGAATAAAAGACGAGAGGCTCAGCACTAAGATGAAGGACATCCGGGCCAAGGTGGAGAAGATCCAAAAGACTTACTCACGCAGCGTGGAAGGCCGGACAGGATACAAACGGCCTGTTATGGTGGCCTTACGCGGCGGTACGCTCCCCGAACAGATTTCCCGCCTCCAGTATTCAGTCATGGGATATCAAGGAGCCCCCACACAGACACAGATCGACACTTATAATAACACCAAAAAGGTAATGCAACCACTTCTCGATCTGGCTGAGATGCTAAAGACCAAAGATATTCCCAAGCTTAACGCCCTGCTCAACGAGCTTAACTTTCCAGTCATAAAAAACATTAAATAATGGATTAAATTAAATTCTATTGCGGTCCTTGATTAAGGACTGAAAGGAGGGACTTAATGTCAAAAAATTCAGTTAAAGGAAATCACTTGATCGGTGTAGCGGCGACAATTGTCTTATTGCTATTGTTTCTCTTCAGCGGAGTGATCCAGGTTTATGCCCAAGAGATCACACCAGAGATATTCAACACGCTGCGATATCGGCACATCGGCCCGCCAGGGAACCGGACGTCTGCCGTGTGCGGCGAGCCCGGCAATCCTCTGGTCTACTACATAGGGGCATCTTCAGGCGGGATCTGGAAATCCACGGACGGCGCCAACACTTGGTTTCCGATATTCGACGACCAGCCGGCCCAGTCCATCGGAGCTCTCGCCATCGCTCCATCAGACTACAATGTGGTGTGGGCAGGAACAGGAGAGCCTTTTATCCGCAGCAACATATCGATCGGAAACGGTGTTTACAAGTCCATTGACAAAGGGAAAACATGGAAGCACATGGGATTGACAAAAACCGGGCGAATCGGCCGCATAGCGATCGACGCCGACGATCCCGATACCGTGTTCGTTTCTGCTCTAGGGCACTGCTATGGTCCGCAAACGGAGCGTGGTGTCTACCGCACCAAGAACGGAGGGAAAACCTGGGAGCATGTGCTGTTCGTGGGGGAAGATACCGGGTGTTTTGAAATCGCCATGGATCCCACCAATTCCAGGATTCTTTTTGCCGGAATGTGGCCGCTTGTTATCCATACCTGGGGACGATTCAGTGGAGGCCCGAACGGCGGGATTTGGAAATCAACTAACGGAGGTGACACTTGGACTCGGCTGACAGGGCACGGACTTCCTTCTCCTCCTGTAGGAAAGATTGGCCTGGCCATCGCCCAGTCCAATTCCCAGGTGGTATATGCGCTTATCGAAACGGGCACACCCAATCGCGGTGTCCTCTGGCGCTCGAACGATGGAGGCGAGAACTGGAGACTGGTCAGTTACAACCGCCTTCTGAACGAAAGATCCCACTATGCTTCCCGCGTTATGGTCAATCCGGCGGATGAAAATGAAGTTTACTTTGCAGCAAACAGCCAGAGCCGAACTTTTGACGGAGGTGACACATCCGAAACCGTGCCATGGAGCGGGGACTGCCACGACATGTGGGCCGATCCCAAAAATCCGGACCGGATGATGATCTCTGATGACGGGGTGGCCATTATCACCCTCAACCGAGGAAAAACCTGGCAGCGCGTGGAGCTCCCGGTCGCGCAGATGTACCACGTGTCTGTGGACAACCAGGTCCCATACTATGTGTACGGCGGCAAGCAGGATGGCCCGGCTTACAAGGGCCCGAGCACAGCCAGCACGAGAAGGGGATGGGGTGATTCTGGAACGCAATGGGAAAACACGGCTGGGGGAGAGTGCGGATTTATCATTCCCGATCCGGTGGATCCCACGATCGTTTGGGGAGGAAGCTACAATGCTCAACTCGAGAGGGTGGATTACAAGACCGGGCATACAGCCTCTGTTCATGTGTGGCCGGAGTCCAACTACGGCTCTCATGCCTTGGCTGCCAAATACCGTTTCAATTGGACATTCCCGATCCACGTCTCTCCACACGATCACAATAAAGTTTACGTCGGAAGCCAGCATGTGCACATGACCTCGGATAAAGGTCGCTCTTGGGAGATCATCAGTCCGGACCTCAGCACAAACGATGAAAGCAAGATGGGCCCTTCGGGTGGCTTGACGCGAGACAACCTGGCGGTGGAATTCGGATGTGTGGTTTTTGCCATCGCAGAATCCCCGATCGAAGAGGGAAACATTTGGGCCGGGACAAACGACGGCCTGGTACACGTCTCCCGTGATGGGGGGCAAAACTGGGTCAATGTCACTAAAAACATTCCCGATCTCCCCCCTTGGGGAACGGTGAGCAACATCGAGCCCTCCCGGTATAAGGCCGGAACAGCCTATATGACGGTCGATTTCCACCAGATGAACAGCCGCAATCCGTATGTCTACAAAACAACAGATTACGGCAAAACATGGAAATCCCTAAGCGCTACTATCCCGAAAAGTGTGTTTTCTTACTGCCACTGGGTTCACGAAGACCCGGTTCGGCAAGGGCTGCTTTACTTGGGCACGGAAAATGCCATTTATGTCTCTTTCAACGACGGAAAGACCTGGCTGCCTCTACAGAATAACCTGCCGCACGCGCCTATCCATCACATGGTTGTCCAGGAACACTTTAACGACCTTGTAGTGGCCACGTATGGCCGTGGATTCTGGATCATGGACGACATCACTCCCCTGCAGCAACTTACAGACGAAGTCATAAAATCCGATGCCCATCTGTTCAAACCTCGTCATGCCTACAGGATGCACAGCATCGCCGGCGGCCCCAGAGTATCTACCCGTGCCACCATCAACTATTACCTGAAAAAATCCTCTAAAAAACCGGCAACCATCACCATACTGGATAAAGAGGGAGAAGTCATAAGCACGCTCAGAGGATCAGCTCGCAAAGGCATCAACAGAGTCAATTGGAGTTTGAGGCATCCTGGGGCAAGGGCTACCAAGATCAGGACCAAACCTCCAGGAAATCCCCATGTGGTGGAGGAAAAAAGGTTTGCGGCAACATGGATAAGGGAAGGCTGGTACCCCCTCCTAAGCTGGGGGAGTTTTGCCGGGTTTGGTGGTTTCATGGTCGCCCCCGGAAACTACACGGTCAAACTCAACACCGGGGAGAAGGAATACTTACAGACGCTGGAAGTCAAAAAAGACCCCCGTTCCGAAGGAACACTGGAAGACATCAAAGCTCAAATTGTGATGCAGAAGGAGGTGCGCCAGAATCTTAACATAGTTTCAGACATGATCAGCCAAATCGAATGGATGAGAAAGCAGATTTGTGACACAAAAGATATGCTGAAAACGAGCGGAGGATCCAAGGATGTTCTTGCAGCTATTGACAAATTCGACAAAAAGCTCCGGTCGGTCGAAGATGAGCTTTTCCAGCCGATGATAGCCGAGGGAGACACAAAATCCTTCCGGTTCCCTCAGAAACTCTACTTCAAGATCGCTGTCTTTGCCGGGGACTTGGCAAACAGCGTTGATTTTGCCCCGAACAAGCAACAAAAAGAGGTCCATGCTGTTTTGCGAAGAAGCTTGGACGTTCAGAAAGCTCGTTTCGAAGATCTTCTGAAAACCGAGCTTCCGGTATTTAACGACATGCTAAAACAGAACGACTTGGCTGGTCTTGTCGTTCCCGAGATCAAAGAGGAACCAGGAGGCGTTTCTTTTTTCCGATTTTAAAAAACAAAAAAGGGACGGTTCTTTTTTTCGCTTTCAGAAGAAATAGAACCGTCCCCATTATTCTTTTTGAAGCGTTGGTCACATCTTAGACAGATATATTCTGTTTTTTGGAATTTTTGCCTGCGCCGGTTTCCGGTATCGAGCAGCCAGCTTATCGCAGCCACCGAAATGAGTATCAGGATAACAGGATGGAGTTGAAGAAACAGAAAAAGCAGGAATGTCCCTCCTATAAGAATAAATGCAGCGGCTAAAACAATCCAGAAAGGATAGTCATGCGTGTACTCCCGCTCAGCCAGTGATATATCTTCGGATCCACAACGAGGACATTTCATTTTTTCCGGCCCACTCAATT
>Ga0114922_10004150_pt1 | contig 13465 bp, 11 predicted proteins | sample AartaG_FD_100975 | JGI IMG/M metagenome (GOLD analysis project Ga0114922, IMG submission 100975) | Deep subsurface microbial communities from Aarhus Bay to uncover new lineages of life (NeLLi) - Aarhus_00045 metaG | ecosystem: Environmental > Aquatic > Marine > Oceanic > Sediment | place... | reverse complement strand
TCCGTGGTCGGAGCTGATGATAACGACCGTCTTCTTGAGCAGGTCAAGCTCCCCGAGTTTGTGAATAAGTGCGCCGACGTGCTCATCAGCATACAGGATACCACCATCGTACAAGCCACGCAGTTGCTCCTTGTCCGCATCGGAGAGTCCCGCCCTTCCCAACTTCACCACTCGTCCATCCTTGACCTGGTCGCCTGCATAATCTTCGAGCTGCCATTTATCGTAAGGCGGGTCCAACACGTGCGGGAAATGAGTATCCATCACATGAACGTGCAGGAAAAAAGGCCGCTCATGCAGTCTCCTCAACCAGGCGAAGACCACGTTGTTGACCTCCTCGAAGGGGGCGTAGTGCCGTCGCTGCGCGCTGGCCGCCTTCACGATGAGGCCTTCATCAAAGGCCTTGTACAGGCGGCTGTTGGGAGAAAACCAGGCGTGCGATGAGATCAGCGCAGTCTCATACCCGTTTCGTTTCATGATGGCCGGCAAGAGATACTCGCCCGACGGCGGCTCACGGGAAATTTCATATCCCACGGCCGGTTCATGATAGAACACGGGGAAATACCGACCCGTCATGTACGAGGGAACAGAGATCGTCGTAAACATGCCCTGCGTGAAGTTATCTTCAAACAGAACACCTTCACTGGCAAGCTTGTCAATATTGGGCGAAGTTGGTCGCTCATAACCATAGCAGGAAAGATTGTGCGCGCGAAGCGCGTCAAGCACAATCCAGATCACGTTGGGCGGCGGTTCCTCGGGCGGGCTGCAGCCACAGATGAGCAAGAAGAGCGGCAGAACGGCGTATATGGAAAACTTAATCCGATACTTACTCATGTTTCTTCGGTGTCCTTCCTCCCAACCGGCACTTTGCAGTGTGACACTCTTCCGGCAACCGCCCGATGGGCGGCAATGGCGCTTTGTCCCGGGTCTCTACAGAGTTTACCTCCACCGTTCAGATGGTGTCAAGGAAGACGCTGCCAATGCTCACTTATCCCCAGTTTCCCAGGACAAGAGTTCCCGAGGCCGTCTGCTGCAGCCTACTTGCGCGAGCGCAGCCACCAGAACGCGTCATTCCCGCACCCCTCTGGCGTCATTCCCGCACCCCTCTGGCGTCATTCCCGCGGAGGCGGGAATCCAGTAGAGGGGCTCAGGGCTGATTATTAAGCGTGGATCCCCGCCTTCGCGGGGATGACGACAAGAATGGGGCCGCGCACGGGCAGAAGGCATTGGGCGGCAGGTTAGGCGTTGTGGAGAAACTGGGGATCAGTAAGGTCACAAACCTTCTTACCTGGCGTAACCGAGGTCACGCAGCCGGCGAAGCCGCTCTTGGTCTACAGGCCGCTCCTCGGAAAGAGGTATCAGGACGAAACGCTTAACGACGGCCCAATGTTCTTCGTCGCCATCGTCGAGCGTTACATCGAAAGATCCATCCTCAATTTCGTACTCGCCAATATCCACGAACTCGAACCCGAAATTCTCGGGACGTCTGGAAGTATCCTCGACTCTCTTGAACTCTTTATCGTTTTCCGCCTTGACAAGAAACGCGGATGCGGGCTTTCTCTGCAAAAACCCACTACAGGAGAGGATCTGCATGTAGGCCAGGTAACTCCCATTCGGCACCTCCAGTCGCAGCGTGATCTGGGGCGCATCCTCTTCCCACGAGGCCCATAGCCAATTCATAGTCTTTGAGAACGACCATCTGTTGTCGGTACGGTTGTCTATCGGCTCGTCTTTTGTGAGCCCGGCGTTCTCTACCAGGACAGCTTCTTTCGGTTCCACGACTTTTTCGGCAATGCCGCGCAGCGTGAAATAGTGGGCTCTGCTCGGCAGGATGTCGTACTCCTCCCGCAAGGGCACCAGGTTGTCTTGAATGTATTGTCTCATTGCAGCAACGATCTCGGGCTTCAGTTCTCTGAGCTCCTCGCGGTTGGGCACTGTATCGGGGACTCGATACAAATTGTCCGTGTTAAGGTCCGGCGTGAACTCATACTTGTACTGTTTGTCGCGGATAATGTAGCAGGTCGTACCATCGTATCCTCCGGTCACATACCTGCCGAATACGTACCGGTGTAGCGGTTCGGCGCGGCTGCCGCTGAGCAGCGGGGCAAGGCTCTTGCCATCCGTCCTGGCGTCTGTCTCCAGCCCAAGCATCTCAATCAATGTCGGGACAATGTCGGCGTTCTCCGTCAGGGCCGAAACACGCACACCACGAGGAAGGCCGGGACCCGCCATCACAAGAGGCACCTGCATTTGCCAGTCATCGCTTGCCCCTCCATGTTCGTACCGCCAGCCGTCCTCGCCCAGAAGCTCTCCGTGGTCGGAGCTGATGATAATGATAGTCTTCTCGAGCAGGTCAAGCTGTTCTAGTTGGTGAATAAGCGCGCCGATGTGCGTATCAGCATACAGGATACCACCATCGTACAACCCACGCAGTTGCTCCTTGTCCGTTTCGGAGAATCTAACCCCTCTCTTCTTTACGACTCGTCCATCCTTGACTTGGTCGCCTGTATAACCTTCGAGCAGCCACTTATCGTAAGGCGGGTCCAACACGTGCGGGAAATGGGTATCCATCGCATAAACGTGGAGGAAAAACGGCCGCTCATGCGGTTTGGTCAACCAGGAGAAAACCGCGCTGTTGAGCTTCTCGAAGGGGGCGTAACGCCGTCGCTGCATGCTGGTCGGCTTCACGATGATGCTTTCATCAAAGGCCTTGTACATGCGGCTGTTGGGAGAAAACCAGGCGTGCGATGAGATCAGCGCAGTCTCATACCCGTTTCGTTTCATGATGGCCGGCAAGAGATATTCGCCCGGCGGCGGCTCCCGGGAAATTTCATATCCCTCGACCGGTTCATGGCAGAACACGGGGAAATACCGACCCGTCATGTACGAGGGAACAGAGATCGTCGTATACATGCCCTGCGTGAAGTTATCTTCAAACAGAACACCTTCATTGGCGAGCTTGTCAATATTCGGGGAAGTTGGTCGGTCATAGCCATAGCAGGAAAGATTGTGCGCGCGAAGCGCGTCAAGCAAAATCCAGATCACGTTGGGCTGCGGTTCCTTGGGCGGGCTGCAGCCACAGATGAGTACGAGGAACGGCAGAACAGCGTATATGAAAAATTTAATCCGATACTTACTCATATTTCCGGTGTCCTCCCTCCAAACCGGGACTTTGCAGTGCGATACTCCTCCGGTAATGGCCCGATGGGGGGCAATGTCGCTGTGTTCCGCGTCTCTACAGAGTCTATCTGCAACGTTCAACCGGTGTCAAGGAAAACGCCGCCAGCGCAAGCGCACAACCTGGAACCGCTGAATGCTGAAACTTCTTCACTGACAGGAGAAAGCGAAGATAACCCGGGTTCTGCGTGTGCGTTTGAACTTGGCGAACGGTTGTGATAGAATATCCGCGAGTTCTGGGCGGTTCAGCGATCGTGTTGTCGGTGAGGGTGTGGAGTTCTGTTACCAGTTCAAGGAGGTGGCACGATGAAAGGGCTGAAAGTTGTCTTGTGGGTATGCGGGATAATGATGTTGCTGGGATTCGTCGAGATGTTGATTCCCATACGATTTATGGCCGAATGGTACAAGCCTTTCGATATTGAGTTGCCCCTGGACGCAATGACCACTTACATGGCGCGTGTGTGCCAGGCGATGGCCGGTCTCGTGGGCGTGTTTCTGGTAATTCTCGCGCAGGACCCGCTCAAGTACGGCCCGATGGTGCTCCTTGCGGGCTACGGGGACTTGTTCCTGGCTCTCACAGTCCTGGTCTGGGGGTCGCGGTACGGCCTCCCTCCACTCATGGTCTGGCTGGGAACGGCGGCGATGGTTATAATCGGCGTATTGATACTCGTGTTCCGAGGTAAGGCTATTCAAGAGCAGGGCGCGCCGCAGGAACAGCAGGGCGAAGCCATCTGAGGGTGCCGGGACAGTCGCGGACGGCCCAGCTTACACGTTGAACCGGAAATAGATCACGTCGCCGTCGCGGACGACGTAGTCTTTCCCCTCGACTTGCAGCTTATGCTCCTTCCGGGCTTCTGAGAAACCGCCGGTTTCGAGAAAATCCGCGCACGCGACGACCTCCGCGCGTATGAACCCCCGCGCCATATCCGTATGGACGTGGCCAGCCGCCTGGATTGCGGTCGTACCGGCAGGAACCGTCCACGACTTCACCTCGTTCGTGGCGACAGTGAAGAAAGCGAGCAGGTCCATCGTCTCATACACCGCGCGGACGTACTTCGGCTTGGCCGGTTCCGATATGCCCATCTCTTGAAGGAACACCTGGGCGTCTTCAGGTTCAAGCTCGCCGATTTCCATCTCGATCTCAGCGCAGATCGGGAGGTATCCCATTCCTCTCGATCGGGCGTAATCGGCCAGGTCGCCGTGAGCCTCGCCGTCCATGTCCTTCTCGTCGGTGTTTGTCACAAGCAGCGTCGGTTTCTGGCTCGCAAAGCTGTATCCGGCAATGTGCTCCTTCTCATGCTCATCAAGCTCTAACAGTCGCAACGGTTGATCCCCCTCGAGATGCGCCTTGCACCTCTCGAGCACTTCCCGTTCCCGACCTTCAAGCTGTTCCTTCTCCATCCGCTCCAACCGTTTAGCCGCCACAACGTAATCCGTCGAGACAAGTTCGGATTCCACTAATTGGAGGTCCCGCATCGGGTCGCTCGCGCCTCTTGGATGGGCGACGCTCGGGTTGGAGAAAGCGCGCACAACGTGCAGGAAAGCGTCGGCTGTCTTGAGCGCGCCGAGCTGCTCGGGATCTATTGCCGGTCCCTTCTCGCCGTGGTCAACCGCCGGCATGTCGATCAGCGTAATCTCTGAATATGTGGTCTTCTTCGGCGAGAAGATCGCAGACAGCCCGTCGACACGTTCATCCTCCACGTGGATCACACCCAGATGTTTTTCGCGTTTCTCGGCCGAGGACGCCCCGTGATCGGGCATAGCCAGCCCTGTAAGCGCTCGGAAGACGGTCGTCTTACCCGCTCGCGGCAGTCCTAACAGCGCGATGTTCACTTTGCCTCCTGTACGTTCCCTGCGGGCAGCTTCAACACGTCAGATGCATCGCTATTGCCACATCCGTGCCGCCAGCCCGCAACTCGTTGAAAGCCTCTACCGCTTTTGCCGTCTCCTCAGCGATGACCTGCGTTCCATTATCTTCGATGAACCGCATCGTGTCAGGGGGTACAGTCATCAGGCCACTCGCCCCGGTTCCTATGACTATAACGGCCGGCTTCTCCGAGACCAGCTTCTCGATATCGTCGTGCGCAACCGAATGTCCTGTCACTCGCCACCACGAGGTGACGGAGTCGCCATGGATAATAACGTCCGAGGTGTACTCCTTGCCGTTGAAACTGAACCTGCCGAAACTGTACCCCTCAATCATCGCGCTCACCTCACAGCAGGAGGCGGTCTAGAACCTTGCCGCCGGGACAAACAACCCCACCAGGAACCAGATTCTGGTTATAACAAGGATTACCCAACCCAGCAACTTGATGGCTACCACCGTCCGGCGCGGTACCAGCGCGGAAACCAAGAGCACGGAGGACAACTGTTCTACAAGCCATTCCGCTCCGCCCCAGCGCACCACCCACAACCAGAACAGGGTGTTGACAACGTATGAACCCGTCCATCCCGGTAACGTCATATCTTCAGTGACTCGAAGACCTTAGCACTAACGCCGCTACATCATTTCTGACGCTCGCGACAAGCGCGTCCCTGTTGGCGGACGTGACCTCTATCACATTGACGTCATCCCTCGACCTGACGGAAGCCAGAAAAGAGTTGCGCCTTGCCTGTATCGTGCCGAAAACCGGTTTCTCGGAGTCCAGAGCCTCCATAACCACCCGCTGGAACAACGCCGAAAAGAGCTCCATACGTCCAAGCTCGTCGATCACGACGAGGTCGTCACTTTCGACCGCCGACACGACCGATTCGGCCGCTATCGTCTCGAGATCCTCGATGTTAACGCCGTACCTGCCTACCCTGTGCGGTCCTTTTTGGTTGACGTGAGCAAGCACTCCCGTTCGACCGTCGAACGTCCTTATGCTGAATCCGACCCGTTTCCCTTGCTCCCGAATCTCCTCCGTGTAGAACCCTCCTACTCTGGCGTCGATCCCTTCAAGGACGCGCCGCACAAGCGTCGTCTTGCCGACGCCCGGAAAGCCCGTAAGCAGGATGTTTCCCGACATCTGTTCTCCGAATGCATGCCGTCACGTCGGCTCCTTGCGTACGACACCAACCAACCCCGTGCCGACGGGCAGACCTATCGAGAGAGACAGCGCGCTCTCCACGTTGTGAAGCACAATCAGGATCTGATTCGCCCATCGCGGTATTTCCGACAGTGCCGTTTCCGGCTCCATACGGGTCCGTCTGAATGCGGCGACGAACCGGATCAACATTATCGGTACAAGAAGCGTGAAGACGGCATAGGTCGCCTTGACTACTTGAAAACCTCCCGCCTCCAGCTTCGCCCTGAGACTGCGCCACGAGTATCTTCGCAGATGGTGAATGGCTTCGTCATGCTCGCTCCAGAGGAAATCCAGAGCAGGTGCCGAGAACACCATATAGCCGCCCGGTTTGCAGACCCGAAAGCATTCCCGGATGCAGTCAAGATCGTCGCGCACATGTTCCAGAACGTCGAGGCAGGAAACCAGGTCGAACGAGTTGTCCGCAAACGGCAGTCTGCACGCGTCGGCACACACCAGCGGCGACGAGACACGCTCGGTCGTCAGTCCCAGCGCGCCCTGCGAGATGTCGAGTCCGACCTGCTTCTTGAACCCGCTTCCAACCTCGTCGAGAACAATCCCGGTACCACATCCCACGTCTAGATACGAACCGTCCTTTGATGAAGACGCCCGAACACACTTGGCTATTAACGAGCGGACCAGCCGTCTGCGGGCGACAAACCACCAGTGGGTCTTTTCAAACTTCCACAGTTTTCCGTATTCCGACTCATTCATTCAGTCGCCTCGCCAGAATCGGAAGCCTTATCATTAGGATCTGACGATGGAGAGATTCCCAGGCTTTCGCGAACAATATAGAGAGGCCGCCGCTGGGATTCGACGTAGGTACGTCCCATGTACTCGCCTACAATACCGATCAGCATGCATTGTACGCCGCCCAGGAACCAAATGCTGACAAGGAGAAACGCGTATCCAGGAGCCGTGTAACCGAGTAACTTCTGGACCACGATTACCACAATGGCAACAAGAGAGAGCAGCAGCAGTGACAGCCCCACCACAAAAGCTAGTCGCAACGGAGCGACCGAGAAGCTTGTGGTGCTCGTCAAGGCGAGTTCGAGAAGCCTGAAGACGTTGTACTTGGTCCTGCCCGCACGCCGCCGGTCGCGCTCGAAACCGACCGTAGTCTGGCGAAACCCGGTCCAGACCGTCAAAGCGCGTACAAACCGATTTCGTTCGCGACACTGCCGGAACGCGTCAACGGCCCTGCGGTCCATGAGTCGAAAATCGCCCGCATCTCTCGGCAGCTCCCACCCGACCAGGAAGTTCATGAACCGATAGAACAGGTATGCGGTCATCCTTCTGAAAACCGACGCGTTGCCCCGCCTGACGCGCTGAGCGGACACAATCTCGTACCCTTCGCGCCACTTCTCGACGAGTTCAGGGATGGTTTCGGGCGGATCCTGGAGGTCCGCATCCATCAGTATGACCGCGTCACCCTGCGCGACGTCCAGCCCGGCCGTGGAGGCCACCTCATGCCCGAAGTTTCTCGAAAGAAAGACAGCTTTGACTCGGGAATCCCGGCCATGCAGCTCACGTATGACCTCCCTCGAACCGTCCGTGCTACCATCGTCCACCAGTATCATTTGCCAGTCGGTTTGAAGCTCGTTGAGGACCGCCGCCGTACGGTCGTAAAGGTGGGGCAGGCTCTCCTCCTCGTTGAAAACCGGTACTACAACTGATAACAGCATTTCTCGTTCACCCTCTGCCTCATCCAGCCGTAACAGACCGTTCCCCTGCAGGAAAGTGTATCATTACGCGGCTTCGTTTGGCAAGCCGTTTCGCCGATGAGGTATTGACAAGAAGGCCCGTGCCCTGCGATTATTACTCGGTACGGCAGAATCATTTGGCGCGCAGCGGGGAACGATATTCAGCATGACATCGAGCAAACATCTTACACTCAAGGAGCTTCTCCTGCTATATGCGGCAGCAGCCTGCTTCTTTCTCGGGTTTATGCTGTTATGCGTGGGGATGCGCTGGAACTGGATTCCCGGTCACGTCACTCCGCTTTACGCTCTCTTCAAACCGCAGGCGCTTACGCTGCGTCATCTCATTCCGGTGGTACTGTGTCTGCTGTACCTGGCAGCTCTTAGCAAGGTCGACCGGATCAACACATCGACGCTTCTTACGTTGGCGTTTTTCGTCGTGACGTCGCTGCTTTTCAGCCTGGCCATCGCCTCGATGAACAGCGGCTTCGCAGAAGTCGGGGCGCCGTTCGGGAGGTACGGACTGGACTACTACGGCGACGTCCCGCTGGTCAGGTCGCCCGGGCAGTTCCTTCGCGACTTTGCGGAACTTCGTCCGCACATGTCAATGCACGCGAAGACGCACCCGCCCGGCCCGATCCTTTTACTCTGGGTGTTGTGGCGTCTCACAGCGGGCGAGACGCTCCAGGTTGCCGTCTGGGTTGTCGCTCTCGCCTCGCTCACCGTGGTCCCGCTGTATATGTTCGCCCGGGACCTGGCCGGTCGCGAAGCGGCGACCGCCGCGGCCGCTCTTTACGTTGTGACACCGACAATTATCCTGTACAACGCTACGTCCATGAACGCGGTCTACGCGCTGTTCGCCGTAACGACGATATTCCTGTTCTTCAGGGCAATGGACCGCAAAACCAAGGTCTATGCGCCGCTGGCCGGTCTCGCATTCGCCCTGACGGTTTTCATGTCATACGATATGGCAATACTCGGTATTTTTTTCGCCGTCATATTCTTTCTCGGCGTATTCGACCCGGCTCGCAGGAGACAGACCATGCTCGCCACGGCTCTCATGCTCGCGACATTTGTCGCCTTCTACGGCCTCCTTCTCCTCACGACCGGCTTCAACTTCGCCTCTTCACTGAGGGAGGCGGTTGCGCAGGTACATATGGATCTGCACAACATGGAACTGTACACGCCGCGCGCGTCGTACTGGATATGGCGGTTCGGCAACCCGTTCGAGGTTCTCTTCTTCGCGGGGATACCGGTCGCGGTTCTCTTCGCCCTGGAATGGGCCAACAGAGCGCGCGCCGGGACATCCCGTTCCCGAACGGACAAGTACCTGATCGCGGCTTTCGTCATGCTCGTTGTGTTCAACTTCGCGTACCTTGGCAAGAGCGAGAATGCCCGCGTGTCCTCATTCTACTTTCCGTTCATAATAGTGCCGGCATCTCTCTACCTGCTACGCACGGTCCGCGAAACGAACTCGCGGACTGCGCTGTATGCGACGGTGCTAGTGCTGTTCGTCCAAACCTGGTTGATGGAAACGCTGCTTTACATGTACTGGTGATGACACATGAGTGTCTCTGGACAACACCCGGACGAGCCAAGCCGTGATCGCTTCCGGCCGACATGGCGAGTGGCGTGCACGTTCTCGCTGCTGGCTGCGGCTATTGCTGTCAACCTGACCGACACGCTCTGGGCGGTCTCCGGCCCGATCAGCTCCATGGTCGAGTTCGTGCTCAGGTACATCATCTGGTTCTACGCTTTCGGCCTGTGCGCCCTGTCAATGTACCTCGCGGTCACCGCCTTGAGAGGAGATCGTGAGGAGGGAAAGCGCGCTGAAACGAGATGGTCTCTCCTCGCCCTGGCGATTGCCGTGCTCACAACCGTGTTGACCCTCTACGCGTACGGGATACAGTAGATTATGGAAGCTCAAGCTCACTCTTGCGCGGGAAGAAACGCAATGAAGTTCGCCATACCGTTAGCCGTCGCGCTGCTGACGTGCATCCCGCTGGCGCAAGTTGAGTTCTCCTTGACCCATGAGCTGCTCTCTCCGGTGATTCGCCTCCACGAGATGCATCACGTCATGACGCAGAACGGGCGGGTCATGGTTCCCTGGTCGCCGGATCTCGCGTTCGGTCACGGCCTGCCGTTCTTCATTTACTACGCCCCCCTGGCGACCTATGTCGCCGAGGTTCCTCACCTGCTCGGCGCCGACCTCCTGCAAGCCATCAAGGTATCTTACGCTCTCAGCCTGGTGCTCTCGGCGGCGTCAATGGCGCTGCTCCTGTCTTACCTGAGCAAGAGCTACCGGTTCCCCGCCTCGCCGTTAACCATAGCGCTGGCGTCCGCCGCATACGTCACGGCTCCGTACCGCATGGTGGACGTCTACGTCAGAGGCAGCCTCGCCGAGTGCTGGTCATTCGTGTGGTTCCCCCTGATACTGCTGGGATGCCACATGCTGGCCGACGAGCGTTGGCGCAAGGGACTCGTCATCGGGAGCCTGTCGTACGCAGCGCTCATCCTGTCGCACAACATCATGGCACTTTACTTCACGGTCGTGCTCTGCGTATACGCAATCGCGGTCAGAGAGGTCCGCCGGCAGCTGGTCCGCGCCGCGATCATGATGGCGTTGGGCCAAGCGCTCAGCGCGTTCTTCTGGGTACCGGCTCTCGCGAACATGCCGCTTGTGGGAACGGAACCTGTGACGATGTGGGCCACGGCGAAGGACATCGCATCTCATGCGGTATACTGGCCGCAGTTTTTCTCCCGAGGATGGGAGTTTGGCCTGAGCGTCCCCGGTCCGGATGACGGCATGTCGTTCGCAATAGGATGGCACATCATAGCCGCGGTCGTTCTGCTGCCGTTTGTGATCTTCAACCGCAAAGAAAGAGCGTCATCCCAACGTCTGGCTCTGGTCGTTCTCATTCTGACTGTAATTCTGGTTGCGGCTATGACGCGTATCATGCCATGGAACCTGGTGCCGCACCTGTTTCGTTACATACAGTTCCCGTGGCGGCTGCTGGCCTTCACCACGCTGTTCGGCAGCGTCGCGGTATTCTTCGCACTGAACGGGTTGCGGCGTTGGTCGGGAGTCGGCTCCGATAATCGGCTCCAAGCAGTCTTCCATGTCAGTTTGCTGCTGCTCATTCTCATGCTGGCTGGACAGATCGTGAAAGCCAGCTCTTTCAGGCCCGGCAAGGTTGACCGGCAGTATATCCTCGAACGGCTCGAGCTCGAGGAGAGCACGGGGTACATCGGTACAACGGCACGGTCCGAGTACGTCCCCGCGACAGCGGCGGAAGAGACTCTCGATCCGGATTGGAATGAAGAGCATTACAGCGAATCACATGCGGAGATCGTTGACGGCAGCGCTGCGGTAACCGACTGGACAAGCCGTGGCGCACGGTACACCATGGACGTCCAGTGCAACACTGACACGACGCTTGCTTTCCAGTCCTTCTACTTCCCGGGCTGGCGGCATTGGCGTGACGGCGTGAGGCGCGACGACGAGATGAAACTCGGAGACGCAGGATTCATTCACGTTACGCTTCCTGCCGGGAAGCATCATCTCGTGTTCGAGTACGGGTTTCCACCTTGGGGACGGGCATCCCAGCTCGTCTCGGGTGCGGCTGCGCTCGGTATGCTTGTCTGGCTCTTCCGTTGCCGCCTGCAACAACGGCCACGACTAGACATTGACCGCCCTTAACGTCATTACTGCTGCATTGGGCGGCCTTCCTCTTCGGTGATAGTGGGGCAGACATTCCTGTCTGCCGTCTAGAGGTCGTCCGCACCAGCTCGCCTTTCCCCAATCGAGATGTCGCACGGCGTGTGTTTAGGGTTGTTAAAAGGGAGGTAGACAAGAACGTCCGCCACGGCGAGTCAGCGTAGATCGAGGGCAGCTCTGCGCCGAAGGTGCGCTGTGGCGAATGGGCTCCCGGAGCGCTGCGTGCCTTTTTCATGGCCATCCCTGTACGCAAGCTGCTGAACGCTGCAGCGTTTAGCCCGCCTTGGCGGGCTCCTCTTTGCACCCCGCTTGAGCGGGGGTGGGTAAAGCTGTGCGATATCGAGATAGCGCGCTTTAGCGTGGCTTCCTTTGATGCTTCAGCAGTAGTGCCGGGCTTCAAACTCGCTGAAGCCGGTTCGAGAAGCGACGCTGAAGCGCCCTATCGCTGGTTAGGCTTTTCTTTTCACCCCGGCTGAAGCCGGGTGCAAAGAACGGCCCGCTGGAAGCGGGCCACAGCAGGCCAGGTGCCGCAGAGACCCGCGCAGCAGCAAACCACGCGCGACAAAGTGTTGCAGAAATTGCGGCTGAAGCGGGCTGTGGGAAACTGCGTGTCGCGGGCACGTGTCCAGCGTGATAAGAAGGGCCGGCGGACAAGAATGTCCGCCCCACTGTGAGGCGGTGCCATACGCCACACTAAACATGTATACCGGCGTGTCTCTACGCCCGATCAGAAACCCAAGCCTGGCGTGACCCTAGGGCTGTGGCACCTATTGCTTGACCCGGGTGGCGCCCACTGCTAGACTAACCTGCAGAATCGAGCGAGGATAGCATCAGCAAGAGAGCGAGACAGTTCTTATGAGGTTACTTTCCCGGATCGTTCGGCTGGCCCTGCTGCCTATTGCATTGTGTCTGATGGCCGGGTGCTCCGGAAGACCGGTGGCCGAGGGCCCGAACATCATCATCCTGCTGCTCGACGCACTGCGCTCCGACCATCTCGGCTGTTACGGGTACGAGCGGAAAACGTCGCCCAGGATAGACCGGCTTGCCCGCGAGGGTGCGCTGTTCAAGAACGCGTACGCGCCCAGCTCGTGGACGCTCCCGTCCACCGGTTCAATGCTCACATCTCTTTATCCGCGGGAGCACGGGGCCGCCAATTCAACCAGCGGGATCTCGCAGATGGCTGTCACTCTTGCCGAGCGAATGCACGGAGCAGGCTACGACACGGCGGCTTTCTCCGCGAACTACTGTTTTGTGACCGCGGAACGCGGTTTTGACCGAGGTTTCGACCATTTCGAGCTGTTCGTCAAAGAGAGCTCGCCGGTTTCGGCCAGCGTGCTGAACAGGACGCGCAAGCTGCCGGAGACGTACGGCACAGTTGTGACGGCGGACGCTGAACAGCTCAACCTGGCGGCGCTGAAGTGGCTCGATGAGCGGGACGATACGTCGCGACCCGTGTTCATGTATCTTCACTACATGGACCCGCACAACCCGTATGAACCCCCGGAACCGTTCGACGCCCTCTTCGACCCGGACTACACCGGCACCGTTGACGGAGAGTCCATTTTCGATGCGATCCACAAGCTCCAATTCGAGGCCACAGACCGCGATAAGGAACACGTCGTCGCGCTGTACGACGGCGAGATAGCCTATGCGGACAATCAGATAAGCGATCTCCTCGACGAGCTGGAGAAACGTCAGGTGCTCCAGGACGCGCTGGTTATTATCACCGCCGACCATGGTGAAGAGCTGTTTGAGCGTGGGGACATCGGTCACGGTCCCACGTTATACGAAGAGGTGCTGCGCGTACC
>Ga0114922_10004149_pt1 | contig 13468 bp, 6 predicted proteins | sample AartaG_FD_100975 | JGI IMG/M metagenome (GOLD analysis project Ga0114922, IMG submission 100975) | Deep subsurface microbial communities from Aarhus Bay to uncover new lineages of life (NeLLi) - Aarhus_00045 metaG | ecosystem: Environmental > Aquatic > Marine > Oceanic > Sediment | place: Aarhus... | reverse complement strand
CCACGGATAATAAAACGTCATAACCCTCCGCGATACCGTCTTACCCAGGGCCTCGACGCCTAACGCCACACTGCCCTGCGATGCCGCCGTGAAGATGATAAGCGCAAATAACAGTACCAATAAGCCCTTATTTCTACGCAATGCAGTCATACTTAACCTCCTTAACCTCCTTAACCTCATATAAAGTTCGTTAATACTCAACCGCCACTAATGTTCGTGATGTTATTCTAATGAAATTCAACTTCTTACCTTTAGTAAAAAATCTGACATTTCCATCAATCGGCAGAACCAGCGCCTTTCGCGCCCTGACAGGCTTAGAGAATTCCAGAGATACACTGACCGGCTCATCGTTGAAATTTTCGACAATCATACAATCCACGTCGATTAAGTACAAAGCCACTTTGTTCGGAGCATCAAACCTTATTCCTAATGGCCCCAATAATTTATCCCTGATAGGTTTGAGCTGCTCTCGAGTTAACCCAAGCAAACTACGAGGATTTCCGTTGACTTTTAGTATCGTCAAATTGTCATTATCAAGATTCACGTTATCTAACCGCTTGGCCAGTCCGTCCGTTATAAGCACGGGCTCTTTGGCACCGAGCATCTTTTTCAGTTTATTAGAGAAGTCCGGGTCTTTCAATACGTGGGCCGAGAAAAACGCAGCCCTAGCATCAGAGCGAATTTCCGCAACAGGCACAAGCGGCAATCCCAACATCCCCACGAAATCGAATACGTATCGCTCATCATAAGCGTCGCTATTTGGCGGCTTCGGAGCAAGAATACCTTTGACAGGTTTGTTTCGAACCAACTTGGCGAGTTTGAACAACCCGGGAATCTCCGTCCGTAACTTTTCAACATTAGTCGGCCCGGTATCCCGTAACAGCGAACCGTAACAAAACAGCAGCATCTCCTTAGCATCCGCTAATACAGTCTGGCGCGCCTGCTCTACGTACGTATCTTCCGTAGTCCCGTAAGGGTCGAACCAGCCGCCGCCCGTTTTCGAGCCGCCTATCTCGCTCAGCCACCGCATAATGTAGTAAGCTTCGTACTGAACTTTCCCTCCCCAGCGCTCATTATCATAATCGCGCGTCTCGGTACCTGCCCAGATTCTTTCATAGTCGGCTGTTTCACGTGAAACCTCATACCCGCGATTATGGAAATTGTCATACCACTGCGGATATTTGATTATGATTTTCACATTCGGATTGACCGCTCTCGCCGGGGCCAATATTCTCTCCCGGCTCACCCGGACCATAAGCTCACAACGGTAATCGGCCCACGTCTGGTTGCCGCGCGCCTTTTTGCACTCATCGCATTGGCAATCGGTGAAAAGAAAATCATCAATCATAATCTCATCGAATATCGAGGCTGTGTATTCGAAGATTTCCTGCAAGCTCTTTTGTGTGCCCTTATTGGTATAACAGGAAATCAGGTTCCAGCCCGTCGAAATCTTGCCGACCTGCGTGGTCGTAACGCAGCCCGAAACCTCAAAACCCTCTGCGGTAAATCTGGATTTGGCTCGTTCCAAAGTTTTTCTCTCTGCGGTATATCTGCTCCTGAAAGTTTCGATGAAAACGTGAGTAACGTCGGTCTTCTTGCACCACTCGATAGCTTTATTTGTGCCCTCCTCGGTACCTAAATGGTCGCGTACATTCTGCGCAGTAAACAATGTAGAAATCTTCAACAGCCCTTTATTCTTATTTGCCAAATCCCACAACGACTGCGATTGACACCTCAAAGCCGTTAGCAAAACCAACCCCACAACAATATATTTCAAACGTCTCGATTCAATCATTCTCTCTGTCTCCCTGAACTTCGTAGGGTGGAGTTTTACCTCACCATCAATATCTTAATGTTCAATATGTTATTTTGCCCTCACGAGTTCGACCTTGCTTACTGCAAGCGCCAATTCATCACCGAGAATGACAATACGAAAGTCGGTACCGTTGCACCGATTCATAAAACGACATTGCAGCAGCGTAAATTCAGCCGTTTTCCATTTGCCGGTTCTGCCGACCGAAACGTTTCCGACCGCGCGGAAAGCACCTTCAAACAGATCTATTTTGGAATTAGCATTGTCGTACTCCAGCCGAAAGGATGTGCATCCCGCGTCCCGGTAGGTAACGGACACCGATACTGTCTGGCCGAACAGTTCATAAGCGAATGCGTCGTCCACATTAAAATAAAGGTAACGGCTTTTACTCAAGTGCGGATTCGGCTCGGAAACAACCGCCTCAGTGTCTCCAAATTTCTTCATCTTCCATACACCGTCGCCGCTGCTTCGACGAAGACCCAGTCCCTTTGGCCGGCCCGGCCCCCAGATAACCGTGTCGGCATCTGCATACCCCGAGCCAATCCTGAGGTTCGTCTTTGCCCGCCACATATCTGCAAAAAGACCTGTCAGCACAATATAGCTTCGGCCGTACTCTCGGCTGTGCGCCACATCTGTCCCCTCGTGCCATTCGTTCCACGTCTCGACGTGCACCATCCAGGGCCTGTGCTCCGGATTCAATTGCAGCACCTTTAACCATCGCTCAATATAGGTCTGGCCGTCACGCCTTTCAACCACCAGCGGCGTTCTGCCCGGCACCGCACTGTGGTCGTATCCCGAGCCCAAAGAAACGACCTGTTTGTAAATCAGCGGTCCGCTTACCGCGCCACCCCAGGAATACGTCGCATCAGCCTGGCCTTGCCACCGGGACGATTTTACAATGAACGGCTCCAAGCCGAAATCTTTCCTGAATCTGCGCCTTATGTAATCAAACTGTTCCGGGTCCTGTTTTTTGGCAAAGGCCGCCGCGTACAGAAAAACAATCGGCCTGCCGTCAACACGCGCCCATTTCGAAGGCGGGATGATACTAAAAAAATCGCGTATCGGCGTATAAAACCAATCCCTTCCAAAGTCTGTTGTCAAATCAACGTGATAGTTCGTCCCGCCTTTATAGAATCCGTTATGTTTGAGTATCGACGTATCATAAAACAAAGCAATCGCAGGCGGGCGCAGACCATCCTTCTGTAAAGTACTATGCGCCTCTACTAACGGTGGTAATCCTGCAAAACTCCAGCCGTCATACTTTCCCGGGACGCCCCAGAAGACCGGCATCAGGAAATCGATACCGGCTGCAATCATATCTTTCAATTCTGTTCTATGCCAGGAAGCCCGCTTGTAGCTGATGTCGTTCATATCCGCCGGGTGAGTTGTCAAAGCGTCCGTCCCGTTACGGTTGATAATATGACTCTTTGTGTCGATGTCATACCAATAGAAATACGTCGTACCAACAATCGGCTGGCCATATTCGAATGAATCAGCATCTTTATGCTCCCTTGCCTGTAACGGAAAAAATTGCCCAGGTGGCTTCTGAGGCAGCTCACTTCTCGCAGAAAGAGGCGCACAAAACACACATAACAATATTAACAGACAAATAGCTCTGCGCATTATAGCCATACCTGACCTCATAATCCAATCGACAGGGTGCCACCCTCAAACTTGTTTGGGGGTGGTCTTGCCATTCACCAACTACCATTTTCCAGTCACAAATTCCCATGCTTAAATGCTGTAATTTTCCCTTTCAGCGCCCGACAGACCGCCGTTGGGTCACTGGCTTTCGTTACCACAGCACAAACCGCAATCGCTTTGGCACCAGCTCTCAAAACATCTTCCACATTGTCCAGAGTTAAACCGCCGATAGCCACATTACAAATACCGGTATCAGCAAGTATCTCTGTTGCCTGCCTGACATAGTCCAGACCGACCGCCTCAGCAGTCGGTTTCGTCTCGGTGGCAAAGACCGGCCCCAGAGCAGCGTATGTAGGCCGCTCCTCGCAGGCGGCACGCAACTGCCTGGGCGAGTGTGTACTTTTGCCGATAATCAGCGGAGCCAGTTGGAGCTTGCGGGCCTGCTCGATGGGTAAATCGTTCTGGCCAAGATGAACGCCGTCGGCACCTGCAGCAACCGCCACATCAACACGGTCGTTTATAACACTAAGAACGTCGGCGTCTTTACATACCCGCACAAATTCAACAGCTACAGCAAAAAGTTTGTCGTCCTCGATACCCTTGGCACGCAGCTGGATGCAATCGGCACCACCGGCTGCGCACTTACAGGCCAAAGCAATAATATCCCCAGGTAAATTGCTGGTAATAATGATATACAATTTAACATGCTTGAATTTCACACAAGCATCGCTGAAAAGGGCAATATCTTTCTCGAGTGTATAAGCAGCGTATCGCAGCTTTTCGATCGTCTCGGCTACAGACCGGTCTTGCGTCTGGGTCATCTCGGCAAGCACCCGCAATGCCTCGGTTAGACGTTTACAGCCAGCAGTAAAACAATCCCTTAGCTCGCCGCGTACAAGCTGCTCATCGACTGTCTTGCCAACGCCGACATCGCCCAAGGTATCTCTGCTTGAGATAAGCCGACCGGCATTGAGCCTGCCGATGACTGATGAAAGCTCGTGCCGAATCTGCTTGGCTCGCTCGGTAAGCGGCCCCGAATTCAAAGCGAATCTGCAAAACTCCTCTATTACACGAATCGCTTCACGGGAACGATTAAAATTGGCATCGATAATTCTATAAACCGCACGCTCCATAACGCCCCTGATTATACGACACGGGACGAATATTGAGTAGTTAAAAATTACGCTAAACAGCCGGGAATGCCGGAAAGTCTTCTAACAGGTTTATATGGATTGTACTTGCGCCAAATATGAGAATGACCTTCGCGCAAAAAAAACGCGGAGCCGACCCTCCTCCGGAGCGACCCCGCTAAACGAAAAATTATTATCAAAACCGGCCGTGCTGGTTTTGTATCTAACTAAAATCGGGCGGACAGATCCTCCTTTGAAATATTTTTAGGCCGTCCGCCCAATATAGCTATCAAGAGAGGACAAACTAAGTAAAACCGCAAAGAATATGCCAACTGCAAAAAATTACGGCGGGATTTACCTCCTAATCTCTGCTAACACCTTACATTAAAAATATTTACACTCGCAAATGCTGTTCTAACTATGGAAATAAGAGAGTGTTGTATTTTAACTGCGTGTTGATATTTATCAACGCTTAACATACCCATCCCACCCACCTTTACGCGCATAGGATAATAAGACACTAAATGATGAGGGGGTTTATTTGGTGTTTATAAAAAACAACGCGGGGTGAATAAAATGAACAATTTCATTAAAACAGAGCCGGGAGCGTAAGCGACCGCTCAATAACCCGTTTTTGCTTTTTAGCGTTGATGCTTACGAAACTATCATACTAAAACCGGTATTAATCATACTCTTGTGCTCCAGCGCCGCCGTGCTCTTTCGGTTGATACTTGGCAGAACAAACGCGGTTTGTCCAACGACAAAGCCAGCGGTCAAAGAGCACCTTCTTGCCGCTTCCCTGCTGGTCGAGCTGAAAAATTGTGCTCTTCCGCCACGCGACAATCTCATCCACAATCTTCTGAACCTGCTGTTCAGGCGGCTCTATCCTGACCAATTCAAGCGGGTCTGTGCCAATATCATAGACACCGGCCGTTCTGTTCGCCGGATTATATATGAACTTACGCTCACCTTGTACAAAACCCGCAGGCCCTTCCTGCATCCAGCCGGAAAAATAGACCTTACGGCCTTCAGGAATAGAACCGAGCGCATTAACGCCGTCAAAACCAACTGTTTCCGTTTCAAAACCTAACAGCCCCAACAACGTCGGCGTCAAATCAACTGAGCTGACCGGCTCGGCAACCTTAACTCCCGGCTCCACTAAAAACGGGGCACGCAGACAAAAGGGTATGCGCAGGACCTCATCGAAAGCTATCAACGCGTGTCCTGATTGCTCGTGCTCGCCGAATGCTTCACCGTGGTCTCCAATAACACAAAAAATCGTTTTATCTGTAAGATTCAGCCTGGCCAGTTCCACATCCAGAGCAGCCAAGAATTTATCGGTATAACGAATCGCCTGTCGATAACGCCCTAACGGCTCCCTCGCCGGTGTGTCAAACCACTCAGGAACCTCATAAGGGTCGTGGGTAACCGAACAGAGAATAGTAAGGAAGAATGATCGTTCATCTGCTTTTATCCATTCGGTGATAGGCTTTAACATTGAGAACTCATCGCACGCTAAGTAGCCGAGAAAGCTGTTAGGGTCATTCAGGTCATCTCTGGCCCAGAATTTATCAAACCTAAGGTTATATACCAGCCCGGGTCGAGATTCAAAGTTGCCCATAGCTGATTGAAAAAACGCCGTTCGATAATTAAGTTTGTCACGGAGAGTCGTAACTATACCTGCATATGGCTCCACGGCGGGGATTGTCTCGGCAATATCCTGCGAAGCGGAAGAAAACCAGCCGGTCAAAAGCGCAAACAACGCTTTTGTAGTATGGGTTATGGATGAGCGAGTGTTTGAAAATTCAACACCCTGCTTGGCTAAAGTTGCGAGATAAGGCGTTAAATTATTCCGCCTGTCTGCAAGCGAAGTGTAACGATATTGAATGCCTTCAAGAACAACCACGACTATATTGTGGTTTAGTCGCTGGGGTTTTCGTACAATCTTTAGTTGGTCAAGTGTAGGTATCTTGCGCTCAGGTTTAACTGGCGAGCGGTAATCGGATATAATAACGCTGAATATGGCTCGTAGGTGGCAGTTGGAGTACATCCCTGAGGAAGCTGCTTGTAGAGAGCCGCCTTTGGACACTGCAACGCGAGCCACAATACTAACAATAATGATAATAATGGAAATAACGACCCTACTGAAAAAACGCTTTCGATTGTAAGCCGGCGGCAATGGATTTGCCAAAACAACAAAGAAGAAGGTAAGGCCAATCGCACTGGGCCCAAGCAAAATAATCGCTGCTCTCGGCATCCTTATAAGGTTAACACCAATAATACGCAAAGTATGCAATGGCGCCCGGAACAAGGGCAAAAGCACACTGGGTAGTATTTGTATCCCCGTTCTGATTAGCCAGCCGGCATTCATAACCGACCAGGTACACACAACAGCAGCAATGATAGTGGACGTGCGCAGAACCCATCTCTTAGGCCATCGAAAACAAACCAGCGCCAGGATGACCTCAACCACTAACAGAAAGGAGATATCAGCAAGAACCCAGCTCAAATATTCGCTGAGCAAGCTGTAACGCCACGAATGAAAGAGTTTCACTGCCAGTATGCAAAATAACGCACCGAACATAATGGTACTGTAAGCACGAGGAGCTAAAAGATTATAGAGGCGGCGAATAAACAAAATCCACCCGGCTTGAAAACCGGATTGTGTATACTTAGAACTCATCGTATGTCAAGATACTAAAAGTCGCAACAAATAGCAAGCTGTTTTTTTCACACAAAAGTTATCATAATGCTCAGGTCCACCGTTCTAAGGTGCAGCCAAAGAATTTTGCAGTGTTCTTCAACCCCAAATGTGCAGTTGCGTATCTGTTTATCGTTAAAAATATTATGTATTAATAAAATAAAGTTAGTATTAGTAGTCATATAGCCGGTTAAATTGTTACATTTACCCCTAAGCTGGCTCCTAAAGCTTTATAAAACCGTTAGTTAGAGAGGAATAATTCACATATATCCTTGTGTCAAACCCGTTAAATTGTGTGTAATGTTGGGGGCTTAAACTAACAACTGCAGTTTTTGGGTAATGTTAAGGTGTTAGTTTTTTGCTGATTCTAACACACTCGCTTATAAATACTTCACCACTTGGTGCACGATAGTGTTAGTAGATTTTCGGGGTTTTTCTTCAGAATTACTTTGACATATTAGCTCACTAAGAAATAATATAGCAGACCGAATAAAAATTCTTATAGTAATGCTCGAAAAAGTCCGCGGCGACATTTCTGGACAAAGCAAGCCCGAAACACAGGACGTCAGTTTTGTAAGGGTACAAGGAGTAAATTATGGGCAAGCAAATTAAATGGAAAGCTAATGGTTCGGAGACGGCGCTGTTTGCAGGTTTTGATGTTGGCAGCAGCTTTGTGCATTATGTGATCCTCACTAAAGATAAAGAAACGATATACTCTCCAAAACCGATAATGCATTTTGCCGACCCTGTTGAAGCGGTGAAAGAAGCATGGCGGGACATAATAGGAAAATACGGCAGGGCTCGAATAAAAAACACGGCCTTTACAGGTAGCGGAGCAGAATCCTTCCCGAAGGTTATGGAGGGTATAACATATACGTTCGACAGCGTCGCTATCCCGAAGGGTGCAGAAACGTCAGAGCCTAAGGCGCAGTACGTCTTTCATATCGGGGCTAAAGATTCATACTTTTTTAATCTAAAACGGATAAACGGCAAAAATATCATTCAGGAGTGGAAAACAGGGACAAAATGCGGCGGAGGCTCCGGAACATTGATAGAAAAGCAGTGTCGGAGGCTGTTCGAAGGCCAGGTCGCCACCCCTGAACTTGAGGATATCGCTACGGCAAAGGACAAAAACCAAAAGGAAAAAATTAGAATAAGGAACAGGCAGAAGCAACAGGCAAGGCTGGAAGAGATGTTTATAAGGGCCCAAAAAGAGGCCGAGCAGTCGAAACAGCCGAGCGAGTTTTTGGCAAGATGCGGCGTCGTTATACAATCAGATTTGATTCACAAGCAAAATGAGGGCGCAAAGAGAGAAGATAATCTGGCAGGGCTTTTCAGAACGGTTGCGAGAAATTATAAAATCGATGTTCTCGGAGCGAGAGAGTTCAAAACCTGCGAGAATTATGACTGTGCTATTGCAACCGGGGGCGTTCTAAGTAACGATCTTATAAGAAAAAACCTCAAAGAGTTCCTCGGGCTCTCTATAATAAGACCGCAGCATTACTACAACATAGCAGCTATAGGCGCAGCGGTTAAAGGAATAGAGCAAAACAATAGCGTTGTTTTTAGTATTGAGCAGCTTGATAAAATTGCAGCATACAGCAGGAAAAAAAGACAGTTCACCCCTGCCCTTCACGAAAGTCTTGGAAAAGTAAATGAAAGCAGCGTTACCTTAAAAGGAAAAATAACGGAAAAAACAGAGGTTGTGCTGGGGATAGACGGGGGCAGTACGACCACAAAAGGGGCTTTGGTTGAGTTAAGAACAGGCAAGCTCCTCGATAAACTTTACATCAAAACCCACGGCAGTCCCGAGGAATCCTTAAAGCGTGTTCTAAAATACCTAAGCAGACACAGAGACGAAGTGATTATAAAGGGAGTCGGAGCTACCGGCTCTGCGAGGAAACTGTACGAGAAGATTCTGGTCAGCAAAAAGAAATCAGAGCAATTGGCAGAAAAAGGAATAGAACTCACAGACAGAATAACTGACGAGATTACCTGTCATGCCCTCGGTGTAAAGCACTGCAACCCCAAGATTGACACCATTTTTGAAGTGGGGGGCCAGGATATGAAGTTTACCAGTTTCGCTAAGGATGGAACGGTAAAAGAAGCAAAAATGAATTATAGCTGTCAGGCGGGTTCCGGCCAAACGCTTGAGAATATGGCTGACGTCATAAATCTGAATGTGGAAAATTCCTTACAAAAGGCCGCACTCAAGGCAGATAGGGTCCCGGTAATTGACTCAACCTGCGGTGTTTTTATGGAGATGGATGAGAACAGGCTCATCGCCGAGGGTTTCAGCAAAGAAGAAATAGCCGCTGCGATAGTCAGGGGAACCGCCGCCAGTTATTACTTTAAGTTTGTCGGAGGCTCCCAGCACGCCGGCGATAAATGTTCCGCTCAGGGTGGCCCTCCTTTAGGAAAGGCTTTTCTTGCCGCACTTGCCCAGGTAACGGATAAACAAATAGAGGCCTATCCTCACAGAGAAATGTTCGGTGCCTGGGGCCAGGCCCTTGACATCATCGAGAACATAAAACAATTGGAAGTACAGGGTAAAAGCTGCGAATCCGCATTCAGAGGCTGGGACTTAGTCGATATGCCCTTTGAAAAGCGCAGAGTATCCTGCAAAGAGCTGTTCGGGGAAAAATCCTGCGGCGTTAGGGATTGTCAGCTTGAAGTTTTTTCCATTGAAGATGACGAAATAATTACAGGAGGCTTTTGTCCGAGAGGGAATTCCGAATCAGCCAAAAAGCCCAAAACAAACTATGTGGAAAAATACCACAAGATATACGAGAAGCACTTCAAAAAACAGGGATGCCTGCTCCAGGAGTTGTCTTCTTCGCAAATAGATAAACGGGAGACGGTAACGGTGGGCATTAAAAGGAGCACAGCAACGCTTGGAGAAAAGGGAATCTGGAGTGCCGCCTTGTTCAGAAAACTCGGGTTCTATCCTGTCGTATCACCGAGAACAGATAAAGAGATTGCAAAAATAGGAATTGACAACTCAAGAACAGAGTTCTGTATAGCCAGAAAGCTGGCAACAGGACATGCATCAGTATTAAATAAAAATCCGGATATAGAATACCTGTTTAACCCGAGCTTTATCGAGTTGAGAACCGGTACTCCTCCGGACCTGAAGTATTGTATTTATACAGAGTCGGAGGGCTACATCTTAAACGATGTTCTCTCGCTCGACAAAAACAAACAGATAAATCCGATTCTGCACTTTGGAGGGACGGACATTCTCGTTCAGGCGCTTAGAAAGGAGTTTGACAGATTAGGGTTCGGCTTCACAAACAAAAACATAAGAAGCGCGATTAAATATGCCGATGTTGCCGAAAACAAGTTCAAAGCCGAACTCTACGAAGAAGGAGATAAGTTCTTAAAAAGAATTGAACAGAACGATGAAAAAGCTTACGTGGGTATAGGCAGAGATTATGTGTTGCTCGACCCGGAAGCAAGCTCAAGCTCAGGAGCTATGTTCTCACAGATTAGAGGATTAAATTACATACCGCAGCTTTTTTTGGAACGTAAGTTCGCAGATGTCTCCCTTGACGATATAGTGGAGAACGAGTTTTGGGTCCAGAGTGTCAAGATATTGAAGGCCAATCTTTTCGTAGCGAACCATCCAAATTTATTTGGCATAAGGATGATGAATTTTGCCTGTGGCCCGGATAGCTTAAAGATTTATCAGGAAGAAAAATTTCAGCAGGCTGCAAATAAGCCGCTTCTTGTTCTGCTGACGGATGCTCAAACCAACAACGCACCCTTTGTAACAAGGACGGAAGCTCACGAAAGGGTCGTAAATCAAAGCAGGCCGAAAAAATTGAATATTGAGCAAATAAAAAGGCGCACGTACGATGGTTCCGAAGAAAGAACCTGGCTTCTTCCTTATATGGGAGATGCCAGTTTTGTCGGAGCCGCCGGCCTGAGACATTTCGGAGTAAACAGTAGCGTACTACCGACAGACACGCCCAGAGGCTACCAAATAGCCAGAAAGCACATCTTTACGGAAGTCTGCCATCCGCTTAAAGGCGTTGTCGGTGATGCAATCGGTTTCCTGCAGGAAGAAGTTGAAAGAAAAGGCAAAGAATATGTCGAAAATCACTATCTTGTCATGCTTCCGACAACAAGCGGCCCCTGCAGGTTTGGAAAATATACGGAGCTAGTCAGGGAATTTCTGGACCGGGAAGGCCTGGAAAAGGTCCCGGTGGCAGGCCCTTCTTCGGAAACCGATTATCAGGACATACCTTTTCCGAAGAAGCTTAGTGTGTCGGAAAAAACCAAAATGCAGCAAATCTTGTTTAAAGGGATAAAGGCATCCGATCTGTTGGAAGATATAACGTTGAGATTTCGCCCATATGCCAAGGATAAGGAGCTGGTGGAAAAACTCAAAAAGGAAAGATTAGGCGAGCTGGGAAAAACTGTCGAAAGCGGTGCTGAAACGTCGGACCTCATAGAGTGGGGTAAAGAAACGGTATCACTGTTCAAGGCAATTAATCTGCGAAACCACGAGAGATTTCCTCTTGTTCTTTACATAGGCGAGATCTATGTGAGGCAGCACGACCCATGTACTAATTTTGTAGTCCGCCGGTTGGAAGAAAAAGGCCTGGAAGTCGTGAGGGACCCCGTAACCGACTGGCTGGATTATGTAAATAAAATGAATATAAGAAATGCCGGAAGAGACCTGAGGTTGGTGCTTAAGAGTTTCAATTTAAGCAGGACGTTAAAACTAACAGGAAAATTTGCCAGGTCTTTTATCAAGGGAAAGTATATGTCTTCTGTTGAAGAGAAAATAGCTGGGCCGTTTCACGAAGTCCTTCACGGCAGGCATGTTCTTCCAAAGCCGATTGATATGATAGAAACTTTGGAACGCAATCACGAATGTCACGGCAATATTGAAGGAGAATCACCGTTAAGCACAAGTATCGCTTATCATTTTATGAACGATTTAATCAGGCTAACCGGCGACGCCTATATTTCGGGAATATTTCACGTAGGTCCTTTTACCTGCATGCAGGAAGGGGTTGCAACAGCGAAAATAGAGGCAATGGCGAAAGAGTTAAGAAAAAGAAAACCCGATTTGGTCTTTCCGATTATTCACGCCTTTTTCGGCGATTCGCCGAGCGCAAATCTTGACTCGGAAATTGCGGTTTTCACAGAGCAGTGCTACCAGAAACGGGAAATGCTAAAACAAAAATATGGCCTCAAGGCGCGTGCGGTCGAAACTCCCGACAGAATAGATATTCAGTCCGTTTCTGGTTCTAAGCGCACCGCCGAATCTCTAAACAGAGCCCCGACCGTAAGGGAGGGGTAATTACCCCATATCAAATCATTTTCTCTAAAAGCTCTTTTCGGGCTTTGACGCGAAGTTTGGCGTTTTCGTATCGCTTCTTTTCTTGCTCTGTTTCGGGCAATATCGGCGCCACGGCGGTCGGCCTTTTGTTCTCATCCAGCGCTACAAAGGTCAAATGCGCCGTTGTAGCTATGACCTTATCGCCGCCGTGTGGGTCTTCTCTGCTGACCTGAACGCCCACCTCCATCGACGAACGGCCGACGTAATTTATAGAGGCCTTTAACACAACGTGGTCGCCGATGCGAATCGGCTCTTTGAAGACCAGTGAGTCGATACCTGCGGTAACGACCTCTTTTCCACAGTGTCTTTGTGCCGCCATTGCCGCCACCATATCGATCCAGGCCACAATCGCTCCGCCGAACGCTGTGCCCTGAGGATTGGCCTGGTGGGGCATAAGTAAGTATCTTGTTACCACCGCGCTTTCTTTAGGACTCTTGCTTTTTTCGTTTGTTGTTTTTTCAGAATGTATATGATTCGGCATAATGTCATATAATACCCAAACTGTCGCGGCAGGGCAAGCCCCGTACTACCCCTAAATTTTTATTGACGCAGTGCTGGGCCAACCTATAATTGATGATATACGGCTGCGACTGTATGTTGCTTATATCTTGGAAAGGGACTCGTATGGAACGGATAAGTCGCTGGGAAACAGGTGAATATAGGATGAATTTTAATCTTCCCAAACAGTGGATCCCCTGGCTCAAATGGGCAGTTCCGATTGTGCTTGTTCTGGCTGTCGGGTCGACTTCGTTTTACATGGTGAACACCGATGAGGAGGGAGTTGTGCAGCGGTTCGGCAAATATGTGCGAACTACCAAGCCGGGGCT
>Ga0114922_10004147_pt1 | contig 13474 bp, 8 predicted proteins | sample AartaG_FD_100975 | JGI IMG/M metagenome (GOLD analysis project Ga0114922, IMG submission 100975) | Deep subsurface microbial communities from Aarhus Bay to uncover new lineages of life (NeLLi) - Aarhus_00045 metaG | ecosystem: Environmental > Aquatic > Marine > Oceanic > Sediment | place: Aarhus... | reverse complement strand
TTCGAACTTGTTCATGCCCGCGGCAAAAAGGGATTTACTGAAGAGTCAATTGAATTTTCAAAGTTTATCAGGGCTGATTTGATTGTTATCATGCTCAGCAGGTTTATCACATGGGAAAAAACACTTTTCGGACTGAGAGAACAGAAATACATTACCAATATCCATAAAATTCCGGTCATGGTGCTCAATCCCAGGGTTGATCTTCACAAGTTGGGCGGATTTGCCTGAGAAATCATTTTTCCTGATAAATAAGAAAAACCTTCCTTATGTCATGAAAATGAATTACATATGGAAGGTTTTTTAATTGACTAGTTTTTCTGGCCGTTGTTAAGCAAAACAATCTCGGTCACGATTACCTCGGTTAAATAACGTGTGTTTCCATTCTTATCCTCATAGGATCGATGTGATAATCTTCCATTGAGTGCAACTTCTCTCCCTTTTTTAAGAAATTTTTCCGCGATGGTAGCATTTCCTCCCCAGGCAACTACTTGGTGCCACTGAGTTTCTTTGATTTGCTCCCCTTCAGCATTTCTGTAGAGTTCACTTGTAGCAACTGAAAAACGGGCCAGTTTTTTACCGCTTTCCAGCAATTTGATTTCCGGATCCATTCCCAGGTTCCCAATCAGATTAACAGAATTTCTTAATTTGTTCATGATCTTAAATTTTTAAATGTTATATAAAAAATAAAATGTCCTAACAAAATAAGTATGGTCAGGATAAGTAATCCGGTTAATAAACATTTACAGTCGTTTGTAAACGACTATTAATCGTGTATAAACGACAGTACACGCTTTTAGTTCTGTCATACAGATATTTAATAATACACAAATTGAAAACATCAAGATTGTTTAAATAAGAATAATTGATTAAATTTAATTGTACAACAGTTGAACAGGGATATTTATTATCCGGCCTGATATGTATGTTGCTTAATGATTAATGGAACAATAATGAAAACATCAAGAATAGCCAAAATGATAGACCATTCAGTACTTCATCCGACCTATACAGATGAAGATCTGAAACTGAATTGTGAAATAGCCAGAAAATATCATGTTGCCACTGTTTGTGTCAAACCCTATCATACCATACAGGCAGCAAAAATCCTTCAGAATTCTGATGTAGACATTTGTTCAGTTATCGGTTTTCCTCATGGTAACAGCACCATCGATATAAAGATGAATGAAACCCGGCAGGTTATTACTGATGGTGCTACAGAAGTGGATATGGTTATAAACATTGGCAAGGCTTTGCAGGGAGACTGGGAATATATCGAGAATGAGATTGGAGGGATCAATGAATCATGTGTTACGAATAAGGCAATTTTAAAGGTGATTTTTGAGACGGATTTTCTGACTATAGATGCCGATAAAATAAAACTATGCAAAATCTGCAGCAGACAGAAAGTAGCATTTGTCAAAACATCCACCGGCTATGGCTTCGTGAAAGGGAGAGACGGAAATTACGCTTATACCGGTGCAACAGAAAAAGATATCATACTGATGCGAAAACATTGCATACCGGAGGTAAGGATTAAGGCAGCCGGTGGAATACGCACCCTTGAACAGTTATTGAAAGCACATGAGCTGGGTGCCGCCAGGATTGGGGCGAGTGCAACAGAATCCATTATGGAAGAAGCGATCAAAAGGTTCGGAAATTAAATCCAGGTTATGTGTTACCTGCCAAATAACTTTACAGTATTACGAATTCAGGAACCAATGGCTTAACATTAACTTAACATTGAATTAATATTTAATTAATATTATTATATGATTAGATTTGCTATTTTGCAAACTATTACGATATGATATATGGAGAAGTTCTATCTGATTATTGTAATCGTCCTTTTTGCTCTTGCCATTTCAGATTTGATTGTAGGTGTCAGTAACGATGCTGTCAACTTTCTCAATTCCGCTATCGGTTCAAAAGTTGTTCCTTTCAGGACAATCATTCTTATAGCTGCCTTGGGTGTGCTTGTTGGTGCCACCTTTTCAAGCGGTATGATGGAGGTGGCAAGGAAAGGTATTTTTCATCCCGAATCGTTCTATTTCTCTGAAATCATGATCATCTTTCTGGCCGTGATGATGACGGATGTCATCCTGCTTGATCTCTTCAATACATTTGGATTACCTACTTCAACAACTGTATCCATCGTTTTTGAATTGCTGGGAGCTGCAGTAGCCATTTCGCTTGTTAAAATCAAGCATTCGGCTTATACTATGGCCGACATGGGTAAATTCATCAATACAGAAAGAGCCCTGCTGATCATTTCAGGTATTCTCCTGTCTGTTGTCATTGCATTTACTGTTGGGATTATCATACAATATATTTCAAGAATTGTTTTTACTTTCAATTTCAAAAATACCATCAAATATTTTGGTGCCTTATGGGGAGGATTGGCCATTACAGCCATCACCTATTTTATCCTGATAAAGGGAGCCAAAGGTTCTTCTTTCCTGAGTAAAGAAAAAATTGAATGGATATCAAACAACAGCATGTTAATTATGGGAGTGAGTTTTGCCTTCTGGACCGTTCTCACCCAGCTGCTTCAATGGATTTTCAAGTTCAATGTTTTTAAAGTGATTGTACTTTTTGGGACTTTTGCCCTGGCGATGGCATTTGCAGGTAACGACCTGGTGAATTTCATCGGTGTTCCTCTCGCCGGATATGAATCATTTAAGATATATTCTGCACAGCATGCAATAGGTGCCAATGAATTTGCTATGAGCTCCCTCAGAGAGCAGGTTAGTACACCGACATCATTCCTGCTGATAGCCGGCCTTATTATGGTAATTACCTTATGGATTTCAAGAAAAGCCCGGTCAGTTATGCAAACAGAACTTAATTTAAGCAACCAGGATGAAGTCGTAGAAAGATTTTCCTCATCTGCTTTTGCACGTGCCATTGTGAGACAGTGGATTCAAATTGGAAATTTCTTTAAAATACTGATGCCTAATCCGTTTCTCAAAGCAATCAACAGAAGATTTGACGATAAGCATTTTAAGAAACAGGTTAAAAAGAATAAAGGCGTTTCATTTGATTTGGTCCGTGCCTCTGTAAACCTGGCTGTTTCAAGTAGTTTGATAGCTTTTGCGACTTCATACAAACTGCCACTTTCAACCACCTACGTAACTTTCATGGTTGCCATGGGAACCTCATTGGCAGACAGGGCATGGGGAAGAGAGAGTGCGGTTTACAGAATATCAGGAGTAATAACCGTTATCGGAGGATGGTTTTTTACCGCTTTTAGTGCATTTACAATAAGCTTATTAATAGCAATTTTAATATCATGGGGAGGGAAATATGCTATTGCTGCATTGGTTATACTTGCCATAGGATTTGTCTATAAAACTCATACTGTTCACAAAAGGCGGGAGGAAGATATCAAGAAATCTGAAGAAGATTTTAAGATTGATATGGAACTAAACGGTAAGAATGTGCAGGAAAGATGCAATATCAGGGTGGTCAGTTCACTTGTAGCTGTTTCAGAACTGTATAGTACGATCATTAACGCTTTCATAGGAGAAAAGCGAAAGAAATTAAAAAATGCCCTGAAAGACATTAAAAAACTTAATAAAGAGGTGAAATCATTCAAGAAAAATGTACACGATACGGTCAGAACGCTTCAAATTGAGGAATCAATAGAGACAGGGGATTATTATGTGCAGTTGCTTGACTATTTGAGAGAGACAGCCCATTGTATGAGTTTTATGGCACAACCTGTTTTTGATCATGTAGACAACAATCATGCACCGCTCAGTCAATACCAGGTTAAGGATCTAAAAGCATTTTTAAGGAACTTCTCACTTTATTTTGATAAAGTCATCAGGACAATATCTTCAAACAAGTTTAAAGATATAGATAAGCTCAATCTTTATATGCAGGAAATTCTGACTGAGTTGTCAAAAATGCGCAAGAACCATTTGAAAAGAATAAAATCTGACAATATTGGCACTCGTGTCAGTTTGTTATATCTTGACATCCTGAATGAAACTAAAAACCTGGTTCTGTTTACGATAAACCTCACAAAGACCTCAAGAGATTTTGCAGAACAAAGTCTGATGTTAACCATGAATTCAGTTAATCCAAAAACGGATAATGAAATGACAGTCTAAAATCAGGTTCATCATCAACAGGCAAAATCACTTCATATTACTTTTTTCGTTGCAGCGTTTCAGTTAATGATACGTCTTATAAGAAAAACCCGTAAAATTTATCGTTATGAAGAAAATCTTAAAAAAGGCAAGCTTTGTAAATATTGCACTTTTTCTCATTTTATCAGCAAACCATGCTCAGGTTAAGGAAACCCGTCAAGTTGACAATTTTTCAAAAATAAATGTCAGTTCAGGAATCGATCTCATCATCAGGCAAGATGATAAAACAGATGTTGTGGCAGAAGCCCGCAATGATGAAATGCTTGAATCAATATTAACAGAGGTGGAAGGAAGTACATTGAAAATCTATAGTAAAAAGAAGATGTTTAAGCCAGGTCCGCGAAAGGTTTATGTAACATTCAGGAGCATCGATGGAATTAAAGCAACCGGCGGTTCGGATATCACAGCCGAAACAGTTATCAAAGTTTCAAACCTGGAAATTGGTTCACATGGAGGAAGCGACATTCAAATGGAAATAAAAGCAGATGAGCTTCAATGCAAGATTAGCGGTGGTTCGGATGCAGACCTTAAGGGAGAAGTAAAAAAATTCATTGCAGAAGCAAGCGGAGGAAGTGACATTAGGGCAAGGCAGCTGATCACAGAGAGTTGTGATTTAGAAGTATCAGGCGGCTCAGATGCCAACATAACTGTTAACAGTGAGCTAAATGTTCAAGCCAGCGGAGGCAGTGACGTAGACTATTATGGTGATGCAAAAGTAAAAAACATCAATGCCAGCGGGGGATCGGATGTGAGAAGGAAATAAGATACTGAAGGTAAACTGATTGCTGTTCATTTAAGGAATTGAGAACCGGAGATTTCCTATGGTTTGATTCCGGCACATTTTTCAATGCTTTGCCAGAGCATATCGGCGGTTTTATCCCAGGTGAACTTGCTTCGCTGAATGCGGGCTTTTTTTATCAATATATCTCTGAGATTTATATCACAAAAAACCTTGAGCATAGCATCTTTTATCGATTCCACTGAAGTTGGTTCAACATAGATGGCGGCCTCTCCCCCCACTTCAGGCATTGAGGAAACCTTGGAGGTGATTACTGGCACATCACAATACATGGCCTCAAGTATTGGGATTCCGAAACCCTCAAAATGTGATGCATAAACCAGCGCTGTGGCTGATGCCACTATTTTATTAAGTTCTTCCGTTTCCATCCGGCCTGTAAAAATGATATCATCTTTGAATTGAGAATTGTCATAAGCAGACTGAATTTCTTCATTCCAGTATTTCCTTGAACCAACAATAAGAAGCTTTAGATTACTGGTTACACTTTGTTTAAATTCATCAAAAGCCTTGATCAGGTTATCTACATTTTTTCGTCTGTGAATCAATCCGATGAACAAAAAGTAAGGACAACCTGTGGTGTATTTCTTCCTCACATCATTCTGAATCTGTTCATTCAGAGGCGTCAGAACATCTCTTGCCCCATTGTAAACAACATCAATCTTATCGGGATTTACGTTAAACTGACGGGCAATATCAGATTTTGAGAATTCTGATACCGTTGCAATTCTTGTTGCTTTTTGAATAAACCTTGGGAAGAAATAGTAATAATACCTTCTGTTTAACCAGGGAGCAAAGTTTGGATAATGAAAAAAATTCAGATCGTGAATGACCGGGAGTGATTTGATTTTTGTTCTAAGTGAAAGCCATCCGTCAGGTGACAAAAAGATATCTGCTTTATGTTTTTTCAGAAGGTGTGGTATACCCCAGTCAAAATACAGATACCATAAAAACGGGTGCCTTGCCTGTGGATGAGCAACCACAGGTCTGATGTTGCTGGAAAAAATAAATTCGTTCGAATATTTTCTGTCAAAAACAAAAATGAATTGATGTTCAGGGTGATTTTGAGTTATCCGCTTAAGCGTCTCATACGCGAACCATCCTATCCCTTCAAGCTTCTCCCGGAGCAGAAGCCTGGTATTTACTGCTATAATCATTTCTAATATCCCAAAGTACGAATATACAAAAATATAAAACCATTCGAATGTTGAGCAATAGATACTAATAAATTCTGTTTTGAGAATAATTATCTAATTTAGTATCAAACATCATCGACTAAATTGTGAACGAAGCCAATGAATCTTTTATATATAATACTGGTAATATTATTCACCGGTTCCTGCCAAAACAGGAACGAACAAAGCAGGGAAAATCATAAGATAACAATCATCAATCCTGAAGGTACCACCGTTAAGGAAAGATATAATCCGCCTGAAGGATATGTCAGAAAAAATCATATAGCAGGCTCATTCGAAGAATATTTGAGAAATCTTCCTTTGAAACCTCATGGAACCAGTGCAGGATATTATGATGGCAAACTTAAACCGGCTGAGGGGATCTATGATGGTGTTGTGAATCTTGATCTCAGCAATAAAAACTTGCAGCAGTGTGCTGATGCTGTGATACGCCTCAGGGCAGAATATCTGTACAGTCAGGGAAAGTTCGAAGATATACATTTCTGCTTTACCAATGGTTTCAATGCTGAATATCTGAAATGGAAAGAAGGATACAGGACGCTGGTCAGAGGGAACAATGTCAACTGGATCAAAAAGGAAGAACCTTCAGACAGTTATCAGATTTTCAGAAAGTATCTTGAAACTGTTTTTATGTATGCCGGTACATTGTCGTTATCAAAGGAACTGAGAAGCATCAAATACAATGTATTAAGAACAGCAGATGTATTCATACAGGGCGGTTCCCCGGGACACGCAGTGATTGTTGTTGATGTGGCAGAAAAATTGGATAATGGTGATAAAGTCTTTTTGCTGGCTCAAAGTTATATGCCGGCACAGGACATACAGATTCTTATCAATCCGGCTAATCCATCCATCAGTCCATGGTATGAGCTCAGAGCAGAAGAGAGCATCATTATCACTCCTCAATGGACATTCAAACAAAATGATCTGAAGAGATTTGATTAATCACCTGGAAGGATATTTTTCCAAACGGCAGCAGGGAACTCCTTTTTCATTTGTATTGTATCAGAAAAACCGCTTTCCAGTGCAGCCTTGATGTAATCTGCAATGAGATTTTCTTTGCCTGTTTTCAAATAATAAAGGGCAAAGAAATAAAACATATCAGGATTTGCCGGCTCAACCAATTTATATATTTCCAGTGTTTTTGCCGCAGTATTCAGATCATTGGTCCGGAGTGCGTTATTGGTTAAAGAGTAACAAATAATACCCAGAAATGCCTTTATTCTTTTAAGTGCAAACCGCATGGTTAAGTCTTTGCTATCTTCAATTCTGGTATTGAGATCATTTATCTCCCGGGTCCACCATACGATATCTTTAGAACCAAAAGCATTGTAATAGGCTTTCCTGATCCTGTATTCAAACTGAAGGCTTTTTCTGAGCTTTGATATCTCAGCAAGTAATGCCGGATCATTATCAGCAGATTCAGCAGTTTCTTTGAAATAGTGCCTTTCAGGAAGGTCCTTTATCTCGAGCATGTTATGACAGAGCATCTTTATCTGAATGTACTGGTCATTCCGTAACAATGAGTCAACCAGCTTTTTCCCTGTTGCAGCATAGTCTTTTAAAATCGCAGATTTTGAGATACACTTTGTATCAGCCGGCATGTCACTCAGATATAACCATCCCAACGCCTGGCTTATATCTTTTGGAGAGGGCCACTGATGCAACTCACCGGCCAGCTGTATCTTTAGATTTGATGGTTTGTCAGTTTCATTTATAATAAAATCTGCTACTTCAGGAAAGTTAAAGTCTGCCCTGCCTGAAAGAGCATATATGCTGGTATTTATGGCATCCAGATGATCCTTTTGTGCCAGTGCACCGCATGCTAATACTCCATTTAGCTGATGATCCAGGGCAAAGGAAAGCACCATACGTGCTCCTCCTGAAAAACCTGCCAGGTATATTTCATCGCCTATGGGATATTGATCTTTCATATCCTCTATCAGTAATTCTATGGCCCTGGTATATTCGGAATAATTATTTCTGACAAGGTTGGATGCTCCCAGAATAAACTTATATGATTCCGCAGCTTCTATAAAATGCCTGATCGCATAACCTCCTGAACCATGTGGATCAATGATGATAACCAACGGCATCAGTTCACATTCCGAGGTATGTGAAGGAATATAAACAGAATAGGTGTGATTATCATCTTTTTTACATGTATCTGTCCTAAGGACAGGCTGATGAGATGTTATGGAAGGTCTGTTTCCACATGATACCAATATTAGAATGATGGCAGGTAAGATGACAAATGTCTTTTTAAATATATTCATCAGTCCTGATATTTTATTAAAGCCGGCTAAACTCAAAAACATATACAATATTATTTCATGCGGATTTTCGGCATCCAATCTAACGATTGATATTTATTCATTGAAAAATATCTTATTCTTTCCATTGACGAATCCGGAATAAAGGTATAAAGAAAGTGGAAAAAACGACCAGACAACTTCAGAATTTGACCTTCAGATATGATTTTTAGAATTGTGCAAGCAAATTCTGACAAGGATTACAGGAAGAAAAAGCAAATTTTTTAAAATTATAACGTATAAATGCGTTATATATAAATATTTGTCGTATATTTACGTCATAATCAAAAATGATACAAACTGAAACGAATTCTTGATTAATTATTAAATTTTAGACATATAACAAACATGAATCCAGAAGAATTAAAGTTGATTGTCAAAGAAAAATACAGTCAAATTGCAAAGCAAAGGCATTTGCTGAGGTATACAGGGTACTCAAAAAAGGCGGGCACTTCTGTGTTTCGGATGTTGTATTAATAGGCAGGTTACCGGAAAACATTCAAAATGTGACTTGATAATTTATTAAAATACTTTACAGAAATCTATTTAAAGCTGTGATTTTATATTGAACAGGCAAGCAAAAAATCCTTAAATGATGTATCTGTTTATTTTTTCAAATAATTCATTCAGGTCTAAGGGTTTGGGCATATAATCATCGCAACCGGCAAATAAACATTTTTCCTTTTCACCTTCCATGGCAAATGAAGTTTGTGCAATAACCGGTATATTATGGTTAATTCTTTTAATTGCTTGTGTGGCCTTGTAACCATCCATAATTGGCATCTGAATATCCATAAGAACCAGGTCTATATGTTTATCCCTGATATGTTCAACTGCTTCAAGTCCGTTATTGGCTTTCAGGACTTTAGCATTTGTTCTTAACAAAGCTGACTCCAGTACTTTGTAATTCAGATCCTCATCCTCTGCAACCAAAATGGTTTTTCCGTCCCATTTGTAATCAAAGAACGATTTTGAATCCTGTGACCTGGTTGATGTTTTTGCTGAATAAGGTTCAATATGGATTTCCTTGAAGGGCAATGTGAAATAAAATGTCGAGCCCATACTCACGATGGATTCTATCCATATCTTTCCACCCAAAAGATGGACCAGATTCCTTGTAATGGCCAGTCCCAGACCAGTTCCTCCAAACTGCTTTTCAACGGACTGATCAATCTGGGAAAACCTTTCAAAAATAAATTCAAATTTTTCCTTCGGAACTCCAATGCCGGTATCTTTTACATAAAACTCAAGCTGTTTTTCCTTCTGCACATAACCAAATTCCACTGAACCTTTATTGGTATACTTCAATGCATTTTCAAGCAGATTACTTAATATTTGCTTTAACCGGTAAGGATCAGTATTTATGATAATATTATTCCTCAGACAGTATGGATACAGTATCAAATGAATGTAATTCTTGTTCTTTTTCTTCTTAAGCTCGGTAAAAATATTGTGCAATTCATTCAGAAGCTGGGTGATATTGCATTTTGAACTATGTATCGTTAGTTCCTTTGACTCAATTTTTGCGATATCAATGATGTCATCAATAAGATGGAGCAAACTCTCGCCTGCAGCCGTAATATAATTGACATATTCCTCTCTTTTCTCTGCTGAAAGGCTACGATCCTTAATAAAATTGGTAAAGGCAATAATGGCATTCATCGGTGTACGCAGCTCATGCGACATGTTCGCGAGAAAAGCAGATTTCAATTTGTCAGACTCCTCGGCAATTTTCCGTTCGCTGATTTCATTATCAAGTTGCCTGGTCCTCTGCTGAACCAATTTTTCAAGTTTAAGTTTGTGTTCGCCGAGTTCCTTTTTCGCCTGATTTTTCTGCGTATAACCTATTACCAGAAATACCATGAGAAGAATGAGTATCAATGAGCCGGTCAGGAATATTTTTTTTGCACGTTTCTGCTGTAATAGCTCCTGATTTTTTCGTGATAATTCGTTATCCATCAATTCAATTTTATAGAATGCCTCCATTTCAGCAATCTGATTTCTGGCCTCAACCAAATTGATCGAATCTTCGAGTTCATCATAAAGCCTGTAATATTCCAGTGAATTTTGATAATCCCCGATGTCTGAGTACAGGTTTGATATGGCTTCATAATTGATGATAACACCCGGAACATGTCCTTTATCCCTGGACAGCTCAAGACTTTTCTTATAATAATCGAGAGCCCTTTCATGGTTTTTTAAATCAGCATAGGAAGTACCAACATTATGAAGTGCATAGATCTTACCATAAGGATAGTCAATCCTGGTAAATACTTCAAGAGACTTCCGATAATTGCGAAGTGCTTGCTGATATTTTTGCTGTTTCTGGTAAATCAAACCAATGTTACTTAGAGAGATGCCAATACTTTCATCTTCGTTCAGTTCTTCATAGATTTTCATTGATTTCCGGATGTAATCGATAGCAGCATCGAAATGCTCACTTTTAATATAAAGCAGACCGATGTTCTGGGTGATTCCGGCAATGTTGGTTTTCTTTTCCAGTGCTTCGTTAATTTCAAGCGCCCTTTTATAATAATCCAATGCAGGTGTATCGTTCTCCAGAGCATGGTGAATGAGCCCGATATTCTGGTATGTATTTGCTTCCTGCTGACGATCATTAATTACTTTAAATACCTTAAGTGCTTTCTGGTAATTTCTGATTGCTTCTTCATAGTTACCCCTGTAATAATCAACCAGTCCCAGATTATAATGTATCAGTGCTATTTTATCCTGCAATCCAAATTTCTCATATATCTCAAGTGCACGTTGCAGATTATTTTCTGATTCGGGATAATCATCTGTTTCAAGCTTACTCAATCCAATATAGGCAAAAGCCCTGGCTTCCAGGGTATCAATTTTCAGCTGCCGGGCTATCTTTTGTGCCTCTGAATAATAGTCTGCAGCCCTGGCTGGTGAATCCACCATATAATAATCACCTATTTGGATTCTCAGGTTGAACTGGTGATGGACTTTTTCATCGCACAACAATGCTTTCAGACTATCCACATCTGTTCCTGCTTTGACGTAAGCTGTAAATGTACACTTCGATAGGATGATGATATATATGAGAAATATCTTCCGCATAATGTGGCGGAAAAATAATAAATAATTCATTATTAGAGAAATGATACCTGCCTCATTTATCAACATAATATGTTTTGTAATAAAAAAACGCCATATGCTCTTACGGATTTAAAATCCGTAAGAGCGGAATCCGGAAAAGCAAATTATTTCAAAGACTGCAGTACAACCGGTACAATCATTTTCACTTTAACAGCTTTCCCGCGTTGCATACCCGGTGTCCATTTTTTGCAGGCTTTAAAAACCCTGATGATTTCATCCCTGATCTTTTTATCCACATTGGTAAGAACCCGAATCTCATCTATTGAACCATCCAAATCCACAATAAATTCAACCAGTACCTTCTGGTTTCCGACTTTAATACCGGCAGGGATAATCAGGTTTTTTGAAACATAACGATTGAATTCCTGTATTCCTCCAGGATATGAGGGCATCTTTTCAACCATCAGAAATACCTCCTTTTCATCCTCGCTATCAACCTGTATATCAACATCTGATAAGTGTTCAGCAGCCTCAGGTATTGCCATTGACTGTGTAGCATACCTGGCCTTTCTGGCAATACCTTTACCGGAATAACCACCAACTGCATAATTGCTTACTCCCTGTGGCAATGGTAACGGTTGTTTTACCGTGGTGATATTTTCACCATCATTTCTTACTTCGGAGTCTATTGCAATGAATGAGGTATAATTGGTAAGTAAATTGTATTTCAGTCCGAGATTTGTAATTTGTTTAACCAAATCCTGGTCACCACCCACTCTTGTATAATCATCAAGTAAACGTATTTTTTCCCTGGCCCACAGATATTTCAATGCCAGGTTACTTTTCTGCGATTTTAGACTTTTCAGATCAAATGATTCAGAAAACAGACCGCTTGCTGCTTTACCGGTAACCTTAATCAGACCTGCCGGATCTCCTTTGTACTTTCCGATCACTACCAAAGGCTTTTCAGCAAATACATCCGGAAAAGATGAAGGCTGGATATCATAAACACCGAAACCGGGATATTCAAGTTTGATATTGGTAAGTACCGGCGAACTGATATATTTTCTGAATTTTTCCGAAATTTTTCCGGCCTCTTTCTGATCGGTTATGATAAATGACTCACCATTCCCGACATGCGACATACCTTCTATGAGATATCTGTTAACAGAACTGCCTATTCCAAAGGCAAAAAAGTTTGCATTTCCAAGATTTTCCGATATCAGGTCAAAAGCCTCTTTTTCTACTGAAACATATCCGTCGGTTACAGCAACAAAGGTACGTGAAATGTCATCTGAGCTTTTCATTGCCAGTGCTTTTTGCAGCGCAGATAACAATTCTGTTCCTCCACCTCCCTGCTGCTTGTCAATCAGATAAATGGCCTTTTTGATATTTTCAGGAGTTGCACTCATTGAATTTACAAACAAGGCCTCAGAGGATCCTGCAAACAGCAAAACATTGAATTTATCAATTGCCCTTAAATTCGACAGCAGGTTTTTCATCAGTTCTTTTGAAATGTCAAGAGGGAAACCATGCATTGAGCCTGAAACATCCACAATAAAAACGTATTCACGGGGAGGAATCATATCATTTGATACCCTCTGGGGAGGCTGAATCATGGCAAGAAAATAATTTTCATTCAAGTCTTCAAATAACAAAATGCCTGACTGAATCTTGTTTCCTGCAAGCTTATAGCTGAGAATAAAATCCCTGTCACCCTGAAAAATCTCAGGATTCTTCAGTGATATTTCTGCCTGTGATTTACTGAAGTATTTCACATTGATATCATGAGAGGATGATACGACATCTTTAACAGAAAGACCGGCATTTAGATTAACTTTCAAATCAAATGCATAATCGGGCAATTTTCCCTCTTCAAGATAAGGATTGGAAATCCATCCGTCTTCAGGCGTCTCATCTACAGTTTGGTTACAGTATCTCGGTCCCACTACC
>Ga0114922_10004146_pt1 | contig 13476 bp, 14 predicted proteins | sample AartaG_FD_100975 | JGI IMG/M metagenome (GOLD analysis project Ga0114922, IMG submission 100975) | Deep subsurface microbial communities from Aarhus Bay to uncover new lineages of life (NeLLi) - Aarhus_00045 metaG | ecosystem: Environmental > Aquatic > Marine > Oceanic > Sediment | place... | reverse complement strand
TATCCCCTGACCGAGCATGTAGGCAATGCGGTGGGTGATGACCCGGGTCTTTCCGGAGCCGGCCCCGGCAAGGATCAGCAACGGCCCTTCGATGCTTTTGACGGCATGCAGCTGCTGCGGATTGAGAGATTCGGTTAACCGGGACATCTACCTGAGCTACTTGAGGAAGAAGTACAGGGCTTTGATTCCCAGGGTAAAAACGGTGGCCACGATGATTCCGGCGATAACCACGCCGCCAAAAACGGCCAGGATTGTTTTACGCCGATCCATGCCCAGGATCCAGGCACCCAGGGTTCCCGTATAGGCCCCGGTAATGGGAAGGGGGATGGCCACGAATAGGATCAGGCCGGCGTAACCGTACTTTTCCACCTTTGCATGCACCTTGCGACGGGACCGCTCGACGATGCGTTCAAACAACCGCCGGTACGGCTGCCAGCGTTCCAGGAGTTTGTGCAGGGTGGAGAGGAACAGGTAGACCAGGGGTGCGACCAGGGCATTGGCTCCCACGCAAATCAGGTAGGCTAGAGGCAGCGGAACACCGTTGGACAGGGCGAAGGGCAGTCCTCCCCTCAGTTCGGAGATCGGCAGTAAACAGAGTGTTAGGGTTACCAGGAGTGTGCGCAGACTCACTCTGCCTGTGTACTAACCGACTTTTACGGCCTTGCTGCTCTCCCACAGGCCGTGGATATTGCAGAAACTTAGACCGTACAGGGTACCTGAGGTTTTCAGGGTCAGTGTCGCGATGACCACCGGTTCGGTGAATGCCGGACCTTCGTTCGCACCCTTGGCCGAATCGCCGTGGGCGCTGAACTCGCAGTTGGCTAACTGATAGCTGAACTTCTCGTCATCCGGTTTGAAAAACACCTGGATCCAGCGTATATGGTGCTCCGTGGTATTCGGGTGGGCGATTTCCTTGCCCACGGATGCGGTCACCTGGAACTTCTCCCCCGCCTTTACGGAATCGGGGCATTCAAGAACAGGAGAGTGCTTCTCCTGTTTCCAATCGGCGCTTTGAAATTGATCGCCAAGCTTGGCCATTGCAGCTCCTCCTCATCGTTGGATTCAATTACAAGATCTGGCCAAGAATACCATTGAAAGGTAAGAATGTAAATAAGACTATATAGGTAACCTACAATTTCCCGTGTCGATTTCCCTCGCTCTTGAAGCTGCCTTGTGGAACTGTTACAATCCAAGCCGAAACTCATGCACAGCAGCAAACCGATTCGTCGCCTTTCCTGGGGCAATCGAGTTCTGGATTTTGAAGAGCGCCCCCATGTGATGGGAATTCTAAACTGCACTCCCGATTCCTTTTTCCCGGGATCCCGGGTGCCGCAGATCGATCAGGCGGTGCAGAGGGGTGTGGCCATGATCCAAGCCGGTGCGGATATCCTGGATGTGGGCGGAGAATCGACCAGGCCGGGATCAGATTCTGTGGAGGCGGCGGAGGAGATCGAGCGGGTCGTTCCCGTCATTGAAAAAATCCGCGGTCTTTCCGAGGTGATCATCTCGATCGATACCCGGAAAGTCGAGGTCGCGCGGAAGGCTCTGGCCGCAGGCGCCGATCTGGTCAACGACGTTTCGGCGCTCCGGGACAACCGTTCCTTGGCCGCATGCATCGTCGAGAGGGATGTGCCGGTGATCCTGATGCACATGCGGGGAGAACCCAAGACTATGCAGGAAAATCCCCACTACCAGGACGTGATAGCCGAGATCTCCGAGGATCTGGTCGGCTCCGTCGATTTTGCGCGCTCCTGCGGGATCCGCGAGGATCGGATCATCATCGATCCGGGCATAGGCTTCGGCAAGCGCCTCCACGATAACCTGGCGATCCTCCGCGATCTTCGATCCCTCCGGACCCTCGGCTACCCGCTACTGATCGGGCTCTCCCGCAAATCCTTCATCGGAGCGGTTCTCGACAAACCGGTGGAACAGAGGCTGACCGGTACCGTGGCCGCCCATATGCTGGCCTTGATGAACGGGGCGGACATCCTTCGGGTCCACGACGTGGAAGAGGCGGTGGACACGGTCAAGATGTTTGAAGCGTTTCGGCGCTCCGCGATTCGGCGTTCCGCGTTTCGGCGCACAGCGGCCCCGCCCACCTCGGCACGGGGGTAGGTATGGATTGGTTTGCCGGACACTGGCTCGTGCGGGATTACGTCGTACCCATACTCGATATCCTGCTACTGGCCTATCTGATCTACAAATCCTACCAGATTCTGGTACAGACCCGGGCGGTCCAGCTGGTCAAAGGCGCCCTGATCATGGGCCTGATATATCTGGCGGCCTTTTTCCTGCGCCTCAACACGCTGCTTTGGATCCTCAACCTCCTGGTTCCCGGCCTGGTCATCGGTATAGCCATCATCTTTCAGCCGGAGCTGCGACGGATTTTTACCCGCATCGGAACTCGAACCTGGTTCCGTCTTCGACCGCGGGTACGCTCCTACCACCTGGATGCCGTCTTGAATGCCGTGGAGATGCTTGCCGCCAAGCGCTGCGGCAGCCTGATTGTGTTCACCCGGAATATCGGTTTGAATACGATCATTGAGACGGGAACGCGGGTGAATGCGGATTTGACCTCGAGTTTGATCCTGACGATCTTCTCGGAAGGTACCCCTCTTCACGACGGAGCTGTGGTTATCCACGAAGATAAGATTGTTGCCGCCGGCTGTTTTCTGCCGATATCAGAACAGCCGGATATCCGCCGCTCCTTCGGCACCCGCCACCGAGCCGCTCTAGGTTTGGCTGAGGAGACGGATGCGGTGATCCTGGTGGTGTCGGAAGAAAACGGGACCATCTCCCTGGCCTATGATGCAAACCTGCTCTACGACCTATCCCTTGAAGAGGTTTCTCAAGCCTTGAAACGACTGATCGAGTACCAGGCGGAAACCCTGGAGGAGGCCGAGGCTTGAAATCAAGAAAGTTCGTGGAAACGATCATCTCCAACTGGCCGGCAAAAATCATCTCCTTGGCCGCGGCGGCTCTATTGTTTCTCTTCTACAGGGTCAACACCATGGATGAACGCTTTTTCAGCGTCCCCCTGCAGGTCGATCCGCCTGTGGGTTTGGCCATCAGCAAGCCCTACCCCAAGAGTGCCCGGGTGACACTGCGGGGTAAGGAGGAGGCGATCTTTTCGGTTATCGAAGAGGACGTGGAGGTGTACGCCGATTTCGGCCGATTCCAGTCGGAAGGCCAGTTTCGCGTTCCGATTCGGGTCGTTCGTCGTGGAAGCTCTCTGAACATCGAACCTTTGGATATCCGAGTGGAGCCGGCGGAGATATCGGTAACCCTGGAACAGAGAATCGAGAAGACAGTAAACCTCGAAGCGGTCATCAGGGGCTCCCCCCCGGTGGGCTACGATTTGGTCCAGCACACACTTGTCCCGGACCGTGTCCAGATCTCCGGACCCAGGAGCCTGGTCAACTCGGTTGAGACGATCCAGCTGGAGGAGATCGATCTGGAAGGACGGACTGAGGACTTCACGGAGCAGTTAATGATCTTGGAGGAGAGCTCCCTGGTAGATTACTCCCGACAGCGGGCTGTTGTGTTTCGGGGAATCGTGAGGGAGGCGGTGATTATCAAAACCTTCGAGGAGGTTGATATCATCAGCATCGATCTCTCGCCGGATCTCAGACTGGCCGAGCCTCTTCCCAATGGCAGCATTCGCATTCAAGGAAACCAGCGTTCAATCGAGGCGCTGCCGCCGGAAAAGCTCAGACTGGTAATAGATTGCGGGGAGATAGAAAAGCCCGGACCGGAGACGCTGTATCCGCAACCGGATATTCCCCCCGAATTCGTGGTTTTGAAATTCGAACCGCAAGAACTGAATTTGATATTTATCCTATCTGGAATGGAGGAGCAGTAGGAATGATTTTGGGAATCGGCATCGACGTGGTTCACGTATATCGGTTGAAGCGCTGGGAAAAGGTACCGGGGCTGTTGCAGCGTTTCTTTCATGATGACGAATTGAGGGTGGCTCTGCCCAAAGGGGAGGTGGGCATCTTGAGTTTAGCCGCACGTTTTGCCGCAAAAGAGGCTTTTGGCAAGGCCCTGGGCACGGGACTGCACGGTTTTTCTCTGAAGGAAATCGCGGTGATGAACGACGAGCTCGGCAAACCTCATTTGCATCTTTTCGGTCGGGCGCAGGAAGCTTTGGAGCAACTTGGAGGTGAGAACGTGCTCATCTCTTTGAGCCACGAGCGGGACAATGCCCTGGCAATGGTTGTAATAGAGGGGGATTGATGTCAGAGAAAACAACCTTTTTCAGCAAGAATCCGCTTGTGTGCCCTGTCTGTGAGACCAGCTTCTACAAGGAGGACCTGCTGTCCGGAGGCGGGCGTTTGATCGCCGGAGAGCTGACCGAGGAGCTGCACCGCACCTACGAGCCGTCGAAAAAGTATGGTGAGCTGTATCCTCTGGTGTACGCGGTATTGGTCTGTCCCAGCTGTCTGTACGCCGCCTACCAGCAGGAATTTCCGGAGATCAAGGAGGAGGCCATCGAAGTGCTGCGGGTGCAGACTGATAGAAGGGTTCAAAGCGTATCCCTGGTGTTCAAGGATCTGGATTTCACGAACTACCGGGGATTGAAGGAAGGGGCGGCCAGCTACTACTTGGCCATGATGTGTTATGACCTGCTGAACAGGCACTACTCGCCCACCCTCAAACGCGCTCTCTCGGCTCTGCGGGCAGCGTGGCTGTTGGACTCGCTTCATCGCAAAGCATTCAGTGAGAACTACGATTACCTCTCCCGCCTTTTCTACCGCAAGGCCCGTTTCTTCTACATGCAGGCTATCGAGATGGCTCAGAACGGACAGGAACCTCTGGAAGCCAACGTCAACTTCGGCCCGGACCTGGATAAAAATTACGGCTACGACGGCCTGCTCTATGTTGCCGGTTTGCTCGAATACAAGTACGGTCCCCGCAAGTTCCCGGAGAAACGGATCAAGAGCCTGGAGAACGCCAAGAGAATCGTATCGAAACTTTTCGGCACGGGGAAAGCCTCAAAGAGCAAACCCTCGGCTATCCTGGACAAGGCGCGAGAGCTGTATGAAGAGATGAATAAAGAGATCAAACAACTTCAGGGGCAGGGTTAGACGAGGTTGGTACGCAATATTCGCCTCACCATTGCCTACGATGGAACCGAGTTTTCCGGTTGGCAGGTCCAGAACAACGCCCGTACGGTGCAGGGGGATATCGAAGAGGCTTTGCGGCGTATGCACGGCCATCCGGTGCGGATCCAGGGGGCGGGGCGTACGGATTCAGGGGTGCACGCCAGCGGTCAGGTGGGCAATTTTTTCTCGGATCTGGATTCCATAGAAGCTTCTCGATGGCACATCGCCCTGAACTCCTACCTTCCCCCGGATGTGCGGGCGCTGGCCAGCAGAGAGGCGGCCGAAGAGTTCAACGCTAAGAACAGCGCCCGTAAAAGGGTGTATCGCTACTTCCTCTACACCGCAAGCGTGGGCCTTCCCCACCTGCGGCTGTACTGCTGGAAGATCCGCTGGCGCCCCGATCTGCGCCTCCTCAACGCCCTGGCCTCTGTCTTCCTGGGGGAGCATGACTTTACGACTTTCGCCGCAGCCGGAGACGCAAGCAGGTCCAAGGTCCGGCGGGTGGACACGGCTTGTTTCTTCCCCGAAGGTCCTTTCATCTGCTTCAAGGTGGCGGCCAGTTCCTTCGTGTGGAAGATGGTGCGCAGCATGCTGGGTACGATTCTGGAGTACGGGCAAAAGGCCTTGCCACCGGCTGCCCTGGCCGACGCCCTGAAAGCCCGGGATCGATCCCAGGCCGGGATGAGCGCTCCGGCTCGGGGCCTGTTTCTAGAGAGGGTGATCTATGATGGGGAAGAAGGAATCTGAAGTTTACCAAATGCTCAACCTGGCCGAGGACTACCTGCTGGACGGGTTCCGCCACGATCACCCGCCCCTGGCTCCCGGCTCAGCCGCGGAAGGGGGCTCCACTCCCTCCCGGCAGCAGACTCTGGAGCACATTGCCCGGCAGGTGGCCGACTGTACGCGCTGCGCCCTGCACCGGGAGCGCCGGAAAACAGTACCGGGGGAGGGAGCGATCGATCCTCTGGTCATGGTGATCGGGGAAGGGCCGGGGGCCGAGGAGGATAGGTGCGGAACGCCCTTTGTGGGCAGGGCCGGGCAGTACCTGGACCGCTGGCTTGCGGCCATCGGTCTGGACCGAAACTCAAGCTGTTTCATCGGCAACATCGTAAAATGCCGGCCCCCTGGAAACCGGGATCCTCTTCCCCAGGAAATAACCGCCTGCCTGCCCTACCTGAAGCAGCAGATCGAGACGCTCGAACCCAAAGCCATCCTCACGCTGGGCCGCATTGCTACCCAGATTCTCTGCGGTCGCAGCGAGGGGATCGGAAAACTGCGAGGGCAAAAACTGGACTACCTCGGAATACCCGTGGTGGCAACCTATCATCCCAGCGCGGTGTTGCGAAATACCGATCTTCGAGCCGCGGTTTGGGAGGATCTGAAGCGGCTGCGGGCCGGACCACTGCCCCTGAACCCATGAGCCCCGGCAAGGATCGCCTGATAGAGGTTGTCTTCAACCTCCCCATCCATCAGAAGTTCACCTATTCCGTTCCCGAAGATCTGGAAATCACAACCGGCTACCGGGTCCTGGCTCCCTTCGGATCGCGGAGGCTTACCGGGTACGTGGTAGGCGGCAGGCAAACTCCGCCTCCGGGCGTACCGGAGATCAAGCAGATTCATCGGGGCGTGGACAAGAGACCGGTGTTCGATCCGCGGCTGCTCGAGCTGGCACGTTGGCTCTCCGACATGTACCTCTGCTCTCTCGGAGAAGCCCTGGCTACGATGCTGCCCGGGGGGCGCAGGGAGGTGGAACCCGAGGAGATGGGCGGGGAGTTGGCCGTGAGCAAAGATATTACCCTCTCGGCCCACCAGCGCACCGCGATCGATCGTATCTGCGCCTCCGACGGGGGGGTATTCTACCTGCACGGGGTCACCGGGTCGGGTAAAACCGAGGTTTTCCTACAGGTCAGTAGGGAAATGCTGGGCAGAGGCCGCGGCGTGATCTACCTGGTGCCCGAGATCTCCCTGACCCATCAGGTGGTCGACGTTTTCCAGGCTTTTCTGGATCAACCGGTGGCGGTCCTGCACTCCGGGCTCACCCCGTCCCAGCGTTTGAAGAGCTGGCTGGACCTGCTGGATGGGAAGGTCGGAGTCGTGATCGGGGCCAGGAGTGCGGTATTTGCCCCGGTGGCCAACCTCGGTTTGATCATCATCGACGAGGAGCACGAGGGCTCCTATAAATCCGGAACCACCCCCCGCTACCACGCCCGTCAGGTTGCCATGCATCGGGGGCACCGGGAGAATGCCGTACTGCTGATGGGTAGCGCAACTCCCTCCCTGGAAGCTTATCATCACATGGAAGCGGGGAAGCTGGAGCGTCTGAATCTGCCCGAGCGAATGAGCGGGGGAAGCATGCCCGTAGTGCGGATCCAGGATCTGAACGGTGAAAGCGTTCCCCTGTCCAAAGCGCTCATCCGGGAAATCCGCCGTACCCACGAAGAGGGCCGCCAGAGCATTCTCTTTCTCAACCGCCGAGGCTTCAGCTACTTCTTTCACTGCCGCAGCTGCGGATACCAGATGAAGTGCAGGAACTGTTCGGTCAGCCTGACCTTCCACAAGAACAAGAACAGCATGGTCTGCCACTACTGCGGGTACCGCAGCCGCCCCGTGGATGTCTGCCCCGAGTGCGGCTCCATGGATGTGGGCTACTCCGGTTTCGGCACCGAGCGAATCGAAGAGGAGATCCGGCGCCTGCTGCCCGAACTGACGGTGCGCCGGGTGGATACCGACTCGGTACGCAACAAGTCGCGTCTCAAAGAGATCCTGAATGAGTTCCATGCAGGCAGGATCGACATCCTGCTGGGCACCCAGATGGTAGCCAAGGGGTTGAACTTCCCCGGCGTGAAGCTGGTGGGCATCATCTCAGCGGATACCGGACTGCAGCTGCCCGATTTCCGGGCGGCCGAGCGCACCTTCAACCTGATCGTACAGGTCTCCGGCCGGGCCGGCCGCTTTCATCCCGACGGCAAGGTGCTGGTGCAGACCTACCTCCCCGAAAATGAAACCATCCACCTGGCGGCCGCCGCGGATTTGGACACCTTCTATAAGAAGGAGCTGGAGATGCGGAAGGTTCTGGGTTTTCCTCCATATACCCGATTGATTCGCCTGGTGTTCCGCGCCCGCAACGCGGCCCGATCCCGAAACGCGGCCGCCGCTTTTGCCCGGAGTCTCCAGGGTGCCGATCCGCAGGCCGGGGGCGTGGAGGTGTTGGGACCTGCAGAGTGTCCTCTGGCGGTCATCGCCGGCAACTACCGGAACCACCTGATCTTTCGAGCCAATCATTTCCGCAACCTCCACAACCGGGTCCGGCGTAGCCTGGAGCATTTCCAGGTTCCCGCCGGGGTTTACGTGGAAGTGGATGTGGATCCGGTGTCTCTGCTGTAGGGGCGGGCGGTTCGTTGACTTTCGCCTGGGCCTTTAGTAATGTTATTCCAGGACATAGCAAATGTTGAATATAGTCACTCTTGGTGATGAACGTTTACAGAGACACTCAATCGTGGTTCCCGAGTTCAACGGAGAGATCCAGACTCTTGCCGAGCAGATGTTCGAAACGATGTACGTAAACAAGGGGATCGGGCTGGCCGCTGTGCAGGTGGGCAAGCTGATCCGGCTGTTCATCACCCATATCCCCAATGACGGTCCCAGGGTCTTCATCAATCCGGAGATCGTGGAAACCGCGGTCGGCCAAGGAACATACGAAGAGGGCTGCCTCAGTGTTCCGGAAATCAACGCCGAAGTGATCCGTCCTGCCAACGTGAAAGTTCAAGCCTGGAATCTCAAGGGGCGACCTTTTTCCCTGGATGCCGACCAGATGCTGGCCCGGGTGGTTCAGCACGAGCTCGACCACCTGAACGGAGTGTTGTTCATCGACCGCCTCGATCCAAAAAAACGGGAACGGTTGGTCAAACGATACGATAAAGTGCACTCCCAGTAATGCGCATCCTCTTTGCCGGCAGTCCGGATTTTGCCGTACCCTCTCTGGTGGCTGTGCAAGAGGCATTTCCAATCAGCGCCGTGCTCACCAATCCGGATAGACCGGTGGGCAGAGGCAAGCAGCCGATCGCCACGCCGGTGAAGCGCAAGGCTCACGCCTTGGACCTTCCGGTTCTCCAGACCCAGTCTTTGGATGCACCTTTTCTCGAACAGCTGCGTGCTTTTCATCCCGAGCTCCTCGTGGTCGTGGCTTTCGGGCGGATTTTCAGCAGGGAGTTCCTCGAGTTTTTCCCACAGGGCGGAATCAACCTGCATGCCTCTGTTCTGCCCAAGTACAGGGGGCCTTCACCGGTTACCGCTGCGATTCTAGACGGCGAAACCGAGACGGGGGTAACGGTTCAGCAGCTGGCCCCCAAGATGGATGCGGGTGCTATTCTCGATTCCCGCTTGTTGCCCCTTACCGGGCGGGAAACCACGGGATCTCTCTCCGGAGTCCTGGCCGAGCTGGGAGCGGAGCTCCTGCCCGCCATCCTGGCGGATTTGGCACAGGATCGGATCCGCCCGGTGGCCCAGGATGAGTCCCAGGCGACCTACTGCAAACTGGTGAAAAAGGAGCATGGCCAGATAGATTGGCGTGTCAGCGTCGACAAGATCGAGCGCATGATCCGGGCCTACGATCCCTGGCCGCGGGCTTTCACCACCTGGGGCGGCCGGCGTGTGAACCTTCTGGCAGGCGGGGTGTATCCGGAAGACGTCGATACAGAGGGCAAGAAGCGGGGACTTGTGCTTGATATCGACAATCGGTATGGTATCCTGGTGAACACCGGAGCAGGGGTGCTGTACGTTTCCAGACTGCAGCTGCAAGCCAAGAAGCCGTTGGACTGGCGACCCTTTCTCAACGGGCAGAAAGATTTTATCGGCGCACAGCTGGGAGAAGACAGATGAGCAGCATCACGCGGATATTTCCCAATCACAAAGACCCTCCGGAACGACGGAACTTCAAACTTGTGATCCTCCTGATCGTGGCCATGTTCGTGCTCATGGTCCTGATCGGTTCTATTACCTTTTGGCTGTCGGTGCGGGGTGCGGAGGAAGTCCTGGTACCGAACGTGGAAAACAAGGAACTGATCAGCGCACTAATAGAGCTGCAGGAAAAGGAGTTGTATCCCCGGCTCCAGATCCGCTACTCCTCCGACTATGAGAAAGGCATGGTGATCGAGCAGCGACCATCCTACGGAACCATCGTTCGCGTGGGCCGTCGCATCACGTTGACTGTGAGTCGCGGACCGGTCATCGACAGGGTGGAGGACTACGTGGGGCAGAAGATGGAGGATGTAAAGATCCACCTGCAGACGCTCTTCGCCTCCTATCGAGCCCTTCTAAAGATCAAGGAGCCGGTATCCTACGTCTTCGATCCCGAACCGGCGGGCACCATTCTGGCTCAGAAACCCGAGTCGGGCACGGTGATCGACAGCGTCACCGAGCTCGAGTTGGTTGTAAGCCGCGGCCCCAAGGGGGAGCTGGTGGAGGTTCCGGAGTTCATCGACATGGAGTTCAAGGACGCCATTGCCCAGCTGTCCAATGCGAACTTCCCCTTCATCTTCTCTGTTAAACGCGCGGAGGGGGATGAGATCGCCGGGGTGATCGTGGCCCAGACCCCGGAGCCGGAGAGCGAGGTGCCCTACGGATCGGTGTTTCAGCTGACCATGACCCGGCCCGAGCGGGTTGCCGTGGGCCAGGTGTTCGGCGTGTTTGAGTACGTGCTGCCCGACTATCCGATCATGGTGGATGTCACCCTGGACTCGATCTCGGAGGAGGGAAACACCACCATCCTGGCCATGAAGCATCCGGGCGGGCCGATCTCCATTCCCTACGTAGTGGAGGAGGACAGCGAGCTGGTTCTCTACATATTCGACCAGGAGGAGCTCCGCCAGCAGGCCGGGGTAGGGCAGTAGGCCCGCATATTCGAGACAGTAGATAGATTCTCAGGGCCGTGGGCGATCGCCGAGGACCACAACCACCAAAAGCCCCGGTCCGGTGTGCGCACCGATCACCGGCGTCATCTTGGATCGGTAGATCCGTTCGTTCGGAAATACTGCAGCCAGTCGTTCGATCAAGTCTTCCGCCTCTTCGGGACAGGCCGTGTTTTCTACAACCATCTCATCGATGGATGAGTAGCCGGCGGCAAATTCGTACAGTTGATCGATGGCCTTTGCCCTGGAACGGGTCCTGCCCGCCGGTTTTACAACGCCCCCCTTCAAGGTGATGAGCGGATTCACGTTGAGCATGGATCCCAGGTATGCCTTTGCAGCTCCGATACGTCCTCCTCTTCTGAGATATTCCAGCGTATCGAAGGCGGCCAGGAGTTCGGCGCGGGGTTTGTGATGCTCAACGATCTCCCTGATTTCATTCACCGTTGCTCCTGCCAGGGCTGCTTGAGCGGCTTTCATCACGATCAGGCCTTGGGCCATGGCGGCTGCCTGGGAATCGATGACCTCGACCCGGCAATTCTTGCTCTTCAGCGTTCTTCCCTGCAGCGCCGCTTCATAGGTGCCGCTGAGCCGGGCGGAAAGAGCAATCACCACGATCTCTTGCGCATTGGCTGCCAGGCTGTCGTATGCATCGGCGAAGGCCTGAGGCGGAGGCGTGGAGGTGGTCGGGAAAACTTCACTCTCCTGCAGTTGTACGTAGAATTGATCCGCGCTCATATCCACCCCGTCCCGGTAGGCCTTTGAACCGAAATGGATAATCAGCGGCACCACGGTTATTCCTAGTTCCTGAACCACGCGGGAAGGAAGATCGGCTATGCTGTCTGTTACGATCCGTACAGCCATTGCTCGAATCTCATCGCCTACTCGACGGATATGATAACATCAGAGCCAAAGTGACCGGCGGAAATGGTAGTAATCTCCAGATGCGGATAGGCACGACGAAGCCCGGCACAGATTGACCGAACCGCTTCGGCACCGATCCCCCCTCCATGGTATACGGTTACCACATCCGCCTTATCAACGTTGAGCCCGGCCATGATACGTCCCAATACCTCCTCTGAGCTCTCTCCCTGTAGCACATGGTATCCGTCCAGCAGAGCGGTGACCTGAGCCGTGCTCGGGTTGATACCGCTGAGCTCGATCGAGTGAACCTGTTCGATCGCCCGCTGCATAAGCCGGCTGTTCGAGTCGTTGTCTTCAGTGGGATTATAGGCCAGTGCTGCGCAGATCCCTTCAGGGATCGTTCTTGCCGGAACAACGCCGATCTCTTCTCGCCGGGCTGTGGTTGCTTCTTCGATGAGGGGTATTAGATCCGCGTTGTTCGGAAGGATGAACACCCGGCCGCTTCCCGGTTTCTCGATTGTCTCCAGCAGCTTTTTAGCTACTTGAGGCGGCTGGAGTGTGTCTATGACGATTGTTTCGGCGCCCAGACTGGCGAATATTTCGGCAAACCCCTGTCCGGGCACAATGGCCAGCACTCTGGCTGCTTCTCCTCTGTAGGCTCGATGCTGCTCGTCCATATCACGAACGCTGAGCCGCTGGATCGTGCCCAGAGATCCGGCGTGCTGTACTATCGAGTCGGGGTCCGGGGTATGAATGTGAACGCGCACGGTGTTTTCATTTCCGGCGACCACTAGAGACTGCCCTTGGCCCTCGAGATCGGTTCTGATTTTCTCCGGTTGGAGGTTTGTGCCCGTCAGCACGAATTCCGTACAGAAGCCGTATCTTTCCCCGATAGACACTGTTTGAGCCGGAGAGCTTCGGGATGCGCTGACAGTGACGGGTGATCGAGACCGACCGGGAGCTCTTCGCCGCCCTCGAAAGTAGTATAGGCAGCCTTCCAGAATAACATGCAGACCCTCCGCCCCGGCGTCCACGACCCCGGCTTCCATCAACACCTGCAGCTGTGATTGTGTTCCGGCCACGGATTGCTCCGCCACTGCGACCAGTCTCTCTATGAGTGATGTAAAGTCCTCGTCAACAACCGCGCTGCTCCTGGCCGCCGCAGCGATATCCTCGATGACTGTTAGGATCGTGCCTTTAACAGGCTTGCTCAATGCCCGTACCGACAGGGTTGCGGCCCGCTGCAGGGACTCCACCAAATCTGCAGTTGCTGCAAGCTGTTTCTTTCCGATACCTTGAGCCAATCCCTGCCACAATTGCGAGAGGATGATTCCGCTGTTTCCGCGCGCGCCCATCAGCGCTCCCCGGGCGAAAGCAGCGGCTAACGAGGAGGCCGTGGGTTCAGGCACCTTGCGAGCTTCTTCAAGGGCAGCGCGCATGGTGAACAGCATATTGGTGCCCGTATCGCCGTCAGGTACGGGGAAAACATTCAGGGAATCGATGTATGGTGCATGCTGCTCCAAACAGTCCGTTGCGGCTGTGAGCATGCCCAAGAGAGTGGTTCCACTGACTGACTCATTGGTTTTCATCTGAACCCGGTT
>Ga0114922_10004145_pt1 | contig 13477 bp, 9 predicted proteins | sample AartaG_FD_100975 | JGI IMG/M metagenome (GOLD analysis project Ga0114922, IMG submission 100975) | Deep subsurface microbial communities from Aarhus Bay to uncover new lineages of life (NeLLi) - Aarhus_00045 metaG | ecosystem: Environmental > Aquatic > Marine > Oceanic > Sediment | place: Aarhus... | reverse complement strand
GCTTCAACCGATTCGTTACCTCCTCGATTGCTCCGATTGCTACCGGCTGGAGCGACCAGTTGCCGGGTGGGAATCTCACCCACTGAAGATCCACGCCTTTCACGGCGCACTGAATAATCCGGGCTAAAGGAGGTGGGCCAGTCCGATCAAATCGACAAGCCCTAAAGGAGGTGGGCCCCCTGTCCAGCCGCCGCCGGGCTCGGACATTATCTGCTGACCAAACTGCCCTACGCCGTTGCGGTAGCCGCCGTCCCAGCGGCGTTGCTATACCTGTTGTTCGAGTGGATATACACCGTCTTCGGCTGGTCGAATTTCGAGGCCCGCTCGCAGGCTCAATAGCGTGCCACATTGAAAAGCACCGCGAGGTCTGTAACCCCGCGGTGCGTATGAAGTCGAGAAAGCCGCCTCTACCGTGCGCCTCGCCATCATAGGCCCGCAGGCATCTTCAAGGCATCATACACTCACGGTATGGCCGCCTGGCGATCAACCTTTTCTGGCAGCTTCAGCCTTACCGTTCCGGCTGTTCTGACGGGTCCGGCTACTCCCGGCCGTCGTCCAACTTGAAGGTCATCGGCTTGTCCGTGCCCACGTCTAACCGCAGTCGACCTGTCCCTTTATCTCGGGGCACTCTTTGATCGAGACGTCGTGGATGCCGGTCTGGTTCTTCTTTTTCAGCTTGGCCTTGCCCTTCGCGTTGGTCGTGACGACGGTCTCGTCGCCGTTGTCGATAATGGTCATCTGAACACCCTCAGGCAGGCTGCTCTTGACGATGGCCTTGAGCTTGTTGTTCCTGCACTTGAGCTTGAACTTCTTGATCAGGTCGCAGTCGAAGCCGCCACCGCCGAACGCCAGCCCGTCATGCGGCCCCAGGCCGGTCTTCACGTCTGTTCTCTGGTAACCATTGGCGATATCGAAGTAACAAAGGGTCCCGTTCCAGTCGATATCCCACAGCACGTGCTTTTCCGGATCGTAGGCCAGCCCGCTGTCATTCGTGTACGGGCCATCATAAAGCAATGTGAGCCGGCCCGTATTGCGGTCGATAGAGTACAGGTCGCCGGCACCGTCGTGGACGCCGATCAGGTCGTCGTCGCGCGAGTTGTAGGCCAAACCGCCAAGCCTCTGCGAAAGCGCCGGCCCCGGAGTCGCCGATCCGTTCGACCGGTTCAGTGTGTAAAGCGGTTGGCCAGCAGTGAAGACAGACGCGTAGAGCGCATCGTTCTTGGAATCGTACGCCAGCCCGAAAAGATCGTTAACATTGTGACTTCCCACCAGCGTGGCCGCGCCGGTGTTGGTGTCGACCGTGTACAGTGCCTGGCTGGGTCGGCCGCCGATCATGTACAACGTGCTGGTGCTGCTATCCCAGCCCAGCCCGCCGAAATCGAACGTTATCCCCAGCGGACCGATGTCCGTGAATACCAGAGTGTCGGTGTCGATACTCACCAAGCGATCGCCCGATTCACGCACCGCGTACAGCGTTCCCGCCTGTGCGATCACCGTCAGCGACGCGATCACAACGGCAACAAGCACAAACCATGACTTCTTCTTCATTGCAATCCTCCCAAGAAAAATGTCAACGGATGGTCCAGACACAGACCGCCCTTTCACCTCATCAGTTGCCCGACGTCGGCCTGCCCGAAACGGTATGGTCACCCGTCTCCCCTGTTTGTCCCGCAGCCGCACAAGAAACGGCCACTTGCACCGGCGACTTACCGGAACGCTGGCAAGCGCAACGACAGACCTCTATACTAGCCAAAATCGGGCAGTGTGTCAAGGAATGCCTGACAGTCAATCGACCGGGCTGGACCGGGCAACACGGCCCCCTGGAGACACTGAGGCTCTTGGTGGTCCAAACGCAAGATCTTGCCGGTCAACACAACCAGCCAGCGCGCTCCGGTAGGGCCGCTGCGTAAAGAAAAGGGGTATCCTCACCAGTTGACAGGGTGATACGCCGTCAACGAGAGACTTGCATTGACGGTCGAACATGACCATCACAGACGAACTGAGCGCCGCGGCTTAGGGTTTGGTTGCGATCCCGGTTGGGCTATTCCTTCCGTGCGAGACGAGGGTCGGTTCGTGGGATGAACGGGCGTGACGGCTGACTGGACCTTGGCATTTGTGGCCCATGTTGCCGGTGGGCAGGAATCACATTGTTTGTCCGAACAGTGACACCTGCCACGACCGACGGACGCTCGCCGGATGCGCCGAATGACGTAGCCAATCGTCAGCGCGACGCACGCGAGGGCGATGATATCTTGAAGGTCCATGACTGACACCATCGATGGATGGCACGTTCTCAGTCGCCACTTGTGGGCGACGCTACGGCAATTCGTTCGTCACCCACAAGAGGTGACGCTACGGCGAGTTGTTCGTCATCCACAAGGGGTGACGCTACACGAAATCGATGAATAACCCGTGTTCCAGTGCGCGGCGAGCCAATCAAACAAGCCGAATCACAACGTGATACGTCGCCAGCGCGCCGACGTACGCGAGTGTTGTCATGTAGGCAAACGTGAAAACGGGCCAACGCCACGTGTTCGTTTCGCGCCTGATTACCGCCAGCGTCGAAACACACTGGCAGGACAACGCGAAGAACACCATGATCGAAATCGCGACGGCCAGGTTGAACACCGGGCGGCCGTCGGGCCAAGACGCATTCTGAATGCCGGAGCGAAGGGCGCCCAAGTCTTCCGACGCTTCGCCACCAAGATTGTAGATGGTGGCCAGGGTGGCGACCACAACCTCACGAGCGGGGAAAGAGGCGATCACGGCTGTCCCGATCCGCCAGTCCCAGCCCATCGGCTTGACCAGCGGCTCGATCCAATGCCCCATTCTACCCAGAACGCTTTGACGCAGATAGGCTCCCGCCTCGTTCCTGTCGATGGCCTCCATCTGTCGGCTTCGGGCTCGTGCGGCCAGCAGACGCGCATTGGCGGCATTGCCTGCCGGGCCCGCCTCGGCGATTGCGGCGATTTGCGTTCGATACTCCTCATCCGCCGCGCTTCGTTTGGCCTCGAAAGAAACGGCGACCGCTGCGGGCCTGGGATAATAGGCCATCGCCCAGATGATGATCGAGGCTGCGAAGATCACCGTGCCCGCCGTCCGGACGAACTTCTTGCCCGCTTCGTACGCACGGTAGAGAACCGTCTTGACGCCGGGCCATCTGTACGCCGGCAGTTCAAGAATGAAGGGCAGCGACCGACCTCTCACCAAGGTTCGCTTCAACGCGAATGCCATCGCCACGGCGACTAGAACGCCAACCAGATACATGCTCAACATTGTCAGCGCCTGGAGGCCGAACAGCCCGCCGAATAGCGCCGTAGACGGCACGAACACGCTGATCAAAAGGACGTAGATCGGCAGCCTGGCGCTGCAACTCATCAGCGGCGCGACAATGATAGTAACCAGACGGTCGCGACGGTCCTCGATCGACCGTGTGGCCATGATCCCCGGCACGGCGCAGGCGAACGACGATAGCATCGGGACGAAGGACTTGCCGCTCAGGCCGCACCGACGCATATAGCGGTCGAGCAAAAAGGCCGCTCGAGCCAGGTAGCCGCAGTCCTCCAACACAGCCATGAATAAGAACAATATGACGATTTGGGGCAAGAACATGAGGACGGCGCCGACGCCGGCCAACACGCCGTCCACCAGCAGACTTTGGACAGCCCCGCTCGGTACGGCCGAATCAATGGCGCCGCCGAGCCACCCGAACAGGGCGTCGACCAGGTCCATCAGTGGCGCCGCCCAAGCATAAATGGACTGAAACACTACGCCCATCAGCAGCACAAGTACCGCTATGCCCCAGACGCGGTGGGTCAAGACCTTGTCCACCAGGTCTGATCTTGAATCACCGGCCTGCGTCGAGCGACCTACAGCCCGTGTGAGGGCCTCGTCGATCCAGGCGTACCGCACGTGCGCTTCTACCTGAGCGAGCGATTCCCCGGCGGATTCGATTCGTCCTCGCCGCTCGTCCAATTCCGCCGACAGACCGCCCGTGCTTTGCCGCGCGAGCCGGCGCTCGCAAACGCCCCCGGGATTGAGCAGCGTTTGCAGCAGTTCCACGCGTGACGGGCGAATGAACCCATCACCGGCGTTATTGTCAGGTAAACACGTAGATGCTGTGAGGCCTTCGAGCTCGGCGCTGACGCAATCCGGAAATGTGGGGCGGTGCGTCGGCGTGGACGTATCGGCGGCATCAACAATCGCCCGCTTGAGTTCTTTAATTCCCTCGCCCTTGGTGGCGACAATCGGGATGACCGGCACGCCCATTTCCCCGGACAACGCGGCGGTGTCAATCTCAAGTCTCTTCTCACGCGCGATGTCGATCATGGTCAGAGCGACGACGACCGGACAGCCCAACTCGAGGGTCTGGCTGGCGAGGAACAAATTGCGGCGAAGGTTGCTCGCATCAACGACGCAAATAATGATATCCGGGCAAGAAGTCTGTTGCTGATATCCCAACAGGACGTCGAGCGTCAGGCCGTCATCCGCTGCGGGCTGGACTGTCAGACTGTAGGTCCCCGGCAGATCCAGGATTTCGATTGGCTTGGGCGTCGCCGTGCCCGCCAGCGGGCCGGTCCGCTTCTCAACAGTGATGCCGGGGTAATTCCCAACCCGCAGGTGAAAGCCGGTCAATGCGTTGAACACCGTTGTTTTGCCGGTGTTTGGGTTGCCGACCAGCGCCACGGTCAGGTGTCGCGTTGTGCGACTGGAATAAGTCGGCGTCGGCATGGCGGCGTCCCGATTCATGCAGAGATCGTCCGGTAAGGCGCGTCGGCCACTACCTGTGAGATTCACACAGTTCGCATCTTATCCGAGCCGCGCCCGTCAGGAAGCGGTCACCCGCCGGGACGCCATCCGGCGCATCTCCGCTCCCTTACGGTCGCAGTTCTGTCTTGCAAGCCTGACCGGCAACTCGCAGTTTAGGGTGTGACCAAGCACTAGTGTAGTAATTCACACAGTTCGTATCTTATCCGAGCCGCGACCGTGAGGGAGCGCAACACCCTATGTAGCTGGTAAGCACGAAGAACGGTATCGGACTCTGATGCACCATTTATGAATCACTACACTAGCAGTGAGATTCACCCGCGCACGCGCCGGTCTTGAGGCCGGACCGGCCTACCGGGTCAAGAGCCACCCGTCAGCATGATGGAGCACTGGAGACTTTTCCCCAGACCCAGACGGGTCTGGTCAACACAAACGATGCAGGGGGCACCAGAACGAAGCATCCGCACGACCGCGCCGGGAATAAAGCCAAGATCAGCCAGCCGCTTGGCCGCCGGGGTGTTTCCGTCAATCCCGGCGACCGTTGCTGACTCGCCGGAGTTCAGCGATGATAGAGTGAACGAGCCCACAGGACGCCCCAAGAAAAAATGCACTCATGCTTACATCGGACAACTCGACGGCGTCAAAGAAACCGCCACCGACCGTAAACTGAGACAGCGTCTCAATTGTAGCTGAGACAGCGTCTCAATTATAGCTTGCCACCACGCGACTGTGCAAGTGCCATTTCGGCGATCTCGCATCTTTTTTACATTTCGGGGTGTACCGCGCTCCGCTGGTGCTCTGGGGCTGTTTTCGGCCGACCGGGAGTCGCCTGCGCCCCACATCACGCCCGGAAGTAGCGTCGGTCGGCTACCGCGCCGCCGCCACCGCGATTCGTCGAGTGACCATCGATCTGGCACTCGCAACGCCCCACCGGTTTCGCCTGCGTTCGACTCAGGCTTACAGCGCCACCACTACCGGCAACACGAGCGGAAGACGCCTAGTGTAGCGTCACACCTGTTCTTGCGGGTTATCCGAACCGCGCCCGTTAGGAAGCGGTTACCCGTCTGGACACCGTCCGGCGTATCTCTGCTCCCTCACGGTCGCGGTTCTGTCTTGCAGGCCTGATCGGCAACCCGCAGATTTACGAGTGACGCGACACTAGAATGCTGCGCGGTCATATGACTCGGCCCAAACAAGAGGGATTTCGCACAGGAGAAGGTGTATGCGAGTGCTCCACCCGCTTGTTTTGTCCCTGGTGGTTTACACCGTCGTCTGGGCTGAGGGCGTGGACCTCGCCGACAAATGCCGGGCTACGCTCGACTGGTCCGCCGACATCCGGGGTTTGGACTGGACCTGCGACAGAGAGGGTGTCTGGTCGTTGCGGTCGTTCACCTATGAGCTGGGTGACAAGTTGATGATAAGGTTTGGGCCGTCCACCGTCGTGTTCGGGCGGCGCTACATCCGCGACACGAAGACGGAGATTGTCCCCAAAAGAGCCAGCTCAGCCCTGATCGCAGTGCCTGCCGGGGGCTGGTTCACCTCAGCCGATCGGGTAGTATGAGGGCATGCTCGAGCGGAGGATCAAACGAGCGCTGATCAGCGTCTACGACAAGACCGGCATCGTCGATTTCGCCCGCACCCTTGTCGACGAGTTCGGCATCGAGATCATCTCGACCGGCGGCACGGCCAAGCTGCTGAAGGAGAACGACATCCCGGTGACACTGGTCGAGGAGGTGACCGGCTTCCCGGAGATGATGGACGGCAGGGTCAAGACCCTGCACCCCAAGATCCACGCAGCCATTCTGGCCGACCGCGACAACCCGCAGCACATGCGGCAGCTCGCCGAGCAGGGCATCAAGCCGATCGACATGGTGGTGGTGAACTTGTACCCGTTCGAGGAAACGGTGGCAGACCCCAACTGCACGTTCGAACAGGCGATCGAGATGATCGACATCGGCGGTCCCTGCCTGCTGCGCGCCGCCGCGAAGAATCATAAGCATGTGCTGGTGGTCACTGAGCCTAAGAATTACGAAGTGATCCTACTTTGGCTTCGAGGGATTCTTGAGGATCTGCAGGCTGATCTGGATCTAGAGAGAGCTTGGACGGCCTTTGCACTCACGGCCGATTATGACGATGCGGTGTCCGGTTGGCTCGACCGCCGGTGTCATGGTTTGGAGCAGTGGCGCAAAATACTGCGCTGTTTGGATTGGGGAGAGATTCGGTACGGGGAGAATCCACATCAGTCGGCCAAACTCCTAATGTTGTGGAACAGCCTCGATCTTGATCTGACGACCGTGGATGTCGATCCCGTGACCGGCGATCAACAGCAGGACAAGCTCTCTTTCAACAACTATGCAGACGCCAGCGCGGCGTTGGCTTTGTGTTCGGAACTGACGCGTGTCGGCAGCAATGTGTGGCACGGCAGCAATGTGTGGCACCGGCCACTGGCCGGTGATCATTCGGAACTGACGCGTGCCGGCAGTAATGTGTGGCACGGCAGCAATGTGTGGCACCGGCCACTGGCCGGTGATCATTCGCATCCATCAAGACCCCCCGGCCCTGGCCGGAGCGCCCCGGTCGCCGAGGAAAGGTCCACACGAAGGAACCTGCCACACATCCAAAGGCCAGGAGCTACATATTTTCTCACCTTTCGCTTTCTTAGGGGGCAGATGTCAGAGGACGAGCGCGATGTGGTCATGGAATGCTGCCTGTTCCCCCACGGGAAGCAAGCATGCGTTCACGCATGCGTCGCCATGCCTGATCATGTTCACCTTCTGTTGACGCCGCTGGAGTCGTCGCCGGGGGAGTGCTATTCGCTGGGACGGATTCTGCATGGTATTAAGAGTGTGTCCGCCCATCGGATTGCCAAGTCGCGCGGAAAACCGGGACCGGTCTGGCAGGATGAGACATTCGATCGCATCATCCGTCATGAGAAGGAGTTTCGAGAAACATTGGATTACATTGACAGCAATCCTGCGAAAACCGGCCTCGAACAGACACAACGATATCCGTGGGTGACGTTCGAGTGGGAGCCATCGTGGGACAGCAATGCCCAGGCTGCCTTTGCTGATCTTCAGGCACGGTTGGATTGTCCTAATAGACTAGTTTGTCGTCCGTGGCATCAGAGGTTGTCACAGGCCCACCGGCCAGTGGCCGGTGCCACAGAGTTACCAACAGTCCACCGGCCAGTGGCCGGTGCCACACCTACCTGCGTGTTCATCAAACACACCAATGCCTGCGGAGTGGGGGTGGCCCAGGAGCCGATCGAAGCCTATCGGCGGGCGTATCTGGGCGATCCCAACGCGGCCATGGGCGGCATCCTGGCCTGCAACTTCGATGTCAACGAGGAGTTCGCCACAGCGGTGATGGATACCTACGCTCGTTGGGGCAAGGAAGCCGGCGCCGGCGGGTTCTTCGTGGAGGTCTGGCTTGCGCCCTCCTTCGATGGAAAGGCTGTCGAAGTCATCCGTGCCAAAAAAAAATGGGGCGAGCGGGTGCGGTTGCTGGACGTTAGCGACATGAAAAGGCCGCCATCGGCCGAAGAGAGAGAGTACAAATCGATCGCCGGCGGGATGCTTGTTCAGACCAAGGACACGGTGGGCCTCAACGAAGACCAGTGGCAGATCGTCACCGAGCGGGAGCCGACCGAAGCTGAGATGGCCGACCTTCGACTGGCCTGGCTGATCTGCAAGCACACCAAGAGCAACGCCATCACGGTTTGCAGGGACAACATGCTCATCGGCAACGGGGCCGGGCAGATGTCGCGGGTGATGAGTTGCCGGATCGCGACGTGGCTGGCCAGGGAGAACGGACACGAGGAGAAGCTCAAAGGGTCGGCGGCGGCGTCCGATGCGTTCTTCCCGTTCCGCGACGGGCCCGACATCCTGATGGATGCGGGCATAACGGCCATCATTCAGCCGGGCGGATCGAAGCGCGATGAGGACACGATTGCCGCCTGCAACGAGCGCGGGGCGGCTATGATCTTTACCGGAACGAGGCATTTCAGGCACTGACGGGGCAGCGGTATCTGAGTCGGCCGCGGCTGAGGCTCGCCCCACGTCACTTATTGAGGAATCGGATCGATGGAACTTGGCATCACTATCCTTGCAATCGTTATCGGCGTGCTGACGTTCTTGTGGTGGTCGGTCACGTCCTCAGGGACGCTTTGATCCCCACCGCCACTTGCCCACAACACGCGATTGTCGTAGCCTGTCCCGTCCCCTGTGGGAGTGACCGGACGCCTGGTGGGTCCCGCGGCCTTCAAAGCCGTTGAGGAGTCGTAAGCGCGGCTTCTGGTGGGTTCGATTCCCATCCACTCCCGTGCATACCGGTTCACGGGCATTCGCGGGTTCTCTGTGGAAAAGGCAACGACTCTCAGTATGCCTTACGCCAATTCGTACACGGTCATCTCGGAAGGCGCTCATCCGGTGGGCTGTTACACCTCGTCTGAAGGCAGCCTGGTCAGGCTGTTGGCCTTGAGCCAGTTCAGCATCTCCCGGATGCTCCCGCCGGCCATCGCTATGCTCGTATCAGCCGCCCCGTAGTAGAGGTTGATCGTGTCCCCGTCATCCGCGATCGTGTAGCCGCACGGAAACACGACGTCGGCCACGTCGCCGGCCCGCTCATAGTCCGCCTCCGGGCCGAACATCCACTTGCTGCTGCGCATCAGACAATGCGTCGGGTCCTCCAAGTCCAGCAGGGCCAGGCCCAGACGATACAGGCACCCGGCGGGGGTCATGCGGACACCGTGGTACATCATCAGCCACCCCTCGTTGGTCTCGATCAGGGGCGGTGACAGCCCGATCTTTTTGGCGTCCCACCACGGACCTCGCCGGGCGGGCAAGACAAGCTTGTGGTCCCCCCAGTGCTTCAGATCAGGCGAGAAGGACATCCATACGTGTGCCCCGGCCATCGGCGACACAGGCCGATGAATCATCGCCCACCGATCACCAACCCGGCGGGGTAGCAGGGCAGCGTCCTTGTCCTCCGGCGGCATTACGTTGCCGATGCGCTCGAACCGGCGGAAGTCCGCCGTCAAGGCCAGCGAGACACCCGGGCCGACGTGGGAGTAACACGTATACGTCACCGCATATTTTTCCAACTCGGGAACCCAAACGATCCGGGGGTCTTCGACGCCCCACACTTCTTCCGGGTGATGATTAAGGTCGGGTTCGAGACTCGGCTGTGGATCGACGCACCAGTTCGTCACGCCGTCCTGTGAGCGGGCCGCGCACCGATGCGACGCCCCAGTACAATCCTCCACCCTGCACAGCAGGAGCGTCTCGCCGGACTGCAGGCGTGTCGCTCCGGCGTTGAACACCGTGTTGACGAAATAGGGCCAATCGAAAGCGGACAACAACGGATTGTCAGGGTGCCTGGCCAGCAGCCGCCGCCGAGGATCACGCACGGTCACACTGCCCATAGATGATCTCTCCTGCAGACGTATCCGATCGCATGAGATTCGATAGCGTGAGCATTGCTCCCCAGGAGCTACTCATCGTATTCAAGCCCGTTTCTCTGACACCATTCGATGGCGATTTCGCGGAAAGCGGCCTGGCGGTACCGGTACCAGTCGTCGGCGATGTTATGGCGGTGGATGCCGTCCTTGAACATGCGGAAGGCGCCGCGGCCGCTGATCGCATTGAGCATCTGGTCGCGGAGGTCGTCATCGTCCAGCGAGAGACAGAATCTCTCTATGATCCTGTATTCATGGATGTCAAACTGGGTGGGCAGGGTGAGGTAATCGTCAGACTCCATAACATCGGCAGCCGTTTCGACCTCGTCGCGCAGCCAGTCGGTCTCGTCACTCAGATCAACCCCGTCCTCGACGGCAAGCTTGTACTCGCCCATGACGGTGACGATTTTGCCGGTCTTGATGTTGAGGTGGGACGTGGATTCCTCGGACTGCTCGTCGAAGGCGTCGACGATCTTGGCCAGGGAGACGCGCACGGACATCGGTTTTTCCTCCGAAACCTGTCTGCCACAGGCAGGGCCGATGGTTATGACCGGCCGCATTGTACAGAGGAACCGTGATCGTACCAGGGCTTGCCGATTGCCCGCGGCCCGACAAACCCCTCCGCTGGAACCCTTGAATCCTCGAATCCTGGAACCCTCGTACCCTCGAACCCCTCCGCCATAGCCTCGAGGGTTTGAGTATCCGAGGGTTCGAGGGTTTCGTGGGCAACCAGGAGACGGAGCTACCGCTGCGAGACTCTCATGACCAACACGATAGCCTCTGCCTCGGCGGTTGTCGCCGGGGCGGTGGCCAGGACCAGGTACTCATCCAGTTTGGTCGTCAGACTGGTCTCGACGCCGAATATCAACTCCTGGCCGGGCTGCCCCAGGTTCATGACCTTGGCGTACACACCGGCCGAGATCGTCGCTGATATCGCCTCACCGTCGTCGGTGTAATCGGCCTTGCCGGAGAGCTCAAAGGAAAGATGATGGTTCTGGTCCTCGGTCGCTATCTTCCAAGCCTGCTCGAACTTTGATCCCTGATCGGCGACAAGGTGCAGGGGGGCCATCAATTCAATGTCGGCGAACCCGCTGTCAGCCAGGGCAGCCGCCACTTCGCGCAGGGCTTTTGGCAAATCGGCCCCGAACTCGGCCTCTGCCGGTCCGATCGACCCGCGCAAGAAGAAGAAATCCATGCTCAAGGCCCCGGTGGGCAGCTCAGGGGACGGTTTCGACGGCTGGTCCAGTTGTTCGATGAGCGCGGCCGCCGCCTCCACAGCTTCGGGATCGCCCCTCAAGATCAGCGCGTTGTTACGCGCATCGATGCCAATGAGAACGGAGCGAGGAATTAGCACCGATCTCAACGTGGTGACTGTTTCGCGTGCCGAAGCATGTTCGAGCTTGACCACCCGGTGGGTGTCTTTCGGACCGACTCCTTTAATGTCAAGCCGTTCGATAATGCTCTCAAGGGTTTCAAGATCCTCCGCCCGGCCGGCTGCCGCTAACCAACCTTCGCTCGGGTTGGCGGAGACGCGAACCGACAAATCCACAGCCTGGCAAACCTCGGCGATGTCAACGGGGTCGGCGTACTCGAGGTCATAGATTCTGACTTCCGTCTTGGCGTCGTCGGCGTTGCGAGGCAGCGTTGTTCGCTGGGCGGTCCCGGGGCGCCGCCGGGACGAAGTGGGTTCTTGTGACTCCTGCGGTTGGACAAGCGGCGTCGCGGCAGCCGCCAGGAAATAGAAACAGGTCAGGTGTGTCGTGAGAAACATGGTTCATCTCCTTGCCTAGTTATGGCTTCTAGTTCATCAATCCTGCGCCCCGATCATCAGAACGGGGCCTATCGATTCCGCGCGCGTTACGGTCGAAACTCTTACGATGGATCGCTCGTCGGCGACTCGCCAACGGTCGGGTAAAGCCAGAACAATTTCACGCCCGGCCTGGAGGTCGGCGTCGCCACGGCAAGGTAGCGGCTGGCCGATTCACCCTGGAGCGTGATTTCGGTAACGTCGTCGGGAGGCGGAACGATCGTGGCCACGGTTTCGTCCTCGTTATTGCTGCTGTTCGTCAGCCGGTCGGTTCCTGATTGTTGGTTCGTGAAACGGGTCGAGGCGAAGTACCAGGCCAGGGCCGCGGCCACAGCCAGCACAGCCGCGATTCGCGCCAGCGGCAGTACGGTGGAGAACCACGTCCGCCGCTGCAACTGCGACTTCCGGTCAAGCCGCCGACTTACGATCGATTCAGTGTCTGCCCGCAGCTCGTCCAGCGCGCCTTCGATGGCGTCCATTTGACGGTGATAGGCCCGACAATCGTCGCACACGCGAAGATGCTCATCGACCGCCGGGTCAGCGACTCCGTCGTCGCATCGTCGATGCCATGCTAGTCTGGCCTGTTCGCAGTTCATGTCGCCGCGCTCACTCGACTCCCGGTCCACTGTACCGCCCACTCCGGATGCCGCTTGACAAGCAGCTCACGCAGCGTCTGGCGGCCACATTTGGCGTGAACGCGTGCCGTGGATACGGACATCTCCAACAACCCCGCGATCTCTTCATACGCCAGTTCTTCCAGGTGTCGCAACACGATGACCTCTCGTTGACGCTGCGGCAGTTCTTGCAGCAGTGCTCTTACGATGTCCTTCAGTTCGCCCGATGCCGCGTCCGGCGGCTCGCTCGCTCGATCCAAGTCTTGACCGGCCAGACGTTCTCTTTGGACTCGCCGGGCGGAGGATTTCCGACCGGACAACCGGCTTTGTTGAACAACGATTTTCCTGGTCCACGCCCACCATTTGGACGGGTCTCGCAATTCGTTGCGTCGCTCGTGTGAGACGGCCAAGGCGTCCTGGACGACGTCCTCGGCATCATCACGGTTCCACACGAACCTGTAGGCCAGCCGGACCAGCCGGTCGCGAACCGAGGGGGAAACCCTGGTTGGATCGCCCGGTTCGTTCAAGTTTGTTGCCGAAGAGTCGTTCACGTTTCTTGCGGCTTCACAAGGTTGGATGCGCAACATCGCTGCGGCGTTTAGACGCTATCCCAAAGGTAAGCGTTCAGGCAGTTTTGGTTAATTGGTCGCGGTTTTTATTAACGATGGGGCAGGAATACCAGCCAAATGACAAGAGCACGCAATACGCAAATATTCGATGACACTTCGTCCCTGCAGGCGGCAGGTCGCGCACACTGTGAGTATACCCCAACGTTGCAAAAAACTTCGGCGGTGACGTGTCAAAACTGCAAGAATCCTCGAAGAATCGCAGTTG
>Ga0114922_10004144_pt1 | contig 13477 bp, 8 predicted proteins | sample AartaG_FD_100975 | JGI IMG/M metagenome (GOLD analysis project Ga0114922, IMG submission 100975) | Deep subsurface microbial communities from Aarhus Bay to uncover new lineages of life (NeLLi) - Aarhus_00045 metaG | ecosystem: Environmental > Aquatic > Marine > Oceanic > Sediment | place: Aarhus... | reverse complement strand
TCACCGGTGTCGCTCAAACGGTGTGTCCCCTTGCCGGGTTCCACCTTGATGTACATGGTGCCGACCTCCCCGTCGCCATCAAGATCTTCTGGGCCATCCTCATCGTACAGGCCGTCGCTGTCGTCGTCCATTGGGGACTGCCCGGTGCGGGCGCTTCCGCCTGTGTGAAGCCACAGGTCCCGTCCGTCAGGATTGACAGAGGGGAATATGTAAAAAACACGCTCATCCACCAGTTGCCGAATGTAATCGTTGTAATTGTAATTTTCCATCAAGTACCAGACAGTGTAGATGCCGATTTCCCCACCCTGAACCTCGTTGCCGTGGATATTGGCATCCATGTACATGGCACACTTTTCCATTTCGTTCCCTGTGTCCGGGTTGTTGATGGTCATGTACCAGATCTCCCGTCCCTGGTAGGATTTTCCGATGGAACGGAGTTTCAGGAATTTGGGATAGGCTTTTTCCAGTTTGCGAAAAGCATCTTCGACTTCTTTCCAGTCATAATACTTATTAAAAGAAAGCTCGACTTTGCGTGTGTTCCACTTTCTTGGAAGAAACTCCTGCGCCAATACCAGGGAAACACACATCGTGATCGAAAGGATAACGAGTATAGACTTCGTGATTTTTTTGTTTTTGTTTATTTTCATTGTCTTACCCCTTCATTTATTTAAGAACAACCGATTTTTTCACTGTTCCACCACCGTTTGGTGCCCACAGCGTCACCTCGATCTTTTTTCCCGCTGGAGAGATGATGATCCATTTGAATTCTTTTTCCGCACCGGCGTCTAAGGTGGGGGTGTCCATGCGTTTTGCGCCTCCGAAGAGCTTCATCTTATCATCGTCCTCGAATTTCAGCCTCAGCATGATAGAGTTGATGTGAGTTGTCCTTTGTCCCATGGCGGTGGCGTAGGGGAATTTTCCGCTGTTTCTTATTTTGATCTTCAGCTCATACAGGTCAGAACCCAATTTTTTTACCTTTGGCTCGTTCAAAACGATCTCGGCAAACTGGGATGCCAGGTAAAGAGAGAATTCTGCGTGGCTTTTGCTCAGTTCAGGGATTTGGTCCGCTTTCGGATTCGTGCGCACATGGGGCACAAAACCGCCGATCTCGACTTCTCCCAGTTGTTTATGATCGAATTTGGCCCACGCCACAAAACCCTCTCTGTTGTTTTTTTCATCGATCCATTTCAACCACTTATCATCGTTGCTGGAGGATTGAGTCTGGGCTGTGGTGGGGGTGGAGCGTTGCATGAATTGGCGCATCATCGCCTGGCGGTCCACATTTCCTGTTTGTGCCATTTTTGTCGGCGCTGTTCCCGTTTGAGCTTCCCTTTTCATTTTTGTCGGCGGAGTTCTTTGCTCGTCTCTCAGTGACCAGAGATTAGCAGAAAAGGAAGGAACGCCATATTGGAAATAGGCCCATTCCAGCATCGAACCTGCTGGCTTCTCAGACAAGGCGCTCTTGATGCCTGTAATTTCCTTGTAGTTTTTGCTGATGCTCTCGAAAAGGTGTTTGTCTTGTGTATTCGTATTTTTAGGCTGAGGATCTGTCGCTCTGGGTTGTTGCTGAGTTGGCTGTCCGCCTCGCCGTCCCATGAACATCATCATGCGGGGCATACCAGCAGGTTGTGCTGCCGAAGGGGGTTCGGGAAAAGTCGGGGTGCCGCTTTCAATGCCTGTTCCAGCCGCCAAGTTATCGAATTTGGAGAATAGCAATACTCCGCATATGTTCTTGTGGGGTTGTTTTTTGAACTCGGGGACATATCTTGTTAGGAAATCGATGACAGATTGAGTTTCAACTTCTGAGGCCGGATACACACCTAGCCCTATCTGCTTGTATCCGAAATTATGCGGAAAATTCCGGTTGACGTTGAAGCCTCCAGGCCCATCTTCGTTGTAGAGTTCGTCTCCGTCATTATCGATCCCTTCAGGATAGATTTTGTAGAGTTTATCGACTGGAGTCGAATTTTCTTTCTTTTTCATAATCCGGGGATCCGTTTCATCGATGAACCATTCACCTTCTTTGTCCTTGACGCGCATCAGGGTGATCATCCCATCTCCGTTGAGATCCTCTGGTCCGTCTTCGTCGATCAACCAGTCGTAGTCTTCATCCCTGGGTTTCAAGTTTCCTGGGTGTTCGTACAGGAGATCATCGAAGAAGAGTTCAGCCCCATCGGGATTCAGGCGAGGCATAATGTAAAATGTGCGCGTATCGAGCGCTTTCGTCACCTTTTCATCCTTACCATACCCCTCGATGAAATGTTTTGCGATACCCAATGCGACTTCGGATCCGATGACATGGTCGCCTTCCAGATTTCCGCAGATGAGAAGGGCCTGTTTTTCAAGCGGAGAGAGCCCTTTGGTTCCTGATATCTGCAGCATCCAGATATCTCTGCCCTTCAGAGTTTTTCCGATGGATGTCAATTTTGCGATTTGGGGATTTTGGCTGGATAATTGTTTCAATACTGCAGTCAATGCGTTGTGATTGTGGTACCCCTCGGCAGGATTGCCTTCTGCTGAGGAGGTCACCGGAAGAAACAGAAGGGAAAGGAACAGAAAGATGCACAAGGCCGTTTTGGATAGATTCCTCATGTTGCGAGCCTCCTAAGTGAATTAGTTATATGGGAATTTTAAACGGAATAATTTAAAAAACATTAGGCACTGCGTCGAATCGACTAGAAACTCTACTAAATTTAACAATGATTTTCAACTGCTTTTTTGCAATTTTTTCACGAAACTCGGTCGTCCTTGAATAACTGATTTCACGTATATGTATATATAGGTGTAAAATAACAATATTAAAGATTAGGAGGTAAGAATGAACAAACAAAAGAGGCAAACATGGTTGATGCTGGCTCCTGTATTTTTGGCTATCTGTATGTTGGCCGGATGTACCGCTAAGACGGCCCCCGTGTATGGAGATCCTCAAACAGGAGTCATCCTCCAATATCGTATGCCTGAAGGGCAAGTGTTGAAGTATGATTCATGGGGAGAAATCCACCAGGTCTCGGATGTGATGGGCCAAACTATCGAAGCGGATATTTCGTCAAAGACTGTTTTTACCGTCAACTCCAAGGGACAACAGGAAAACAATCACCAACTCACGATCACAATCGATGACATGAGTCTTAAAGTTCAATCTACCCAGGGAGAATTGGACCCGGATATGAGCACGGTGATCGGGAAGAGCTTCGATATGGTATTTTCCTCTCTGGGCAAGGAGGTCGAACTCATCGGGGCGGATGCTATCGAATACGACATGGGTCCTGAAGGAACAAGAAACATTTCAGTAGGTTTCCAGGATATTTTTCCCAACCTTGCAGACCGGCCGGTGAAGATCGGGGACACATGGCCGGACGAATCGACTATCACCGAGAAAACGGACACAGGGGAGGCCATTATTCATTTCTCCGGAGTAAATACCCTAGTGGGATTCGAGACCATCGATGACGTGGAATGTGTCAAAGTAACAGCTGAGGGCACGGGTACGATCGAAAGCAAAGGAGAACAACAGGGTGTGGAATTGGTAACAACTGGAGAAATAAAAGGCACGGTCACTTGGTATTTCGCCTACAAGGAAGGCATTTTTATCAAGCAGATGATGGAAGGCACTGTTGAAGGTACGGTCGATGTTCCCAGTCAGGGTGTGCAGATTCCGTTTACCCGGGAGTCAACATCCGAAATCAAGCTGGTCAAGTAGGATTTAATCATCATATGAGCTTTGATTCGAGAGGACCTGCCCAGTTTTTTATTTGTCTTGTGTTTTTTGGTATCATGCTGAGCCTAGGTTGTCAACAAAAGGAAGAGCCGGTCCAAAGTCTGGAAAAAAAATCAGAATCACAGAATAACCCTGTCAAACAATACGCAGAGACAATCACGATCGAGGAATTAAAAGATCACATTTCTTACCTGGCATCGGATGAACTGGAGGGGAGACAGTCGGGAATGCCAGGTGCCAAGTTGGCTGCCGAGTACATTGCTGACCATTTTCAAAATCTTCGTTTGAAAGGTTTACTAACAGAAGACCAGACGCACATGCAGAAATTTCGGATGGTCAAGAAAAGATCTGTGGATTGTTATCTGGAGAGCGTGCATGGCCGGGTGGACAACTGGGACGAATTCATGGAGATGCACTGTGATTTTTATGGTGAGAAGGATGTCGATTTGATCTTTGCCGGATACGGGAGAGACAAGGACTACGAAGGGATCGATGTAAACGACAAGTTGGTCGCTTTTTTTATGGGAACTCCAGAAGCCGATGAAATCGGCAATGACCGGGAAAGGGAAAAAATAACCGCTGCGATGGGGAGGGGAGCGGCCGGGGCTTTGCTGATCGTTCATGACGATGAGAAGATCTTGGAGTACATCCGTCAAATCAAACCTTATTTCGACAAACCTCGCCATTACCAAATCAAAAGCCCTCAGGAAGCCTCCAATGTTAAAAGGAATATCGTCATACCAACCACCACCGTGGCGAAACTCTTCGGACTGAGTGCAGAAACGTTAAAAACTGCGAAAAAAGAAATGCAAAACAGAAAAGGGGGTTCCGAGAAATTTCAGACAAAAGTCCATATGAAAACAACGTATGAGACATTAGAAACCATCTCAGCAGAAAACGTTCTTGGCTATATCGAGGGAAGCGACATAAAAGAGGAATGCTTGATTTTATCCGCCCATTATGATCATTTGGGAAAATCAGGCCAAGATATTTATAACGGTGCCTACGACAATGCCGCAGGCGTGGCTACTGTGATGGAAATTGCAGAAGCTTTTATGATGGCCTCGGAAGATGGTCATTTCCCGAGGAGGAGCGTTTTGTTTCTCGCACCTGATGCTGAGGAAATAGGAGGCGTTGGGTCCATCTATTACCTGGACCATCCCGTCTTTCCTCCTTCGGAAACGGCGGTCGATATCAATATCGACGGAATCGGACGAGAGGATGCCAGTCGTCCTAAGCTTAAAAATTTTGTCCATGTATACCTGTCAAGGAATGGGAGAACCGACCTGAAAAAAATGAGAGATAGGGCTGTCGAAGCCCTTGCAACAGATCTCCGTTTGGAATGGCGAGAGAGTTATGCAGGATCGGACAACGTCTTTTTCGAGCGGGTAATGATCCCTGCTATTGCCTTAGGGACAGGGCAACCCAGAGACCATCACAAACCCACAGACACCGCCGATAAAATAAAATACAAAAACGTGCAAGATATAGCTCGGTTGGCCTTTGCTTTTGCCTGGGAAATAGCCAACAGCGAGAACACAATCCAAAGGGTCATAACTGAATAAAACGATAAATAAAAGGAAGGTGTCATGAGGAGAAAACCAAATAATTCTTTAATTGCAGTTATGATGAGTTCGGTTTTTATCCTGTGTTTGATGAGTGCAACATCTTTTGCTCTTCAGGAAAACAAAGTGGATCCCAAACTTTTGGATGAACTGATTGGCGCATATGAATTAAAAATTCAAGGACAAATGGGAGCATTCATTTTTATAAAAGAGGAAGGAAAATTGAAGGGGGCCCCAGCTGGAGAGGAGCCCTCCGTGTTGGAGCTTATGGAGGGGGAAGACATGACATTTGTGGGTCATTCCCCGGATGGCACAGAGCATCATTTCAAATTCTTGAGGAATGAAGAAGGAAAAGTTACAAAATGCATTCTTAGTATTCCGGCCATGGGATTGGTCGTCGATATGTTCAAGGTAGAAGAATGAAAGAATATTTAAATTTTCTTATTCGCAGCTATCGCGCTGATATCAAAGTTCAACCCATAAGAGCACTCTCATTCATCGTCTTTTTAATCATCGTACTTTTAATGGGATTTGCGCAGGACCAAGAATTTGCGGATTTGGTCCTCAAAAATGGGAAGATCTTCACTGGGACCGATAATAAGCCTTTTGTCCAAGCCGTGGCTGTCAAGGATAGAAAGATCCTCGCTGTGGGAACAAATGAAAAAGTTGGGAATTTAGCAGGGGAGAAAACGAGGATTTTGGATGTAGAGGGAAAACTTGTCATCCCAGGCTTTATCGATGCCCATTGCCATTTTTCTTCAGGCGGGCATTCGTTGGCCATGCTCGATGTCGGGAGTGCCGGTTCGATCGCAACGATCCAGAAACAGATCGCGTCAAAGATCGAGGAACTTCCTGAAGGTGCGGCAGTTTTTGGCTTTGCCTCATTCCCCAATCCTGGACTATACAAAGGATTGGGGTGGCCGACAAAAGAAATCCTGGATGAGGTTTCGCCGAACAATGCCGTCGTAATGAGACGGAGAGGGGGGCATGCGGTATGGATTAACTCTGTGGCTTTGCATGTATCGAATATTACGAAGGATTCTGAAGCACCGGAAGGAGGAGAAATCGTCATGGATCCTAAGACCGGGGAACCCACCGGGATCTTAAAAGAGGCAGCCCAGAGTCTGTTGAAGGTATGGGACCAGCCAAATCCTGAAGAGGATATCGAAAGGGCCCTGAAGCATGCGGCGGAACTGGGCCTGACTGGTATCCACACGGCTTCCTATTTGGATGAAATCGAAATCTACAAAAAGTTGAAAAAAAAAGGGAAATTGACCTTGAGGATAAATGCCTGGCTTCCCATCGGAGGCTTGGATGACTATATCCAGAAAGGGATCGAACGAGGCCAAGGGGACGATATGTTACAGATAGGTTTTTTGAAGATCTTTATCGATGGGACCATCGGCGTTCGTTCTGCCTTGATGTTCGAGCCCTTTACCGAAGATCCAGAAAACATGGGTTTGGCCCAGTACGGAGAAGAGGAGTTTTATGCTTTGGTGGAAAAGGCTCATGCAAACGACTATCAGGTCGGTGTCCATGCCATAGGGGACAAGGGTGTGCATTGGGTTCTCAATGCCATCGAACTGGCCCAACAAAAGCATGGAAAAAAGGGTCTTCGTCACCGAGTGGAACACAACACGGTCACCACATTCGAAGATGCCAAGAGATATGGAAAACTGGGAGTTGTGGCTTCGATGCAGCCCAACATCACAGGAGGGGAAATTTACAGAAGAACGCGTCTCGGTATCGATCGGGCAAGGCGAGTGGACATGTGGAAAACATTGCTCAAAAATGGCGCGATGCTCGCCTGGGGTACGGATTGGCAGGTGTCTCCGCTGAATCCGATGTTCAATCTTCATCAATTGGTGACCAGGTATTACGAAGAAGAGCGGCTGACCATGGCCGAAGCGATCAAGTATTACACATACGGCCCGGCTTATGCTTCTTTCGAAGAAGATATCAAGGGAACTTTGGAGGAAGGAAAATTGGCCGATATGGTTGTCCTTTCTCAGGATCTTTTTTCCATCGATCCAAAAGAAATCCCCAAAACCGAGGTTTTGTACACCATCCTGAGTGGGGAGATCGTCTACGATAAATCTTCTGGAGTGCAGTAATCCCTGCATTCAAAAGGAATCCCCAATTCTTCAGAAACTGCTTTTAGTTCGCTGAGATGATCTCCTACAACGGTGATAGGATGGTTGGAATTGATCGTCCATTCCACGTGACCACATAACTTGATATACCAATGAGGCCAATCTGAACTGCATCTTTCCGACCTCTCTCGCCACTGTTCTTCGGTAGGAACATCAGTTAAGCCTCGGCCTGCTGCCAGATAGAGTTGATGCTTTCGATAGGAAAAACGGGCCCAAGTTACTACACCTGGGATACGGACGACAGCAGAGCTTGTTCCTCCCCCTTTCTTGAAGTACATGTAGGTCTGGCGTTCCGACCAAGCTCCGTCGAGGGAATCATGGCGGCCATAGGCAAAATAGGGGGCAAGCGCTCCTGAATTCACAAACCAATAGAGCCCTTTTTTGGGATCCCAGTAACGAAAATCGTTAAAACCTACGGGATCGCCCCCGTTGAGTTTTTTAAGAAGCTGCATGGTGATAGCTGCCCCATCGTCTGCTTCTGTGGCCACAACGACGGTTTCTCCATCGGTTTCCGGTCGCAACCTGTTGTTCAGTATTCCCAGTGAAAGATCCGTGGCCGGATAGTGCTCGATCCAGTCCAGTTGATCCTGAACTCCCATAAAATCCAAACCATATTGCTTTTTGAGATCCAGGAGAGCAAAGTACACTTTCATCTGGAAAATCACCATATCTTTGGTCAGGTGTTTGACTGGATCGTCACCCAGCTTGATATCCATCCCTTTATCGATCAAATAGTTGAGGGCCTCCTCGGCTTTCTGATCCGGCACATTCTGGGCCATTTTCACCAATCGCAATCCGTCGAAACCTTCCCGGGCTATCCCGAAATATTTAAGGAAATCTGCCTCAGATATCTTGTTCCACATCTGCATCGAGCGGGGACCTACAGCACCGTAAATCGAACCTTTGAGCTCATGAACGGCTTTTTTGGCTTTATCTTTATCGGCTGCACTGACAGAGACCTTGATGGCTTCGGGCAGAGAAGGAGTGAATTCTCCGTCTTGCAAAAATCTTTCCAATGATTCGATATAGCTGTCATGTTCTTCGAATTTCTCGATGTACAAACGGTCGGTTTCGATGCCCACATGGGCGGTCCCGGAAACTGCGGCTAAAAGGCCGACAGCTCCAGGAAAATCAGGGATTGAGCTGCCGAGCATTAACTTAGGTGTTTCTTTTGGGAGTTGCCACATCGGACTCACAGAAAAATCAGGAAAAGCCCATCCCGTCAGGAAATTGATGAAGCGGTTTCCTTTGGCTTTTTGGATAACTTGCAGGCCCTCAGCAACGCTAGTAACGGGGCCGTTCGGATTGAGAACATGGGCTTCCCAGCCGCATTTTTTTATGACCTTGATAAGCTCTCCCAGCTGCTCTGTGGCTACAGGCCAAACTTCAGCATTGGGCTCATCCCGGCTGTCCAGAGGCATGTATATATCGACCACCTTGTTCATTATTCTTCTCCTTCCTCATCCAACCATTTGCCTCCTTGGTTGACGTTTTCTTTTGTAAAAACCCTCGATCTGAGAGTGATTTCTTTAGGCACATTTTCTCCATTCAGGATCTTTAACGCTGTTTGGATCGCTTCTTTTCCTCCCGTGGGATACTCGAAGCTGGCTTGGAGCACTCCCTGTCGAACATAAACCTGGCCTTCATGCGGCAGAGCATCGATTCCCACAAAAATTGTATCCTCTTCGCGACTAGTCGCTTTAGCCGCCAGATAAGCTCCATGCGCACCAGGATCGTTGTGAGCGTAGACAAGGTCGATGTTTTTGAACCGGGCAAGAGCAGATTCCATCTCTTTCCTTGCTTCAGGTTCCAGCCATTTCATGTCCGCTTCGAAGATAATATCGAGATCGCTTCCCTTGATACCTTCTCGGAATCCAGAATGACGGTCCTGGCCGGGAGTCGATGTCATAAGTCCTTTGAGCTCGACAATTTGACCTTTTCCTCCAAGCTGTTCTACGATCCACTGACCTGCGGCCTTACCGATCTTTTTATTGTCGGCTCCGATGAAACACGCGTATTTGTCGCCGAGAACCCGCCGGTCGAGAACGATCACAGGGATGTCTTTTTCATAGGCCGCGGCAACTGGCGGAGTAAGAGGAGCCGCTTCCTTTGGAGAGACAATGATCAGATCCACTCCAGCATTGACGTATTCTTCGATCTGGGACCTCTGTTTAAGGGAATCGTTCTGGGCATCTTTGTAAGTCACTCTGATCTCAGGATGTTTTTCTGCCTCATTTTTGATATCCAAATTCATCTGCACCCGCCAGGGTTCGCCCAGGTTGCATTGGCTCATTCCTATCGTAAATTTTGGCTGAATTTTTTCAGTTTCTTCAGGTTCTGTAGAACCTGTTTCCTGTTTTGTCCCGCAATTAATCAATAAAATTATGCAAACAAGCGAAAATAACGATAGCTGAAGGACTTTTTTCATGCTTTTTGCTCCTTGAGATGAAAGAATTATCCTTTTATTAGAAGATGTGATAAATGTATCCAATAGGATCGAGGGTTGGACATAAAAAGAAATATTATACAATTTCTTTTTTTTTATCAACAAATGACAAGAATAAAACAACCGAATTGCTCTTCTTATCGATACAGGATTTGCCAATAGGGGAGTTTTTTTGGAAAAAGGGCTAGTTCCCCGAGGAGAAAAAACATGGCACCAGGAAAATACTGTTTTTGCTTGAACTTGATCGCTTTGCTTACAGGAGGCCTTCTTTTTCAAGCCTGCACACAAACTCCTGAAAATGAAAATGTTATCGGCATGTTACACCGGGAGGCTGTCGTTTGGGACTGCCACAACGACCTGGCCTATCGTGTCCTTTATGAGGGATTGGATATCGGGGACCGCTTGCCTGCCGGACATGTGGACATCCCCCGCCTCAAGGAAGGGGAGGTCGATGTCCAGGTGGTGGCATTGTTCGTTCAGAACTACCTCTACCCTGACAAGGCAGCGCGTCAATGTTTTCAGTTGATCGAAGCCATGACCAGCGCGATCGAAAAAAATTCGGAAGCCGTGGAGCTTGCCCGAACAGGCGCGGATATCGAGCGGATAGTGAGCCAAGGTAAGATCGCCATGCCTTTGGCCATCGAGGGTGGCCACGCCATCGAGGATAACCTGGATAATCTGCACAAGTTCCACCAGTTGGGAATCTCGTCGATGACACTCGCCCATGGCATAAGTCATGGTTGGGCGGATTCAAGCTCCGATGATCCCCTCTGGGACGGGATCAATGACTTAGGACGCACAGTCGGCAAAGAAATGAATCGTATCGGCATGGTGATCGAGGTCTCCCATGTCTCGGACGCCGCCTTTTTTGATGTGCTGGAAACCAGCGAGGCCCCGGTTATCTGCTCCCACTCAGGCTGCCGGGCCATCAATGCTCACCACAGAAACATCACCGACGATATGTTGCGCGCCCTTGCGGAAAACGGCGGTGTGATCGGTATTGTTTTCGAATTAGGTTACTTATCGCCCGAATATTTAAAGGCAAGGACCGAGCAGAGGGCTATAGCCAGAAGAATTTTTAGCAAAATCCCAGAGATCGAGGATTTCGATCTCCGGATCGCTGCAGAACACGTCAATCAAGGCCGTGATTGGCCTCTGGAGAATCTTCCCACGATCGAAGACCTACTCGATCACATCGAGCATGCAGTAAAAGTCGCGGGCGTGGACCATGTTGGATTGGGTGCAGACATGTATCCCAGGACTCCTTCTCCTGTGGGCATCCGGGGCGTCCAGGATTATCCGAATATCACCCGAGGGCTAAAGAAGCGAGGCTATTCTGATGACGATGTCAAAAAGATCATGGGAGGAAACTTCCTCCGTGTCTGGAAAGAAGTCGCGGATAAATAATAGACGTCTTGGTTAGAACCGCCAGAGATAGCTCACCTTGAAGAAAAATCCCCTTTGGGTTTCATGAAAATTCGTACTTTCCCGATATTCGAATCCGTCCCATTCGAGTTTCTCGAATGCCGATCCATACCCTGCATAAATGACGGTACCGGGAATATAGGTAAAAGATATCAATGTGTCCAACGTTAGCCTGTCCCTGAAACTGTTGTATTCCAGTATGGCCCTGAGGAAAAGGTATTTGTTGATCTGGAAGGTGTTCCGGCTACGGATTATAGCGTAGTCGTAGATCTTTTTTTTATCCGAATCCCTGTAAAAGTCCACATAAGAAACGTTGAGAATAAAACTGAGTTTTTCTGTGGGTTGATATTGAAGGTACCCCCCAAACCGGCTCCCATATCCTTGATAAGGATCCTCAGAATCGTAGTAGACGGCACCTGTATATCGGTAAAAAAGACTCCAAAAAACATGCTTTGTAATCTGGGATGTTGTCTGGAAACCAACTCCACCCCTTCCGAATCTTTCTCCTGCAAAGACCTCATTGGCCAGTAAAGTATCCACCCGGAACTGTGTGCTTCTGGGCAACCAGAATCTCAGCGTGAACAAATTGACCGTTTCGAACATCTTGTATTCGGTGTCGTACAGATGAAAGCTCCAATAAAAGGGTTCGATCCTCTGGAAAAATTTCGATTTCGGATAAAACCTGTACATAGCGAATGCGGAAAAGCGTCTTATTCCTGTCCGGGTAACATACCCGGTGTCAACATGGAAATTTTTAGATATGTCCTGATAGCCCAGGTCGAAAATCACCTTGCGAGTGCCGTACGAATAGTGCAATCCCAAAGCATGATCGCCGGAGGTTTCTGTGCTGCCGTTTCGTTGTGTGAAGGATCCGAACAGATGGAAATCTGCGATGGATGTTTGAGTGAGGCGAAATCTGCCGTCTGCACCGACAACACGGTTAAAACCTTTACCATACTCCTTCCCTGTATAAAATCCCCCGATATAAGAATCTTCTTTGAGCGCGAATTTGTACCGGGCGATCATGAAATCCGGGTGCGAGTCGACCGGATCGTCCGGCAAGTCGTCAAGTGCATAAATGGTGGCAAGACTGCTTTTGCGCCCGAGCTTCCCAGTCAACTTTAGCCCGAAAGTGGGATTGATGATCGTCCGGGTATGCACCACTGTGGATAGAGGGCCTTCCTCTACATTCCCAGCGAACTGGAAAATGTCGTTTCCCTCGAGAAAAAAAGGTCTTTTCTCTGGATAAAAAAGTTCGTAGCGCAAATTGATATCGATCTGCCCGGCGTCTGATTCGACCTGGCTGAAATCCGGATTATAGGTGCCATCCATGGTCAAATCCGATGTCAGACCGACTTTTCCTGTCAGGCTGAAATCCGTGTTTTTTTCATCCGTTTGCATCCTTCCTTGGGCTGTCGATTGCCGGGTGTTGTGGGTCAAAGCGGGGATAAGCTCTATAACCCGTTTGTATTTCCAGCCTGTCACGGATATCGCTTGTGATTGTTTAAGCAGACTTCCTCGGTCTGCATACATCGGAGGAAAGCTGAATTGTTCAGATGTGCGAATGATCTGCCTGAAAAAGGCCACCCGGAGGGTGATGGTTTCTTTCCCCGGAAAACGGATGCTCTGAAGGGGAATTCGGCACTCTACGGCATATCCTTCTTCATCGACCGTTCCTTTGCTGTACCAGACCATGTCGAAGCTTGCGTCTCCATTTCCATCGGCGTTGATCATAGCATCGCCCTGGATGCCCTCCGGGTTCAGGAAGAGTCCATAGGATTCCTGCATGGTATTGAAGGTGTCCAGCATGATGATTATATTATCGTCCTGGAACATGTTATCCCGGCTGGAGACCGAGGTTTTAATCTTGTTAGGCTCGCTGTCGAAACAGCGGAAAGCGAAGTAGAGGTTCTCTGCGTCATAGGTCATGTAGGCGATAGTTTTTTGGCTGGGCTCTTTCCCGTAATCCGGCTTTATAGTTTTAAAATCCTCAAACTGTGTTGCCTCTTTCCACGCGACGTCGTCCAAAATCCCGTCGATTATTGGGGCAGTCTTTGTCGGGGGCACGGGCAAAATCTCTTCTGAATAGATATTGGCGGCCAGAAGCATAACGAAGCACAGAACTGGAACGATTCTAGTTTTTTTCATCTCTTTTTTCTCCAAAGCCATA
>Ga0114922_10004143_pt1 | contig 13478 bp, 7 predicted proteins | sample AartaG_FD_100975 | JGI IMG/M metagenome (GOLD analysis project Ga0114922, IMG submission 100975) | Deep subsurface microbial communities from Aarhus Bay to uncover new lineages of life (NeLLi) - Aarhus_00045 metaG | ecosystem: Environmental > Aquatic > Marine > Oceanic > Sediment | place: Aarhus... | reverse complement strand
TCTCGCCATGGTCGGTGCTGCGCCACAGGTCCTTGCCCGGGCAGTAGACGACGCCGGCCGGCGAGACGGCCACGTTGAACACCCACGTCTCGCGGTCGAAGACCTTCTGCCAGGTGCCGCCTCCGTCCTCGCTGCGGTAGAGCCCCCCGCCCTCCGCGCAAGCGCCCCAGTAGAGCCGATCCGAGTTCGTCGGATCCACTACGAGCCCGTAGAACATGCGGCGCGAGCCGGGCTGGTTGGGCAGTTGCCGCCACGTGTGGCCGCCGTCGAGCGACTTGAAGACGCCTCCGCCCATCCGGCCCTGGGCGGGCTCCGGATCGCCGTCCATCCCGAGGTAGACGACGTTCGGGTCCGCCGGGTCGGCCGCCAGCGCGCGGGGGTAGGATTGGCCCCACATGCAGTTGGCCGACGAGCGGTAGTCCGGCAGGCCCTCCCGCGCAATCGCGAAGGTCTGCCCGCCGTCTTCGCTGATCAGCACGCGGTTGGGCGGCTCGGCCCAGGGCGAGCAGGTCGACAGTATCCTGGTCGTCCCACCGGCCTGGCGGACGTGCACGCGCCACTGGTGGCCGCTCAACGCGGCGTCATACTTCAGAGGACAGAGCTGGCGCCACGTGCCGCCGCCGTCGTCACTCACCAGCAGCCCCTCGTCCATGGCCGTAACGTAGGTCCTCCCGCCACAGAAGCGGATGTCCGTGACGCACGTGATGTCGGCGCCCCGGTCGCGCTCCTCCCAGGACTCGCCGCCGTCCCCGCTGAAGCAGAGGCGCCAGTTGCCGGAAACGAACAGCTCCTCCGGCCTTAGCGGGTTGACGGCCACGTTCGTGGGCCGGCTGAGGGGACACATCCCCGCGGGCTGGTAGGCGTAGTCCGCCGGCAGCGTGGGATTAGCATCCAGGTCCCTCTTCATCAGCGTCACCGACTGCCAGCTCGCGCCGCCGTCGAGCGACCGGTAGAACTGTCCGTCCCAACCGACCTCGCCGGCGCAGTAGACCGTGTCGGGATTCCGTGGATCCACCGCGACGTCCCTGACGGAGGCTGCCTCTCTGATGCCTTCGCTGACGGACGCCCAGGTCTTGCCGCGGTTGATCGACTTCCAGACGCCGTCCCGCCCGCAGGCAGCGTACATGATGTTCGCGTCTGCCTGCGCAGTGGCGACGCTTCTTGCATCCTTCGGCGTGCCGACCGTCGTCCACGTCTGGCCGGCGTCGTCGCTTCGGAGAACGCCCGACGAGGTGCTGGCCGCCAGGAGGAGTCGCGGATTGGAGTCGGCCACGGCAACGCAGGAGATGCTGCCGGCCTCCGGCGATTCGTAGACCTTGCGCCACGACTTGCCGCCGTCCCGGCTCTGGAGGATTCGCCCGTCGGGCGTTCCCGCGTAGAGCGTCCGGCTGTCGGACGGGTCGACGGCTATGTTCCGCACGCTCACGCCTCTTTCGGACGTGATTGCGAGTGCGCCCCTCCCGGTCTGCTCCAGGAACTGCCAGTGCTCGCCCGCGTCGGTGCTCTTGCAGACGCCGCTGACGGTGCCGGCGTAGACGGTGTCGGGGCTCGACCTGTCCACGGCCAACGAGTAGACGGCGTAGTCGGCCAGACCGTTGTTGACGAACCGCCAGTGTCGCCCCTTATCCTCCGTCTTGTATACGCCGCCGACGTCGCCGCCGACGTAGATGACGCCGTCCCTCGACGGGTGGAATGCACAGGCCCAGTAGAAGCCCCCTCCTCCCCAGCCGCACTGCTGCCAGTGAGGACTCGTGGCCCCATCGCCCAGGGCCGGTCGGGCTTCGAGCGGGCCCGCCAGCCAGAACACGCAGCCCCCGGCAATCAGCAGTGTGGTCAGACGCGTCATGGCATCTCCCTTTCCTCTTGTGGCCGGCATCGGCCCGTGGGAGATACGTTAAGTGCGGCCATCCGGCGTGTCAAACCTGCATGTTTGACAATCGCTGCCCAGGACATAGAATGGGCGGGCTGACGAAGCAGCCGCCACATCATCATGCGGAGGCAGAGATGGCCGAGAAAACTCGAATCGGTGTGTTGGGCTTGGTGCACGACCACGTGTGGAGCCAGGTCTCCGCTTTGCAGGACATGGGCGATGCCGAGCTGGTCGGCGTCGCTGACCCGAACGAGCCGCTTCTGGACAGGTTCCGAGAGCGAACGGGCGTCGAGACCGTCTACACCGACTACGCCGAGCTGCTGGATGAGGAGGACCTGGACGCCGTCTTCGCCTACGGCACGAACCGGAGCACGGGTGACCTGGTCGAACTCGCCGCCGAGCGCGGCCTTCACGTCATGAGCGAGAAGCCGATGGCCAGCGGGCTGGACGTCGCCGATCGCATGCTGGTCGCCGCCCGCAAGGCCGGCGTGCTGCTGATGGTGAACTGGCCCATCGCCTGGAACCCCCGGATTCAGCTCGCTCTCAAGCTCGTGCAGGACGGCGCCATCGGCCGCATCTGGCAGCTCAAGTGGCGGGGCGGGCACTGCGGGCCGAAGGAGCTCGGCTGCGATCCCTACTTCTACAACTGGCTCTACGATCCGGTCGAGAACGGCGCCGGCGCCATGTTCGACTACCTGGGCTACGGCGCCAGCCTGGCGCGGCTCTTCATCGGACGGCCCACGCAGGTCATCGCCATCGCCGGCCGACTGGTCAAGCAGTACATCCCGGTGGACGATAACGCCGTCATCGCCCTCCAGTACCACGACGCGAACGCCGTGCTCGAGGCCACCTGGACCGAGCCCGTCGCCCACAAGCCGCCACACGACCTGATCCTCTACGGGACCGAGGGCGTCCTGGTCGCCGGCGGCAAGGGCGTAACCATCTACACCAAGGACGATCCCGACGGCGTGCTGCATGAACCGGAGCCCATGCAAGCTCCCTGCCGCAGCGGCCCCGAGTACTTTGTCCATTGCATCAGGAACGAGGAGCCCATCCGGGGAGTGTGCAGCCCGGAGAACTCCCACGACGCACAAGAGGTCATGGAGGCGGCGCGCCTGTCTGTGCTTACGGGCCAGCGCATCGACCTGCCGCTGGTGGACCACCTGTACGCCGTCTAGGCTCCTGCTGTTCCTCCTGCTCGTGCCCCGGTGACGCGGGGAGCGCCTGACGCAACGTGACAGGCAAGACGCGGAGGGCAGGGCCGTGCAAGTCCACGACCGCATCCGAACCCTCGCCGACATTTTGCCCGTGCGCGCCCGGGTCTCGCCCCGGAAGATTGCGCTGCGGGAGCTCGGCGACGGGGGCAGGCTGATCGGCACGTCGTTCGCCGAACTGGGGCGGCAGGTCGACGCCTTCGCCGCTCGGCTGGCCGAGAGCGGCGCGGGACCCGAGCGCACGGTGTCCCTCCTGATGCCCAACTCGCGGCGCTGGGTCGTTGCCTACTACGCCGTCTTCCGGCTCGGAGCCGTCGCCGTTCCGCTCGAGTACGACATGCTCGGCGACCGGCCTGATCTGATTCGTTACGCGCTCGACCAGGCCGATGCGCGCATCGTGGTCTGCGAACCGGACGACGCACGTCGCGTGCGGCCGGTGGCCGGCGCAGGCCGCGAGATCGTGCCGGCCCAGGATGCCGGGAAGGACTCCGCCGAGACGAAGCCCCCTCGCCAGCCGCCCCTTAAGCCCGACGATCTCGCCCAGATACTCTACACCTCCGGCACGACGGGCCCGAAGAAAGGCGTGGAGCTGACGCACGGCAACATCATCTTCAACGTGCGGCAGTCCTGCGCGCGGCTCGGCGTCGCACGCAACGATTGCCTGCCGGCCCTGCTGCCCTATCACCACGCCTACCCTCTGACCGCCACGGTCGTGCTGCCCCTGTACGCCGGCGCGCGCATGGTGGTAGGGGACATCAAGGACAGGCGCTCACGCGAGCTATTGCAGAAGTGCCGCCCCACGATTTTCGTGGGGGTGCCACGCGTGTTCGAGGCGATCCTCCAGTCCATCCGCGCAACTGCGGCGCGCACCGGCCGGTCACGCCGGCTGGCGAAGGCGCTCGGGCTCTCGGCGCTGGCGAAGAATCTGACGGGGGTCAACATCGGCAAGGTGCTCTTCCGCAGGTTGCACCGGGAGCTTCTCGGAGGGACGCAACTGCGCTTCTGCGTCAGCGGCGGCGCCCGGATCGCCACGGGACTGCTGCGCGACTACTTCCTCATGGGCATCCCTATCGTGCAGGGGTGGGGGATGAGCGAGCTATCGCCGGTGGGCGCCGCCCAGTACTTTTGGCCTGTTCGCTTCTATTTCACGCGCCACTACGAACGCAAGGCGGGCTCCATCGGCACCCCCTTGGACGGGACGGACATTGCCCTCGTCCAGAGCGCGCGGGAATCGCTCTCGCTCGACGTGCGGGAGCGCGGCGAGATGGTCATTCGCGGCGCGCACGTCATGCGGGGCTACCACAAGGACCCGCAACGCACCGCGCAGCAGATGACGGCCGGCGGCCTGCGGAGCGGCGACATCGTGAGACGCGACCAGGACGGAGACCTTTACGTGGTCGGCCGCGTCAAACACGTCATCGTCCTGGCCAGCGGCAAGAAGGTCTTTCCCGAGGACGATTTGGACGAGGAGCTGTCCCGTTGTGCGACGATCGAGGAGTTCGCCGTCCGGCCGATCGCCGATGAAGGCGGCGCGGAGCAGATCGGCATCGTCGTGCGCCCGAACCCGGATGCGTTGAAGGAGCGGGGCGTCCGGACGCTGGCGGACCTCTACGGCGCCGTCAAGCAGGACATGGACGCGGCCCTGCGTCACAAGCCGGACTACATGAGGCGTTACGACTTCTGCCTGACGGCGTGGACGGGAGACGGCTTCGCCGAACTGGTCAAGAGCGCCCTGGGCGAGCCCTGCCCCCTGAAGAACCTCTTTACTCCCGAGACCTCCTACAGCCGGATGAAGGCGAGCACGGAGGGCTTGCCTTGGCAGGCAGGCAATGCTTGAACGCCGGCGAGGCCCCCGCTAGAATGGCCCCTTCCCGTTCCCCTCGCGGTTGATGCCATGGCCGACGAACCGAAGACAGCCGTTGCCCTGCGCGAAGCCTTCTTGAGCGGCGACAGAAGCGCCGAGAGCATCGTCGAGGAATGCCTCGCGCTCATCCGCCAGCGCGAGCCGGCCGTGGATGCCTTCCTGACCGTCGCCGAGGAAGAGGCGCTGGAGCGCGCACGGGTCCTCGACCGTAAACGCGCCGCAGGCGACGAGATGGGCCTGCTGGCCGGCGTTCCAATTGCCCTCAAGGACATCATCTGCACGCGCGGCATGCGCACCACCTGCGGCTCGAGGATATTGGCGGACTTCATCCCTCCCTACGACGCGCACGTGGTGGAACGCCTCCTGGCCGAGGACGCCGTCATCGTCGGCAAGACGAACATGGACGAGTTCGCCATGGGCTCCTCGACCGAGAACAGCGGCTTCAAGGTCACGCGCAATCCCTGGGACGCAACGCGGATCCCGGGCGGCTCCAGCGGCGGCAGCGCGGCAGCCGTCGCCGCCGGCATGGTGCCCGTCTCGCTGGGAAGCGATACGGGCGGCTCGATCCGCCAGCCGGCCGCTCTGTGCGGCGTCGTGGGACTCAAGCCGACCTACGGCCGGGTCAGCCGCTACGGACTGGTGGCGTTCGCCAGCTCCCTCGACCAGATCGGCCCCTTCGCGCGAACCGTCGAGGACGCCGCCCTGGTGCTTCAGGCCATTGCCGCGCCGGACGAGCGGGATTCGACCTGCACGCGCCGCCCGCCGGACGATTACCTGGCGGCGGTCGCGGGCAGCGTCGAGGGCATGACGTTCGGCCTGCCGCGGGAGTACTTCATCGAGGAAGGCGTGGATCCCGAAGTGGCGACCGCTCTGGGGGAAGCGCGCAGGGCGTTCGAGGCCCTCGGCGTGCAGTTCCGGGACATATCGCTGCCGCACAGCCGGATCGACGCTGAGGGCGGCAAGCTCTCCAGCTACGCGGTCGCCTGCTATCACGTCCTGGCCACGGCCGAAGCGAGCTCGAACCTGGCCCGATACGACGGGGTGAAGTACGGTCATCGCAGCGAAGACCATCAGGACATGATCGATATGTACGCCAGGACCCGGGGCGAGGGTTTCGGCGACGAGGTGAAGCGGCGCATCATGCTCGGCACCTACGCCCTGAGCAGCGGCTACTACGACGCGTACTTCCTGAAGGCGGCCCGCGTGCGGCGCCTCATCAAGGAGGACTTCGACAGGGCGTTTGAGGAGGTCGACCTGATCTTCGCACCGGCCACGCCGACCGCTGCGTTCAAGATCGGCGAGAAGACGGGCGACCCCCTGGCGATGTACCTGAGCGACATCTTCACGATAGCCTGCAACCTTGCGGGCAATTGTGGTATGTCCGTGCCGTGCGGGTTCACCTCGGAGGGGCTGCCGGTGGGGCTTCAGCTTATGGGTACGCACTGGGACGAAGCCGCCCTCCTTGGGGCCGGCGCCGCGTATCAGCGCGAAACGGACTGGCACAGGCGTCTCGCCCAGCCCCGGCCGTGACGCCGCCGCTCCGGTCATGCCGCACGTCCTGGTGGTATACTTGTGTGACGGATACTCCTCGCAGCAGGCCAGGCCAGGATGAACAGCGCCTCTCTCCAGAACCGGCAGGAAGTCCGTAGCATACGCCGCGTCACCTGGATCGGTCTGGTGGCGAACGTGCTGCTCTCGGGCTTCAAGCTGGCCGGCGGGATTCTCGGGTCGAGCCAGGTCATCGTTGCCGACGCGGTCCACAGCCTGTCGGACACGACAACGGACGTGGCGGTGCTGATCGGCGTCCGTTACTGGTCCCGGCCGCCGGACGACGGCCATCCGCACGGCCACGGTCGCATCGAGGCCGTGGTGACGGCCGGGATCGGCCTGCTGCTGGCGGGGGTAGCCGTCGGCCTGACCTGGAACGCCATCCAGACGCTCCGCCAGCCACATCCGCACCGGCCGGGCTTCATCGCGCTTGCCGCCGCCCTTGTCTCCGTCGTCGCCAAGGAGATGCTCTACCGCTGGACTGTCCGCGTGGGCCGCCGCGTGCACTCCTCCGCCGTTGTGGCCAATGCGTGGCACCACCGCTCGGACGCACTTAGTTCCATTCCGGCGGCGCTGGCAGTCCTGACCGTCAGGCTGCATCCGGATTGGCTCTTCCTCGACCACCTGGGCGCGGTGGTGGTCTCGGTCTTCATATTCCGGGCAGGCGTCCTGATCATCTGGCCTGCCTCCAGGGAGTTGATGGACGCCGGCGCGTCACGGAAGGACCTTGCCCGCATTCAGCAGGTCGCCATGTCCGTTGAAGGCGTCCGGGGCGTCCACGCCATTCGCACGCGCATCGTGGGCGGTCGCGTGCACGTGGACCTTCACATTTTGGTTGACAGCGCAATGAGCGTGGGCGACGGCCACGCCGTATCCGAGGAGGTCGACCGCCGCTTGCTGGCGGAAGGTCCGCGTATGGCGGACGTGGTGGTGCACCTGGAGCCCTATGGGCAGGTCGGCCGCGACGGCTCTTGACACCATTGATGGGCGGATGCATAGTGGCCGTTCTTCCCTACCCAGACACGGGAGTGGACAGATGAAGCTCGGATACCTGACCAAGCTGACGGAAGAGGAGTGCCGGATCGCCGCCGAGATCGGGTACGACTGCCTGGAAGTGGACGGCGCGTGGGACCTGGCGCAGCTTCCCGACAAAGACTACCGCAAGGACGAGGCCGGCAAGGTGCGCAAGATGCTCGAAGAGCACGGGCTGAGCATCTCCGCGGTCGCGGTCTACTGGTCGCTGCCCAAGCCGATCGAGGAACGCGCCGACGCCTACAAGTCCTACATCCATTTCTGCCAGGAGCTGGAGATCGACTGCATCACGGCACTGACCCAGTGCGACCCGGCCAAGAGCCTGGACGAGAACCTGGACGATTGGGAGTCTGTGTTCTGGGACGTGGCCCCCGCAGCCGAGGCCGCCGGGGTCAACATCGCCTTCGAGAACTGGCCGGGCCTTCAGGGCTCGTTCCCGCCGGTCGGCACCATCAACTTCGCATTCAACCCCGAGGCGTGGGAGAAGATGTTCGAACGCGTTGACTCGGCCGCGTTGGGGCTGGAGTTCGACCCCTCGCACCTCGTCTGGCAGGGGATTGACTGGGCCGCGCAGCTCGTGCGCTGGGCGGACCGGATCCACCACGCCCACGCCAAGGACACGGAGGTGTTCCAGGACCGGCTGAAGGACGGCGGCTTCTTCAGCGGCGGCTGGTGGCGCTACCGCCTGCCGGGCTACGGGTGCGTCGACTGGCACAAGTTCACGTCGCTGCTCAAAGAGAACGGCTACGACGGCGCGATATGCGTGGAGCACGAGGACCCGATCTTCTCGGGAGAGCGCTGGGTCGAAGGGCTCCGGAAGGCCCACGACTTCCTGCGCCCGCTGGTGTAGGCCAACCGGCGGACGACATCTCACCACAGAGACACGGAGGACACGGAGAACGGCAAACAGCAAATCAACCTGGGTGAACGACGAACGGCGAAAACTGACATTCACCACCACGACACGACGAGCACGACGAACGGATTCAGGGCGTACCTTACTGCCTCACCTATTGACTTGTGCAGCTCGTTGGTTTGGCGTCGTAATTCGTGGTATGGCGTGGTGTCCGTTGTGGCGTAGTGGTTAGATCTTGTCGTTCTTTGCAGTTCTCCCTGTCCTCCTTGGCGGCCGCCGTTCCCCCCTATTCTTCTGTTGTCGGTCGTTCTCTGTCGTTCTCCGTGTCCTCCGTGACTCCGTGGTGAGAGTCGTCGTGCGTGATTGACCTCGCCCGCCGCTTCTGTTACCTTTCTGCCTGTCGCCTTATGGGGGGGGCTGCACAATCGCCATGGACCCGGTCCGGTTCATCCAGAAGTGGCGCAACGCCGACCTGACGGAGCGCTCCGCCTCCCAGCAGCATTTTCTGGACCTGTGCGAACTGGTCGACCACCCCAAGCCCGCCGAGGCCGACCCCACGGGCGAGTGGTTCACCTTCGAGAAGGGCGCCGCCAAGCACAGCGGCGGCGACGGCTGGGCCGACGTGTGGAAGAAGGGCTTCTTCGGGTGGGAGTACAAGGGCAAGCACAAGGACCTCGAAGCCGCCTACGACCAACTCCTCGAATACCGCGAGGCACTCGAGAGCCCCCCGCTGCTGGTCGTCTCCGACATGGACCGCATCATCGTCAGCACGAACTTCACCGCCACGCCGACGGTGAAGCACGAGATCGCGCTGGCGAAGCTGGCCGAGCCGCGCAGCCTGGAGATCCTCCGCGCCGTTTTCCACCATCCCGACAGGCTCCGCCCGGGACGCACCAGCCAGGCCATCACGGCGGAAGCTGCCGAGCACATCGCCGAGATCGCCCAGGGCATGAGGGGCCGCGGCCTCCACCCGCACGAGGTGGCCCACTTCCTCGACCGCATCGTCTTCTGCCTCTTCGCGGAGGACATCGAGCTTCTGCCCGAGGGCCTGTTCAGCCGCCTCGTGGAGAAGAGCCGCCACGAGCCCACGCGCTTCGGCCGCATGCTGGGCCAGCTCTTCGACGCCATGAGCGAAGGCGGCGACTTCGGCCTGGACACCATCCGCAACTTCAACGGCAACCTCTTCGCCAAGGGTCCCGTGCTGGAGATGACGGACGAGGAGATCGGCCGCATCTACGAGGCGTCGCGCCTGGACTGGGGCGCCGTCGACCCCTCCATCTTCGGCACCCTGTTCGAGCGCGGCATGGACCCCGACAAGCGCTCCCAGATCGGCGCCCATTACACCAGCCGGGAGGACATCGAGACCCTCGTCGATCCCGTCGTCATGTGGCCCCTGCGGCGCGAGTGGGACGAGACGCGCCGGATCGTCGATAACCTGCTCTCCACCGGACGGAAAGATGGACGGGAGCCCAAGAGGCCGCCCACCAAGGCCGTGCAGACAAGGAGCCGCAACGAGTCCGAGCGCCTCGTGCGCCGCTTCCACGAGAAGCTGACCATGCTGCGCGTGCTCGACCCGGCCTGCGGTTCGGGCAACTTCCTTTACGTCACCCTCCAGAAGCTCAAGGACCTGGAGAAGGAAGTCATCGTCTTCCTCCAGGACCGGCTCGGCGCCCAGGCCATGCCGATGGTCGGCCCGTGGCAGCTATTCGGCATCGAGATCAGCCCCTATGCCCACGACCTGGCGCAGATGGTCGTCTGGATCGGCTACCTCCAGTGGGTCAAGGCCAACGGCTTCCGGATAGACAGGGACCCCGTCCTGCGACCCATGGAGGGCAACTTCCAGTGCAAGGACGCCATCCTGGACCTGAGCGACCCGGACAACCCGAAGGAGCCCGACTGGCCGCGCGTGGACTACATCGTCGGCAACCCGCCGTTCCTGGGGAGAAGCTTCTTAAGGGATAGGCTCGGGGGCCGGTACTTGGAAGCCCTCCTTCGGCTGTACTCAGGCCGGCTGCCCCAGTCGTCCGACCTCTGCTGCTACTGGTTCGAGAAAGCTCGGGCGCAGATCGACAAGCACAAGTGCCAACGGGCGGGGCTGCTGGCTACGCAGGGCATCCGGGGCGGCGCCAACCGCAAGGTGCTGCAACGGATCAAGGAGACGGGCGACATCTTCTTCGCCGAAAGCGACCGGCCCTGGGTGCTCGATGGCGCCAACGTGCACATTTCGATGGTGGCCTTTGAGTGCGGGAACGAGGAGAAGAGACTCCTCGACGGACATTGTGTGACGCGGATTAACGCCAACCTTACCGCAACGGCCGAAACGACCAGCGCCCGCAAGATCCTGGGCCATCGATGGCTCTGTTCGCGCGGGTCCCAGAAGCGAGGCGCATTCGACCTTGATGAGGAAACGGGGTTGGGCATGATAAGAGCCGGGGGCAACCCGCATGGAAGGCCCAACTCTGATGTGGTTAGGCCCCACTGCAATGGCCATGATGTAACGAGCCGTCCGAGAGGCACCTGGATTGTGGACTTCGGCACGGATATGGGCTTGCGACAGGCGGCACTGTACGAAGCCCCATTCAAGCACCTTGTCGAGAATGTGAAGAGCAAACGGCTCACTAACAGGGACAAGCGTCTGCGCGCGCACTGGTGGTTGCACGGGATCACGCAGCCAGAGATGCGAACAAGAACCGCCGCACTTCGCCGGTTTGTCGTCTCTCCTCGGCTCGCGAAGCACCGGCTGTTCGTGTGGCTTCGCGCGCCCACCTTGCCTGACGACCAATTGATCGTGTTCGTGCGGGAGGATGACTATTTCTTCGGGGTGCTGCATTCGCGCCTGCACGAGGTCTGGGCGCTCAAGCTCGGAACGCGCCTGGAGACGCGGCCACGCTACACCCCGACGACCTGCTTCGAGACCTTCCCCTTCCCCTGGCCGCCCTGCCCCGAGCGGAGTCGAGGGGCCGGAGAGGAAGCGGCCGACGACCCGCTCGTCCGCGCCATTGCCGAGGCCGCCCGCGAGCTGAACGAGCTGCGCGAGCGCTGGCTCAACCCGCCCGAGTGGACCGTCACGGAAGTCCTTGAGTTTCCCGGCTCCGTCGACGGGCCCTGGGCCCGATACGTACACGATGCCGGTGAGAACGGCATCGGCACCGTCCGCTACCCCCGCATCGTCCCCGACCCGCCCTTCGCCAAGGCGCTGAAGAAGCGCACGCTCACCAACCTTTACAACGAGATGCCGGCCTGGCTGCGCAACGCCCACGCGGTGCTGGACGAGGCCGTCTGCGCGGCCTACGCGGCAACGACGGGCGATCCCGCCTGGAAACCGGACATGACGGACGAGCAGATACTGGAGAAGCTGCTGGAGCTCAACCTGGCCCGCGCCGGCCAGGGATGACGGCATCTCACCACGGGGAACGAAAAAGGCCGACATTAACCACTACGACACAACGAGCACGACGAAGAGAATATAGGATTTGACGTGGTGTCCGTTGTGGCGTCGTGGTTAGCTTCTTGTCATTGCTGAGATACCGAGCAGCCGCGGCGAACGGCGATGGCGGGATTGACCACGACGACACAACGAGCACTACGAACGGATTCAGGCTGTAACGTACTGTCTGGTCCACCCGTGTGGGCAGATCTTTGACCTACGGCCGTAGTTCGTGGTGTGGCGTGGTGTCCGTTGTGCCGTCGTGGTTAGCTTCCTGTCGTTATCCTTGTTCTCGATGATTTCCTGGTGAGACACGGAGGACGGCAAGAGCCTAACCTTAACCACTACGGCACGACGAGCACGACGCACGCAATCAGGCTCTGACGTGCCGCCTGGCTCTCTGTTGCGTCCCTGTCGCCTGCCGGGCGGATTGACATCCGGCGGCGCCGGGTTATACTCTGCTCGGATGAACGATGTGCTGTGGACACTAACGGGAAGGAGCGGGTCATGAGGTATGCGCACGTGATGTTGGCGGTGATCGTCTGCAGCCTGTCGGTGGGGTGTCAACAGATCGAGCAGGTGCTGAACCCCATGCCGACAACCGAGGGCAGCCGTGTGAGCGACAAGCTCCGGAGCATCCCGCGGCCCGATCCGGCGAACGTCAAGACGGTGACCGTGTACCGGTTTACGAACAAGACCGGGTTCCCCCACGGCCTGGCCATCAGCAACGGGATGACTGAGCAGTTGATCACGGCACTCGTCAAGACCGGGCACTTCAAAGTGGTCGAGCGCGCTGAGCTTGGCGACGTCGGCATGGAGAAGCAACTCCAGGCCTCGGGCCAGGCGTCGGGCGACGCCGGCACGACGCAGATGATGGGAGCAGAGCTGATCTTCGCCGGCGCCGTCACGGAGCTGGACGAAACGGGCGGCGGCGGCCTGTCCGTGGCCCATGGCAACATGGGGGTCGGCCTTCAAACGGTCTCGGCACAGGTCGGCCTTGACATGCGCGTCATCGACGTGGGAACAAGCCAGATTCTCGACTCAATCGATGTGCGCAGGAGAGTGCGCAGAAGCGGCATGACCGCCGCACACACGTGGGGCGTGTCCGCCGGCGTGGAGATCAGCAACGCGCTCGACCTGGCCATCCGCGAGACCGTCGAGGAAGCCGTCTACCAGCTCGTGACCCGGTACGGAGCCCTGTAGGCGCCCTTTGCGGGCAGGTTCCTTCAGGAACATGCGGTCACGGTGCGTCCCGGCTATAATGAAGGGGCATTCGTCTTGTCTCGATAGCGCCGCCCGTTCAGGCGGTCGAGATGCCGGACGTATTGAAGAGAATCGGCAGCCTGCACGGCGTGCAGCAACTGCCGCACCTTCTCCGTGCCGAGGGGAAGGTGAACGTCGTCGGCGCGGCCGGCAGCGGACCAGCCCTGGTGGCTGCCTGGCTTGCGGGGGAAGTGCGTACCCCGGCGCTCGTCCTCTGCGCCACGGGGGAAGAGGCCGAGGAGTTCGCCGAGGATGCCAACCTGCACCGCCAGGGGGCGGCCTGTCACTTCCCGGCACTGGAGGTCCTTCCCGGGGACGTCGAAGAACCCAGCGAAGCCATCCTGAGGGCGCGCCTGAGCGTGCTGCGCCACATGGCATTCGGCACGGAAGCCGGCCTGACGGCC
>Ga0114922_10004142_pt1 | contig 13479 bp, 8 predicted proteins | sample AartaG_FD_100975 | JGI IMG/M metagenome (GOLD analysis project Ga0114922, IMG submission 100975) | Deep subsurface microbial communities from Aarhus Bay to uncover new lineages of life (NeLLi) - Aarhus_00045 metaG | ecosystem: Environmental > Aquatic > Marine > Oceanic > Sediment | place: Aarhus... | reverse complement strand
ATGGCTCCGGTCAGGATGTTCCGTTCCGCTGGAGTTCATCGACCAGTCAGGCCCGAACGCTTGAGACTTTTTCGGCAAACTATTCATGAAAGCTTATCCGGCCAGAAAACATTCGGTGCTAGTTGACAATGCCCTTGAGGCTCGGGCGCGCCACATACAGATCGTTGTCAGCCAAGAGCTAGCGGCTGAGCCCGATGGTCCGCTTGTCGGTGTCGTGGATGACGGCACGGGCATGGACGGACGGACTCTCCGCACTGCCTTACGCTTCGGCGGCAGCACGCGGTTCAACAGCCGCGACGGTCAAGGACGGTTCGGTATGGGCTTGCCGAACAGCTCGGTAAGCCAGGCGAAACGTCTGGAGGTGTACTCCTGGAAGGCAGGAAAGACGCCCGTGTACTGCTACCTGGACGTGGACGAGATCGCTTCCGGCTGCCGGATCGAGATTCCCTTGGTGCGCCGGCGATCGCTTCCCGCATGGGCTACTGCCTATGCCCGGCGATCTGGCACCTGCGTCGTCTGGCGCGGGTGTGACCGCCTGGACTGCAAACGGATCTCTACGCTTGTTCGCAGACTTCACACAGCTCTTGGGCGGTGGTTTCGGTACTTCCTCTGGGACGGAGTTGGCCTGGCGGTGAATGGAACACCGGTCGAACCGGTCGACCCCCTATTCCTCCGCAGGAGGGATGTGGCGGTGCCTGGCCGCCTATTCGGCAAGCCCATGACATACGAGCTTCGCCTGCCCGGCTCTCGCACTCGAACGTCCACGGTAACAGTGAGGTTCGTCGAGCTTCCCCTGGAGGAACTGCACGATCTGCCGGTAGATGGCAAGCGCCGGCTCGGCATCGTCAAGGGCGCCGGCGTCTCGATGGTTCGGGCAGGTCGCGAGATCGACTATGGTTGGTACCTCATGGGCGCCAAGCGCAGGGAGAACTACGACGACTGGTGGAGGTGCGAGATTCGCTTTGAGTCGGAACTGGACGAGTACTTTGGGGTGACCCACAGCAAGCAGGGAGTGAATCCGTCCGCCCAGCTTCGGGCCTGCCTTTCAGCGGACCTGGAGGCCGTGGCTCACAAGTTGAATGCGAGGGTGCGTAACCGCTACGCTTGCGTTAGGGCACGGTTGGCTGAGGGCCAGACGCCCGCCACACGCATCGCTTCCCGTGTAGACAAGGACTTGCCGCCTGTGCGCAGCGGCCGCACACCCAGGAGGCAGAAGAAGGTCGAGAGAGCGAATGCGCGGCACAAAGGCTTGTCCTACCGGATTCGAGTGGCTGAATCGGACTTACCTGATTTCTTCACCTGGCACTGGGATGCTAGCGGCGTGGTCCATGTCGAGGTGAACGGGAATCATCCTTTCTACACCCGGCTCTACGAGCCCCTATGTGAGGCACGTAGCGACGCAGTCTCGGTGTCGTTGGAGTGCCTCTTGCTGTCGGCGGTCCGGGCGGAGATCGAACTGAGCGACAGTCGCCACGGCGCAGCGAACCGCGCTGCGTTCCGGCAAGCATGGAGCAATGCATTGGCTGTCTTTCTGGGCCTATAGCTATGTCATCTTCGAGTACGAAGTCCGGTTACCTGCAGCCGCCTCTTCCGAGCAACTCGACGGCGCTGGATACATGCCTGAGATGTGCCCGCGCGCTGCAGAGGTGCGATACGGCAGCCGCCAACGGGGTAGCCAGATTGGGCACGCTCCGCGCTAGGTTCCTGGAAGAGGCGAGTTCGTGTCGACAAGCACAGCAGGTCCGCGTCATCGTGTCGGTGCTGGCCGACCTGAGAACACACGGTTGGGGGCTAGCTGTATCCAGAGGCAGAATCAAGATCTCGCGGCTAGAGCGTGCAACGACCGACGGCGAGAAAGTCAAGGTCCAGGTACGCGCTGGCCACGCCATGGAACGAGAAGCCCAGTTGAGGAAGGCGTCTGTCCGGAAGTTTGTCCGGGGCATGGAAGAGGCTAGGCTCGGGCCAACAGGATGGGTTTCTATCTTCTCCTTGATGCGCGACGGCCGCGGTCTTGCCGAAGGGCTACGCCGCCTTGCAGAGGCGCCGAGTGCTTCAGACGCTCAACAAGCCATGCGGGAGGTGATCGACCCGTACGTCGAGATTGTTAATGGGGCGGAGGAGTGTCAGCATACGGGACTGCGGCTGATGGACGTATGGCGATACTTCCGCTACACATGGGCAACGGCCTATCAGCCGGTCCCTGGGCGAAGCATGATGATACTCGTCCGTGACGGCGCGGTCCCCAACCACCCAGTCATCGGCATTGCCGCACTCACAAGTCCTGTGGTGCAGCTGCGAGCGAGGGATAGGTGGATCGGGTGGGCCCCAGGCCAGTTGTCGGAGTGCATCGAACCGTCCCCCACGGCTGCTTGGGCCAAGTGGATGCGTTCTGCACTCGAAGGGCTCATCGCGGGAATCTACGTGTCAGATCTCGTAAGGGATGGCCTTGTCTCTCGCAGGGAGTTCTCTAGGCCTACCGACAAGTGTATCAGAAGGCTGCAGGAAGAGGCCCGGAGAGCCAGGGCAGCGCATCAGAGGTATCCGACGAAGCGAGTCCACAAGAACCCCAAGAGCGATGGGTCTGCCGCCGACTGGCGGCGCAGGTCCGAAACGCATCTGTTCCGGTCCAAACGTGCCGATGCCCTTGCGCAGTTGCTATGGGTCCGAAAGACGTTTGGGGAACTGGGCGACAGGAAGAAAGGCCGGGCCTGGTTGGCAGACGTCCTTGCGTCGCCCGAGGGTCGCCGAGCCGTCGAGAGGATTCGTCGGCACGTCAAGGCAATTCACGTCGGAAATGACTTGTCGGAGATCTCAATATGCGGAGCGATCCCGCCCTACAACACCGTTCTCGGCGGCAAACTGGTGGCGATGCTTCTGACCAGCCCCGAGGTGGCCAAAGCCTATCGAGCGAAGTACTCCGACGCCTGCAGCATCATCGCTTCCTCCATGGCAGGTCGAGCGGTGAAACGCAAGCCGCAGTTGGTGGCCATGGCCACCACGAGCCTGTACGGGATGAAGCTAAGCCAATACACGCGAATCTCGATCCCCGGTGCGGAGTGCGGCATCGACGGTTCTGGGACTGTGGCCTACAGGGAACTCGGCATGACCGAGGGCCAGGGCTCATATCATCTGTCCGGCCAGACCATTGACGAGATCGAACTGCTTCTCTCGCAGACCGAGAATGGAAGGCGAGTGAACAGCATCTTCGGAGAGGGTGTCAACCCGCGAATGCGGAAGATCCGGACTGGGCTGGACATGTGCGGCTTCCCATCGGACCACGTGTTAATGCACGGAAACCCCAGGGTGGTGTACGGCGTGGCTCTCGCCGCCAACTTCCGCGAGATCCTCTTGGGGCAAGCGAAGCGGCCGCGGTACTTGCTGCCGATGGCCGCGCCTCAAGCCGTTACCCAGGCCATTGGGGATTTCTGGTTCAGGAGATGGCTGCAGCCGAGGCTGACCAGGGATGGGCTGCTCGAAGGGATCGCACGGGATTCCCTTGCCCGGCCAATAACGCATCGAGCCAGAGTGGTCCTGCCCGACGTGCCCGGCGAAGAGCCGCTCTTTGACCAGCAATCTGATGGAGATCCGTAAAGGTAACCCGAGCCGAGCTTGTCAGGGAAGACGCTATGAGGTGTCAATCTCGTCCGAAGGCGCTCGTAGTCGAAGATGATCAGCGTACCCGCGAGATGATCGACGAAGTTCTCACGGCTTTGGGGCACGATTACGATACAGCAACGTGCCTACTCGAAGCGCGTAAACTGCTCAAGGCCAACGGCTACACCTATGTCCTGCTGAACTGCCGAATACCCGCCAGGCTGGGCGGCACCCCACGAACCCAGAACACGGAGAACTTCCTGGACCTGCTCGAGGAGACGAGAGGGGAGAACACGCCGCCGGTCATCATCCTACTGCCGCCCGAGTCGGCCTACGCTGACGTGTCTCGCGAGGCGTCGATCCGCTGGGCTGCCGGAGTGATGCGCCGGGGGGCAACAGACTTCATTGCAAAACCATTCGCGACCGAAGGGAGGACTCTCGATCGTGTGATCAAAAAGGTCCTTGCTGGCAAGTTCGAGCCGGTTCGGATTGCCTGGCCAACCGCCGCTGGTCAGGATCAGGTAGTCACGGCAGCACGGGGGGGGAGAGACCGTCCTCCGTCTGATAGCAGGCAGAAGACTGCGCCCGTTACCCCTCGGAAGGGGATGCCTCCGGTGCCGCCGACCGGCCACGGTTTGCCAATGCCTGACGAGCCCATCGGGCTCGACGGTTTCATGGCCCGGTTCTGCCAGGAGCGGTCGAAGCAAAACCGCATCTGCCGGAAGAAAGCCCTGCTGGCCGCGGCGCGGCACGGGACGGTCAAGCTGCCGGAGCTCGCGGTGCCGCACAAGCACGGCAAGGCGAAGAAGTACTTCGTCCACGACCTGCTGGCCGCGTGGCAGGGCTTCCTGGATGAGGGCGTGGACCTGCCGCCAGTGCGGTCGCAGCGCAAATGCGGCATCTATGCGACCTGAACCAGGTCAGGGCGGCAAGCAGGACAGCTTCAGTCCCGTCTGTGCGGAGCTATACAGCCCGACGTACGCCGCCCTTGTGTGAGAAAGAGCAGCGCGAAGCTCGTGGCCACCAGCTTGCCGTGCTTGCCCTTCCAGGAACCGTCACTCGCCTGCTTGCTCAGCAGGGCCTCCTTTCCCTGCTCGTACCAGTCGATCTTGCCCAGTCGGCTCAGCCCTCGGATGGTCTGCGCCCGCGCGACGGCGTAGAGGAAATAGTAGAGGTCGCCATTGCCGAGGTGCCTCCCGTCCTCCGTCACCTTCGCAAAGCGCTCCTCCAGCCACTCGGCAGCCTTGGCCGCAGCCGACCGGGCCGCGGCCTTGGATTTGTTCGGCACCACCTCCATGCGATCAAGACACGTGCAGACACTGGAGAGCCCCGCCGCTGTCATGGTGGCCGAGGGCGCCGCATTTCCGCTGTAGGCCCATCCGCCATCCGCTTTCCGGCACACCAACCAGTGCTTGAGAACGGCGGCCCAGAATATCCGCAGCACACCATTGTCCGGGCTGCCCAGGGCTCTCTCGGCGCAGTACACGCCCCACAGGGCGAACTGGCTGTTGGAGTTGCAGCCTCTGCTCCTCCCGTCGCCCTTACAGTCATAGCCATAGCTGCCGTCGCTCGTCGAGCTTACCAGCAGTCCGGCATCGTCGCCAAGCTGCTTGAGGTACTTCTTGCGCCGTTCCCCCAGCAGTTGCCGTTCGGCCAGCATCCACACGTTGCACCTCAGGCCCAGTGTGTACGTCTTGCATGTCCGCTGCTTCGCCAGCCAGTCCAGGGCCCAGATCATCCGCGGGTCGCCAGCGTGCAGCCCGCTCTGCAGCAGCGCGCACGCTGCCAGCGCCGTAGGTCCTGCTGGGAACCCGTCCCGAGCAGGCCAGCTCCCGTCGGCCTGCTGGCACGACAGGAGGAATGCGGCACCACGCTGCATCGCCCCTCTGGCGTCCGCCTCCAGAGGAAGTGCCCCCAGCCCCCCGGTCAGCAACGACCGGGCAGTGCGGAGGAACGTCCGCCAGTTCCTGCCTTCGAGCAGCCACGCTGCCGCCACATTGGGAGCGCGGAACGTCCTCAGCGTATCCTCCGCCTGCGCGAGGCCGGCCTGGGCTTCCAGGCGAGCCCTGTCCCCTCGATCGTGAACTGCCAGGAATCGCTGAAAGTAACCTCTTGCCCGGAGCAGGCACACGGATCGGCTAATCTGGCTGCCATTGGCGGCCAGAGAGGCGTACCAACGCGCCAGCTCCAGGCAGGCCGCTTCCGGGACCTTCGCGGAGTCCCGTGCTGCCAAAGGGACGTACGTCCGGAGCGCCTCGTCGAGAGGCGGCTCAAGCAACTCCGCCGCACGCGAAGGGTCGTCCAATTCCCTGACGTAGAGCAGGACAAGTGTCTTGCGGGCAGAATCATCTCCCCCCGCAACCCGACGCTGTAGCACGTCGCGCCCCCGGAGGGCGTCCAGGCGATGTTCGATGCTGCGGATCTTCACCGGGACCTCCACGTCGGTCGTGAGCCTCTTATCGCGGATCACCTTCTCGGCATGCCGGTAGTGCTTGAGTGCATTCCGCCAGCAACCGGTTGCCGCAGCTCGGTCACCATCCTCGATGTCCAGTGCCATCAGCTTCCAGGCGGCATCGAAGGCCACGACAGAGTCTGTCCTGTACCGGCGGTCGTACAAGTTCCGTAGCTTCTGGCGACACGCCTTCGCTTGGCCGGGATCGCTTCGAGCGAGAAGCAGCATGGCCTCTTCCGCCGCGCGGTATCCTGCCTCCCCGCGCACCGCCCGGAAGCCGAAGGAATAGGCTTCTCCGAGCAACTGCTTCTGCAGCTGTCGATCATCCGTCGTGCTCTTGGCGGCTTCCAGGAGGAGACGCGCACGTTCCCCGTCGGTCTTCGCCCTGCGCGTAATCTGGGCCAGGAGCTTTGAATCTGCGTCGCCAGCGAACGCAGTGTGCCAGCCGGCGAGAAGAACCAAACCCGCCACGAGAATCTCCTGCATGTGCCTCATGACCTTCCCTCGCGGTTGTCTCGTCATCCCGTGGGCCTCCTCTCCCATCCGGGGCCACTGGCGAAGGCCCCGCGGCTCCGGCAGTCCGAGACCATATCCGTACTGGCAGCGTGGGCGCTGCGCAGGGCATGCAAGTTGCGGGGGCCGCGTTCCGCGCCGGCCGCACGGCAAGGCTGGCGGCAGCTTGACGAATCCCTTGTTCCGCAGGATAATGGCACGCGTGGCCCGTTCTGCGTTTCCGATGCGATGGCCATTGGGTCAGGCAATGGCGTCAAGGGACCAGACACAAATCGGCGGGAGCAACACGCGGTTCAACGTCACGGAATGGACCCAGATCGCTGCCATCCGCGAGGCTGACGCGGATGGCCGACGTGAGGCCCAAGGCAAGGTCCTCGGCCAGTACTGGAAGCCGGTCTACTGCTTCCTGCGCCGGCGGGGCTACGGCAACGAGCGGGCGAAGGACCTGACACAGGGGTTCTTCACCGACATCATCCTGGGCCGCAACCTGGCGGCTCGGGCAGACCACGCGAAGGGCAAGTTCCGAACGTTCCTTCTGACAGCTCTGGACTGCTATCTAGCTGATGAGCAGCGGAAAGCACGGGCTGCAAAGCGCCGGCCGGCGAGCCGACTCGTGAGCTTGGAGAGCTCTGGGAGCCTTCCCGAGCCTGCCGAGAACAGGACACCGGACCAGGCCTTCCACCATCAGTGGGCGCTGAACCTGGTGGAGGAGGTACTGGCTGAGACGGAGGCCTACTGCCGGGGCCACGGCCAGGAGGTACATTGGCGGGTGTTCGAGGCAAGGGTACTCCAACCCATCCTGGAAGTCTCCGAGCCACCTGCGCTGACTGCCTTGGCGGAGGAGCTTGGGATCGCAAGCCCGAAGGCCGCAGCCAATATGATCGTGACCGTGAAACGCCGCTTCATGGCCGCCATGAAGGGCAGGATTCGCCAGTGGGCTGGCTCCGAGGAGGAGGTCGCGGGGGAGATCGAAGATCTGCTGCAGATTCTCTCGGCCGGCGGCGCAGCGCGGGTGCCCCAATCCCGCACCAAGGGATGAAGGGCCTGGCTGTCAGTGTGCGCCCGGCGCTGTGTAAGCGACCGCATAGACAGCGATCGCTGGCGATGCAGGAAGGACAGATAGTGACCCAGGACGAAAGGTCAGACCGGTTCTCCGACGAGCAGCTAGCCCAACTCATTGGCATCGCCGTGGATGGAGATACGAGCCCGACAAACGATCCTGTTGCTCGCATGGCGGCATTGCTTCATGATCGGCTCTCGGGACCGCTGCCGATGGAGACGACCGTAGTCGAAGCCATGCCTGTGCTCCTCGGTAGACTGCGGCAACAGCTGTTGCCCTACGATGGCCAGTCGGTGCGTGCGTTGCTTCTTGACAAAGAGACTGAGATTGGCGCCTTGAAGAGCATCAAGGAGTACGGGAAGGAACTCGGCGGACAAGGTGCCACCAAAGGGCGGCACGCTGTCGGATCGACGATCTACCACGCGGCTATCGCGTCTGGTCTCCTCTTCCACGGGGAGAAGATAAGCTCCTTCTCGTATGAGGATCTGGCCGCGGCTCTCCGCCGCCTCATCGAGATGCCTTGGCTGCCGCCGGATCTCGCCAGGCATTTTGCCAAGGCTCGGAAGATGTGCAGGAGACGGGTCAAGCGCGGGAGGAAGGCATAGCGATGATCCCAGACGAGCGTGTGCATCCCGAGCGTCCGTCGGACAAGCCGCACCACCCAGCGGATGACCTGCCTACCTCTCAGCAGCTACCCACAGCCGCAGATGGCTTTGATACTGCCCCGACAATGAGCGGGCCCGGCGCGCCCTCCGATGCAATGGCCACAGTGCCAGCCATTGAAGGCTACGAGATCATCGGTCGGCTGGGTGAAGGCGGCATGGGAGTGGTATGGCAAGCGGTTCAGCTGAGCACAAAGCGCGAGGTGGCACTCAAGCTGCTGCCTGCCGGGCAGTTCGGCTCCGCCAAGGCACAGCGGCGTTTCGAGCGAGAGGTGGAACTCACAGCTCGCCTGGAACACCCCAACATCGCGCGCGTGTACGACAGTGGGCTCCGTCGGGGCGTCTACTCCTACGCCATGGAGTTGATTGACGGGGTCCCTCTTGACGGCTATGTCGAGCAGAACCGCCTGACACAGCGGCAGATACTGCGGCTGGTGCAGACCGTGGCGGAAGCAGTCCAGCACGCCCATCAGCGCGGGGTGATTCACAGGGACTTGAAGCCGTCAAACATCCTGGTGACCTCAGACGGTCAGCCGCACGTCCTGGACTTCGGTCTGGCGAAGGCGTCTCGCGAGGAGGAGCCGAATGCGGCCGTTTCGGTAGCCGGAGAGTTAGCCGGGACGCCAGCCTACATGTCGCCGGAGCAGGCGGCAGGCAGAACGGACCGAATCGACACGCGGAGCGATGTCTACAGCCTTGGCGTGATCGTCTATCGCCTGCTGACAGGGAGCTTCCCTCACGACTTATCGGGTACACGATACGAAGTGCTGCGCCGGATTGCGGAGGGCGACTGCCGGCGGCCGCGTGAGATTACGAAGGACGTGGATAGGGAACTCGAAGCGCTGCTCTTGAAGGCTCTGCTCCGGGATCCAAGGGCACGCTATGCCTCGGCGGGCGACCTGGCCCGAGACATCGGGAACTACCTGTCAGGCGAGCCGCTTGCGGCGAGGCCACCGACGATGGCCTACTTCCTCCGCAAGCGGCTGCTGAAATACCGCCTCGCGGCTTCGCTCACCGCCGCCGCCATTCTTGCGGCCCTCGGGATTGCTGTCTTCCATCACGTTCGCGTAAGCTCGGAAAGGGATCGAGCCCAACGAGCCGAGCGCGTCGCAGACGACCAGCGTAACGTGGCTCACCGCTCGCGGATTGCCGCTGACGCGGCCGAACGGCAGACCAGGCAGCGACTTGTGAACTCCTACGTCACGCGGGGCTGGCGATTGTACGACAGCGGAGACCTGACCGGGGCGCTTCTTCTGCACGTTGAAGCGATGAGGCTGGCACAGCGCAGCGCAGCCAAAGACGCCCACGCCGCAGGACGGGAACTCGTCCACCGCATCCGAATCCATCAGGTGCTCTCTCGTTCTCCTTGCTTGAAGTGCGTGATCAGACCGTCCCACAGTGTCTGGCGCCTGGCGCTAAGCCGCCATGGCGACTGCCTGCTCGTCTCAACAACCGATCGCCGAGGCGACAACATCGCACGGGTGTGGAGTACCCAGACCGGCACCCCTCTGACCCCCCCTCTGCCAAGTCGTCCTACCGACTTCGAATTCGCACCTTCCTTCAGCCCCCAGGGCGACTGCGTAATCACACAGACCGCGCCCAACACCCTTCGGGTATGGAAAGCCCGAACCGGTGAACCTCTAACGCCTCCGCTGCGCCATGACGGCGAGCTTGCGTTCACCACAGCTCCCACTGGCAGTACCACTAGGCCAGTCAGATTCTCGTGGGATTCGAACGTAGAGTACGAGGTACGTGACCCAGACGCCAACACTTGGTACCCACAAAAGGTACCCTCTGAGCTTGGTACCGTCGTGAAGGCCGTTTTTAGCACCGACGGGTCCCGCGTCCTCGCCGTAAGGAGTGACCGCACGGTTCGGACCTGGGAACTCCCGTCCGGCCGCGTCTGTGGTCCCGATACCAGATTGCAGGCGACCGATACACGCGCCGCTTATGATGCCCATTTCAGTTCTGACCGCCGCCGCGTCGCCATAAGGCACCCGGAAGGCACGCTCCGCGTTTGGCATCTCCCAACGGCCCAGGCCCTGACGCCCGTCCTCGGGCACGACGTCATGGTCGGTGAGGACTGCGACCCGGAGGACCTAAGTGTGGTCTACAGCCGAAGGATGGACTACCTCGCCTTCCTCGACTCGAGGTGCGCCGCCATCTGGAAAGTCGAAGACGCCGGCCGATCTTCGGCCCCCATCCTGAGACTGCCGGTTTTCGGCTACCAGAGCTGCTCACGGCTTGCCTTCGACCATCTCTCAGAACGCGTCGCCACCGCAGAACCACATTCTGTCGTGCGTGTAATCCATCTCCCCTCGGACCCCAATGACATACCCGATTATGTCGTCCAGGCCCGCCCCGCCGGCTACCGTGACGTCCCTACGGCACCATTGCACTTGACGCACAGCCCAAGCCCCGCGGATCTCGGTCTTATCTCTGCCGTGAAGTTCTTCGATCACAGTGACCGCATCCTGACCGTTCGTGGAGGCCGAGCTTGGGTGTGGGACAGGGTGTTTTACGACCACTACGTATACGTACCGCGCGTCCTTTGGCACGGCAACCAGAAGATCTGGGACACTGCGGTTAAGGGTGCTCCCGCTGGAGAGCAGGGGGCGTGGGTGGCAACGGTGACAAAGAACAGCACGGTCCGCGTCTGGTGGCTTCCTCCCCTCTGCGCTTCCCGCCGCGGAGCCTATACGTCAACCGGCTCTGCTCAGCCGCCTGTTTGGCTTGGTCGGGGTTGGGATGAAAAGAACCTAACGATACTGTACACGCCTGACCGTCGGCTATATGCGGCCTTTGGGACCGAGCCGCGCGTCTACATCCGCTACCCAGAGAGCCGCCGCGACGCGGTCCCTCCCTTGGCGCATCCCCGCCGCGTTGCGTATCTGGCTTTCACCCCCGATAGTCGCTGTTTGCTAACGATCGCGTCGGGGACGTGGCTCGGCAGGATATGGGACGTGAGCACGGGCGAACTGATCGCTGGGCCCCTGCGCTTGAGTGGGAAACCTATCCACAAACTCTTTGACACAGACGGGAGACGCCTCGTGACCTGCGACAACGAGGGGTCAATCCGGGTCTGGGATCTTGCGACCGGGGACCTCGCTTGCACGATGAGGCATGGTGCATTGCCTGCCGCAGCGTTGCACCGGGGATCTGCGCTCTTGGCTTCCGTCTCCAAGCGGTCGGAACGTCACCTCTCCCGGGGCTATTCCGGCGTTCAGCAGGATGTGACCGTGCGGATTTGGGATGCGCGAACTGGCCTAGCGGTAAGCCCGGAAGTGTGGTGCTGGAACATCCCTACGCTACGCGACGGGTTCCGCGGGGTGTTGGTGCACAGCTTCCCGTTTGTTGTATTCGCTCCGGGCAGCAATACGGTGGTACTTCATATCTACGGGAAATCTGAGCGCGGGAAATACACATTCCCGGTGTGGGCACAGCGCGCCTCGAGTGAGGAACTGGTAATGGTCGCGCAATGCCTGTCTGGGAGGAGGCTCGATAGGAACGGCGACTTGGTGTCGCTTAGTTCGGACGACTTCGCCCAGACCTGGCGACAACTTGGAGAGAAGTCGCTGGGATCGTTGATGGGGCGGCACCAATTTGCGGAGGAGTGCGCCTGGCTGCGAGGCGAGGGGATGGCGGTAGGCGCCATCGCTTTCGCGCCGTGTGGTCTGCTCGTCGCCGGCTGTCGTGATGGGACGGTGAAGCTCTGGGACAGTGCGTCGAGACAGGTGGTAAACACGATAAGGGTCACTGCCGGCGAAATCACGGCCTTGGCCGTCTCGCCAAGTGGCGACAGGGCGGCGGTTTCGGGCCCGAACCAGGGCGATACGAAGGTGATTGATCTGAAGACAGGCAAGACACTCACCAGTTCGCGTGACGGCCTCGGAAGGGGCAGCACGAAGCACATGGCCTTTTCCGCAGATGGGCGATTCCTCTATATGTGCGTTGAAAGGAAAGTCTGGCGATGGGACCTACGGAGCGGGAGGACGGTCGCCTTCGCGAGGTTATTCCGAGGACACGTGCATAGAAAGTACGGAGTCCTCAGCTTGGCGTGCACTCCTGATGGACGAGAATTGGTCACGGCAGACAACCTGCACGGCCCGAGAGTCTGGGATACCTTTAGTATGAAGGTCAAGAGGAGGTTTGCGTTCTTGAAGGACCTGCGTGACTGGTCAAGGTCGATCGGGTGCGTTGCGATCTGCGGCACTGGGAGGACCGTCGCAGTGGGTTACAACGCGGCCACGGGTGCCATCAGGCTGTGGAATTCTGCGGGTGATTGGAATCTGCCGGCGTTTCACGGACATCGGTACGACAGTGATTTTATCGACCTGGTGTTCTCTCCTGATGGCCAGCTTCTGGCCTCCAGCGCAACGGATGATACTGTCCGGCTATGGCATGTCCGAGACGGGCATCTCCTCGCGACGCTGAGCGCATGCGGCGCCAGACTCGCGTTCTCCCCGGACGGCCGGTTGCTTGCCGCGACAGGCGAGGACGGTAGCGTAAAGCTATGGAGAATCAACATGGCGACAGGCTACGGTGCTGCAATGGGCACACTTGTCCGATAGAGAGATGCGCCAAGGCCGTGTACGTGCGCCGCGTCAACAAGATGATCCGCTTCCAGCATGTTCACGTCGGCCGGAGGCTGATGACGACCGAGGCGTGGCTCGAGGAGTTCATCGACCAGCTCACGCTCGCCCGCGAGGCGGAGAGGAAGCTCCGCGTCCTCGGCAGGCCGGGCAGCAAGTACGACCGGATCATGCAGCTCTACGAGGCCGACGCAGTACTGCGGCGCGCGGGCTTCGAACTGCCGAAACCGGGTGACCAACTGCGTCAGCTGGGTGCGCAAGTGCGTCGGGAGCGCCGGGAGTAGTTACTCTTTTCGCGAGAGTAGACGCCTCCGACCGGCGACCTGGCCGGCGGCCCGGCGCGCGTAGTTACGCGCAACGGCATGTGATGGGGCGAAACCCTCCGCAATCCCTTGCAGAATTGCCTTGGCTTTGGCGCCGGGATCTTGCCCCCTTTGCCCAAACGGGTTACGTGCCATGGCGTACTGCGGCGAACCTTTGACCCGTCGGGCTCATAACCCGGAGGTCGTGGGTTCGAATCCCACCCCCGCTAGTGAGAGCAACGGGTCCGGAATGACCCGGCTCGTAGGTTAACGCAGGACGCCGTGGCCATCTAGCCGCGGCGTT
>Ga0114922_10004141_pt1 | contig 13479 bp, 13 predicted proteins | sample AartaG_FD_100975 | JGI IMG/M metagenome (GOLD analysis project Ga0114922, IMG submission 100975) | Deep subsurface microbial communities from Aarhus Bay to uncover new lineages of life (NeLLi) - Aarhus_00045 metaG | ecosystem: Environmental > Aquatic > Marine > Oceanic > Sediment | place... | reverse complement strand
GCGAGTTGCATTTGAATCCGCGCCACTCATCGGCCAAATCGCAGCTAAACGCTTAGCGGACAAGTAGTTAGACTGGTTCTGCAATCCGCGTCGATCGTGCCGTTTTTTTCTGACGCTTACCAAAGGTTCACGCGGTAACTGACTTTATCCGGTCGCTAGTGGACCGCTGCGGCGCGGTAGGGGTGGCCCTCGGGCCCTAAAGGGACGAAAGTGCCACGCGGACACCGGTGATGAACGCGAACGCCATCGGTGGACAACGGTTTCGGCCTCACGCCGACCTGGCCAAGGCGTGGGTCTATACGCCGCTCGAAGACCTCTCGGCTAACGAGGTGTGCACCTACCTGCTCCAGGTCCCGTCACCTTGGGGCGGCGACAATCGCGGTCTCGTCGCCTTGTACAAGCAGGGCAGCGGTGGCGAGTGTCCGTTGGTGATTGGCATTTCGACGTCTTTGTGCGACCCAATCCCATTCCGGCCACCGGAACTGGCTGACCTAGATGCGATTACTCCTTCGCCACCTGGATGAGAGGAATACGGAGGTACACGATGCAGTTCCGCGAGCAGATCATCAACGAGTTGCGCAAGAATCCGGAGGACGCGCTCCGCGGGGAGGGACTCTCGCTATTCGACGATGTCGAGACGGCATTTGACCGAGGCGGAGCCAACGCAATCGCCAAGTTGTTCGGCGAGAGGCAATCGGCCATCCAGACGGAGTTCGATGCAAATCTGCAGAAGCTAAAGAACGCTATGTAGCAGGTAGACAATGCCATGCTGACCGACTCTGAACCCATTGGGCTTACCGAATTACGAATCCAGGCATTTCGAGGCGTCACGACGCAAATCCGGGTGCGCTTTGATAACGCTCCCGTAACGATCCTCTTTGGCGGAAACCACAGCGGCAAGAGCAGCATCCTGAATGCCCTCGACTGGATCCTCTTCTCGAAAGACTGCTTCCAGGGGCCTTTGGTCACGGACCGTCTCAGAGAGCGCGTCTTGTGGGAGACTCGCAACCGGCATGTGGGCCGCTCACTGGAAACCACTTGTACCGCTGTCCTATCAAACGGCAAGGCAACGTGTGAGCTGACGCGTTCCTTGGCCGGCGCAGGCTCGCGCTCCCGGGCCACCATCCACATTGACACATTTGACGGTAAGGAGCTCACAGGCGAAACGGCAGAACACTTCATCTCCACTCACGTTTGCCCATCGTTTCGCGACTTCATGTCCACCGTCTATCTACACCAAGAGGTCATCCGTGACGTTTTGACGATCAAGCCAGAGGAGCGCGGAGACGCCATCGACCGTTTACTGGGATTGGCCCCTTTACGGGAGCTGGCACGCACCTTGAAGGACGCCAAGCTCGGGCGATTCACCCAGAACCTCGATAACGAAATATGCGTAATCGAGCAGCAGGTCGATGCGGTTCGGCGCGATAGGCAGCAACGCATCGACCAACGCGTCTCGGAGGCTGCGGAGCACAAGCTACAACCTCAAGACGTTACATTCAAGCATGCGGAACATCTGGCGCACCAATCTTCGAAGCGCTCGAAGACCGTGGCTTCCAACGCCGGCCTGCCCGCGCCGGAGGTACCACTTCCAGCGACCGAGAAGGACCTGGAGCGGTACACAAGAGAATCGCAGGACAAGCTCCAGAGCGCCCGAACCGCTCTGCCCGACGTCAAGAAACTCAGTGAGCTCAATCAACGCAAGACGGCGCTCTCAGACGCACGCGCTGTCTACGAAGAACGCGCCCGGCAGAGGAATCACGCAAAGCAACGTCTGGCCGATTTCACAAAGGAAAAGGGCGATCGAATCAAGCTCGAAGCCGAACGCGCCCGACTTCAGGCGTGCCGCAAAGTGAAGTCCAACGAGCTCGCGCAGCACGACGCGCGTGCGGCTGCCGTTCGAGACTCGATTCAGTATTTGCAGGCCCTTCCGTCGCCTGCTGAAGCCCAACAATGTCCCGTCTGCGGCGCGACCATTCGGGGAGATGACCTTCTGGAACACTTGGAGCGAGAGGCTCCTGAACGTCTTGATGCCCGAAGCCGCTCTCTATCGCAAGAGCTGAAACGGATTGACACCGAACTACCGCAAATCAACCAAACGTTGCGGGCCCTAGAGCAGTTGGAAGGAGACCTCTGCGCGGCAGAAGAACACCTACGAAGCCAACGCGAGGCTGTCGGGAAGGTGCTCCAAATCGAGATCACCAAAGACGACGATCCCAAAGCCCTCCTAGATCGCAAACTGGACCAGCTAGACGAAGAGCTAGCCGCGCGAAAGGAGGCTGCCGACAATCGTCTATCAGAACTTGACGATATCGAAGAACAGTATCTCGTTCCTTTGAAGCTGATCGACGACATCCTAAGGGAACGTGCGCGCTTGCAGGAACTCGGCAGGATGCAGAAGCGTGACGAGTTTAAGGAGCTGCGCACGCTGCAACGCAGGGCGGCCTCGCTCAAGGCGGCAACTGAGGCAATCGGCGTGGCGGCGGCGGCTGTGAGCCAATACGCTGCGAAGCAGGCGGTGCAACGGGCCGGGCAACGATCCCGGGACACGTTCGTCAAGATCGCCGACAACCCGGAGGTGCGGGATGTTCGCCTAGTTGTCGGCGAGAAAAGCGTGGGAGGGATCCTCAGGAACGAGTATACCATTCAAGACCCTGACGGACTTTCCGTTGTGCCCATTTTAAGCCAGGGCGACATGAATGCGCTGGCCATTGCGCTGCTCATCGGGCTAGGGCTCTCTGCTGATTCTCTTCCGCTTCGATTGATGATCTTTGACGACCCCACCCAGAGCTTGGCCACACCCCAGAAGGAGCGCCTTGCCGACGTTCTGGACGACATTGCCGCGTCTAGACAGATCGTCGTGGCGACCATGGACGCCCAATTCCTCGACGTCCTCAAGTCAAGGGTCACAAAACGCAAACGTGTCTACGAGTTCCGGTCGTGGAGGGGTACCGACGGACCGCAGATTGCTGCGCTCGACTGAGCACGCGCATGGACTTCCTCTGTTACCAGAAACTTGACGCCATCAGGGGCAAGTACGGACCATCGCGCTTCGGCAAAATCGTCCAGAAAGTATTGGCGCTCACCTTTCGCGAACTGGGACACGGCAGAATCGTTGAGCGCGAAGTGCAAGGCGTTGACGTAGATGTCGCGGGTCGTTGGGCGATCGAGGTGAAGACCACCGCCCAAGATGCCGTCGTCCTCGAAGACAAGGATGTGATGGGATTGCGTGATCGCGCTCGGGATGGGTACGAGCCCGTTCTTGCCGTTCTGCGAATGAGCCCGTTGTCCGACTGGCTGCTCGCGCGTGCCAATTCGTTACGAGCGCGGACCTACCGCGTGGACGACCTGCGAGCCTATTCAATCGGCGACGTCGAACGCAAGATTCAGGGCCTGTTTCCGAGCGTTGTAGAACAAGTGGCGGATCGCGTCCTCAAGGACGGATGGACCATTCTTGACGAACGCCTCCGCAGCAAAGGCATTGACGTACAAACGCAACAGACCGACCTCGGCCCAGGCACGCAGAGTTGATCGTTGGCCACGTAGAACAGCGGCCGGCCGGTCTTGTCGCAGAGCAAGACTTCGCTCAGGTCGTCGTCATTGATACGGGCGTTGACCTCCTGCCCCTGCAACTCCCAGACTCGCCGATCGCCCTGGCCGTAGTGCAGGGGTTTGCCGCCGATGGTGACTACCACGCCCTTGGTGCCGACCCTGACGCGCTGCGGGCGCCGGCGCAGGAACTCCTCGGCGTGGGCCGGCAGACGGCGCTCGGGGATGGCCGTCTGCTAGAACTCCTGTAGCGGGCTCAAACCGTCGAAGTCGGGACGCGGCCGGCGGTTTTCAGCTTCCCACATGGCCCGCAAGGTTCGCTCGTACTCCTCGCGGGTCGGCAGCCGCTCGGGATGCTTCCGGGCGAACTGATCGGCCAGGCGGCTCCGGTTCGCCGGCCGGTTGCCGATGTAGCAGCGGCCGTACAGGCGGTCGTGCTTCTGGTCGATCGTCCGCATCATCGACTCGATGAAGCCCTTTTGCCACGGGCTGCGCCCGGTCGTGTCCTGCGGCTCTGCCTGAATCAGCCTGATAAAACCGATGACCTCGGAGTCGGGGGCGCCGGCCTTGCGGCGCCGAAAGTCGCCGACGCCCTGGCCGGCAAAAGCCTTGCCCTGGTCCACTCGGACGATCTTGGGAGCGCCTACGGCCTGGTAGGCTTCCCACAGCGCCCGCCGGATCAGTTCGGTGGATTCGGACAGGCCGACGGCGCAGCCCAGGATCATCCGGCTGGCCGGATCGCCGACGATCACCACCTGGAAGCGCTGCACGCGATCCCCGTTCCTGCCGAGGACGTTGGCCGGCGTACCGTCCACTTCCCAAACCAGATTCGCCGGCAGCTCATTCTGTCTGCGATCCAGCTTGGGCGCGTGCAGGGCCGCCCACTTCTCAGGATCACGGGCGATGTAATCGCGGTAGAACGGCGGGAACTCCATCTCGAAACGGCGGAGGAGCGTCGAGTAGGAGGCGTTGCATTCCCAGTCGGGATCGCTGGGGTGTTGCAGCGCTTTGCCGATCACGATCCGCATGGCATCGGCGGCGGGAACCTTCAACCGCAACACGGTGGCGGCGAACAGTTCCCACGCTCTGCGGCCGATCCCGGCCGATCCGGTGCCGCGTTTCCGCCCGCGCGTCTCGTTGAAGGAGTCGCCCGCTTTGATCCGGCGGCGGTATTTGTAGAGCTTTGCCAGGGCGATCCCCCGCTCGGCGCAGAAGATGCGGTCCCGGACCTTCCGCGACTTGACGCCCTGCCGTAGGAGGTAACCGGAGCTTTCATCGGCGTCGGCCACCAACCGGCGGATGTCGGCGTCACGGACCGCACCTTTGACGGCCCAGGCGGCCGGGTCCAGGCGGGCGGATCTGCGGTTGGCCGACTCAGCGCGGCTCAGGGCGATCTGCCAGCGGCGGCGCCGGCTCGGATTCAACCACCATTGCCGCCCGATCTTGCGGGCCAGGTCGGCGGGCAAGCGCCGGGCCTCACTCCGCAGCGTCCGCGCCGAGACGCCCAGCGCGGCGGCTACGCGGGTCAGGGGACGCCAAGCGGGTCCTGGCCCGGCTAGGTCGCCTCGCCGCCGTGTAGAGGAGCAACGGCTCATTCGATCTCACCGCCGGCCGGAGACCGCGCCCACGTGCCCCAGCGGGGCGCGGGCCGGCCGACTCATGGAGGTCTGAACCCGGCGGCAGTCGCCACCGGGAACGGCAGTAGAACCCACTCTAAGGGCCGTTTCCGGCCGTTTCGGCCGCCCGGGCGGCCTCGGGCGCCTGGCGTCCAAAAAGTTTGGGACCATCGGACTGTTCGCCAGGCCGCTGCCAGGCGGCTTCCCCTAGTCTGAACCATAACCCGGCCGGTGTCAAGCGAAATCGCGGGAAACCGCGTCATTTCACGCGGCATCAAGAAATCCGAGCGATTTCCAGGATTACCACTTGACAACATCGCACGTCGTGTTCTAGGATGGCCACGCGGAGTTGCGAGTGAGGCTGCGGGTAGTACGATGAGGAGCATGATATGACCGACACCGCAACCGGAGCCAGGCAAGCGATGCCCAAGATTCAGAAAACTGTCATGCTCCCGGAGTCCCTCTGCCATCTCATCGAAGCCCACCTAGACCGGAGCGGGACAACGCTCGCTCGGATGGTCGCGGCGAGCATCCTACAGTACCTCCTCAGCCGGGCCTGGGGGCCGGACAAGTTCTGGATGCTCCTGGCCACGGAGCTGGAGAAAGAAGGGGTAACCTTCGGTGACGTGCTCAAGAAGCTGGCCCGCAGATTCGATGACGACCTCGATGACCGCCACAATGAGGCCGTCGAGGCGGGCATCGACCAGGAGACCTACCTCGGAAACAAGCTGCTGCAAAACAAGCGCGGGACGGCGATGGTCTTTAAGCAGCTCTCTCAGAGCGACGATCCGCTGCAGGCCCTTGCTGCCTGGTGGGACAGAGGTGCGCCCCAAAAAGAATATGTAGCGGAGTAAGCAACCCGCCGGCAGGGAGGCCGGGCACAACAGTCAATGGAGTGACACGATCATGGCAGTCATCAGCACGCACGTCACCGAACGCGGCATCGTCGGCACGATGACCGAGCGCTTCCAGGCTACGCCAACCTACTACCAGGACCTCAGCACCGAGTTGAAGTCCCAGGCGGCGTCGGAGGAGTACGCGATCCTCGGCCAGACGCCGCGTATGCGCGAATGGGGAACTGGCCGCCTGGCCAAGGGGCTGGGGAGCGAAAAGTACAGCATCAAGAACTACGAGTACGAATGCACGCTCGAAATCGACCGCAAGGAGCTGGAGGATGACCAGGTCGGGCTCCTGTCCCTGAGGATATCTGAGGCTGCGGCCCACGCCGCGACGCATCCCGATTGGCTGCTCGCTCAGTTGCTCATCAACGGGGCGACGGCCGGGTACCTCTCCTACGATGGTGTGACGTTCTTCAACGACACCCACGTCTCCGGCGCCTCCGGCAACCAAGATAATACCCTAACTTTCGACGCCACAGACCACACGACTATCACCGTCGCCGAGTTCAAGCTCGCCTGCGCCCAGGCCATTCAACAGATGATGGGCTTCAAGGATGACACCGGCGAAACCATGCGGATCGGGCCGACGGGAATGAACGTGATCGTGCCGGCCGCTCTGTACTGGACGGCGCTCGAGGCGTTGAACGCCACGATGATCGCCCAAACCTCGAACATCCTGGCCGGGGCCGCCAAGGTGATCCCGCTGCCAGACCTGACCGCCGCCGCCGTGTTCTACCTGCTGAAAACGGACGTGCGGATCCGGCCCTTTATCTTCCAGAATCGCCTGCCGGTCGAGTTCCAGGCGCTCCTGGACGGCTCCCCGGACTGGTTCACCAAAAACAAGGGCTACGCCGGCTGCCGAGGCCGCTACCGTCTGACCTACGGTTACTGGCAATACGCCATTCGGATGGAGTTCACGTAGTAGGCCGGCCGGCACGGAGGCTGGCCCGACAGTCACGGAGTGACACGCAATGGCACTAAGCGCGAACGCACAAGTAAACCATTTCGTGGACCAGGAGGTCCGCGAGTTTCCGGTTGGGGCGGCCGTCCACATCTACCGCGGCGGCAACGCCGGCCTGGACCCGGCGGGCTACCTCAAAGCATTCGAGCCCGGCGACTTGTTCGCCGGGATCGCCTACGAAGAATCCGACAACACCAGCGGGGCCGCCGGGGCGAAGAACTGCCGAGTCTACGTGCAGGGCGACTTCGAGCTGACGATCACCGGCGTAGCCCTGACGGACATCGACGCCCCGGTCTTCGCCACGGCCGACGACGCGCAGGGATTCACCGGCCACCCCGATGCGTACATGGGCAAGGTGGTCAACTACCTGGCGGCCAGCACGGCCCTGGTCCGCCTGCGCGCCTGGGGCGAGAAGCCGCCCAACGGCATCGGCTCGATCGAGCTGGTGGTGACCGGGCATGAGCACTTCACTGGCACCGGGGCCACAGCGGGCGACGAACCGATCGGAAGGATCGGCGGGTTCGAGATCGAGACCATCCTGGGGCCGGGCGTTACGGGGCCGACGGCCGCCGAGAATGCCGGCATCACGATGGCATTCGATTCTACTTCCGAAGTGGCCCTGGCCAGCGTGCGCATGCCGGCCGCCACCCTGCCGGTGGACAAGGGCGTTACGTTCGAGTGCGAGCTATGCCTGACGGTCGATGGTGCCGCGGCAACGGACCTTGACTTCGGCCTGGGCACCGCCCTGACCACGAACAGCGAGGCGGACATCGACCACGCCGACATGGTGCAACTGGCCTGCTTCCATATCAATGGCGGCAGTGACAACATCCTGGCCCAGTCGGATGACGACACCACGGACGTGGCTGTGGTGGATACCGGCATCGACAACGACGATGCCACCGACATCGCCAAGAAGTTCAAGATCATCGTCCGCCCGGACGGTGAGGTCGAGTTCTGGATCGCCGGGGCCCGAGTGCTGAGCACCACGGCGTTCGCGGTGCTGAGCACGGCCGACCTGGCCGGCTGGATCAATCTGGAAAAGACGGCGGCTACCGACGCGCCTTCGCTGATCTTCCGCAACCTGCGGGTGGCCGGCGGCGCGGCCGCGCAGTAACGGAGGCACCATGGCCAAGAGCAAGCAACCCGAACCGAAGCCGTCGGCCGACCACCACGGCCCGCAGACGCCGGTAGAAACCAAACCCTACGGCGTACCGCACCTACGCCGGGTCCTGGAGCTGTCGGCAGAAGTCCCAGTCGGCGAGCTGTGCGAGGAGGCCGCCCTGCGGGTCGAGCAAGCCCCGGAGCCGACGACCCGCCGGCCCGGCGAGGATGCCAGGCGGCGCGAGAACCTGGCGTCGATCCTGTAGCGAAGCGAAGCCACCATGCCCGACCACACGCAGAAGCTCACGACGAAGGTTGAAGCCGAGGGGGCCAAGCAGGCGGCCGACGATCTCGATAAGGTCGCCGAGGCCCAGCGCGGCATCGGTGAGGCCACGAAGCAGGCCGCCGACCAGGCCAAGCCCGCCGGTACCGGCGACGACGACGCCAAAAAAATCAAGGACACCGCCGAGGCCACGGAAGATCTGAACGTAGAGGAGCAGGCGCTCAGGGATGTTCTGAATCAGATCCATCCCGCCTTCGGCGGCCTGCTCGACATGATGAGAGGCGCCACGCGCCTGGCCGGCCAGCTCGGAACAGCCAACCTCAGCCTGACCGGAATCCTCGAAAAAGCAAAGGCCGCCATTCTCGGGAATGCCCAGGCGTTCACCACGCTGCTTGCCGGTGGGGCGGTGGTCGCCGGGATTCTGGCAATCGTTAAAGCCTGGCAATCCGCCAAGGAGGCGATGGAGGCTTACTACAACGCGGCCAAGGGGTACGCCGAGTCGCAAACTACGTTGGCCGAACGGCATGAGGCCACACGCAAAGAGCTGCGCGAGACCCTCATCGATCAAGACGCGGCCAGCGAAGAGAACCTCCGCAAGAGCGTCGGCATGCACGAACGACTGCGGCGGGCGGGTTACGCGGGCGTCGGCGTACCTATCGCCGGGGCGTTCGCGGCCCAGGGTGTTTCGGCTTCCCAAGAGGACCTGCTCGCGGCAGCGGCGGCCTACAAAGCCGGCCTGCTCGATCCCACGAAAGGCGACATCCGTGAGCAATTGGCAGCGGTGCGGGGCCTCCCCAGTCAAGCCGCAGAGATGGCAAGCGTCAGAGAGCTGGTGGAGGGTGAACGGAAGCGGTTCTTAGCGCGAGCCAGGCAGCAGTTGACGACCTACGATGTCGAGCGTGGTTCATTTGGTTCAAAGCTTACCGATTCGGAAGAGGCCGATGCCATTTACCGTCTACTAGAAGAGGAGTTCGGTCTGACGGGGCAGGCCGCCGAGGAGCGAATCCACCGGATGCAGCAAGAGCACGCCAGCCGGCAAGCGGCGAGACGCGGCGAAAGCGACCCGTTCGGGGCTTGGCATGACTTCTTCCGGGAGGACGTGAGCGACGTCATTGCCGGCGACGCGGGGCCCGTTCAGACGCTCGATCGGATCATGCACATGACGCGCCCCGAGGACCGGGGGGAAGGCCGCACGGAGGTCCACCACCACCACACGACAATCCAGAACCACGGCCGATATTACCGCAGCGGCCGAGGCATCCGCGGCGGGAAGAACGGCGCGAACTGGCGCGAGCGGTCGGGGATAGGATGAACCTTGACTTTACCGACCTCGTGCATCCCTGCTGCTTTTTTTTTGCGGCAACCCCTTGCCGCATTGCCGCTAACTCTCGCTTTAATCCCGGCCGTTTCCGAACGCCGTAAGTCACGCAGTGAACGGGGTTTGAACGCATTTCGGGCCGCCAATCGGCGGGCCAGCCCCGCTTGTTTTTTTTGCCGGATTCTGTTGTGAGAACAGCCCCACGAGTTTCATTCCGATCCGCGCCGATTCGGCGTTTTTTTCTGTAAGTGCTTGAGCGGAAGGGAGTTGCGCTGATTCCCAATCCGCGTCGGCGGTGTCGGTTATTTCTGACGCTTAGCACTGGGGCCTCGGTCGCCCAGACCGCGGGCGGCGTTGAGATAGTAGTCGTAGGCGGCCCGGACCTCGGCGAGCGTGTCACCGGAGAACTTCTCCAGCAGCGCCCGGGCGATCTCGAAGGCGACCACGTTCTCAGCCACCACGCTGGCGGCCGGTACGGCGCAGACGTCGCTGCGTTCGTAGTCGGACCGCTCGGGTTGCCTGGTGGCCAGGTTGACGCTGTCCAAGCCTTTCAGCAGCGTGCTGACGGGCTTCATCACGCCGCGGACGATGATTGGCTGTCCATTGGTCATGCCGCCTTCCAGGCCGCCGGCGTTGTTGGACCGGCGGGTGAAGCCCAGCGACGGCGTGTTGCCCAGAGAGGGGTCGTAGTCGATCTCGTCGTGTACCCGGCTGCCGGGGAGCTCGGCGCAGCCGAACCCCAGGCCGATCTCCACGCCCTTGAAGGCCTGGATGGAGCCGACCGCCTGCATCAACCGTCCGTCAAGCTTGTCCTGCCAGCGCCAGCAACTGCCCAGACCGGGGGGCAAGCCGAAGACCCGGACCTCGACGATCCCGCCGGCGGTGTCCTTGTCCTCGGTCGCCTCGCGGATGTGCTCGATCATGGGCTCGACGGCGGCCGGATCGGGACAATACACCTCGTGTTCGTCGCGGCGACGGCGTAGCTCGTCGGGCGATAGGCCGGTATCCACCACGGCGGCGACCTGTCCGATCCGAACGACGAAGCCGACCACCTCGATGCCGAACTCATTAAGCAGGCACCTAGCCAGCGCCCCGGCGGCAACGCGGGCGGCGGTCTCACGGGCTGAAGCTCGTTCGAGCGTGTCCCGGCAATCGGTGGTCAGCCATTTGAGGCTGCCGGCCAGGTCGGCGTGACCCGGACGCGGACGATGCACCGGCCGAGCCTGGTCGAGGCGGTGGTCCCGGTTGACGATCCTTCCGACAATCGGCGAACCGATGGTCCTGCCCTGTCGCAATCCGGAGCGAAGTTCGAGGGCGTCCTCTTCGATCTGCTGCCGCCCACCCCGCCCATAGCCGCCCTGACGACCCCGCAACTCCGCGTTGACCCGGTCCAGATCGAGCTGCAATCCAGCGGGCATTCCCTCGATCAGCACAACCATCGCCGGGCCGTGCGATTCACCGGCGGTTCGGTAGTCGAGTCCGGACATGGGACGCATCATACGTCCGCGGGATCGGACTGCCAATGTCGATGGCCAATGGCGAAGCCAATTCGCAGCGGGGCTTCGGGCTCTGCCGGGAGACCGTCCAGGCAAGACGATTTCGCGTGACCAAAAAGCGTTTTTGTGCGCCAAACCGTCGGTTTGGAAAGTCGATTCCGCCGCCTCGTGACGAGGTGCTGGCGTACTCTCCCAGTGCTCTGTCGCGGCTCCACTGATGGATACGGCTGGCCCTGTAGCGGCCTGCGTCCCCGCAGGCCGTTGACGTGGAGACGCTTGATTGCCCCAGAACGGCCGGCGGGGACGCCGGCCGCTACGAACCCGGCGATCCATCGATCCCGCCGCGACAGAGCACTAGCTGATCGGCTCAAGCGCGCGCGTCGGCGGGGTTTGCGACTTACTCGGCCGTGTGCTGTTGCCGCGTCCACCGCTGGGTGGTCGTTTCCCGGAGCGATCGGGCTGCTCACGGCCTGGCGCCGTTGCAGGCCCGCGTGTCGGTGGTCGGGGCACCCGGTTGTCGAGGCGGGGCTGACGTGGAGCTTTGTTCCTGGACCCCTCGGGGCGCTCACCGGGCGAGGCTTCCACCTGGCCCTCGACGGCTACCGCTGGCGGGCCCGGTTCAACGGGAGGCGGTTCTTCCGAGCCGCTCACGGCGAAGACCAGAACCGCCGCCGCGACACCGACTCCGCAGACCGATCCGTAGATCCACAGCCTGCGATTCGATAAGGGGACGGGCTCCTGCTTGTTGTTTCGAGCCATCACTGATCCTCAGAGTTATCGCAGATCGCCTCTGGTCGCCTCACCGGGCAGGGCAATCGCATCTAATCCCTCAAATTGACCGATTCTCGCCGTTGCGAGCCGCGAACTTCAGTTCGCGCGGTGTTTCACGCGGGTGGAGGCGTGATCTTCGTTCGCTGCTCCGCGCGAGCTGAAGCTCGCGGCTCAATGGGTTTGCGGATGTCTCGACCACCAGCATCGGTTAGTTTGAGTAATCCGCTGAGAACCGCTTGGCGGACCAGAAACACGGATCGGGCGAGCTTCAGGAGCCGCGGGCCGATGTCGTCACTGCTGGTGAGGATCGGCCCACTGTGTTGAGACCGATCCTGATCCGATGTTTTGGACGCCTGAGCAGGCGAACGGTTCCCATAAACGCTCGTGCAGGCGGGGGAAGCGTGAGAAGTAGAACGGCCGACCCTCGCTTCGGGTCGGCCGTTTTCTTGGGTGGCCAAAGACCGGGACCCAGGCCCCTGCCCCGGATGCCGTGGTCCTACGTGGCGTCGGCGGCTTCGCCGGCCGCCACCGTCTCGTCCTCCTCGGCCGGCGTGCTGACGCCTTCAAAGAGCAGGATGGGCTCCTCGTCGTCACTGGCGGGCTCCCTGACCGAGACTACCACGCGGTTCATACCTTCGAACTCGCTGCGGAGCATGCGCTCGGACAGGGCGTCTTCGATGTGCTGTTCGATTGCCCGCCGCAGCGGCCGGGCGCCGAACTTGTCGTCCGTGCCCTGGTCGATAAGGAAATCCTTGGCTTCGTCGGTGAGTTCCAACTCCAGCCCTTTCTCCTGGAGCCGACCGGCCAGCTTGCCCACTTCGAGTTCGACGATGCGGCTCAGATCCTCGTGGGTGAGCTTGTGGAAGACAACCATCTCATCCAGCCGGTTGAGGAACTCCGGCCTGAAATAGCTCTCCAGCTCGGCTTTGAGCACTTCCTTCATTTTCTCGTAGCTGACCGTCTCGTCCCGCTTCTGGAAGCCAAAACTCTCCTGATGGGTGATCTTGGTGGCCCCCACGTTGCTGGTCATGATCAGGATGGTGTTCTTGAAGTCCACGTGCCGGCCGAAGGAGTCGGTCAGGCGGCCCTCCTCCATGATCTGCAGCAGCATGTTGAACACGTCGGGATGGGCCTTCTCGATCTCGTCCAGCAGAACTACCGAGTACGGTCGCCGGCGGATCCGCTCGGTGAGCTGCCCGCCCTCCTCGTAGCCCACGTAGCCGGGCGGGGCGCCGACCAGCCGCGACACGTTGTGCTTCTCCATGTACTCGGACATGTCCAGGATCATCAAGGCATCCTCGTCGCCGAACATGAACTCGGCCAGACACTTGGCCAGGTAGGTCTTGCCCACGCCGGAGGGCCCGATGAAGAAGAAGCTGCCCATCGGGCGGTTGGGGTCCTTGAGTCCGCTGCGTGAGCGGCGCACGGCCCGGCCGATGGCGTTGACCGCCTCGTCTTGGGAAACGATTCGCTTGTGCAGGT